>Ga0315899_10002939_pt1 | contig 18655 bp, 36 predicted proteins | sample LakEriMetagenome_2_FD_203518 | JGI IMG/M metagenome (GOLD analysis project Ga0315899, IMG submission 203518) | Freshwater fungal communities from buoy surface, Lake Erie, Ohio, United States - Buoy 4 MA112 | ecosystem: Environmental > Aquatic > Freshwater > Lake | place: USA: Lake Erie, Ohio... | reverse complement strand
TTTTAAGGGGGTTTATCACCCCTTAGTCTTGGTAGCACTCGGTTAAAGTAAACCCGTAACCCCTGGGTCATTTTGCGCTAGCTACCAACCTACCCGTCCAAGTTCAACATTTTGCGCCTCAAGTTCAGCTATCCTCACCATCTGCCTCTGTATTAAGTTCTTAGCACGAGTAAGAGTATGAATCAAGGCGTCCACGTCTACCAAAGGTGTGCAATCCGGTGTAATGCTTTGACCATTCTGATGTAGCATCATGGCAAAGTTTGCAACATCCACTGGGTCCCCTTTGCGAATGTGATCACATAGAAGACGAGACAGGTGCTCAGCGGATGCTTCTTTCCACCCTTGCTTGCCTTCTTTGCTCTTTCGGGAAAGTTTAAGCTTCATTGCAGCGGCAAACTGGTCAACGGCGAGCCGGTCTGTTTCTTCTAAGGTAGGTGTACCAGAGTGTGTGTGTAGTGCGGAATTAAGCAACGGTGCAGTAGCAGGGTGCGTTAGCAGATGATGAGCAAGGTCTTCTATCGTAAAACCAGCGGTAATTGGGTTAAGTGTGTCACCCCGCATTATATCCGCAAGATCATAAACCGTGAGGGGGCGGGTAGCGATAGGCATGGGGTGCGTGTACAGCGCTATAAGATAATGGACTTGATCTCGAAGGTAGTCCACAACTTTTTCTGGAGTCGGAGTAATTCCGGCCCACTGCCATAGGGATGGGCCATCGCCTCCAATTTCATCGACAAAGCTCGTAAGGGCTTTTGCCCAGTCATTTGATGTTGTCATGGCTTTTTGGTTTTAGTTGTTGGAGCAGGGCGGCAGAAGTAGCTAGCGATCTTTGAAGCCCACCACAACGGATCACCTATAACTGTGCCCTCGGGCATTTCCCCCTCAAGCCAATTAGCAAAGTCAGGGTACCACTGGTCTACTCCCTGGCTCCGGGGTGGCAAAGCTACCCTGCGGGCAAAGGCGGTGCGAACAATCTCCAGAATTGCGACAACAACGGTGTCAAAGTCGTTTGAGTCAACAAACATCGCAATTTCGTTGTCTACGCACAGTTGTCTAACATCGGCTAGGCTCGGTGCCTGTGTCACTGAAGTTTCTTTTTCCGTCTCAGCCCGCAAGGAGGCGCGAGCATCGGCGATAGCGTCAGTCCAGGCATTTGCGATTGCCGGAGCAGGTCCTTTACGACCCTCAAGATGAACCAAGCGCTCCAGAGCAGTTCTTATAGATAGAGTCATTGTTAGTTTGGAAATAGGTCTAAGGCCACCGCAATTTCCCAACACAAGAGCATAGTTTGAAACGCAGTAACAAGGGTATAGACTGTAATTTGTGCAGGCATTCGAAACGGGGTAGAGCGAGTGTGAGGGGTTTGAGTCATGGCGCGTTCAAGCTCTTGTATCTCTTCTCCAGGGTAAGGGTCGCAGGTCTCCAGCCGTGCGCACGTTGCTGTAGCTTGCGCAACAACGTCCGACCAGGCGATTTCATTGGCCTCTGTGATTGACATCAAAACAAGCAGAACATCTGCGGCTTCCGACTTCGGGTCACCACGCTTTCCACGCAAAGCTTCAATTAGTTCTGATGCTTCAAGGTGCAGGTACACGCCACGGGATGACCAGTCAAGAGACCAGCCACGCTTCTTACACATTGCTAGAATACGTGGTGCTAAGCTCTGATCGTCAGCTTCCTCTTCCATTTTACACCAAGTTCGGTTCAGGGGTGTCAGCTCTTTCACTGTGCTTACTTAACAACATTAGTAGAATTCGGAGTCGGGTTCGGGTGGGAAATAACCACCAGAAAGTGCGGCCATTGAGTCTAGTGCATCTCGAACAATCTCAGCTTCTTCGCCATAAAAACAGTCACCCTCCAGAAAGTTCAACCTGCTGTAGATTGTCTCAAAGGCTTCCTTTGGTGTTAGTTTGGTGTTTTTCATTTGTTTTGCTGTGTTGTTTCAGTTACGGTTAAGTCGTTTCGATTCAAAGAAACCGAGAATTCGATCGACGCCATCTTCGATGCCTTCCTTAGGCGCTAACTGTGCAAGAGCCCAAATCTCGTGAGCATCGCCCATGCTTATCCCAGGTTGCCTCTGGTCTGTGACACAAGACGCTTGAAATTGCTCCTCAAGAAAGGATTCCAACGTGATGTAGTTGTCTTCAGAAAACTCTTCCTCAGCAGCTTGACGAATCATTAGGTATAGGTGCCTGATTCGCTCAGGGTGGTTGCAACCTTGGCGAACCTCACGTTTGAAGATGCGCTTCAATAGAAAGTGTTCGAGGGGTGTCATTGGAATTGAGGGTTTGCACTGAAGTAAGTATACCGTTTCTGCGGAGCAGAAACAAAGGGGGGTAAACCGCCCCGGTGCAGCCGATTATCCGGTACGATACAATGGGAGCAATCAAGGCTGGACATTTAGCTCTGAGCGAATCCACTGAAGAAGAAGTAAGCATGCTCCGCTGTGGTCTCCCGCACCCTCTGCAAAGGTCACCGCGTTTCTTAGCACATCTTGTACGTTCCGTACGCACCAGTCGTTTTGCTCTAGCAGGGTTGCAGAGCGATCTAAAAAGTCTGCTGCCTCAACAGTTCCACCATTTTCAGTGTCTCTCTCGTCTTTTGCGTTGTTCCTCAGCCATTGTACTAGCTCAGCCACTTCTCCTTCTTCTTGGGGTTTTACTCTCAGTGCGGTGGAGGCAATAGCCGAGACTGACTGAAGTGCTTGGAGCTGACCGGCACGGTAGGACCCGGTGCTACCCCTTGTGGGGCGAAAAGACTGAATCAATTCTAGTGCCTCTGTCGGAGTTATCATGGCAGTGAGTTTCTAGGGTCTATTTAATTTTACCGTTTCTGCCCCCGCAGAAACAAGGAGGGAAACCGCCCCGGAGCAACCGGTTACCCTTCCTTGTCTGGGTGGCAAGGGCAACCCTTGAGGGTTGGTAACCCTACGTAACAGCACAGAAGGGACTCAGGGTCGGTCAACCTCTACAAACTTAAGCTGGTTTAACTTAACGATTTGCCTTTTCAGTGAGTCAATCTTTCGACCCAACCGCCTCTCCGCGTCCACTACTGCTTCGTCCCAGCTTCGGTGCCACTCTCTGCGAATCAGGAAGAGGTGACTGTAAGCTAGATTTGTAGGGTTTTCCAAGAAGTACCTGTCTTCCGTAATCTGTCCAGTGACCTTAAAAATTCCCTCGGAAAGGGCGTACTTCGTACAGTATACAGTCTCATACGTCACAGGAGTTTCAACGCTTCCGGTGGTTTTGACTGATGTAATATCGGGTGTGGTCATGTGTTTTGTACGAAAGTTAAAGGGTAGTAGCCAAGGTTGGCTCAAGGAAGTGGACGAAGGACAAAACCCACGACTGGATTCGAACCAGCGACCTGCCGCTTACGAAACGGCTGCACTACCGCTGTGCTACGTGGGTGGGTTCTCCCCGGCCCTACCTTAGCATCTTTCTCGATCGAGTCGAAACTCGGCTTGAATTTGCTTGTAGACGCTTCGCTTCCACTCGGGCTCTCTCACTACGGGAATTTGATACGGGACCTCACTCAGCAAGCGCACCTCAACGGTGTTGTCTTTCACGTTTGACGCCATGACAGTATCCCTCAGGTGTTGTTTTTTGGACAAGCTTTGTTCAGCGCACGAATCGCCGAGAGTGCGCTTCGAACTTCGGATGGTGTTCGGCACCACTCTAAAGCGTTGGATACCTGTCTGCGGTTAGAGCACATTTCTTGCGCCCAAAATCGGAACAGTTCCGCGTCTTCCCCGTCTTTTTCAGATCCCATGAAGACTCCCGACGTTTTCACAAACTTTCCGAATGTTTTCCTGGGTGGCATCGGTTACACCGAAGTCACACATATTCGGAGGAGTACCTGCGGCGTGAAGTGCAATTAGCTCGGCTTCCAGCGCCGGAGTGTGTCGAGAACGAGTGCGCAAGTACCACACGTCTTGAGCGCAACCCACAGAAACTCCGAGTTCGGCTGCAAGGTCTCTCATGTACTGCTCCAGCTCATCGTAGTACTCTTGTTGTTCATTCATGAGAGTTTGCTGAGGTGGATGTAGGGGTTAGGCATTTCCATGGAAGTTCATCAGCGTAGTTCCCCATTAGTAGTCTCACCCAGAGTTTTCCGTCGGAGTCGAGAGCAACTACATGTTCGGTTACAACAGTAGTTATTTTACGGTCGTCAGTGGTGGTGTAAGATGTAACGCTCTGGGGGACTACCTCAAAAGATACGATTGTGCCGGGGAAGTCGGGAAGGTCAGTCATGGTTCAGTTAAAGGGTACAAACTCGCAAACGAGGGGAAAACTAAAGTTCTCTCTTTGAATTGAAAGTGGAGACTGAAGCATCACATTCGACTCAACCGGTCGTACACCGGGAAGCATCGAAATTGTCATGTGAGGGTGCTTATTCAAGCAAACACCCCGGACTCCGTTCGGGAGCTCAACTCGCAGGGCATGAATGCGGTCGTTGAAACAGTTTTCTGTAGCACGAGCCGTGAAGATTCTCCCTAAGATCCCCTCTGGAATCTCGTTCTCCACCACACCAAACTGCAAAGTAACGTGAAAGTGCTCAGCAGCTTGGCTGAAGATTGGGCAAACTGGGGATTTTTGCTCCGGTAGGGACAACCAGAGAATCCCACGGCGAGGGGCGGTGTTTTCCATACTTTAAATATACCGCTTTTGCTCTGTGAGGGAAAGCGGGGAAACCGTCCGAGTTAGGGCGGTTATCCTCCTCTCTAACTAAGCAAATAGTGCCAATCCTACAATGCCTCCTCCCAACATCGAGAGCAAGAGTCCCAGTGCTCCTGGTAGGGCGACCCCTGCTCCAAAGAGAATGAGACCGGTGAGTAGGAAGGGGCGGGTGAGTAAGCGTGCCACGTGGGATTAATTGTGAAACTCCCTGTGCAGGATTTGAACCTGCGACATTCTCTTTAGGAAAGAGATGTTCTAATCCGCTGAACTAACAGGGCTTTTGGCTTAAGGCCGTATGCTCCTTGCAAGGGGCAAACCGGACTCAATACGTGGGTAACCTTGTAAGGTTACGCCCCCTAGAGGATTCGAACCTCTGACACCACGGGCCGAAACCGTGTGCTCTAATCCGCTGAGCTAAGGGGGCTTGGTTGTGTACTAAGCCGGTTTGATAGGCGACCTATGCCTGACGAACAAATCTTCCCTCGGCGCACACCTTCACCCTTGGGTGGTAATAGACGGGAAAGTGAATCTGCCTACCCAAGAAAACCAACCGATAGTGATTCCTGACAAGAAAATGTTCAAAGTTTACGGCGGTCAGAACTTCAACTTGCCGCATTGTCTCAAGGGTTTTGCACTGGTCTTGAAGCCGCGTAACTTGCCGCCGCAACGCCACGTTTTGTTTTCCCATGGGCGTCACCACCGACTTGTAGTTGGTTTGGGTGCAAGTCCCAGGATTTCCAGATCGTCCTGGCTTAGGGAAGCTAAAAGTTCGGCTTTCCGTTCTCGAACTCGCTTCTCTTCATCCTTTAATCGTTGAACCTCGATTAGGAACTCCTTTGCGTCCCAAAGGTCGGACTCAAGGGAACTCAGCTCCGATTGTGACTGAGGCCCCGCCGAGAGAATTTCACACCGCCTCCACCCATCGGATGTGAAGTGTCGAGCGTAAGGGAGAATCGGTCAGGTTCTATGGCCTCCCCGTACTCACTGTAGGTGATTCTGTCAAGAATAGGCTCCACCCCAAGCTCCCTGGCTTTAGTCATAAGGGTCAGGATGGTCCAAGGCAGTTCAGCTGTCGTCGTAGCCAGCTTAGCCTCAAGATCCCTTTGCTGTTGAGCAGCTTTCTCCGCTTTGAGCTCCGCTTTGAGCAGAGCTCTTTCTTCTTTGGTGGGACGCTGGCTGGTGGACATTTGTTCGAGTGGCTCGACTGAATTAATCATACCGTTTCTTCGGTGCAGAAACAAGCGGGGAAACCGTCCCAAATGAAACGGTTTACCGCCCTCTCACCCCCGAAGTTACTCAGGAAGCAACTGCAACGGTAGGAACTAAGGAAGTGTCCCGACCCGCTTGAGCCTTCATTGCAGAGCGAGCACGAAGCATCGCCTGAGCCTGCAGAGCTGCGTCGTTGACGGTTAGCTGCAGGGCGGAATGGCGACTGGTGTAGGAGCCGTATGAGCGCCCGTACTTGCGGTTCCACTCATCTTGGCGCTCTTGAGGCCAGACGTAGGAGAACACAGGAAGCTCTTCAATGCTTCTTTGAGACTCTTTAATTTCCATTTTACGAGTGCGTTGACGCTCGCTGAGCTGAGCGTAGGTAGCTTGCCATTCGGCAACTTCACGCAGGTAGGTGTCGCGGTCTTGGGCCATTGTTTTGTAAGGTTGGTTAACACCGGCAGAGGGATTTGAACCCCCGACATCAAGCTTAGAAGGCTCGCGTTCTGTCCGCTGAACTATGCCGGCTTGCTCAGGAGTGGGTTACACGGGTCCCACGCCTGACATGTTTAGTTAGCAAATCATGCACCGGGATACTCTTCAAGGTATCCCTTGTACCAGTCCTGAGCAGTCCCTGAAATAACCTCACTAACCATACTCTTCAGGATCCAGAGCTGGCGCTCAGGAAACGCCGCCATCTTCAGCTGAGTGTATCTGAATGCGCCCCAAGTTCTCAAAAACTTTGGGTCGTGACCGGGGAATAAAGTCAGGAGCAAAGAGTCTACCAAGGAGCGTTTCTCGAAACCGCGAGTCATACTCGCAAGAGTATCCTCGATGGCCGTGAGCTGAGCGGGGCTGAGGCTGAGGCTGAGGCTGAGGCTGAAGTTGTTTTCCATGAACTAACTATACCGCTTCTGCCCCGCAGAAACAAGAGGTAAACCGCCCCCGAGAAGGAGGGTAAACCGCCCTAGTTTAGTCGTTGCCAGTTGGGAGACAGGGAGGGGACGTCGGAGCGCCGAGTGCCCCGTAGGTGAAAGCAGAGCCAAAGGGAACCACCCTGATCCACTGCAAGAATGTATGGGTCGTTGTCTAAACGTGAGTCACCGGGGACAAGCTCATAACTAATGATGCTGTCCGGTGCGGGAGGACGTGGGATTTCGGGAGTATGAGGGTTGTCAAAGTCCATAGTGACCTGGGGCAGGTGTACGGCGCAGTACAGCCTATTCAAGGGTCCGTAAAGCCCTTGCTAGACGTCGTCGAGTGCGAGATATCTGTCTTTTTATGTAGGGTAGAGACCGCAGGTGGCTCTTCCACCTACGCTTTCCTCGCTGCCACAGCAGGATTGACTCCTGTTTTGACTCAGGTTTTGCCATGCTTCTTTAGGGTGTCAGGATGCTGGTAGGTTTTGTAGGCGTGTAAGCCTCCTGCACCTTTCCTCAAGAGAAACAATGTCACCAGATGTCACCATGCGATGAGTACCATCACCGATAGGGTCAGCCCCATAGTCAGGGTCTCCTGGCTTCCAAGCGGTTACTGGTTTGGGTGGGGAGTAGCATCTGCCCATCGACTCCGCCATCATTCGCTTTTGCCCCTCGGCGGTTGAGTGGTCGTACTTTCCTGTGGTCTTTTTCATTCGACTATATTGAAGAGTGTGTCAGGGTGCCTGTAGGTGTGCAAGCTTAATCTCAACCAAGGTGATCCTTCGGTGTCCCCCTTGAGGGAAGCTCCCCGAATAGAACAACGTACCAGTCTCTCAAACTTCCAAGGTTCTCGGAGAAGGAATGCGGTGGTTCAACGCCACCACCTTTGCGAACCTGGCCGACCAATTGTCCGTCTCCTTTGTCGACAAATCCTATTCGCTCGTAGGCTTTCTTGCGTTTGTCACCTCTACCGTCTTCGTCGTAGGCGTAACAATGGATGACATCTCCTGGACTAAGAGACTGCGTAAGGAGACCAAACATGCGTCTCACGGTGAGCGCCGCTTTAACTTTGTCTCGGGGGTCTTCTATACTACCGTAGTCGTGCTCGCCATTCGCAAGAAACTCAACTTCTTTCGTGTTTCCTTGAAACCTGAGTGAAATCCTGTCGTATTCATTCAGGTTTCTTTTTAAGACGATGTCAAACTGATTTGACACTACGACGGTAGAGCCGTCGTCTGCGGCTCTTATACTGTTAGCTTTCCCTCGATTAATGTCGTACTCTCTTATCGCAATTTTTTGTCTCTCCGGCTCGGCAGCCAGCTGCTTCACTCGCTTTTCCATCCAGCGATCCTCGAAGTCCTGGTCTTGCGTCTCTTCCTTGGGTCTCTTTGTTATCCTGCGCAGGACTTCCTTCGCCTGCTCTACCCCTTTGCGACACTTTCCCTTCGTACCGTACGCAGTTCCATCCTTCCTCACACAACGAGAAAAGTCGAGCGTGTAACCCTCAGGCAAAAGTTGTGAGAGTTTTTGAAAACTTTCGTGAGAAAAAGAACTTTGCATTGGAGAGGGCACTCTTACAAATTTACCCTCCTTCCCCAGAAAGTCATCCGAAAAAGCTGTAGCAGGAGTCGAATTATTTCTGCCAGGGTGGATGGGTAAAGGTTGTAATTGTTAGCTCAACATTTCACGTACGTGGATTCACTCTGTGGCACCCCTGAGTGAAGCCTATTTAGGGCTTCTTGTTCTTTTGGGCCACCAAAGGAAGGGTCAATCTCGTGGTAGAAAACCATGCTCAAGTGGTTTTGGATCGTTTCAACTTGCTTTGGTGTGAGTGTGACCGGTTCGGCAAGCTCGAAGAATCCTTGAAGCCAGTAGCAAAAGTCGCGTGATTTCATTTTGGTTTAGTACTGCAATAAGTTGTGTGAAGGTTCAAGTCAGCAGCGGTAAATTTCCCCGTTCGGACCGGTGCCACCAGGGTTCCAAGGTGTTGTGCCTGTGAGTGTAGCTGTAACGGGGGTACTGTCCGGGTCGGACTTCACCTTGTTTAGGTTGCTCTTAATGAGACTCACTTGGGTTTCATTTAGTTCTACACCTGTGACCCCAAGGATAAACCCTTGAAGCCATGTTGAAAATTCGTCTTTGTTCATTTGTGTATAAAGGGTGTGGATAAAGTAGGGAGGTTAGATGGAGGTGAGCCACCTTTCTCGGTCTTTGGCTTTGAGAATGACTTGTTCGCCATCTTTGACAGCTTCCTTTGTAATTTTGTAGAGGCCAATGGCGCGACGAAATACTTCAGCCGCATTCAGTCCAGTAATTTCCTGAATCTCGTGAAACTCTTGTGCGAGTTCGTCGCTCATTCTCACCTCAAAATGATTACATGGAGTGGTAAGGTTGAGCAGGGGTTTGTGGTTGTAGGGTGGCCACTCCTCCCTTTCTGTTTTGTCTTCTTCGGTGCGAACAACATCTTGGACTACTGAAAGAAGAACCTTGTGACCGTCCAAATCAATGTTCTGGCTACCCTCGTGTCCTCCCGGAGTCCACAGCTTTCGTGTCTTGTCCATGAAAGTGTCAAGGACAATACCCTTTAGGCAGTCTGAGAGAAACTCTTTCAGGTTGCACAGTCTTTCTTCCTGGCTAAGGCTCTCTGCTGTTGCAATACTAAAGACAATATCATCAACATTTAACGATGAAGCCGTCCTGTTGCCACTAAACAGCCCAGACAGTAATTGCTCTGTAAACAACGAGCCTGACCAGTCTAAGATATACTTGATTTTGTGCAACTCGGGGAATTTTGCGGAAACTACCCAGGTTGGCCCATACCCGTTACTCCGGTCGTTGAAAGCCTTTTCAATTTTCTCAGCTATCGCTTCAAGCTTTCCCAAACAGTCGTGGTAAGTGTAAGACTTTGAATCTTGGTAGTTGTATAACGAGAACCTATTCAGAACCTCGTCTACAACGTCTTTGCGCATCATTGTAAACTTCACTGGCCTATTGCCCCTGTGGCTGGAAACTTGAAGGCGATCTTCGTGACAGGACTCAAAGAACATGTTAATGTCGAACTCGTCGCGCTTCACGGCGATGTCGTGGTAGCTATTCGCTCCAACTTCAAGCTCAACGAGGTTCTTCCGTAAGCCATCGAGGAGGTAGGGAAGGCCAATGCCAGATGATTTCTCTCCGCCACCGTAATCGTCGTACACGCTGGTGAACGGCACAAGACAGGGCAGGTAAAGGCAGCTAGAATAGCAAAAGTCACCCTTATTTACATTTTCCTCAAGAATAAACACATAGACTGGTTGCCCAGCATGAATATGTAGGTTGGATAGACCACAAGTTTTGTTCCAACTGCCCATTTTATTAGCGAGATGTGAAGTTTCGGTGAAGCTGTGCGTCAGTCAACAATTTAAGAGAGGGAGGTTCCCGGTTTGTGTTACAGCTGGCCCCATATAAACGTACTTGTGGGGGTTCCAGGGTTCGATACCAGGGTGCCTGTAAGGGTTATACGGAGTGGGGATTTGAACCGGGGCTTGCGGCGACCACGGAGAGGGTACGAAGGGCAAAAGGGGGTCTTTCTTCCACCGGTCTCTCAAGTACTCGTCGTAGACTCTGCGAAGTTCCTCCGATACTGAGTCGCTGGTGCGGCAATCTGAGTCGGGATCAAAATGTGTAAAAACTGCGTGGAGCTTTTCTTTTAGTACTGAAAGCTGGTCAGATGTAAGTTCGCTTCCAGCTCCCTCTAAGAAGCCTTGAAGCCAGATGCAAAATGTTGCCGGGGTTGTCTTCGGTTGTGTGTCTGTCATGGTTACTCGTCGAGTTTTTCGCAAGAGTCATAGGGATTGGGCACGCCTCGGATTGTATCTAAGTGCCACCACAGGGACTTCCCAGGCTTATCACTTATTTCTGGGAACAACGCGATAAGGGCATCCCCTTCTTCCTGAGTTATCACCTCTGCACGCCGAAAGCCGTTCCCCCGAAAAAGATTACCATCCGAGTCCACAATGTCGTGTCTAAGTCTGGTGTACTGAGTGAGAGGGTTACGGTAAATGCCCACACAGAACTGATCACAGGGGTCGCCGTCGTCGTACTTGGTGGCGAGGACGTAGTCCCCTTCCTTCAGTGCTTCGCCAGTCATTCTATCTACTCCCAACAACCACGTAGTCTTTGAGTCGAGACTCCGGGATCGCTTTGAGATCCCCATTCGCAAAAAACATACGCTGGGCTGCCAGGTAGCCCCCAGTGTGCAAATGCGGTGTTACAAGGAACACCTGATAAAGATTCCCGTCCCGTGTGTTCCGGAAAACACGGTTTTCGTCACTACGTGGGGCTTTATCGAAGACAAACCCCTGGTCAACGAGTTGTTTCAGTGTTGTTTTCATAAGGGGCTTTAGTGGTTTTTATGTGTGGGGTGGTGCTTCCCCTGGAGCAACTATAGCGTTTCCCTATGGAAAAACAAACGGGGGAAACCGTCCAAGAGCAACCGGGAAACCGCCCTACGGCGTTAAATGTGTCTGTGGTGGATTCAATCAGGGTAAGTCAGTGCTCCAATAATGTCAAACTCTCCGTTAAAGGGGTTAGTACCATCGACATAAACGGGAAGGTTTCTCTCCCCAAAGCACGGAACTTTGTATGAAACTTGCCACAGATCGTCGCTCCAGACTACCTGGTGGACGGTGATGGCCTTATTGTTGCGAAGAGTCAGGCGATCTCCAGGCTTAACTACGTGGTTACCAATGGTCAAGGGAGTGGCGGGAGTAGTTTTAACGGGCGCAGACTCCACAACCTTGGTAAGAAGGGTGAACTCCTCATCGTTAAACTGGTCACGTACCCTTTTCAGCAGCGCCAGCGCACGCTCGTTAGGCGTGAGCTCTGGCATCGGACGCCAGTTGGGTGTGTGGAGCCAAGGCAATAGATCTGGCCTGTCTCCGTCATTCTTGAGTGCTCCGCAGTGGTTTGAAGCAACGGACGTCCAGTGGGTGTTTCTCCAGTACCCGTATTCAAGAATCTGCACCTGCCCCTTATCAGGGTCTCCATCTTTGTCAGTCGGAGGCCTGTCCCGAATGCCATCCGTTGGCATCTGATGCCTCAGTTCTTCAACAGCCTTGGCTGCTCCCCATTGGGCCCAGAAGGCTGCGGACTGAATCATATTGCGATGTGTGTTATTTGCTATGTAGTCAACATACTCCGCTGGAGGGGTGACGCTGTTGGGGTCAAACATGGTTCGCTTGGGGGTGGGGTTTCAGGTTTTCGGTCAAGCTGCAACTAAGTATCCGTAGGCCTCTTCCGTTTCGTCGTCATAGTGAATTTCCTCAGTCAGCTTGGCCAGTCCGTTGGATACGCAAAAGGATGCAGCTGCACGGACAGCGTCGGAGGATCCTATAAGGGTGTAGGCGTCGCCGCTACGAAAGAACCACTCAACCGTTGCGCCGCACCCCTTAAGGATTTGGGCTTCGATCTCGCGAGCGACGGAAGGAAGAGTGGCTGGGGTCATGGGGGGCTTCGGTTGGGGTGTGGGGGCTTAGGTAGCTTTGCTACGCTTCAGCTGCTGTAACAAAATGTAGTGATTACTGCTGTTGGGCTTGCAGTCTGTGTTGCCCATACAGAAGTCTAAGGCTTCGCAAAGCCGTCGAATTTCTGCGCTTGTCAGAAGTAGTCGGTGCAGCTTAGCGTCTGGAATCGGAAGAGTACCGTTGGTAAGGGTGCTGGCCAGACTGTTTCGCTTGTCTTTTGACATGGAGGTTCCTTTCAACTCATTTATTATACCGTGTCTGCTGAGCAGAAACAAGGGGGTAAACCGCCCCATTGGGCCGATTACAGCCTAAAACCCAAACTTCTTGATGGCATCTCTTTCTTCGACTGTCAATTTGGCTAACGCACTACGGTGGGCGGCACGGTCTTTTCGTCTGGTCTCGCTAGCTTGCGTCTCCCGTTCAACACGAGAAGTCCATTCCTCGTCTGTTTCAGGACGATCACGAAAGTACCTTGTCTCAGCACTACTTCGTGCTTCACCGTACTCGTCGAGATTAGCCGAGACAAAAGTATATATGTTGTCGAACCCTTTTTCTTTCACTCGCACAAGGTAATCAACCACTTCTGCTATGCTCCCGGAAAAGATTTGGTCCGGGTAATCAGTGTGTATCCTGCGATAGGAGGACTGGTACTCGGATTCTAACATCCATTCCCGAACGGTGTGGCGGGGATGAAATCTTGGGTTTGGGGTTTCCACGTTGTTAATCGGTTTTAGTTTAAGGGTAGCTTTGACGGGCTACCCTGGAAGCCTTAAGCGTCGTATCAGATGCAAGTTTGAGAGAGGATGTCAAGGTTGGCATCGACCCACTCTTTTCCGTTGCTGTAAACCTCGTCTTTAACCCCAATCGCAATATAGTCAGGGTGGTATACTTTCGTATCTCCTTCGAGGGTCTTAAGGGTGATCTCAAGTCCTGGCGGCACTGGGACAATTTTGGCCAGAGCCTTGCGGCGATACACTCCCACTCCCGAGTTCGGCACAGTCTCTTCCCAGCTGTCTGCAAAGATGTTTATCTTGCAAGGGTAGGGGTGGGACCCGTCTAAAGGTTCGAGTACGTAATCGACTCCTTGAACAGCTGTCAAGTCCCCGTAGGACAAGGAGAATACCTCCTCTCCAACCGCGTCACGTTTTTGCACCAAAGTCTTTCGGCGAGCAAGGATTGGGGCACCGAACTGAGCTTCAACTTGGGCTCCTGTTGAGAAAGTTAGCTGTTTCACTGTTGTTTGAGTGGAGTGAAGTGGGATGCCCACAAAGGGGAAAGTTCCAGGTCGGATTCGAACCGACGAGTACGGGCTTTGCAGGCCCGCGCCTTAGACCACTTGGCGACTGGAACGTGTTTCGGGGTTGATTCCCCCTGGTTCAACCTTAGCGGGTTTACGGGGGGAAAGTAAAGCGGGGATGCCGAACTTTTAGGGGGGTTACCCACCTAAACCTCACGGCTCCCTGAGCAATTGCTCTATCTGCCCAAAAATAGAATCCGTGTAGCCGGCAATGTAGGCGTAAGCTTGCAGGGGTTCCATTTCGCCTGATAGGGCTTTGGAGCGGGCTTCCTTCTCCGATTGAATGAGTCGAAGGATCTGTTGCCTGGTGGTTTCTTCCATGCACTTACTATACCGCGTCTGCGCCGCAAAAACAAGCCGGGAAACCGCCCTAGGGCAAGCGGTTAACCGCTTAGGGGGTCAGTCCAGTTGATGGGCTAAAGCTGAGAAGAGACCAGGGTCAAGTATGTGAGTTGATGAAGAAGCTGGTCAATGCCGATGAGCACCCAAAACTCCTTGTTAGTGGGTGAGAGCTTTAGGGTTCGAGCAAGATTTTGCTTTAACCAGTCAATGTGATAGTGTAGCACACCGTCGATCAGCCCAGAGACAATAGCCTCGTCGGGTAGAAAGGGAAGGAAAGCAAGTAAGGTTGCAACTGCGTGTTTTGCCGAGTGCTGGATTCCAACTGGATGAAGGTATGTGCCCTTGTGCTTCACTTCATCTTCTGTTTGCAACAGCCAGTCCACAACAAAGTGCTTGACAAGGAGCAAAGTCATAAGTAGCAAGACTCGTGAGGAACTCATACAACTACTTTCGTTCAAAGAAAAGCCCCCAGCGAGAGTTGAACTCGCGTCTCCTCCTTACCAAAGAGGTACTCTGCCGCTGAGCTATAGGGGCGTTCACCCGGAATAACCGGGGGACAGGTATGGTAGCTACATGCCTGAGAAGCAAAGGCGTGACCTTTTCTAGCTCGGGGCCAAATACTCGGTGCCGGGATTGAACCGGCGACATCCCACTTGTAAGGAGGGCGCTCTACCGCTGAGCTAACCGAGTGTTTATTTGGAAGATCTTCATGAAGAAGTCTTAGGGAGTCAAGGTGGTCACCACCTCTAAGGGTGTGGGACTCTAAGTGTTTCACGTTAGTAAAACAGGTGCTCTATCTCTTTCAGCCCAGGACAACAATAACTGAGTTTCGAATCACGTCCGTCCCGAAGTATACAAGACCCTCCTCAGTCTCAAGGTTTAAGTACTCAATGCTTTCTATCTTGGTGGTCAAACTCTCGTGGAGGTCTTTTCTTTGGGGACCCGTAGGTAATAGCTCCACAGAGACGAAAGTCCCTAGAGGGGTGATTGCTTTGATTTTCATCGTTGGCTCTAGTGTTCAGGGGCAAGTCGTAACCAGTTAACTACTAAATCGATAAAGAAGTCGTCGGTGTGCCCGTTCCCATGAATCTGAACAAACTCACGAAGCCTGTTCCGAATCTCACTGTGAGTTACAGTACCGTTGTCGAGAAGGTCAATTAGCTGTCCAGCAATTGACACACAAAGTTCGTTCTCTTCACGAGCGCTGAGGCACTTAATGCTGCCGAAGGAAGTTTCAGTCATTGGGTTGGGTTCGATTTCCATAAATTAACTATAGCGCTTCTTCTACGCAGAAACGAGGGTGGAAACCGACGGTTTACCGCCCTCGGATAGAAGGGCTCACGAAGTGGGTTAAGTCCAACTTAAACGTGGGTGTCGAGCTTCATAGTCTCCCCCAGCTTCAAAAATTTCTTCCACAAGTTGCATAAAACTTGCTTGAACTTCTGGGTCCGGGTCAAGATGGACTGCGGCAAACCGCTCGATACGGCTAAGCAGACTGGGGTATTCGGATAGTGGGTTCATGGTGCTTTGGGTTCAGCTTCGCGTCCTGCCTCGACCCCTACGTCTAGGAGAGCCATAACAAAGAACAGAAACCTCGCTTGAGACACAGGGTCTGGGTCAATGTGGCTTTCGGAAAACCGCTTGACACGGTCAAGCAGACCGGGAGTTTCGTTTAGAGGGTCCATGGTGCTTGGGTTCCAACCTAATTACTATAGCGTTTCTTCGGCGCAGAAACAAGGGTGGAAACCGTCCGGGTTGGGGCGGTAAACCGCCCTAGGGCGATTTGGTTAAATATGCCACCTAAAGTCTCGGGCAACGAGTTTGAAAACACCCATAGTAGGCTCGTCCGTAGCACCCGAACTCGGACAGAGTGGTGGTGCAACCAGGCTGGCCTATCCACTCATTGAGAGAAACTTCGGTAAGTTCGTGAGGGTGACCTTCGTGGGCCGGGACGTCTACCCATTCGAAAATTCGGAAAATCGGTGCGGCTCTCAGGGCGTTACGAATGATCTTTGCAGGGTCTACGGTGTGCTGGAGGCAATTGTACATCCATACCTCGTCCCACCCTTCCTCTTCAATGTCTTCACCCAGCGAAACTGAGACCGAGATGTTTTTACTCGCGTACCGATCAACGGTCCATTGCGGGTAAGCAATCGGGTCTACAACCTTACCCTCGGTCAAATTAGTGGCTTTAAGCAAAAGGCTGGTCGGGCCACCCCCAATATCAAGGACTCTCTTTCCGGCCACGTCAAAACCGTAGTGCGTCTGACGCAGTCCCATGAGTCGCCCGTAGACAAACTGCTTTGTCTCTTCGTCGTAGGTGTTGCAGCAATTGCCCCAATAGGCTTTTTCAAACTCATAGTCTTCGTCGTGACTCATTCTAGAGTACCGTGGTTTACGGGGGGTTTGCGCTAGCAAAACAATGGGTGTGGTAAGGATTCGAACCTACGTGTGCATAACAAACCGGGTTACAGCCGGTTCCCTTCGACCGCTCGGGCACACACCCTTTTACTTTGAGCTGTGACTCAAAGGTTGTACAAGATGATTGTTTTTCTGCCAAAAAGAAATTTGTGAATCGCTGAATCATCTTAGTTTTGCATTCGCAAAACAATCCGAGAGGGGAATTTCGAAATCCCGACTTCTGGTTCCCAAAACCAGTGCTCTTCCTCTGAGCTACTCCCGGTTAGAGCCGTTTCGTCTTATATAGACCCGGACGGACAGACCCGGTAGGGTATTCCCCGAGTGGAACCATGGGGTTACGATCCCCATACCCCCTGCTTGCAAAACAGGTGCTCTACCAATTGAGCTATGGCCCCTTGCGCTAAGCGTGTAACTTAGGTGTTTTACCCTACTAGGGGCAAATTGCTCTACCAGGAGTCGAACCTGGGTCTCTCCCTTATGGTGGGGGCGTCCTACCGTTAGACTATGGAGCGAAGCTCTCTTTATGCTAACGACTGCCAATCGTTTCGCAGAGAGGGTTGCTTACTTGGCGAGTACTCAACCTGGGACTCTCACCCTTTTGCAAGTTTGTTTGTTTCCTTATTCTAAATCCAACTACTTTTAAGGTCGGTGAATTTAGGGATTTTCGTCACTTGCTCGGCGAATCCAACCGCTCAGGGCCCATTGCGGTCGGTATCGGAATGGCCGGGATCGAACCGACGACTTCTCGCCCCCCAGACGAGCGCTCTCCCTCTGAGCTACATTCCGTTATAGACCGTTTACCCGCCACGGTCAAGGAGATTGACTTAACTCTTCAGTTAAAACTGTGAGCAGTGTCGGCACCACTTTCTAAGTCAGTTCCGAAGCTTGTAACCGTGGGTTAAACAAGATGATTGTTTTTCTACCAAAAAGAAATTTGTGAATCGCTGAATCATCTTCGAAAATGCTATCGCATTTCTACCCTGTGAAGGGAAGATCGGAAATCTCGGCATCGAACCGAGTACTCACGGGCTTCAACCGTGCGCTTTACCCTTCAAGCTCATTTCCGTTGTATCCAAGGTTCGTGCCCTGGAAAGTTGTTACCCTTGGGGGAACCCCGAAGGCAAACTGAGTGCACGGGAATCGAACCCGCAACCTTCCCCATCGCAGAGGACGCTCTTCCGTTGAGCTAGCACTCACTCCCTAGCATAGTATCTGCAAATACCACTTTAAGGAGGGTTTACGCGATTGCAGTCGCTTCACCTGGGGGCTTCCACCCGTTTCCCCGGAGTGGGGTCACGATCCTGAGGGGACTCGAACCCCCCTTCACCGGTAGACAGCCGGTGGCCTTCCCTGACGGCAACAGGACCATATTCCCGGAGTAAATCCGGGAGGGGCCAGGAAACCACTCCTGGACTTTTGCGGGGCTATAGCACAAACCTCGCCCACAGTGAGTTATCGGCTCATGTCAGGTCTCTCACTAACCTTGCACCCCGCTCCTTTTCGTACACGGGGTGTCCCTTAAGCCGGGCACGCTGTATCTTTCTGGTCAGGGGGCCAACAGTGCCTTAGTAGAAAGCTTCCTGGAGTAAGGGGGTTCCCCCTTCCAGTGCTTTTTAAATACTCTTTTAACCTGAGTATGGGAAACTCCCCAAAGGTTAGATACCTTTTGTACCCAACCATACTTACTTAGGTCTATCCCGGCAGTTTTGACTTTTTCAAATCTTTCCTTTATAGTTTCATCGGACAGTCTGTGAGAACTATTAAGGGACCTCATTTTGTCTCTAAACTCAGGGTCTTTCCACTTTTCTGTCATTGTGTTGGACATCCTTTCCCTTTCGGCCCCGTAAGCGTATCTCTTTAAATTAGCTTCAGACGCTCTTTTAAGCATGAATTCTTTATACTCCGGGTTTTGCCACTGGAGTTTTCTGGCTTTAGAAAGCATGGCTCTGTGTTTTTCGTCGGACCACCATAGTTTATTTAGCCTCTTCATGGTGTTAGATCTAACTGCCAAAGAAGTTACTGATCCGCAATTCTCGTTCAAGCATAGGGGATCGTTCAGGTGAGGAGAAATTAGCTCTTGCTCCCGCATATTGGCTGTTTTCCAACCCTTTTCAGAGTTGTCGAAAGTTTCTAGAATCTCTTTTATAGGCGTATGAAGTTTCCAAAATTCCTTGTGAGTACATGGAGAACCCATATAGTACTCGTCAAATTTTTTCTCTTTATGTATACCCAAATACCATTCGGGTCTACCTTCAAAAGTTATCCGGTATAAATAGATCCGTG
>Ga0315899_10002938_pt1 | contig 18656 bp, 16 predicted proteins | sample LakEriMetagenome_2_FD_203518 | JGI IMG/M metagenome (GOLD analysis project Ga0315899, IMG submission 203518) | Freshwater fungal communities from buoy surface, Lake Erie, Ohio, United States - Buoy 4 MA112 | ecosystem: Environmental > Aquatic > Freshwater > Lake | place: USA: Lake Erie, Ohio... | reverse complement strand
GACTTCACTTCGTAGCTCCTGCATAAACGCAAAAACTCTTGGGGACGACTCTTTATGGACTCTTTCAAATTCATAGTACTAAAGTAAGAATTTTTCAGGATTGTAGAATTGTATTTCGCAGAAGGCTTTGTCATACGTCTATTCAACTCACAGAGTCGGTAGGAGTTGATGAAGTAAACCCAAACCTCAACCTATCATTCAACTTCAGCATTTCTTGCGCGACTTTCTTGTCGGTGATTTTGGCGTAGTGCTGCGTGGTGGCGATGCGTTTGTGGCCGAGAATTTTGGATAGGCTTTCGATGGACATGTCGTTGCTGAGGGCTACCGTGGTTGCGAAGGTGTGACGGGCGATGTGGAAGGTGAGCTCTTTGGGGATGCGGCAATGCTCGGCGATTTTCTTGAGCGCGCGGTTGATCTTTTGGTTGCTAGTGACGGGTAGGAGCGGCTGCATGGAGTCAGTGGCGGTGAGGTCGGGGTGGTGCTTGCGTAGAATTTCCAAGGGTAGTTGGAGCAGGGGAATGTTGCTCGCCACACTCGACTTTTGGCGCTTGGTGCGTATCCAATAAAAGTCGTTGTCTTTTACCAGGTTTTTGATGCGCAGGTTCTTGAGGTCGATGTAGGAAAGGCCGGTGAAACAGGCAAACACGAACACAGTGCGCGAGAGTTCCATGTATCGCGTTGGCATGGGCGTGCTGATGATGCGCTGCAGTTCTTCTTCGTTCAATATTTCCCGATCGACTGTGCGTATGCTGATCTTAAACCCAAGGAAGGGATCGCTTGCTGTGATGTTGCGCGACTTGGCCACGCGAAAAATGGTCTTCAGTGTTTGGATGTACTTCATGGTGCTGTTGTGCTGGCACCCGCCCGTAGTTTTCATGTACAGCTCGAAGTCTTCCATGAAAGCGAGGTTGAGCTGATCGAAGCAGATGTCGTTGCGCTTATAATAGGCCTGCAGATAATTGACCAGGTGCGTGCGGCAACGCTTGTACTTCTGAATGGTAGCCGGTGTGTTGCCCTGTCCTTTCAAGAGTGTCTTTCTGTCGATGACCTTGTCGAACACTTCCAAAAACGTAGGGTCGCTGTTCACGCTGGCCGAGTGCGCGCGCGTGAGGCGGTCTTTGATGTGCATCACGCACGGGGTGCGCCCTCGGAGCATCATATCTTGCTGAAGATTGAGGGCGTTGCGACGCATCTGGTCCATGAGCGTGCTAAGTTGGTTATGCGCAGGATGGCCTTTTTGCACATGGCATTTACCCTCGTCCCAATCGGCGGTTTTGATGTCAATTTTGAGTGAAATGGTCGCACTGCGGTCTTGATGTGTCATGCGGAAGAACACGGTGGACACATCGGTGCGTTTGGTCTTTCTCTTAATGAAAAAGGAGGTCTTGATAGGAGTTGTGATCATTGAACTGATTGATTTTCAAAGTTAAAAACATTGAAAATCAAACACTTACGCAACTTCGCGCAACGATGCGAAACATCGCGAACCTATTGAACCCCTGGAAACCCCAGTAAAATCAAGGCCTCCAAACGCGCGCAGGATTTGCGAAAAAAATGCGGGCTTTTTATGCGCTTTTTTGTGTTTTTCGTCGCTTTTGGCTAAACGTTAAAAAGGCCCGCAAACGTAGTGTTTGCGGGCCTTTTCGGAATTTTTCGTGTTTCTGCTGTCGAAACTCAGCGGAGAGAGAGGGATTCGAACCCCCGGATGCTTTCACATCAACAGTTTTTCTCGGCTCAGCCGAGACCGTAATCGACCAACCAGCATTAAATAAAAAAATCCTGCATTACGCAGGATTAAGCGGAGAGAGAGGGATTCGAACCCCCGGATGCTTTCACATCAACAGTTTTCAAGACTGCCGCAATCGACCACTCTGCCATCTCTCCGTGGCGAAAATACTGCGGTGATAAGGGTCAATACAAATTTTTTTTCTGAAAGCGCAGGATAGTAGCGTAGTCTGTTGATTTCCATAAATGAAAATGGCTTTCACATCAACAGTTTTTCTCGGCTGAGCCGAGACCGCATCGTCCACTCTGCCTCTGGAATTGCGGGAAATGCTGCGGTGATAAGGGGCCATACATTTTTTTTGCAATGTTATGGGAAGGGGTGTAGGGGGCTGATTTTCAAATGGCGAATAGATTTGGAGAATGGAGAATGGGGAATGGAGAAACAGATGGGCGCTGAAGACCTTTCTCCTTTCTCCTTTCTCCATTCCCCATTCCCCATTCCCCATTTTTCATTCTTCTGACTTAAATCACCCCATAGCCAACTCCCGCGGCTTTCTTGCGTCTCTTTTTGTGGGGGAAGTTTTGCCTTTGCAATAAGATGAGCCGCGTTTATGGGAGAATTGGAACAACTACATCTTTCGGAGAGTGCACAGCCTCGCTCTAAATCGATTGACCTGATCGAGGAAAAGGGTAGGCAACTGCACGTGGCCCTCATCTACCTCGTGGCAATATATTCGGTGGCTTATTGCATCATCAACTGGCTGATTGGTCAAACCACACAGGCCTACATAACAGCGTTCATTGTGCCTTCGGTATTCATTACCTGGCTGCTCAATAAATGGGGGTATTACTACTACTCAAAACTCTGGAACGGCATTCAGATTAATGTGATTGTGGCTATCCTGGCTCTTACCACAGGTCCTGAAACATACATCTCAGCGTTCTTCATTCCTATTATCATCGGTACCTTGGTTACGCTGCAGGGTCGCGAACGAACCACGGGCTACTTGCTCTCGGCTTTGAGTATCGCTCTTATGGCCTTCTCGCTCGTTACCGATATCCGCATTCTCAACGTAACCATTGCCACAGATGATTCTTTGCGTGTTGAACGTATTGCCAACATGATTGGAGTGGGCGTTATTTCGGCGCTGGAGGTAATCTACATTTTACGCACGAGCAACGATATTCAAAATCGGCTGATAGCGCAAACGGCCCGCCTCGATGAGCGCAATTCGCAAATGGTGGCTGCATTGTACACACGCGACAAAATGATGTCGATGCTTTCTCACGACTTACGCTCTCCCATTGCTTCCATCCATGCCGGTATGGAGCTCTTTGAAACGGGAACGGTTGATAAGGATATGCAGGCAAAGCTTTACTCCCAAATGAAGAGCCGCACCGGACAAACCCTTGCTCTCATGGATAAGTTGCTCCTTTGGTCGCGCAGTCAAACTCGCTCTATCATATACAGAGAGGAAGCGATAGCACTGTCGCAGATTGAGCAGTTCGTTAAGTCGGTGTGCTACCTGTTTGAAAACGAAAAACACATTCAATTCAACTATCAATTTGATGTGCCCCCCGGGTCAATGCTTCGGGGCGACCGCGACATGATTGAGGCCATCTTACGCAATCTCATTTCAAATGCCATCAAGTTTACCGGCGCTGGCGGCACGATAACGATAACCGTTAAAGATCAAAACCGTGCTTGGTTGCTCAGCGTGTCGGACACGGGAAAGGGAATGACGCGCGAAGATGTCGAAAAAATATCGGGTGGGGTGTCGTTTACCACTGCCGGCACCGAGCGAGAAAAAGGTCATGGATTGGGTATGCAGTTGGTGCAAGATTTCATTAGCAAGCACCATTCTTCCCTTCGAATTGACTCTGCGCCAAATCGAGGCACTACGTTCTCTTTTGAGTTGCCAAAAGCTTAAGCCTGTTGCAAGTGAATTTTGCAAAAGCAACTATTGACTTCTGCGGTAGCGGACAGCCTTCGCCCACTTCAGTGCAGGCTTTTCGATGATGCGATAGAACAGGAATGCAAATACAACTGCGGCAAGTTGTATACAGCCAAACACGGTTGCATTGCCCCAAGGCGTTTTTAAAATTCCACCCAATAAAAAACAGAGCGCACTGATGATGGGCCAGTGCATGAGGTAGATCGAATAGGATACTTCTCCAATCTTGCCCATCCATGCCCATCCGTTGCGGGTAAATCTGATAAGCAACGTGGTAGATAAAGCCGTGATTACAATGCGAAATCCAAGTGCGTGAAGCACACCGATGAGGTAGGCGCAAACAAAAGCACAAACCGCTATACCCATCCAAAATTCGCGTTCTGAAATCTTGCCTTTGTATTTCATGAATAAATAATAGCCCATTAAAAAAACGGGTAGATGAAACGGCAGGTTCGCCTTTGCTGCATTGCCTTCCAGGGTGATTGATATAAACGAAAACGCCAATAGGCACGCGACGGCAACACTTCTTTTAAATACAGATGCTGATGTGAGAATAGGGAAGGCCAGGGCTATGTAAATATAATATTGCATCTCAACGAACAGCGTCCAGTAAATGCCGTTAACCCAAGGCAAATCGAAGAAAGGAGCAGTAAGTGTTGCGCTGGCGGCCAACAATTGCCAGCCGTTGTGCTCTGCGGTATTGAGCATGGCCCAAGAGGTAAGTGCGACAATACAAGCCGAAACGATGAGGGGAGGTTGAAGCCTTACAATGCGCTTGCCCATGAACACAAAGAAGTCGGAAATGCGATAGCCAATCCTTTCCATCGACCAGGGCATTACCATACCACTGATGACAAAGAATACGTAAACACCTTCTTGGCCGACGTCGAGTATTTCGGAAGCTTTCGGAAAGTATGGTGTTAACAGGAAAGCACTATGATACAAGCAAACCATCATGGCGGCCACCGCACGCAAACTATCCAGTATGGTAAGTGATTCGCTTGGTGAGGCGGAGTGTTGTTGCACGAGGGGAAACGATCAATTATTAAACGCCAGCAAGGTCATCCAGGCTTCGGCAATCTTTTTTTCGGCAACAAGTGCTTTTGCCTTGTGGTGAAGTTGCTGCTCCAATTCGCCGGCTCTTCCTTCGAATTCCATGAACAAATCGGCTAGCTCGGTGAGCTTGTATTCGTTCACTTCCGTTTCATTGGGCAATGATTCTACGCCTGCCAGTTGAGCCAGTTCATTGCCTGTAAGCACTTGCGAAGTGCGCACATCTTCAGGCATCTTATCGAAGCCGATTCCAACTTGAGTCATCGGCTGTGGCAATTGAAACAATCCTTGATTGGCTCGAGTGTAGAAATGTCCGCCCATGCGAGCAACCTGATCAATCTTCACGGGGGAAATGCGTCCATCATCGTCAAGAATATCTTCCGAAACATGGATGCGAACAACCTCGCAGATGACCAAATTACCTGCACCGCCTTGGGTGCCGAGAGCCACCACATCATTGATTTTGCATTCGAACTGCACCGGGGCTTCCTTTACTCTAAACGGTTTCACCACTTCGGATGCGATAGGAGTGAGCCCTGTTTTTGTGAATTCGCTGACGCCTTCCGGATACTCGGTGCTTGCCAGCGACATCTGCTCAACCATTGCGTAGTTGACAATGTTGATTACACACTCCTTCGTAACCAATGCATTTTCAAGCGTGTGCTTGGTCGTGTTGTCGCGTCCGCGGCGGGCGGGTGAGAAAATGAGTATCGGTGGATTCGAACTGAATACGTTGAAAAAGCTATACGGAGCCAGGTTGGGACGTCCTTCCGCATCGAGTGTACTTGCAAATGCAATGGGACGCGGACCAATGGCTCCGAGCAGATATTGATGCAGCTTGGGCTGCGGAAGTTCCTTCGGATCGAGCGATAGCATGTTTAATCGTACTTTTTCGTTTTTATTTCTTGTTCATGTCGGCAACCGACTCCATCACTTTGTTTTTAAGTTCCTCTTTAAATGCCTTGAGTCTTGACATAACTGCGGCATCGTGGCAGCCTACAATTTGAGCAGCCAGAATCCCGGCGTTGCGCGCGCCGTTGAGAGCAACCGTGGCAACGGGCACACCCGCGGGCATTTGCAAAATAGAGAGCACGCTATCCCAGCCATCGATGGAGTTGGACGATTTAACAGGCACACCAATAACAGGCAGGGGAGTGAGCGAAGCGGTCATGCCCGGCAAATGCGCAGCACCACCGGCCCCGGCGATAATGACTTTGATGCCTCGAGCCTCTGCTGAGGTAGCATACTCAAACATACGCTCAGGCGTGCGGTGCGCACTCACAATCGTTATTTCGTATGGAACACCGAGTGACTGAAGCGCTTCAGCTGCCTCGTTCATGATTGGCAGATCGCTTTTGCTGCCCATAATGATACCTACCATTTGAAAAGGGGTTTGGGGCGCGAAAATACGAAGTTAGGTAATAGGTGATAGGTGATAGGTATTAGGTATTAGGTATTAGGTAATCGTATGCACAACAGAACCTATAACCTATCACCTATTACCTAATACCTATCACCTATTACCTGTATAAAAGTTTTCTTTGAAATCTCAATTTTAGTCGTACACTTGCGGTGCCCATTCGCGGCAGTTCTTAGGATATCGTTTCCCAACCTCATTTTGAAACCCTTTATTTCGACAACGAATTTCAATCTACATGTATAACCTCTTGCAATTAAACAGCATGAAGGTGGCTGAACTCAAAGAAGTAGCAGATAAGCTGGCCATCGACAATGCAGACAAACTGAAGAAACAGGATCTCATCTACAAGATTCTCGACGTACAAGCTCTGAAAGCTGAACCCGCTGAACCTAAAGCACCTGCGCTAGCAGCGGAAGCTAATCAACCGACATCGGAAGCTCCGGCAGAACAACAGGCCAAGGGCAAACGCGAGCGCGCTCGCAAGCCCGCCAAGGGCAGCGAACAGCCAGGCGATTTGTTTGAAGAGCCCGCTCAAGCGGAAACGCCTGCTGCAGATCAGTCGTCTGCACCCGAAATAAAGGAACAGGGAGAAACACGTCCTCAACAACAACAGCAGCAACAACAGCCGCGTCAGTTGCAAGGTCCTAACCAAGGGCAAGAGCGTCATCAGCACGGCCAGCGCGACAAGCGTCGTTTCGATCAACCAAACGATCGTGGCCAAGGACAGCCACAAGCTCAAGGGCAGTCGCAACAACAGCCTCAGCAGCACCAGCAGCATTCACAGCAGCAACAACAACACCAACACCAAGGAAACCCTAACCAAAATCAGGGACAGGGTGGTAACTATCAGCAGCAGCAGCAGCAGCAGCAAAACGTGATTCGTCCGGATAAGGCCAAGCGCGGCCAGGCCGATGAGCACGGCTACAATTTCGATGGCATTGTGTTGGCCGAGGGTGTGCTGGAAATCATGCCTGATGGCTTCGGATTTATGCGTTCGTCGGACTTCAACTACCTGAACTCTCCTGATGATGTATATGTGTCGCAACAACAAATAAAACTCTATGGTCTTTTGACGGGGGATACCGTTGAAGGAGCCATTCGTCCGCCGCGTGAAGGGGAGAAGTACTTCCCGCTTATTCGCGTAGACAGAATCAATGGTCGCGATCCCAACTTTGTGCGCGACCGTGTTCCGTTCAAGTTTTTGACACCTCTATTCCCGTATGAACGCTTTCATATTGCGGACAACAACTCTAATATTTCCATGCGTATCATGGATTTGTTTGCTCCCATCGGTAAGGGTCAGCGCGGAATGCTCGTGTCGCAGCCCAAGACCGGTAAGACGACATTATTGAAAGACATCGCCAACGCGATTGCCAAAAACCACCCGGAGACTTACCTCATCGTGTTGCTCATCGATGAGCGCCCCGAGGAAGTTACCGATATGAAGCGCAGTGTAAAGGCTGAAGTGATTGCATCGACCTTCGACGAGCCGGCAGAGCGCCACGTGAAGATTGCGAACATCGTTTTGGAGAAAGCAAAGCGAATGGTAGAATGCGGCCACGATGTTTGCATTTTGCTCGACTCTATTACCCGTTTGGCCCGCGCCTACAATACAGTGGCACCTGCCAGTGGTAAGGTCCTTTCGGGCGGTGTGGAAGCCAATGCACTCGAGAAGCCGAAGCGTTTCTTCGGTGCTGCCCGTAAGATTGAGAACGGTGGCTCGCTGTCGATCATCGCGACGGCACTTGTGGATACAGGTTCTAAAATGGACGAAGTAATTTTCGAGGAATTCAAAGGAACGGGTAACATGGAATTGCAGTTGGAGCGTAAGATTTCCAACCGACGCATTTTCCCAGCTATTGACATTCTTTCTTCAGGAACCCGAAAGGAGGATTTGCTGCACGACCGCGATGTATTACAGCGTATGTGGATACTGCGTCGTCACCTGGCCGATATGAATCCGGTGGAAGCTATGGAGTTCGTAAAGGATCGTATTGAAAAGACCAAGAATAACGAGGAGTTCCTCGTGAGCATGAACTCATAAGCTATGTGGATGAAGTGGTTGCCGGTAGTATTGGCTATCTTATGGCTTGTAGTTCGTTGGAGTTTGGGTTTGCGCCTCGATGTAGAGTCGGCCCAGAATACCGGTGTACTGCTGAACATGCTGTTCATTTTATTGCTTGTATTTCTTGGTATTAGCCTTCATTATCGCAATTTGCAAGGGCGTGTATCCGGTTTTCTGGAAGACTTCAAGTCATGCATGAAGCCGGCCATGCTCTATGTCTTGATTGCCATAATTGCTATAGGAGTTTATTATGCCTGGCTCAGTGATGATATTCAGGAATTACGCTTAGCCTACATCGAGACGTTCAATGAAGGAATCAAGGACGAAAACAACTTGAATAACTTCCTGAATCAGCATCCGGAAGAAAAAGGAAAGACAGTGGAGGAACTCATGCAGAAAAATCGTGAGAACGTAGAGCGGAATGTTTCCGTCCAGACTAGAATCATGGGAGGTTCCCTTGCATTGACATTTATAGCTGCAGCTTACGGACTGTTAGCTGTTTTTTTCTGGAGAACCTTTGTAAGAAAATGGTAAGGCAATATATCCAAAGAAATTCGTTATTTGCGTCGATGATTAAAGCGAACGTCTTCTTTTCCACTCTTGCCATGTTGTGTGTCACAACCTGTTTGCAGGCTCAAGTGAATGGTCGTGAGAATTTACCTTCCTTTGATAGTCGGTATTACCATTTTGGATTTTTGCTTTCAGCCAATTCGTCTTCATTTTTCATAGATTATAAACCGGACTTCACTTTCAGTGATTCCTTGTTGGGTATTGAAAATGTGCCACAGGCCGGATTTAACTTGGCTTTGTTGGCATCCTTTAATCCGATTAAAAATGTTAACCTGCGTTTTGTTCCCGGCCTGTCGTTTCAGGACCGAGGTCTGAATTATACGTTCCTCGCAGATGGAGGAAAGGTCGAGACCTATCTCAAGCGCACAGAGTCTGTTTGGCTTCAGTTTCCGCTCGTGCTTAAGCTTCGCACAAATAGAGTGGGGAACTTTGCTGCGTATGGCTTGATAGGCGGTAGTTATGGTATTGATATGCAATCACAGAAGGATGTTGACGAAGCAGTAGCCGGAAAGATTGTCGTGAAGTTGGAAAAGACCGATATGACAATCGATGCCGGAGGTGGGTTTGACTTTTTTCTGCCCTATTTCAAGTTTGGGATTGAATTGAAAACCGGGTTCGGAATGAAGAATGTCCTCATACAGGAAGGGAATCAGTTCACCGATCCTATTTCTAATCTGCGCACGCGCACATTTGTATTTTCTCTCTGTTTTGAGGGGTAGATTTTTCACCCGCCTGTGTTCATAATACAATTTCTTCCGGCTGTTTTCGCGCGTTGAAACCCGCATTTTTGATCTTATGAAAAAGGGAATTCTGCGCTTAGTCAAAAACAAATACACACTCTCGACCGTGGTGTTTTTGTTGTGGCTTACCTTTTTCAATGAAATCGATTTGATATACATTTTTCAATCACGTCGCGAGGTAACTGCATTACGCACGGAGGTTCAGCGCATGAAAGACGATAATGCGCGTGCAACCGAGGCCTTGCATGATTTGACAACCAACACCTATTCGCTCGAGAAATTTGCTCGAGAAAATTATTACATGAAGAGGGAAAACGAAGAGGTGTATGTGCTGAAGGAGCGTCCTGCTCCGGTAAAGCAATAATGGTGCTCTGCAATTCGTTCGCTTTTTACCAACCCCCAAAAAAATCTAGTTTATGATCAGAGCACTGGTAGCGTTAGTTGCGGTTCTATTCCTCAATATTCCTGTATGCTCGTCGCAGGCCCCTGATACCTCTCAGAACTTAAAGGTATATATCAATTGCAATTACTGTTATCAGGATTTTCTCCGTACACAGATAACCTGGGCTGATTTTGTGCAGGATCAGTTTGTAAGTGATGTGGACCTCACGATCACCAGCTTGCGCACCGGTAGCGGCGGTAATGAGTTTCAATTGCAGTTCGCGGGTAAGCAAGCGCTGGCGGCATTGCGCGATACGATGAAGTTTAGCACCAATGCCATTCAAACAGAAAATGAAGTGCGTGAACTGCTCACACGAAAAGTGAAGCTTGGTCTTGTGCGATATGCCGCATGCAGCAGTAACGGTGACTGCCTGAGAATTGAGAGCACATCAGAGAAAGACAGCCTCGATGTAGGTATTGGCAGCAACCCCGAAGAAGACGCATGGAATGCCTGGGTATTTCGCGTGGGGGCTAATGGAAATGTTGGGGCCCAAAAGGTGTATCAGTCTGGCTATTTTAACTCCTCGTTTTCTGCATCACAGGTGAAGGAGACGCATAAAATATCATTCGATGTACGAGCGAATTATAGTGAACAACGATATGATTATTCAGGATTCAAGGATACCTACATTTTGCGTTCTCAATCGGCGAATGCATCCTACGTGCATTCCCTGAATGATCATTGGTCGGCCGGTGGTTTTGCATTCACGGAGCGAAGCGATTTCAGTAATTATGATTTGTTTCAAAATGTTGCAGGGGCAGTGGAGTACAATGTATTCCCCTACAAAGAGGCCCAAACTAAATCGCTGACGATGGTATACCGGGCGGGCTTCACCTACTACGATTTTCAGGAAGAAACGATTTTTAATAAAACGGTTGATCGCATTCCTTCTCAATCGCTCACGATTGCAGCATCGTTTACCAAAGACTGGGGACAGTTGTCGACAGGTGTGGAAGTGGCCAGTTTCCTCAATGATTTTGATCGAAACCACTTGTTCTTTTGGTGCAACTACGAGGTGCGCATATTCAAAGGCCTTTCAGCCAACTCTTGGATGAGCTACAGCATTCAACGCGACCAAGTGAATATCCGACTCAATGGGGCATCGCAAGAAGAAGTACTGCTGCAGCAACAGCAATTGTTGACAGGCTTTGAATTGAACGCTTTCGTTGGATTGAGCTATCGCTTTGGTTCGATCTATAACAATGTGGTGAACCCGAGATTTAATTAATAGTGATGAGTGACGAGTGGCGAGTGACGAATCATAAAAGGTAAACCGTCTCATCTGTAATCCGTAATCAATCATCCTGCAATGGCGAGGCGAATTGCTTTCGCATCGAATGGCCCGTACACTTCCTTGCGTGGGCGAAGCGATGATGTGGCTTTTGATTGAAGGTGTTTTTCGATGGGGTCTTCGTCGATATACAATGGTTGAGCAACGCCTTCGGTAATCATCTGGGCTGCATAATCTCTGTAAATACTAAACTCTTGCAGGGAGTAATTAGAAATGTCGAATCCGAGGGCATCGAAGAATGTAGTAGAGTAGATGCTGATCTGAATGCGTGATTCGCGCAGGAGCGATGTAAGCGATTGCTCTGTGTCAATAATGATGAAGCCCTCCTTTTCCAAATCTCGGTATAACTCCTTGTTCTTTTCAAGAGGGTGCATTTTGATAACCCATTTCCATTCCGGGTGTTTTTCCATGTAGGGTTTTAACCGCTGCGCATAGGCCACATATTCTGCGTGCATGTTTTTCTGCGCACAGATGAGCACTTGATATGTCGGAGAGGTTGCCTGAGGCTTTGACTCTGGTTGCCATAGGTAGTCGCCTCCTACAGTAATGCTCGAATCCTGGAATTCAATTCCCTTGAGCAACAGTTCTTTCCAGTAGGTTCCATACACGCAAATATGATCAGGGAAGAATGCGTTGTGAATACCATTCTTGAAAACTGCCGGGTATTGATAGTACAGATCATTACCGGATATAAGCCCGTGCTGGAACTCGATGCTTCGAATACCCAGTATGTTGAGCGCGGCTACAAGGCCTTCATTGTGATAATGGCTTATAAATACCACCGACTTAACAGGTTGCTTTTGAAACAGTGCATAGTAGAACCGGAAGTCGTCGAAGAATACGTGCAGTGCTGAGAGAATATGGGCCTTCTGTTTTTCAGACCAGGCATCCGATTGAAGCGTACGTTTTGCCAGCTCCGTTACCTCTTTGAGCAATGCCACTTCCCGTCGGTCGGGGGCGGCATAGTTGCGCGGAATCGAATCGAGCGAGGCATCGCAACGCAGTCGAGGTTCATCCTTGCGGCAAAGCACGGTTACAGTGCCTGGTTCGAAGAGCTCGACAGCACGCTCCATGTAAATGGAATGCCAATGATCTGCGCTGTCGCGCGCGATGCGGGCAGGGTCGATAAAAACAATTTCTCGCAGTGAAGGTCTTTTACCAGGCTTTTGTCGAAGAGCTTTGTAGAGCAGCAATGCCCTCTGAGCCATAAGCGGCCAATGCAAATAGTTTTTGAGAATGCGGTAATCGGCGCCGGCTTGCTCATAGGTAAGAGCATGCTGGAAAATTTTCAGATACGAAAAACGAGTACCGCGATACAACGATGAGTCATTCAATTTTTCCTTGAAGAGAGCATTGAGGTACTCAAACGATTGTATTTGGATTTCTCCCGACACCCTTATTTGCCGGTGTAAGGTTGTTCAATCGCGGTCTTCAAAGCAGCCGCATCGAACTTGTTGCCTTCAATTCCTTCAAACGACTTGATGATGTTTCCATTCCAGAGGTAGAACAAGCCGGGAGTGCTTGCATTACTTCCCAGTACAGTCCAGAATTTCGGAATATCAATAACTTCATACGGCTTGTTGAAACCGGTTTCCTTCAAGAACTCCGGAATCAGGAATGCTTCTTCGTCCATGAAGATGATGTAAGTGTCGGGGAGTTTCATTTTCGCCGCTAGTGCTTTGAGCTCTTTTGCTGTTTCGCGGCAATGGTCGCAACCCGGGGCAAAGAAGCAAACGAGCTTTTTACCTTCATCGAGGTTTACTTTCTTACCACCGATGGTTTTGAATTCGGCGAAACGAGATTTCACTTGTGCCGGAGCTGCCTCTACTATTTCTACAATGTGATCGGCCTGAATAGGAGAAGTTACCACTATAGATGATGAGTCTATGGGGGCAGTAATTGCCGTTGTGTCTTGATTCATGCTTGTGTCTTCGATCACTTCTGTCGCATCAGCATTATCTGTTTCGGGCTCACAAGGGCAAAATGGAAACAAAGCGAACATACCAAAAGCCGATACAGCGTAAATGAACATCGGAACCATGAATCGATTGTGACCTTTTTCATACTCTTCGGTTGTCCGATATATGTAAACCAAGAGACCGAGTGTTAGTACGTTTTTGATGAACGCTTCCAGTGGCGTCATCGGGATAAGTTGGCCAAAGCAACCGCAATTGCCATTCATGGCGCCGTGTTTCACCATCTCAATTGAAAGGTGAACGCAGAATGCGACCAAGAGAAAGGCAGTTACCGGAATCACAAAGCGCTTAAGGAAGTGACGTTGAAGAATTGCAATACCAATTGCAGCTTCAAGCGCAATAAGTAAACGAGAGAAATAGGGTGCATCGCACCAACCACAAATACCTAGATCGACAAGCTGTTTCTCGAACATCCAAATCGGGAACATTTTGGAAACTGCAGATACGAGGAAGAGAATAGAAACTATAACACGTGCTGACCAAGGAAGGTATGCTTTCATAATGAGTAATTAAGTACGTTTTCAGGTGGCCAAAATAGCTGAAAAGAAAGTAAACCGAATAACTAATTGATGATAAAGAGACCTAATGAAATGTTATCGAATTACTCAGCAGATGATGGCGTAACTCCGTATGATTTTGCACTTTGGTTGAGCAAAGTAATCAGCTTTTTAGACATATCGTTGAAATAGCGTTTCGTGCGATAGCCCACCACCCATTCAACACCTCGCACCGCATTCGTTAAGAACATTTCATCGGCGGCCAACAAGTTGTGCGGGTTCAGCGTGCACTCGTACACTTTTATCTTACTTTCAAGAGCCAGGTTGATGATGTTCATGCGCATTGTACCTGCCACCGGACCATCGTCGAGTGTTGGGGTGTAGAGCACTCCGTTGGAAACAATGAAAAGGTTACTCGAATTGGACTCGATGATGGAGAGTTTGCTATTCTGAACTAGAGCTTCATCCAGTCCTTTGTCGCGGGCATAAATAGCGGCCTGCACGTAAAGTTGACAGTTGAGGGTTTTGAATACGGAAAGTTTATTGATTTCTTTCTTGAAGTCCATGAAAATATCGACCTGTCTTCCCGTCGCGTTCAATACAAATTCGTTGTCAGGTAAAGGCTCTGCTTCGATGAAATAGGTCATTTCATCTTGTTTGGGCAGATAGAATCCGGTGGATTTTCGATAGAAGGTAATGCGCATGCGTCCACCCTCGGTAATTCCATTGCGTTGTAAGAGTTCCTGAACCTGTGATCTGAGAGATTCAAGCGAGAAATCAGCGCCGGGTTGAATTTTGAGCGCTTGAGCAGTCGCCGTAATACGAGCGAAATGGCTCTCCAGAAAAAGAGCTTTACCGTTCACAATGCGCATACTTTCAAAGAAGCCATCACCAAATCGAAAGGCACGATTGTCTTTGGCAATATGCGTTGCCGAATCGTCTATAAATTCACCTTTATGGAAGACATAGCTCATGTGCGAGGTCTGTTATTCGAGTGTACGAACAACGTCGAGTAACGGACTGTTGGTTGGGATTAAAATGCCCCGAACCCCCACTTGCTGTGCGCATTGAATATCGCGTTCCCGATCACCAATCATAACACTTTTTGTTGGGTCAACGTTATAGCGAGCCAAGGCACGTTCCATTAAAAGACGCTCCGGTTTTCTCGAGAGTGAATTTCCGAATTCGGGGTGATGTGGGGAATAGAAGATTCGTTTGATTTCAACACCCCATTCTTGACAAGTGCGATGCAGAACTTCGTGGATAGTGGCAACCGTTTCATGGGTGTACAATCCTTTGCCAATTCCGCCTTGGTTGGTGATAACAAAAATCGAGTATCCTTTGGATTTGGCCAATACCAGAGCCTCCATTACGGTTGGAAGAATGACAAACTCTTCTGCTGTCATGGTATAATCGCCGGGGTCGTGATTGATGACTCCGTCGCGGTCGAGGAAAAGAGCTTTTTGTTTCATGGCTTCAGGCTTGTTGCTTTTTGCTCCGAATGGTCAGCCAGGCAATAACCAAGGCCACGAACATCAGAAAAGATGCGGTGATGAATGCTGCGCCGGGGAAATACGTATTTCCGGATGTCGTGAAATGGCTGAAAATACCGGCCATCATAACCGGGCCTATGATGGAGGTAATGCTTTGAACACTGGTAATGATTCCTTGCAATTCTCCCTGTGCATTGGCCGGCACCGATTCAGTCATCAGCGATTGGATGGCCGGTCCGTTAATTCCTCCCAGGCAATAGGGAAGAATAGCGATCATCATCCACGTGCCGGTTGGTGCCAACCCGAAACCCGCCATTCCTATGGTGTATAGAGTGAGCCCGATGAGCATTGCATTTGAATTGCCAATTCTGCTATTTACTACGCGCACAAGCACACCTTGCACAAACGCTACGATAATGCCAACGGTCATGATCGATATACCGATTGCCTTTTCCTCCCAACCAAACTTGAGCATCGTGTAGTATTGCCAGTTGGTCATAACGGCTTGCGCTCCAAGATAGAGTAGGAAGAAAACTACTAAGAAACCGATGATTGTTTTATGTCTTGAGATATTGATGAAAGCCCCAATCGGATTGGCGCGCTTCCATTCGAAAGGGCGTCGACGATCAGAAGGGAGCGATTCAGGCAAAATGAAATAGCCATACATCCAGTTGAGTAACGACAACACAGCGCAGGCAATGAAAGGAACTCGCACGCCCCACTGTGCGAGCAAGCCTCCTACACCAGGACCAATGATGAATCCCATGCCGAATGCTGCCCCCAGCATACCGAAGTGTTTGGAGCGATTGTCATCATTGCTGATATCTGCGATATATGCGGAGGCCGTTGTATAGCTTGCTCCCATTATGCCGGCCAATATGCGACCTATAAAAAGCCAGGTGAGAGTAGGGGCAAATGCCAATAGAAGAAAGTCGATACCAAAGCCGAACAGGGAGAGGAGCAACACGGGGCGTCGGCCATAGCGATCGCTTAAGCTACCCAGTATGGGCGACATTACAAATTGCATGATGGCAAACCAGAACATCAGCCAACCTCCAACAACGGCTGCCCTGCCTTCATCACATTGCTCCATACTCATGATGAGCTTGGGAAAAACCGGTATGATGATTCCGATGCTGATGGAGTCTATCAGAGCAGTGATGAGAATAAAGAGAATGGCAGGTTGGCGCGTAGCTGTCATAGAGAGGCGAAAGATACTGCTGTGAGCTATTCATCAGGCGTTTCCTCGTCGCCCATCCATTCTTCTTCAAAATCGAAATCGGTATAATCGTCGAGTTCGCGGCGTTCTTTCTTAGTTGGTCTTCCAAGGCCCCTTCCTCGATCTAATCGGAACTGCATGCGTATCATTTCCAGCTTAGCCATTTCCTCCGGTGCAGTTACATCGAGCGCATGAGCAGCCACCAGTTTAGCCCCGAGTCGTGCGCGTGGGAAGGCAAGTGCCTTGTAAGAAAATAGGATAGGACCCTTTCGCACCGTTATCACATCGCCGATTTTCAGCTCGCGGCTTGCTTTCACGGCGGCACTGTTGAGCCAAACCTTTTCGAGTTTGCATTGTGATGCCGCCAGAGAGCGGGTTTTGTAAACGCGAATGCACCAGAGAAACTTGTCGACTCGCATATGAATCAGAAGTCAATCTGCAAGTTGAAACGCTTGCGCAAACTGTCGAGAGCAGGGTTAACGGCCACCATAGCATCGAACCGTTGCTTGGCCGATTGGTAGGTTGACTTGATCTCTTCCGGGCGCATAATTTCTACTTTGAAGTCGATACCACGAATATCGAAAGTAGAGCGCATGTATTCAGCAAGCTGATTGCGGTTTTCGTTGAAATACATTTCTTGTGTTACGCTCGGAAGGGCAATACGCAAGGTGTTTCCGAGTCTCAGCTCAACCTCTGCTACCTTGAAGGCGCTTTGGGCTTGCATGTTGTGCGCCATGCGCTCATCAGCAAATCGATTCCAGGCTTCTTGCAATTCGGCTGTGGTGTACTCGCGGGAAGGTTGTTCGAGGGCTATCTCTTCGAGTTGCTCAGCGACTTGTTGTTGTTGCTGAGCACGCTTGGCCATGACGTTCTTAATGCTTACCGATTCCGTTGATTGCAGAATAAGGTTTCGTTTTCCGAGCGAAGGAGTGACAGCTGCCTGTGCTTGATTTGGCTTGGAAATTCCGGAAACAGGAGTCTGGATTTCGACGCTATCTTGACCCGAAACAGAAGCCGGCGATTGAATGGCCGGACGAGCTGGAGGAGTAGTCTTTACTGCAGGACGGTTAGTTCCCCGAAACGGCTTCAGTTGGAACTTTTTTTTTTCGCCTTCTCGGTTGTAGAGAATGCTTGCGAGCTTCATGAGCGTCAGTTCTACCAGCAAACGCTGGTGCTTACTGGCTCTGAACTGCGTGTCGCATTCGTTTACCATTTGAAGCCCATTAATGAGCAGTCTCAAATCGGAAGCAGCCGCCTGTGTCTTGTATTTTTCAGCAACCGATTCACTCACTTCCATGAGCGGAATGGTTTGCGCATCTTTACTTACGAGTAGGTTTCGGAAGTGTCCGCCCAAACCGGTGATGAAATGATGCCCGTCAAAACCTTTATTCAATACTTCATCAAATAAGACTAAACAGCCCGCCACATCCTCGGCAAGAATCAAATCAGTTAGCTTGAAGTAATAATCGTAATCGAGAACGTTTAGGTTCTGAATAACAGCTGAATAGGTGAGGTTGCGACCGCAGAAAGCTATCACTTGATCGAAGATGGAAAGCGCATCGCGCATGGCTCCATCGGCTTTCGTAGCAATCACGTGGAGAGCTTCAGCCTCTGCCTGAACTCCCTCCTTCTCCGCGATGGACGCCAGGTGATCTGCTATGTCTTTTATCTTGATTCGGTTGAAGTCGAATATCTGGCAACGGCTCAAGATGGTTGGTATGATCTTGTGCTTTTCGGTGGTTGCTAAAATGAAGATGGCGTGTGCCGGTGGCTCTTCGAGTGTTTTCAGGAATGCGTTGAAGGCCGCGGCGGAGAGCATGTGAACCTCGTCAATGATATAGACCTTGTATTGGCCTGTTTGAGGCGGTATGCGCACGCTGTCAACAATAGAACGAATGTCGTCGACGCTGTTGTTGGAAGCAGCATCGAGCTCGAACACGTTGAACTGCATGTCGTCCAGATGCTCGCCGATAGCACCGTTCACCGCTTTGGCGAATATGCGTGCACAGGTTGTTTTACCTACACCACGAGGACCGGTAAACAAATAGGCTTGCGCAATCTGGTTGTTGGCAATAGCACTTTGCAAGGTGGTTGTGATGTGCTTTTGACCCACCACCGTTTCCCAGGTATCGGGACGGTACTTTCTTGCTGAAACGATAAAATGCTCTGCCATAGGTTCGCAAAGATGAGGCAGGGGCGGCCTGCGTAAT
>Ga0315899_10002936_pt1 | contig 18656 bp, 21 predicted proteins | sample LakEriMetagenome_2_FD_203518 | JGI IMG/M metagenome (GOLD analysis project Ga0315899, IMG submission 203518) | Freshwater fungal communities from buoy surface, Lake Erie, Ohio, United States - Buoy 4 MA112 | ecosystem: Environmental > Aquatic > Freshwater > Lake | place: USA: Lake Erie, Ohio... | reverse complement strand
GCCATGTTGGGAATCATCATCGGCACGCAGAACGGGCTCACCCGGTCGGGCCCGCGATCGGCCAGCACATGGGCCTGGGTTTCCATCGTGAGCAGCCCGCCCACCCCGGAACCGATCGCCACGCCCACCCGGTGCGCGTTGCCGGCCTCGATGGTGAGCCCGGCGGCCGCCACCGCCTGCTTGGCCGCCACCACGCCGAACTGGCAGAAGCGGTCCCAGCGCTTGGCCTCCTTCGGCTCGATCAGGCCCCTCGGGTCGAAGCCCTTCACCTCGGCCGCGAAGCGGCAGGCATGCCGCGAGGCATCGAACAGCGTGATCGGCGCCACACCATTGCGTGCGCTGCTCAGACCCTCCCAGTAGCTGGGAACGTCGTTGCCAATGGGAGTGACCGCGCCGAGACCCGTGATGACGACGCGCTGGAGACCCTCCACCATGAAAGGCTCAGGCCTGCTTGTCCAGGATGTACTTCACCGCGTCGCCCACGGTGGTGATGCCCTCGGCGGCTTCGTCCGGAATCTCGATATCGAAGGCCTCCTCGAGCGCCATCACCAGCTCCACGGTGTCGAGCGAGTCGGCACCCAGGTCGTTCTGGAAGTTCGACTCGGACTTCACCTCCCCAGCGTCGACACTGAGCTGTTCGGCAACGATCGAGCGCACCTTCTCGAAAATCGCTTCCTGGGACATGGTCGCTGAGAGAGTCGCAGCACTCTACGGGTCGCCCCGGAGCTGCCCGCCGCCCGTTCCGGCGCCGTATGAACAAGGGTGAAGGCCCTCCGGCGGCGGCGGCTGGGGCCCGGATCCCTTGGGTACGTTGAGCGCCTTGCCGTTCCCATCGGCCCCCGCCCCGCTGACGCCACCCGAGGCACATGTCCCACGCCGTCAAGATCTACGACACCTGCATCGGCTGCACCCAGTGCGTGCGCGCCTGCCCCCTCGACGTGCTCGAGATGGTGCCCTGGGATGGCTGCAAGGCCGGACAGATCGCCTCGTCCCCCCGCACCGAGGACTGTGTGGGCTGCAAGCGCTGCGAAACCGCCTGCCCCACCGACTTCCTCTCGATCCGCGTCTACCTCGGCGACGAGACCAGCCGCTCCATGGGGCTGGCCTACTGACGACCGCCCCTCCGCCCGGGGCGGCTGGCCATGCCCAGCTCCCATAAGCTCAGGCCCGGCCCCAGGCCGGGCTTTTTGTTTGCCCCTGCCCTATGTGCGGAATCGTTGCGCTGATCGGATCCCGCGAGGCGGCGCCGCAGCTGCTGGAGGGGCTGCGCCAGCTCGAATACCGCGGCTACGACTCCGCCGGCATCGCCACGGTGGAGGCCCCGGCCGCCGGCGGCGGCCCCGGCCGGCTGCACTGCCTGAGGGCCGAGGGCAAGCTGGTGAACCTGGCCTCCCGCCTGGCGGCGGCCGGCGCGCCCGGCCTCTGCGGCATCGGCCACACCCGCTGGGCCACCCACGGCAAGCCCGAGGAGCGCAATGCCCATCCCCATCTCGACGGCAGCGGCAGTGTGGCGGTGGTGCAGAACGGCATCATCGAAAACCATCGCAGCCTGCGCGAGGAGCTCCAGGCCGAGGGGGTGGTGTTCCGCAGCGACACCGACACCGAGGTGATCCCCCATCTGGTGGGGCGTGAGCTCCGCCGCCTCCGCGCCGCCGGCCGCCGCGCCGGCGGCAGCCTGCTGCTGGAGGCTGTGCAGGCGGTGCTGCCGCGCCTGCAGGGGGCCTATGCCCTGGCGGTGGTGTGGGCCGAGGCGCCCGCTGCCCTGGTGGTGGCCCGCAAGGCGGCGCCGCTGCTGATCGGCCTCGGCGAGGGCGAGTTCCTCTGCGCCAGCGACACCCCGGCCCTGGCCGGCTTCACGCGCACGATCCTGCCGCTGGAAGACGGCGAGACCGCCATGCTCACGCCGCTCGGGATCGAGCTCTACGACGCCGCCGGCGAACGCGTGCAGCGCACCCCCAGCCTGCTCAGCGGCACCGAGCACGTGGCCGACAAGCGCAGCTTCCGCCACTTCATGCTCAAGGAGATCCACGAGCAGCCCGAAACCGCCGCCCTCTGGGTGGCCCGCCACCTGCCGGTCAGCCCCGGCGGTGACGGGCCCCTGGTGGCGCTGCCGCTCGATGACAGCGTGTACGAGGGGGTGGAGCGCATCCAGGTGCTGGCCTGCGGCACCAGCCGCCATGCCGCCCAGGTGGGCGCCTACCTGCTCGAACAGCTGGCCGGCATCCCCACCGGCGTGTTCCACGCCAGCGAATTCCGCTACGCGCCGCCTCCCCTCAGCCCCCATACCCTCACGATCGGCGTCACCCAGTCGGGCGAGACGGCCGACACCCTCGCCGCCCTGGCGATGGAGCAGGAGCGGCGCCAGCTGGTGGCCGATCCCGCCTACGCGCCGCGGCTGCTGGGGATCACCAACCGGCCCGAGAGCTCCCTGGGCCGGCTGGTGCGCGATGTGGTGGACATCGGCGCCGGCATCGAGGTGGGCGTGGCCGCCACCAAGACCTTCCTCGGCCAGCTGCTGGCCTTCTACGGGCTGGCGATCGCCTTCGCCGAGCGTCGGCTGGGCCGATCGGCCGGTGGCGCCACGATCACCCGCCAGCGCCTCCAGGCCCTGGTGGCCGGCCTGCGCGCCGTGCCCGAACAGCTGCGGCTGCTGGTGGAGGAGCACGACCGGCGCAGCGGCGAACTGGCCCACCGCTTCGAGAGCACCCAGGACGTGATCTTCCTGGGGCGGGGCATCAACTACCCGATCGCCCTGGAGGGCGCCCTCAAGCTCAAGGAGATCAGCTACATCCACGCCGAGGGCTATCCCGCCGGCGAGATGAAGCACGGGCCGATCGCCCTGCTCGATGCCCGCGTGCCGGTGGTGTCGATCGCGGTGCCGGGCACGGTGTTCGAGAAGGTGCTCAGCAACGCCCAGGAGGCCAAGGCCCGCGACGCCCAGCTGATCGGCGTGGCGCCGGTGGGCCCGGACACCGAACTCTTCGACGTGCTGCTGCCGGTGCCGGAGGTGGATGAGCTGCTCAGCCCCCTGCTCACGGTGGTGCCGATGCAGCTGCTCAGCTATCACATCGCCGCCCACCGCGGTCTGGATGTGGATCAGCCCCGCAACCTCGCCAAGAGCGTCACGGTGGAGTGAGCGGCATCACCGGGGTGTGAGTGAGGCGGCCCGCTGAGCCCGGTCGGTGCGGCCATAGCGATCCTCGAAGCGCACGATGTCGTCCTCGCCCAGGTAAGGGCCGCTCTGCACCTCGATCAGCTCCACCGGGATCTTGCCCGGGTTGCTGAGGCGGTGCCGGCAGCCCAGCGGGATGTAGGTGCTCTGGTTCTCGCCCACCAGCTCCTCCACCCCGTTCTTCTCCACCACGGCCGTGCCCGCCACCACGATCCAGTGCTCGGCGCGGTGGTGATGCATCTGCAGCGACAGGCTGGCGCCCGGATTCACCACGATCTTCTTCACCTGCCAGCGGCCGCCCTCGGTGATGCCGTCGTAGGAGCCCCAGGGCCGGTAGATCTTGCGGTGGGCCCTGCTCTCGCGCGCCCCCTCGCTCTCCAGCAACCCCACCACGCCCTTGACATCCTGGGCCCGGTCGCGGTGGGCCACCAGCACCACGTCGTCGGTTTCCACCACCACCAGATCTTCCACCCCCAGGCCCACCACCAGCCGGTGTTCGCTGCGCAGATAGCAGTTGCGTGCCCCATGGCTGATCACCCGGCCGCGCAGCACATTGCCCTCGGCGTCGCGCTCGGCCGCCGTCTCCCAGAGCGCGCTCCAGCTGCCCACATCGCTCCAGCCGGCCTCCAGGGGCAGCACGGCGCCGCGCTCGGTCTGCTCCATCACGGCCACGTCGATCGCCACGCTCGGGCAGCCGGCGAACGCTTCCCGCTCCAGGCGCAGGAAGTCGAGGTCGGCGGCGTCGTGCTCCAGGGCGGCGCGGCAGGCGCTCACCACCTCCGGCGCCAGCCGCTCCAGCTCCGCCAGGATGGCGCTGGCCTTGAACAGGAACATGCCGCTGTTCCAGGTGAAGCGACCGGTGGCCAGGAACGCCGCGGCGGTGGCGCGATCGGGCTTCTCCACGAAACGGGCGATCGGCACCGGTGCCGTGGCGTCCGCCAGCGCGGCGGCGGCCTCGATGTAGCCGTAGCCGGTTTCCGGCGCCGTGGGCACGATGCCGAAGGTCACCAGCTGGCCGGCTTCGGCGGCGGCCATGCCGGCCTCCACGGTGCGGCGGAAGCGGTCGGCCTCGCGGATCACGTGGTCGGCCGCCAGCACCAGCAGGAGGGGGTCGTCGCCGCGGGCAGTGGCCTGCAGCGCCGCCACCGCCACGGCCGGCGCCGTGTTGCGCCCCACCGGTTCCAGCAGGATCGCCGCCGGCTCCACGCCGATCTGGCGCATCTGCTCGGCCACGATGAAGCGATGGTCTTCGTTGCAGATCAGCAACGGCCGCGCCAGCCCCGCCAGGCCCTCCAGCCGCTGGTGGGTCTGCTGCAGGAGCGTTTCCTCGCCGGAGCCGGCCAGGGCCCAGTACTGCTTCGGATAGGTGGCCCGCGACAGCGGCCACAGGCGGGTGCCCGTGCCGCCGCACAGGATCACCGGAACCAGGGTGCTCGTGCTCACGCCAGCCGAACGGGACAGCCCCCAGATTCGCGCATCCGGCCAGGGGTCAGAGCTCCAGCAGGCCCGGCGGCGGCGTGATGCCGATCCAGCCCTCCCGCAGGCGCACCGTGGGCACGATCGCCCGCACGAACGGGATCAGGATCCGGCGCCCGCCCCGCTGCGGGCAGAGCTCCACCTCCAGCAGGTCGTTGCCGGCGTGGAGCAGATCGAGCACCCGGCCCACCGGGCTGCCGTCCTCCTGCAGGCGCACCTCCAGCCCCACCAGATCGATCAGGTGGAACTCGCCGCGCGCCAGCTTCGGCCGGTCGCCGGCCGGCACCAGCAGCTGCGCGCCCACCAGGGCCTCGGCGGCCTCGCGGCTGTCGATGCCCTCCAGCCGCACCACGAACAGCTCCTTGCCCGGCAGCGGACGGCCCCCCAGCAGCCGCACCCCGCGCGGCGCCTGCTCGCGCCGCTGCAGCCAGCGGGGGCCGGCCTTGGTGAAGCGCTCCGGAAAGTCGCTCAGGGGCAGCACCCGCACCTCCCCCCGCAGTCCCTGGGCCGCCACGATCCGACCCACCAGCAGCAGCTCCTCGCCGGCCGGATCGGCAGCGGTGGGCGGCGGCGGGTCCGCCGGCGGAGTGGAGGCGGAGGGAGGCGCGGGCGGGGGGTCGGCCACCGGAATCGTCAATGCCGCGGACGTCTTCCGATAATGGCCGCACCTTCGCCGCTGATCCCCCGGTCAGCCCCGCCCGATGGCCGATCTGCCGATCCTGCCCGGCTCCACCGTGGTGGTGCGCGACGCCCGCTCGATCTACAACGGCTACACCGGCTTCGTGCAGCGCATCTCCGGCAGCCGGGCCGCCGTGCTCTTCGAGGGCGGCAACTGGGACAAGCTCGTCACCCTGCCGCTCAGCACCCTGGCCCAGGCCTAGGCAGCAGCTCCTCCAGGGCCCGGGCCGCCGCCGCCTGCTCCGCCTCGCGGCGGGAGGCGCCCCAGCCCTCGCCCCGGGGGCTTCCCTCCAGATGCACCACGGACTGAAACCGGCGTGGGTCGCCATGGCCCGTGCTCCGCTGCTCCGTGCGGTAGTCCGGCAGGCCCCAGCCCCGGCCCTGGCTCAGTTCCTGCAGGGCGGTCTTCCAGTTGTGCCGGTGCGGATCCGCCAGCAGCGCAGCGGTCTCCTGCCGCCAGGGGCCATCCAGCCAGCGGTGCACCGCCGCCAGTCCCCCTGATGCCCCTCCCCAGCTCAGGTACACCGCCCCCACCAGGGCCTCGCAGCACTCGGCGCGCACGGTGGCCAGGCCGGCCTGGTCGCCCGCCGCCATCGGACCCAGCCGCAGCACGCTGTCGAGGCCGCAGCGCTCGGCCAGCTCCGCCAGCCAGCGGTCGCTCACCAGCTGGGCGCGCAGCGCCGAGGCCTGGCCCACCGAGAGGTGGGGCTGCTCCCGGCGCAGGAACTCGGCCGCCGCCAGCCGCAGCACCGCATCGCCGAGGAACTCCAGCTGTTCATGGTTGCGCGCCTGGCCGGCCGAGCTGTGGGTGAGGGCCTCCTCCACCGGCTCGAGCGGCTGGCCGGTGGGTTCCAGGCCGAGCCGCTCCAGGAAGGCGGCCAGCTGCTGCCGGCGCCCGGAACGGCGGGGGGATCGGCGGGCCGGCGCTGGCATCAGCGGCGTGGATGGCTCACGGCAGGGGGTGAAAGCAGGACGTAAGCCGGGTTCTGTTCTCCCGCCGGCGAACCGGGGGGGATGGTCATCTGTCTGCGACCGCCGTTACCGGCGGCCTCGAGCGGCGCGCTTGTGACGGGACTGGTGCCATGGCCAACCGTTGTCCCTGGGCCTTGCTCCCGGCCGGGGTTTACCGAGCCAGCACCTCTCGATGCTGCTGGTGCGCTCTTACCGCACCCTTGCACCCTTGCCTGTGCTTCGCTCCACCGAGGTGAACGCGAGGCCATCGGCGGTGTGTTTCTGTGGCACTCTCCTCACGGTCACCCGCACTGGGCGTTACCCAGCAAGCCTGGCCATTCGGGAGCCCGGACTTTCCTCAACCGGCCGCCGGCGGCGGCCCGAAGACCGCTCCGACGCCGATCGCGACCACCTCGCCTGCTTTCGCTTTCCATCATGCCTGCGGCCCTACGATCACGGCCGAGGGGCTGTAGCTCAGCCGGATAGAGCGACGGTTTCCTAAACCGTAGGTCGTGGGTTCGAGTCCCGCCAGCCCCGTCTGCCTAAAACCCTTTTCCAGCAGGGGTTCTCGCCGATCCAGCCCCCGATTCTGGTTCGCGTCACCGCCCTGGATGGAGGCGACAAACGCGGCAGAACGGCCCCGCCCATCCCCGATTCGGCGGACGCTGTGCAGGGTCGGGTGCGCCTGCGGGCGACAGCGATCAGCAGCAGCGGCTCCTGCGGTGTGATCGCCTCTTCTGCAGCAATGAGGCCAACCGCTGCCGCTCCGGCGGCACCGATGGCCGCCCTTCCGCGGCGCAGACCTTGCCGAAGCTGGGATGGTGTCGATCACGGCCCTGATCGGCCGGCTTCCGGATCCGCCGCAGCGGATGGCTGGCCGGAATCCGCTCCTCGATCGACAGGTACTCGCTTGACACGTGGGTGAACAGGGAGCCGCTGCGCTCCGGTTGATTGCGCAGCTGAGCTGGGCAGCCGACTCATTTTCGTTCGCAGAGATGGGAGGGTTTTTCAGCAGACTCTTAGGCTGGTGGCTCTGCCAAGTTGCCCAAGCACGGGTCAGCCATGCCCAGTCCTGTGGCCCTGCTCGCCAGCGGCTCCCGGGTGGAGACGATGCTGGCCTGGCTCACTAAGCATCACGCCTCGCTGGCGGGGTTGCCACTGCTGAGCACGGCCGACTTCGCCGCCCATCTGCGGGCCGATCCCCGCACCTCCCATCTGGAGGTGAGTGAGCTCAACGCCCTTGTCGACTGCGGTGACATTCAACTGGCGGAGCGGGTGCTGGCGGGCGAGGTGTCCGCGGTTGTGTTTTTCTTGGATGAGGCGGCAGCGCTGACCACGACGCCGGATCTGCGCCTGCTGCTGCGCGCCTGCAACCGGGCCGACATCCCGCTGGCGCTCAACGCCGCCAGCGCGGATCTGGCGCTGCGCGGCTTTGCCCATGGCCGCATGGCCCACCTGATCTTCAATCCGGTGGCGGGCCAGGGGGATCCGAACGCGGATCTGGCCCTGATCCTTTCGCTGCTGGAGCCCCAGCTGCTGGTGAATGTGGTGCTGACGCGCGTGGATCTGGATCCCGCCGAGCAGACCCGCGACCTGATCACGATGATCCAGACGCGCCACGCCTCGGCCACGGGCAGCGTGATGATCGTGGCCAGCGGCGGTGACGGCACCGTGTCGGCCGTGGCAGGGGCAGTGATCGGCACCGGCATCCCCTTGGCTGTGATCCCGCGGGGAACGGCCAATGCCTTCAGCTCCGCCCTTGGCATTCCCACCGATGTGGTGGGGGCCTGCGCCACGATTCTGGCGGGCCACACCCTGGAGGTGGATGCGGCCCGTTGCAACGACACGCCGATGATCCTGCTGGCGGGGCTGGGGTTTGAAGCGGGCATGGTGGATCGGGCCACCCGCCAGATGAAGAACATGCTCGGCCCCCTGGCCTATGTGCTGGCCGGGGCCCAGCAGCTGGTGAGCCAGGAGTCGTTCCATGCCTGGCTGGAGCTGGATGGGCACAGCTACGAACTGGAGGCGGCGGCCATCACGATCGCCAACGTGGCGCCGGCCACCTCGGTGCTGGCGCAGGGGTTCGGCCAGGTGATTCCCGATGACGGTCTGCTGGAGATCACCATCGCCACCTCGCTGTCCCAGCTTCAGGGCCTGCAGGCCCTGGCGTCGTTGACGGCTTCCGCCGTGGTGGGGAGCGCCACCCAGCGGGACGACCTGCTCTGCATGCGGGCCCGCCAGATCGTGGTGAGCACCGATCCGCCCCAGAAGCTGGTGATCGATGGCGAGATCCTCGAGGCCAATCCGCTCACCTTCACCTGTCTGCCCCGCGCCCTCACCCTGGTGACGCCCCTGGCGCCCGCGGAGGCTGGCCGTTGAATCTGGCCACCGAGGCATCGATCGCCACCAAGGTGGAGCGCATGCGTGGGCGTGTGCGCTGGGGCCACCCGGAGGTGGTGCGCCGCGGCATCGACCAGCGGCGCCTGGCGATCGATGGCGCCCCGGGCGATGGGGAGTCGTTCACCTTTCTGGTGCTGGGTGACAGTGGCACGGGCCGCCATCGCGGCAGCAGCCCCCAGCGGCAGGTGGCGCAGCGGCTGCTGGCCCAGGGGGAGGCGACCCGCTTTGTGCTGCATACGGGAGATGTGGTGTACCTGGTGGGCTCCAGTGAGCAATACCGCCAGAACTTCATCAAGCCCTATCGCGAATGGCTGGTGAATGGCGATGACTACCGCGCCATCGCCTACGACCGGATGACGTTCAAGCTGCCCTTCCTGCCGGTGCCCGGCAACCACGACTATTACGACCTGCCCCTGCCGCTGGGTGTGCTTGCCGGAATCTCCTCTCCGCTGCGCCTGCTGCTGCGCCATGTGATCGATCTGGATGTGGGTTGGCATGGCTCGGATGTGGGCGACGCCTACGCCCGTGCCTTCCTTGATGTGCTGGCCGATCGGCCAGCCGCCGCGCTGGGGGAGCACCTGGATTGCCATTACACCGCCACGGTCGACGGGGTGCGCTGCCTGCGCCAGCAGCCCGGCAGCTTCACCCGCCTGCCGAACCCCTACTACCACGTGCGCATCGGCGGGATCGACATTTTCGCGCTGGATTCCAACACCTTCAACCAGCCCCTGCCCCTGGAGCTCAGCCCAGCCGGGGAGGAGCGCCGCGAACGGCTGGGCGCGCTGCGCGAGGAGCTGGCGGGGCGCCGGCGGCAGCTCCTCGATCGCATCGGTGCGGCGGTGCTGGATCGCTGCGCCGATCCCGAGGCCCGCGAGGATCTCACCGAAACGCTCGAGCAGATCGACGAGCAGCTGCGCGACATCGCCAAGCAGCTGCTCGCGCCGACGGATGGCGTGGAGCTGGATCAGGAGCAGCTGGATTGGCTGCGGGAGGGATTGGTGACCTCCTGGAACAACCCGGAGGTGCGAGGGCGGATCGTGGTGTTGCACCATCCCCCCTATGTCACCGAGGCCAGCAAGTGGGACCAGGGCCAGACCCTGGCGGTGCGCCACCAGCTGCGCCAGGTGCTGAACCAGGTGGCCGCCCGGGTGGGTGCTCCGGCCAGGGGCAGGCCGCTGGTGGATCTGGGCCTCAGCGGCCATGCCCACTGCCTGGAGTACATCGAAACAGCCGACACCGGCCACGGCGATGCCTGGATGCCGTGGCTGATCTGCGGCGGCAGCGGCTACAGCCTGCGCCGCCAGCGGCCGGAGGGGCTGATCCTGCGGGAGAGCAGCGAGGTGGGAGAACGCACCCTGGCCCGATCCCAGCTGTTCGTGGGCCGCTCGGGCCGGGGCTCGCGTCTGCGCCGCGCCTATTCCGGTCTGCGCGTGGATGTGGCCGCCGGCCGGCCCCTGCGCCTGCGCCTCACCCCCCTGGTGGCGGAGAAGCTGGAGGGCAGCTGGCGGCATTACGACCTGGAGACGATTGAGGTGGGTGGGGTGGAGCCGGGGGGTTGATCCAGGGATCAGCGCATCGACCCGCAAAGGAGCTGATGGAATCTCTGCATTACCCAGCGCGCTCCGCAGCGGACTCCCTGGGGCCATAGTCTTGTCAGGGATGTCGGTGCAGTCAGGGCGCGCAGCAGCATCCAGTTGCCGCCAGGATTGCAGCTGGGCGTGGCTTCAGCGCAGAGGCAATCGCTGACGGGGCTCAACGGCATCCTGCACCCGGCAGCCCTCTGCTCTCCGATGGCCTGGCCTGCTTTCGTGCCATGACCACAGCCAATTGCCAGCACAAGGCGGTTGTCACCGGCGGCGAGCACCCCAACGACCCGCCGCTGTTCCGTTGGATCAACACCCTGCTGGGCAACCTCAGGACGAGCTTGAACGGCAGCTTCCATGCCTTCAACGACCGCTGCGCGCGCCTCCGGCGATGTCAGGTTGACCTGGCCACGGGCGAGTTCCTGCAGGACGGGAAGCTCCTGGCGCCGCCGCTCGATCCGCCGCAGCCGCCGCAGCCGCTCAGGCTCCGCCTCCAGAGCCTCGCGCCCGATCTCGGTGGCGCCGCGCCCCGTGATCGCACGCTGCTGGCCGATGTGCTCATCCACCCGGGGGCTCTTGATGTTCGCTGCGCTGGCACCCGGTGCATCCCCGTGAATCCACACAATCGTGGGAGGCGGCAAATCCACCGGTGATGGCTGTCGGCATTGGGGCGGCCTCTGGGTGAGCGGCCCCTTCGCAGGGAGCAGGGAAGATGCCATGACCACGCCGGCTTCCTCCCCATGCCAGCCGATCCGGAGCTAAGTCATGGGCAAGGCCATCACGAACGTCCATGACCACCTCCCGTGAGGGCCCGCCCGCCCCCAGCAACGCCGGCGCCCCGGCGCTCAGCCCCGCCGACCAGCTGCTGATGCTGGCGAGCGGCGCCTGGGTGACCCAGATGATCCACGTGGCCGCCGAACTGGCGGTGGCCGATCAGCTGGCCGGCGGCGAGCGGGGCGTGGAGGAGCTGGCGGCGGCGTGCGGAGCCGATGCCGACAGCCTGTTCCGGCTGCTGCGCGGCCTGGCCAGCCTGGGCATCTTCCAGGAAACCGGCCCGCGCCGCTTTGCGCTGACGCCCCTGGCCGAACTCCTGCGCGGCGATCACCCCCAGTCGCTGCGTCAGTTCGCCCGCATGCTCGGCGCCGAGCACTACCTCAGCTGGGACGACCTGCTGCACAGCGTGCGCAGCGGCGAGAACGCCTTCCGCCACCGCACCGGCATGGGCATCTTCGACTGGTATCAGCAGCATCCCGAGCGCGGCGCGATCTTCGATGCGGCGATGGGCGACTACTCGCGGCGGGAAACCGAGGGACTGCTGGCCGCCTACGACTTCAGCGGCATCGCCCACCTGGTGGATGTGGGTGGCGGCCAGGGCGCTCTGCTGCAGCAGGTGCTCACGGCCTTTCCCCAGCTGCGCGGCACGGTGTTCGACCAGCCCCAGGTGCTGGCCGGCGCTTCGGTGCCACCGGAACTGGCGGGGCGGCTGGCGCTCCAGGGGGGCGATTTCTTCGCCACGGCACCCGCCGGCGCCGATGCCTACCTTCTCAAGCACATCATCCACGACTGGGGCGATGAGGCCTGCCGCACGATCCTCGGCCACATCCGCGCCGCCATGGCCCCCGGCGCCCGGGTGCTGGTGGTGGAGCAGGTGATCCCGCCGGGCAACGGCCCCTTCCCCGGCAAGCTGCTCGACCTCAACATGCTGGTGATGACCGAGGGCGGCCGCGAGCGCACCCCCGCCGAGTACGCCGCCCTGCTGGAGAGTGCCGGCCTGCGGCTGGAGCGCATCGTGCCCACCCCCTCGCCGGTGAGCGTGGTGGAGGCGGTGGCGGGGTGATCGGCCCCGGGCGGAGAAGCCCAGGTGTGTCAGTGGAAACACCCTACGTGGAGCGGGCGATCGCCCTCGGCCGCGATCGCGGCCAGCTGCTGGAGCGCTGCCGGCACCTGCTCGAGCCCGTCCGTCCCCTGCCCCTGTTCGATGTTGTCGGCTGGGTGCGGCGCTGGGAGGATCTGCTGCACAGACTGGTGTGAGGCCGCCGGCGGGCGGTGGCATTGCGCGGCCCCATGCCGATGAGTGTGCCGATGTGAGTGCTGGGGTGGGTGGCGGTGAGCTGGGTGGTGTGCGTGCCGGGGTGCGTGGTGGCGGATGCTGGGGGTGTCTGGGGCTCACCGATCCGTTCATGGCCGCTCCCCACCTGCCCTTCACCCCGGCCCTGGAGCAGCAGCTGCGCGCCTGGCTGGCCGAGGACATCGGCCGCGGCGACCTCACCGCCCCCGCCCTGGCCGGCGCCGGGGGCCAGGCCCACTGGCTGGCCAGAGCCGAGGGGGTGTTCTGCGGCGGCGTGCTGGCCGCCCCGCTGTTCCGGCTGCTCGACGCGACGGTGGAGGTGCGCCCGCTGGTGGCCGACGGCCAGCCGGTGCGACCCGGCCAGCGGCTGCTCAGCCTGGCGGGGCCGGCGGCGGCGCTGGTGGCGGGGGAGCGCACCGCCCTCAACCTGGCCATGCGTCTGAGCGGCATCGCCACGGCCACCGCGGCCCTGGTGGCCCGCCTGCAGGGCAGTGGCGTCGCCCTGGCGGACACCCGCAAGACAACGCCCGGCCTGCGGCTCCTGGAGAAGTACGCCGTGCGCTGCGGCGGTGGCCTCAACCACCGCCTCGGCCTCGATGATGCCGCCATGCTCAAGGAGAATCACCTGGCCTGGAGCGGGGGCGTCGGCCCGGCGGTCGCGGCGGTGCGGGCGGCGGCGCCCTGGCCGGCCCGGGTGATCGTGGAGGCCGAGACCGCCGCCGAAGCCGAGCTGGCGGTGCGGGCCGGCGCCGATGCGGTGCTGCTCGATGAGTTCACCGCCGCCCAGCTGCTGGAGCTGGTGCCGCGCCTGCGGGCCCTGGCGGCGGCCCGGCCAGCGGGCGCGGCGGGCCTGGTGCTGGAGGCCTCCGGCGTGCAGCCCGCCCAGCTGGAGGCCTACGCCGCCACCGGCATCGATCTGATCTCCACCAGCGCCCCGATCACCCGCAGCCCCTGGCTCGACCTGAGCATGCGCTTCGAGCCGGGCTGGACCTGACGGCTGCCGCGGTCGCCCCGAGGCCCTGGGTCACAGCTCGCCGCGGTCGCCGATCTGATCGAGCAGCAGTTCCTGGAGCGCCGGAGCCTGGAACGCCGGCTCACGGGGGCGGAACACCTCCAGCTCGGGCATGGATTCCTCCAGCTCTTCCAGACGGTCCCAAGGCAGAGTCAGCACGCCTTCGTCAATGAAGAAGGAACTGTTGGCGCCGGTCTCCTGGCCAAGACTCAGATCCACCGCGGCGGCCACGAGCAGGAGCAGATCGCAGCGGAGGCCAGAAATGGGCTGCTGGCCTGCATCGATTGCGATCGCACTCGGGAGAAGGGCCCGCGGCCGCCGTTGTGGTTCATGCCATCGATCGTGCGGCGGTTGACCCGGCCGGCCGCCAGCGCATGCCGCCAGGAACTGAAGGGCAGCAGCGGCGAACGGCCGGGATAGGCGATGTTGCCGAAGGCCGCCACCGGATCCCGGCTCCCCACCACGGTGCCGATCGCGTGCACCAGCTCAAGCGGATGCTCGCCGCTGAAGACGCCGCAGGAGGTGCCGATGTGGATCGGCACCCGTACGATGCGGCCGAGGAAGTCGGCCACGCCGAAGGCCATCTCACCGCCGCCGTTGTAGCCGAGCAGCACCAGCGGACAGTCCGTCCCCGGCTGGAACCCCTGCCCCGCCAGCCGCAGGCCGATCTTGAGGGCGAGCTCGTGGTGGCGGATCGGCCTCTAGCGACGGTCGGAGGAGATGCCCACCTTGATCACGTTGTCGGCCTGCACGAGCACTGCCGTGAGCAGCCGCATCAGGCTGTTGGGGTGCTGCTCCTGCAGCGCGAACACCCGCTGCCAGAACCAGCTGCCACCGCTGTCCTCCACCGGAGCCACGGGCATCACGGTGTAGATGTTCATCCACCGCAGCAGCCGGCTGGCATCCCCTGCCGTGGTGTCATTCCCCCGGCACCCCCACCCTGGCGTAGCCGGGGTGGGCCTTGCACCGCGGGTGATCGGCTCCACCGCTGATGTTGCAAGGGGTGGGGCCCCGGGTGGGCAGGGCCGTTCCCGTGGTTCGAGTACCACCTCGACCTGACGAACCATGCCCAAGCCCCCGGTGCCGCACCTGTGCTGGCGTCGCGACGCGAGGGCAGCAGCGCCGGGGAACTGATTCCCGAACTGGACACACGCGGCCTGCAGCAGCTGATCGAGCTGGAGCTCGTCGCCTTCCGTGGTGCCAGCTGGCACGAGCGCACCGAGGAGCGGCTCGGCCACCGCAATGGCTATCGGCCCCGCACCCCCACCCCCACCTGGGTGGTGAGGGTGGGCTTGAGGTTGGCCTGCTCGTTCCGGCAGGCGATTTCGAGGAGCCAATCCCTGGCCTCCAGCTTTTTCGACGGCACAAAGTGCTGAAAACGGGTTTACTATGGGGCGTTCCCAGTCGTTAGGATTGCAAACATTACGTGAAGACCAGTTTGAAATATTCTAGATTGCTGTTGGCGGCAGGAGTTGTCTGGTCTGCCACATTCCTGACTGCTGAAGGATTCGCAAACGAAAGCCTGACTTATCCAGTTGTGGATACTGGGCAATATGTGTCTTACGGCGCAGAAGGTGAAATTCCATCTCCGGGACCTCATGATGACTACTTTGGCCAAGATGCTAATAATGAGTTGACTAAGCCTCAATACGTAGACAACCACGATGGAACCATAACCGACTCGATCACTGGATTGATCTGGCAGCAGAGGCTTGGAATCAAAATGACTTTCGACCAAGCTCAGCTTGCACTACAAGAGTTAAATCGGAAGGGCCCAGCTGATTGGCGAATCCCAACAGTCAAGGAACTCTATTCATTGGTTCAATATTCGGGTCAAGTGTTTGGCGATAAGTCAGTTCGGTTGTTTATCGATACGAACTATTTTGAGCAGCCGCTTGGCAATGTCTTTCTGGGCGAGCGAGAGATTGACGCTCAAGTCTGGAGTGCTACTCTTTTCAATGGATTGACAATGGGACGTGACCGTTCTCGGTTTGGCGTCAACTTTGTAGACGGCCGTGCAAAAGCGTATCCAATTCTTGATCCGCGATCTGGTTTGCCAACCAAAATGTACTTTCGTTTTGTCCGCGGAAACCCAATGTACGGGAAAAATCATTTCAGAGATAATGAAGACAGAACGATTTCTGACCTTGCTACAGGACTAATGTGGCAACAAGAAGATAGCCGTTTAGGGATGAACTGGAAGCATGCTCTGACATACTGTAGACAGCAGACAACGGGATCTTTTCGTGATTGGAGAATGCCTAGCGTCAAAGAACTTCAAACCCTAGTAGATTACTCTGCATCTTTCCAAGTGAATGCCCAACCAGCAGCATCGTCGCTCTTCAGATTCTCGAAAATAACAACGCCCGACCTGAAGACTGATCTTCCCTACTATTGGACTGGAACAACATTGCTTGACGGTCCAGTTGTCGGGAAAATGGCCTTGTATGTTGTGTTTGGTTCAGCGTTGGCCCGGCCATTCTCTTCATTGATTGATGCGCATGGTTCTGGAGCGATTCGGTCAGACCCAAAGACTAAAAGCGGAAATGAAGATCAACCAGTGTATTTCGGTCCACAGGGTGATTTGCAGATTGTGGATAACTTCGTGCGTTGCGTTAGGCGAATGCGTTAGTAGTTGAAACCTGGCATCGAGATCAACCTGATGCTTGTGCTTCGCGAAACCACAGGATGTCTCGGCGTTCGGCGTCCGGTAGCTGCCAGAGCCTCCGAGACCTTGAGCGGTTTGCGATCCGCCACCACAGCGTGTTGACCGAGGCGCTGGGCCTGGAGCTGCGGCGACCACCTCGGATTCCGCCTTCCGCACCTTCTTCCGCCACGCCACCTGGCGGCTCGGCATTCATGGGCCAGGCCCCAGCTCCATGAGGATGCCCGCCGCTGCTGCGGAAACCGCTGCAGGAAGTGCGGAATGCCATGGGCAGCCGCAACACCGCCCCGATGCACCCCCGCATGGGCCACTACCTGACCCAGGTGTTCCCGTAGGCGCCGGAGGTGCGGCTGGCCGAGAGCTACGACAGCAGCCGGCCGCTGATGTTCGACGACGTTTTCCAACTTCGATCCGGGGCGGCAGCGCGGCATGCATCGCTTGCTGGAGCAGGCCGCGGCACAGGATCTGAAGGTGATCCTGCGCACCTCTAATCCCGAGCACAGCCGCATGATCACCAGCGCCAGCCGGATCAGGCTTGGGAAGTGAGGCGGAGCCGACGGGAAACGGCTGCGCCGCACGCCAGCGCCGAGAGGCCGTCGGCACGGACCCGTGAACCACGGCCAGGTCTGAAGCCCTTGACGGATACCCAGAGGTGCGCGAGGTTGAGCAACTAATGGTTAGTCCTTGCTGCGCTGATTGTTTAAACAGAGCCAGGTCGAGCCCTCGATTGCCAGATCTCACTTCGCTGGAGTACGACTATGCGGGTACACATCCTTCAACATGTTGCCTTCGAAGGTCCTGGAAGCATTCTTGAGTGGCTCGAGAGCCGCCATGCCAAGGTGTCAATGACACGTTTGTTTGCGTCCGAGGCACTTCCATCGCTGGACGAGTTTGATGCGATCATTGCACTCGGCGGACCCATGAGTGTCAACGACGAAGAAACACTGCCGTGGCTCAACCAGGAAAAGGTGCTGCTGCGTGACTCCGTCCACTCCGGCAAGGCAGTTCTCGGCATCTGCCTTGGCGCCCAACTGATCGCCTCCGCCCTCGGAGCCCGTGTCTATGCGGGGGAACAAAAGGAAATCGGCTGGTTCCCCGTTCGACCGATTGCTCACATGACAGACAGCTTCAGCTTCAGTGGTGAAGTCAACGCCTTTCATTGGCACGGCGAGACTTTCGACCTACCGAGTGGGGCCATCCATCTCGCGGAAAGCGAGGCATGCCTGCATCAGGCATTTCAAGTGGGAGAGCGTGCCATCGGGCTTCAATTTCATCTCGAAACTACCCCTGAGAGCGCCGCATCGATCATTTCAAACTGTCGCCACGAACTGGTGCGGGCAAAGTATGTACAGACGGAAGATCAACTCCTTGCAGTTGAAGCCAGCCGTTACAACGACATCAATGCTCTGATGAGCAGAGTGCTCACCTACGTGACTCGCTGAGTTTCAGCCCTGCGCTCAAGCGGATCGCCCATCGCGGCGTCCGTTTGGCTCCCGGCTGGATGAACAGAAGAATGATCGAGGCCTCGCTTGAGGCCACTCTGAGGCCCAGAGCGCATGCACGGGAACGTAGGCTCCGGCACGCGCTCTGAGCCGGATTGTCACTTGAGGGCTGACAGATCAGCTCCAAAGTTGATATGGAAGACCTGATCATCCAAGACCAGTGCGGGGACGGACTTGATGCCGAGCTTCTCTGCCTCAGCGACTCGCTCCTTATTCGTCCCGAGATGCACAACCTCAACATTGAAGCGGCTTCCATCCAGTGCGTTGAGCACCGACTGCTCGGCGCTGACACACACAGGGCAGCCAGCGTGGTAGAAGACAGCTGCTTTTTTCATGATACAATTGTTGATGGTTTAAGGGGGATTGAGGCGGCATGGCCACATTCCTGTGGTCACGCCCAACAGCATGGTCAGCCTGCGCGATGCTGACAAGAACGCACTTTTTGGTAAGCAGGTACCCCATGGTTCCCGATGATCAGTCAGCTCGTCCCGTGATTACCGCCGCCGAGGCCGAACCGATTCCCGTCGCCGCAATGGTCGAAAGCATCGTCGGATGCAAATGGTCCGTTGGATTGCTGCTGCTTCTCGCCGATGGATGCAGTCGACCCAGCGCCATGCTCCGCGCCCTCTCTGGTCTGTCCGCAAAGGTATTGAACGAGCGACTGCGAAAGATGCTTCGCTTTGGCATCATCAGTCGCAGCGTGTTCGGCGACAAACCGCCCTTCGAGGTTCTGTATGTGATCACACCATTCGGGCGTCGCTTCATCGGCATCATCGAAGAAGTTCGCCGGCTGCAGGAGGATGTCGACCGTGATGCCCTCTCAGAGCCGTGCACTGAGCCCCAGGAAGGCGTACCGCGCGTTCAATCAAGCAGCGGATGAAGCCTGCGGCCGCCTACGCGCCAGCACGAGCATCTCTGGCATAGGTTGAGACAGATGCAGAGTTGTCGATCCTCGCCAGGAGTGTTTTGCACGCAGCCAGCAAGCAGCGTGTTAGGGAGACTCTGGAAAACCCCGCCACCCCGCGCGAGAATGACCTTGTGATCGCAGGCGTGGACCGGCATGGGCGTCAAGCAGTTCGGTTTTGGTGATTACGAGCAGTCCACGGCCAACAAGCGCACCAGGCGCGAGCGCTTCCTGGCTGAGATGGA
>Ga0315899_10002935_pt1 | contig 18657 bp, 9 predicted proteins | sample LakEriMetagenome_2_FD_203518 | JGI IMG/M metagenome (GOLD analysis project Ga0315899, IMG submission 203518) | Freshwater fungal communities from buoy surface, Lake Erie, Ohio, United States - Buoy 4 MA112 | ecosystem: Environmental > Aquatic > Freshwater > Lake | place: USA: Lake Erie, Ohio... | reverse complement strand
TGGAGATTTTGCGCCGGGAGGATCCCACCTTCACCGTGCGCACCGATCCCGAGACCGGCCAGACGCTGATGAGCGGCATGGGCACGCTGCACCTGGAGATCAAGCGGCACCGCATGGAGCGGGATTTCCGCCTGAAGATCCGAGTGGGCAAGCCGCGGGTGAGCTACCGCGAGACCATCCGTGAAGCGATCACCACCCAGGGCGAGTGCCAGCGTGTTGTGGCGGGCTCGCAGCTTTTCGCGCTGATGACGGTGGCATTCGAGCCGATCCCGCTGGAAGAGTACCTGGCCAAGCCGGAGGCTCCTGCCGAGGAGGTGGCCGCCAAGAGCAAGGGCAAGGGAAAAGGCAAGGACAAGGGTGCCGTGGCCGTGAGCACGGGCCCCGAGCTGGTGCGGGTGAAGAACAAACTGAAGCACGATGAGCTGCCCGAGAATCTGGCGAAGGCCGCCATTGACGGGTTGAAATCGGCCCTGCAGTCGGGCGAGATCGGTTACCCGGTGATGGGTGTGCAGGCCACGCTGCTTTCGGCCAAGTTCGATCCGGCGGCCTCCAACGAGGTGGCGTTCACAGCGGCGGCGGCGGACGCGGTGCACAAGGCTCTGAAGGACAACATAGCCCTGCTGGAACCGGTCATGAGGCTGGAGGTGGTGGTTCCCGAGGAGTTCCTCGGCCCCATCACGGGTGACCTGAACGCGCGCCGTGCCGAGATTCGCGACATTCTGGTCCGCGGCAAAACCCGCGCGGTGGACGCGATTGTGCCGCTGGCCCGGCTGTTCGACTATGCCGACAAGATCCGCAGCCTGTCCCAGGGCCGCGCCTCCTCAACCATGGAACCCTACGCCTACGGCCCCGCGCCTGAGGAGGTCCTTCGCCAGATCTTGAATCCGGAGTACTGAAAAGGATCTTGGCCTAGTTTTGCAGGATGCCCCGGGGAGGCCCAAGCGACCTGGGCGGGACGAAATACTGCGATTTGCTCTTGGTTTTAACCGCCCTTGAAAAATTGCGAGAGGGTCTTCGGTTGTCCTATATCGCAATGTAATAAAAAGCAATCAAGGCTGCCTTCTATATTTGGTCAAACAGATAAGTTTGCTATAATGAACAACTGATAATCTTTCATTTTGTTATGGTGCTGCCATGAACGCTTCTGCGCTGGTGCTGTTTCGCAGCGTGGGGAAAGCAATTGTAGAAAAAGGTTTGACGGAATTGGCGCTGGGGCAGGGTTTCGGCCCCAAACTTCAGGATGTGAACGGCAAAGTTTACGAGCATTTCCACAAGGGGTGCAAGGGGCTGCGGTATCTCGATGTGGTTGCCGCTGTCGCCGGCACTGAAGCAATCGAAGCCAAGGAAATCTCAGCCACGGTTGTCCGTGAACTCCGGGAGGACCCTTCGCACCGTAATCGGTTGGAGCCTCAGGAGGTCCGTGAGCGGCTCCTGGCCTATCTGGAGCAAGTGCCGGTTTCCGTTCGGAACAGGTTTCGGCGACCTTCCGATCCGTCGGGCCGCACGGTTCCACCGGATTTTAGGATCTCGCGGCCGGAGGAACTTCTGGTCCTGCTGCCTGCCAAGGCACCCAGATTCCGGGTGGGTGAACGCCCGGTTGGTGACTGGGCGTTAAGCCAGCTTTTGGGAATTGGCGCCTTCGGTGAAGTTTGGAAAGCTGTGGATCCCAGGAATCCTGATCAGGGGAGTGTCGCCCTGAAATTCTGCCTCACACCTGAATCCGTCCGGTATCTCAAGCACGAAACCGGTTTGCTTCAGCGGATCGTCAAGCAAGTGGGCGAGAAAAACGGAATCGTCCGCTTGAGGCAGGCCTGGCTGGAAGCGGATCCACCCTGTCTGGAATATGAATTTGTCAATGGCGGCGACCTGTGCGGCCTGATGTCGGAATGGTTGAACCTCCAACCGGACAGGCGGATAAAGCTGGCCCTGCAGATGCTGCAGCGTCTGGCCAAAACGGTGGCATCCCTGCATGAGATGAACCCACCCATCGTTCATCGGGACCTGAAGCCTGCCAATGTGCTGGTTGCACGCGGCGCCTCGGGCAAATTCGATTTGAAAATATCCGACTTTGGTATCGGGGGACTCGCCGCCGGCAAGGCCCTGGAGGGGCACGCCAGCGGTGTGAGCCAGGTGGAGATCCTCACCCAAACCCTGCGAGGCAGCCATACCCCGATGTATGCCGGTCCCGAGCAGCAGGGTGGGGCTCCTCCACATCCTTCCGACGATGTCCATGCTCTGGGGGTGATCGGTTTTCAGTTGCTGGTGTGCGACTTGCGTCGGGGCCCTTCCGGCGACTGGGATGAAGAATTGCGTGAAAGGGCGGTACCAGAGTCGGCCATTGCCGTACTGCGCCGTTGCCTTGCCCGTCAAACCCGTCGCTTCCAGAATGCAGGAGAGCTACAGGCCGGCCTCGACATGGTCTTGCAGGGTGGGACGATCGCCACCGAGACCGGTTCTGGTTACCTTCTTCCGCTTCCCATGGAGACGGTTCGGGCGCCCTTGCCGGTGGACCCGGCGGCTGATCGACCCGGGACTGTTGATGGATGGAGCACGCGCATGCCCGGGCGCAAGTCGGCCCGGGTGGAAAAATTGGAAACGGTGGTTCAACCGGAACTGGTTTCCTCACCATTAACCGTACCTCCCCTCCCGGATGAGGGCAAAAAGAGTTCCCCAAATATTCGGAAACCAGAAACGCAAACAGCGAGCCCCTTTTTAGGCATTCCTGAAAAAGCAAAAAATAATCACAAGAGCTTGAACCCAGCCACCCTGATTGGGGCTGTATCGATTTTGGCCGCCGGGTTGGTTGTGGCTGCCTGGATACTCAGCCAGGTTTTCCAAACAGCGCCTAATGCGGGTTCGTTAGCCAGGGATGCATTCAACCCACAACCTTTTCCTCTGGCCCAAGGATTTGATGAGGATGGCAAAAAATCCACCGTGGAAGTTGGGATTGAACCTGGCAATCAGGTTGCGGCACCTGACGAGGTTCTTTTCCCCCTGACTGGTGGCCAGGCGAAAGCCTTGCAATCGGAATGGAGTGGAAAAACCGGTATGCCGGTTGAGAGTTCGGTGCCTTTGGGAATCGCCAGGCCAATCCAGTTGGTGTTGGTTCCTCCGGGAAAATTCCTCATGGGGTCTCCTGAAAATGAGATCGAGAGACGCGATGCGGAGCGCCAGCATTGGGTCACCATCAGCGAGCCGTTTTACATCTCCAAATTCGAGATCAGCCAAGATGAGTGGAAGGCGGTGATGGGTAGAAACCCTAGCCGGCACGCGGCGACAGGAGCCGCCAGTGACAGGGTACCACTTAATACAGGCACCTACCCAGTCGAGGAGGTTTCTTTCAACGAGGCCCTGGAATTTTGCCAAAAACTGCCTGAATTCCAGGGTTGGAAAGCCCTGCTTCCCACCGAGGCCGAATGGGAGTACGCCTGTCGGGCGGGGTCGAGCACGGTTTTTCCGTGGGGCAACAGCCTCAATGGGGACCGCGCCAACTGTGATGGCAGGTATCCCTACGGAATCAACGAGCAGGGATCGAACATCGGCAGGCCGGTGGAGGTGGGATGCTACGCCCCGAACGCCTGGGGCATTCATGACATGATCGGCAATGTGCGCGAATGGTGCCTGGATTCCTTCCATGAGTTTGACGGGATCGCCGTGAAAGATCCGGTTTATATCAACCACAATGGCAAACGGGTTTCGCGGGGAGGGGCCTGGGGTAGCCTGGCCTGGGGATGCCGCACCAGTCACCGGGTCGATTTCGACGCGTTTTCGGGTAATTCCGGGGTAGGCGTTCGGGTGATATACAAAAAGCACGACCTATCTGTGAATTACCGGGAACCAGTGCGTGAGGAACCCGGGGTATCCAAGCCGGCGGAAGAATCTCCCCCTTCGGCGAGGGCCATGCCGGAGACATCGCCAACTTCTTCCCGAACTTCCGTAAATGCCAAAATATCCACCGGCCCTGCACGCCAACCGCGCGAGATCCAGCCCGCAAATCGTACCGTATTTTTGGTGAGCGCCAATGGCGCAAAATTAATCAATGACGGGAAAATCAAAACCGTAAAAATAGGCAAGTTAATCAACGGGGAAGTGGCCATGGTGATCGGAAAAACCACGATGGAATTACCGGTAAAAAGATCAGGTAATAATCAGTATGAGATGCTTCAGGCGGATGGGAAAAACATCGGATTTATCTGGACCGATTCCGATTTGCTGCCCGGTTCACTGTACTCCAGCATTATTGTCCTTCGCGAAGCGGTCGCGATCGCCAGTCCCAGGACGCCCAAGAAATTCTCCGAATTTTTTGTGATGACAGGAATCAAGCGCTGAGGTCCCGTTAATCTCCCAATTGAGATCCTGTCGTGGCCGCCGAAATCATCATGCGTTGCTCCGGCAAAGCTCTCCTCCAGGGAGCGGTGGATGAATTGATTTCGGGTGCCGGCCTGGCCGTCCGCATGAAGGAAATCGCGCCCAAAATTTATGAACTGTTCCACCGGGAATGCCGCGCGGTCCGCTACTTGGATGTCCTTCAGGCAACTGCGCAACTTGGGGAAAAGGAAGCAGCCGCCCACGCCAAGCAGGTTGTCCAGCAGCTTCGGCAGGATCCAGCCCTGGCTAAACGGATGGATATTCCGGCCGCGGCGGAAAGGTTGTTCGCCTATCTGGAACAGATTCCAACCACCCTTCGCAATCATTTCAGGCGCCCCTCCGATCCCAAGGGGCTGAGCGTTCCTCCGGATTTCCGTATCAGCAACCCTCTGGAAATGATCGCCCTGCTTCCCTCCAAGGCACCCCAATTCCGTTACGGGGACAAGCCGGTGGGGGATTGGCGGTTGAACCGCCTGTTGGGTATGGGGGCGCACGCCGAGGTGTGGCAGGCTTTGTCACCCGATATCCGGCCAGTGAATGTCGCCCTGAAATTTTGCCTTACCGAGGATTCGGTCCGATTTCTAAGGCACGAGAAAGCCCTGTTGCACCGGATGGTCGGCCAACTCGGCGCGGTGAAGGGCATAGTGAAATTGCGCAGGGCATGGCTGGAGGCGGATCCTCCCTGCCTGGAGTACGAATATGTCAATGGTGGTGACCTGTGCGGACTGATGGCGGAATGGCAGGCTTTGGATCCGGAAAAGAAAATCCGTCTTTCCGTGCGGGTCATCAAAAGGCTGGCCAAGATTCTGGCTCCCCTTCATGCCATGCAGCCTCCCCTAGTCCACCGGGATTTGAAACCGGCCAATGTGTTGGTGGTGCGGGGAACCAAGGGGAAATTCAATCTGAAGATTTCCGATTTTGGCATCGGGGGTCTGGCAACCGAAAGTGTTGCCAAAAGACCTGACGACCTTTCCACCCCTGGCGGATTGTTGACCAAAACCCTGCGCGGCACCTGCTCGGCCTTGTACGCTGGCCCCGAACAAAAGGGCGGGGCAATCCCCCATCCCGCGGATGACATCCACGCCTTGGGGGTAATCGGCTACCAACTTCTGGTGGGTGATCTCTCCAGGGCACCGGCCAGCGACTGGGAGGAGGAACTCGAGGAACTGCAGGTGCCCGAAGGGGCTATCGACATCTTGAGGAAATGCCTGGCTAGGCAGGCCAACCGCTACCCCCATGGCAAAGCGCTTTACAAAGCTTTGGATGCCATGGCAGCCTTGCTGGATACTTCCGGAGAAGTCGATTCAAGCAACGATCTGGATTTCTCCAAAACCGGGGACGTCGAAGAGAATTCTGAGGATTGTTCGGACGAGGCCTCCATTCAGATTCCAGGCAAGTCCGGCCGATCGTCCCTTGCTACCATTCAGCCACCCGAACTGCCCAAAACCATTCCATCCGCCGCGGGAGTATGTGCATCTGATTATGGAAGCACAGCCCAACTCGATGTACAGGCTGATTCCGCTTCCGTCCGGGAAGCAAGGATTGCCGGCCTATTTGATCTGCCCAAACCAACAAAAGATAAAGCGGACCGGGGGCGATTGTGGAAAAAGGTGGCCCTTCTTGGGATGGGTTTGACTCTTTTGGTCACCGGGCTTGGTTTGGGTTTGGTGGTGCCGGCATTTTGGTCCCCTGAAGGAATTTCCGGTCAAAATCCGGGTGGAGATTTGAAAGAAAACGCGTTGCTGGTGCGAACCTTGCAGGATGTGGAGAGGCTAAACCAACAGTTGGAACAAAGCTTGAAGGGACTCCAGGTAAAGGACGCTGAAAACCAGGAACTGCGCAAGAAATTGGCCGAAAGGGAGAACCAGCAACCGGTTCCGGCGCAGCAGCCGGAGGCCCTCGGCCCGTTGATGGAACAGTTGAAGAAGATTCAGGGGGAAAAGGAAGAGGCCCTGCAAAGCTTGGATGGTTTGAGAAAGGCTCAGGTAGAAAAGGGCAAAACAGGGGTCCTGGAAGAATTGCTGTCTGGGCCGGCGGCCGATGCCGACACGTTTGCCACCGTCCAGCAATTGCCCGGCATGGTGCGCCAGCGCTTTGAAGATTGCCTGGATTCCAACAAACGCGTCCGTGACCGGGATTATTCCCCCCAGGAATTTGCCAGCAAAGCGGAAGCCTTGTGCAACCTGCGAGGTCGTTACCTGTTCCCCTCGCTTTGGAAAGACCAGGGTATCCAGTCGGAACAAGTGCCCATGCTTTATTCCAAGGCGAAAACCCCGAAATATATCGAGGACCTGTATTTTCTGCCGCGCAACCAGGCATCCAACCGGGAAAAGCTGGTACGCATGGGAAAAGAAGCCATCAGTGCCGACACAAAAAACAACCTGTTCTGGGAGCAAGCGGTGCTGGAGCAGCGGGCTGTCTGGAAGTTGAAGGTGGCGGTGTTGGAGGACATGCTGGAGCATGAGAAGCCCCTGCGCGAGCAATTGGCTGCCAACCGGGCCCAGATGATGGCGCAGGATGTCACCGCTGTGGAGGGAGTTCTGCAAACCCTGGCAGCGTTTGGTGGCTTGCGGGATAAGATTCGGCAAACGGAAGCACCGGGAAAAAAACCGAAGCCATAGAAGGGCGAACCATGTCCGCAGTCCTTATGCTCAGGTGCGTCGCCAAGGGGGTTTTGAAAAAGGCCCTGGGCGAACTGCAATCCGGTCAGGGCTTCCGCCAGCGCCTGCTGGATATTGCCAACCAGACTTATGGCGATTTCCAGAAGGAAACGCGCACGGTCCGTTATCTGGAGGTGCTGGCCGCCGTGGCGTTGGCCTCACCCGAGGAAAGCAAGCATATCAGCGCCCAGGTGGTGGAGGAGCTGCGTTCGGACGGGACGTTCAAGGACTTGTTGGAGAAGCCGGAAACAGTCGAGCGTTTGCTGGGTTATCTGGAACAGGTTCCGGTTTCGGTACGCAACCGGTTCCGTAGGCCGATGGATCCGACGGGAAGGTCGCTGCCGCAAGACTTTCGTTTGGCGCGGCCGGAAGATTTGATGGTGCTCTTGCCGCCCAAGGCGCCCCAGTTTCGTGTGGGGGACCAGCCGGTGGGAAACTGGCGCCTGGTGCAGTTGCTGGGCATTGGGGCCTTTGGGGAAGTGTGGAAGGCTGAGGACGCCATGGATGGTGACTCGCCGGATGTTCCGCCGGTGGCCTTGAAATTCTGCCTTAGCCCTGAATCGATCCGCAACCTGAGGCATGAAACGGGTCTGCTGCAGCGGATCGAGAAACATTTGGGGGAAATGAAGGGCATTGTTCGGCTGCGGAAGGCTTGGCTGGAGGCAGAACCGCCTTGCCTGGAATATGAATATGTCAACGGAGGGGACCTGTGCGGCCTGATGGGGGAATGGCTGGTACAAACGCCCGAAAAGCGCGCCACACTCGCCCTGCAGATGTTGCACCGACTGGCCAAGGTCATCGCCCCGTTGCATGAGATGGATCCCCCCATCGTCCACCGGGACCTGAAACCCGCGAATGTGCTGGTCTCGAAGGGACCGAACAACAAGTTCGACATGAAGATCTCGGATTTCGGCATCAGCGGCGTGGCCGCAGGCATGGCGCTGGAGGGTTACGCCCAATCATTGAGCCAGTCAGAAATTTTGACCAGCACCCTGCGGGGAACTCACACGCCGTTGTATGCGAGCCCAGAACAACGGGCTGGATCGGCACCCCATCCTACAGATGATGTGCACGCGTTGGGTGTGATTGGTTTTCAATTGCTGGTGTGTGATCTAAAAAGAAGCCCCACTAGTGACTGGGACGAGGAATTGCGGGAGAGGAGTATTGGCGATGAGCCCATACAAATTCTTCGCAAGTGCTTAGCCCGGAAAAACAACCGGCACCAATCTGCAGGGGAATTAAGGGATGTGTTGTTTCAATGTCTGGAGGGGTCAAAACCCCAAATTGCAGTATTTGGGGATTCCCATTTACAACCTCTTCCCAGAAGGTTTGAAAAAATAAAGTCTGGTTCCGATCCAGTAATGGATATTTTGTTAAGTAAAAACCAAGAGTTTACAAATTCCCTGAAAATAGACACCTCATCCCAAAACATAAATAAATCAAATGAATTAACGACCACAGAAGAAGCGCTCGTTACAAAAAATCCGCAAACAGAAAAATCTTCCAACTTTAAATCAAAAAATGAAAAAGATTCGGGACGTTTCCTGCGAATTTGTCTTTTGACAGTGAGCCTTTTGATACTTTCAGGGATACCAATTTTTTTTGCTGGATTATTAGTAGGCAAAGGAAGCATGTTATCTGATCAGCAGTTATTACAAACCGTTATTGAAAACCTGGATAAAGAAAAAACACAATTTGAAAGCAGGGTGTTTTTATTAGCAAAAGAGCTGGATAATAAAAATCAGCTTATAGAAAGCCTTAAAAATTTAACAGATAAAATGCAATCTCAAAGTATTATTTCAGAAAAAAAGTTTCAAGAAGAGCAAGATAAATATAAAAAATTAGAAAGCTACAAAACTTTTGTAGAAAAACTAAATTTAGATCTTTATAAACAAATTCAAAATAAATTAATTAATGAAAAAATAAAAATTGACGAGGCTAATAAATTAGATTTAAAAAAAGAATCAAAATTATCCGCAATAAAAAAACCTACCGATTTTCTAGTTTTGCCTCTCATTAAAAAAATAGACACGGAACAAATAGTTACATGTTTTTCTCTAAGTCCAGATGGCAAACAGGTTGCATGCGGACTTAATGACGGAAGAACTGTATTAATTAATTTAGGTTCTAATAAAAATATATTGACTTTACAAGGAGAAAAAATTACCGAAGAGGAAAAGAAAAGCGAAAATGATGCCTCTTTTGGAAGCGTTTATTCCGTTAGTTTTAGTCCAGTAGGAAGCCGGATTGCTAGTGCCCAAAGAATTGGGTCGGAACAAAAACCAAGTACTATTAAAGTATGGGATACAAAAACAGGTGTAAAAATAACCAGTTTTATTGGCAGCCGGAATCATATGGGGTTTTTTTTAAATTACAGCCCCGACGCACGAATTATTGGTAAGATGGGCGGAGATAAAGTAAGTCTGTGTAATGCCAGCACTGGACGACTGGTTTCTCAGATAACAGCGACGGGAACAGATTTTTGTTTTAGTTTTGATTCTAAGTTAATCGCTGCCGGGAATGGCAATTCTATACAGTTGAGCGATACTTTGACAGGAAGAATAATTAAAAATTTTAGTATCGATTCGGATTACATTAGAAGCATGGCTTTTTATCCCGACGGCAAAAAAATTATTGTTAGCACCGATTCATCCGAATCGGATATTAAAATTTTGGATTTAGAAACTAGTCAAGTGGTAAAAAATGTTAAAGACACAAACATGCTTACGGTGACTCAGGTTTGTGTAAACCCAAGCGGTAATTTAATTGCTGGTCGTGGTATAGATAATCTTGTTAGAATTTGGAATTATGCTAGTGGTAAATTGGTTGCCAAGTTTAATGGCCACGAAAATGAAAATGGTAATTTCCTGCATGTTTCGGGCATTAATTTTTCATCCGATGGAAAAACATTGATTACATCCGGATTTGATGGTTTTATTAAGATCTGGAATATAGAAGGCTTGTTGAAATAAACATAATTAATATGTCCTAAAATTTACTTTAATATGGGTTTGAGTTTTTCAAATAGCTGCATCAGGACTACCAAAGTAATAATGTAACAAATCGTCACACAAAATAACAAAAACGCCTCCAGAACCAGCAGGAATGAAACAATCTTGGGCAGCACCAATGGGCTAAAAATCTTGAAGCCGCCCAGGAACAAAAGGGGCATCAGCACCCACAGATAGATCAGCGTCACAAACAGCACCGAGATCACGCAGTAGACCGTGAAATTGAAGCTGGCTAGTTTCAGGATGGCCGCATCTTCAACGACTTCGGCCAGCTTTTTCAGTAGGTGATGTAGGAAAGCCCCGCAGGTGAACAGCATGCCCACCGCGAACAGGAAGGTGATGCCTAAAAAACCCAGGAATGTGAGGGAAGCGCCGGCTGCCACGGCAGCCAGCCCTTGGTTGCCTTTGCGGAACAGGTCCCCGCTATAGGTTGCCCCCACAAACTCCACCAGCAGATCCCAGCCGAAGATGGATGCGATGAACCATACAGCACAGAGCAGCAGCGTTGTCAGCCCGAAATAAAAGGTGAGCTGCGCCGGGCCGCGGGCAGGGTATGGTGCCGCCATGCAGAACGCTGTACCGATCAGGGCCAGGGTGAATGCAACCGGGCTGACCGGCAGGCATAGGAGCCCCACCGCACCACCGATCAGCATTAGCAGAATGCCAAGGCGGGTTTTGCCCAAGTTTTCCTGCGTTTTTTCCAGTGTTTTGGTGTCGGTGGACTGTTGGTCCAGCTTGATTTCCGGTTCTGGGGCGAAGTGGGCTGGAAGGGCGATTTCCGCCTGCACCCAGTTGGTCATTCCCGGGCGCCAGAGCATGGAATCCTTTGTGATTTGCCCGGCATCGAGCATGATTTTGAAGGTAGTCGGGTCGATAGGGCCTTGGCGGTTGCCTATGTCATCCGCCAGGAACCATGGGTCTTGCTGGGCCAGGGGGGGTGGAGTTGGGGCTGGTGTAGGCGGGGGCGGAGTATCCGTGGGGGTGGCGGTTTCTTGTTTTGTCCGGGTGGGTTTTTCAGGTTCCGGATCAACCGCCGGAGCTCTTGAAGAGGGGAACACCTGTGTCAGGGTGGATGCGGGTTCCCAGGTGTAACGGTCGACCGATACCTCATGGAACGGCTGGAGCTGCCCGCGCTCGCGCAGGCCGATCAACTGGGCCATGGAAAAGGGCCCCAGGATTTTGCCGCGGATGCGCACGAAGTGCTCGTTTGAGTGCATGGTCGATGGGGCCTGTATTGGGTTTGGGCAATCTGTTTTTCAAAACGCGTCGGGTGCCATGGATATCAGCGTCTGCGCATGACCAGGTACAGGAAAGCGATCATGGCTATCGCCCCGATGGTCAGGGCCGCGCCCAGCAGGATGTATTCCTTGCGTTTGCGGGCCGAGTAACGTTGGTCGTATGCCTCCGACCAGCGCTCTTCCAAGGCCTGGGGGATTTTGCCGATGCCGGAGGCCCGCTCCATCACCGCAGCGAGTTCCTGCTCGGTGGCCCCCGGGTTGGCCAGGGTTGATTCCATGTCCCCCAAGGCAACTTCCATTTCGAATTCGCTGGTTCTTTTGGAATTCTGTTTTTCCAGCCAATCCAGCATCGGCTGCAGGCGGATCACTGGATTGTCTACGAGATTCCATCCCAGCTCGGAGGTGATGGTTTTGAATTCCTCGAGGTAGGTGCGGAAGCTGCCCTCATCTTTGCGCTGGTAGGTTGCAGACATCTGCGCGGCCAGGACTTTGGCGGTCTTTTCCAGTGTTTCCCTGCGCAACCTCGAGCCGATGGCCCGCACGGCCTGGGTGATCCGCTGAGGAGGCGGGTTGATCCAGGTGGTCTGTTCTACCTCCCGAACTAATTCGACGATCTTGGTGGTATTGTTGCTATTTTTAGCCGCGCTGATCTCGGATTCGAGATACTGAACCCGCCAGCCCTCGAACTGGGCGAGGTCTTCCTGGAACGCAATATTGCCCGGATCGATCTTCAACATCTCGCGCAACACATTCATGCGTTCGAGGTAGCCCGCGCGTGACAGGGCCAGCAAACGGTGCTTGATCAGCAACGGCCGGAGAGGTTCCTCCTCGGCGTAGGCGCGGTTGAGTGCCGCGGCGGATTCGGCGGAAGGGCGCGGCGACCGGGCCAGACCATACTTCAGCACGGCCTTGTCCCATTGCTCCCTGCCAGGAAATTCCAGTTGATTCACCAGATCGAGCAGTTCGGGCTCGGTGCGGGCAAGGTGCAGGGCCTCGGAACGCAGGCCTTTTTGCAGCATCTCGTCGCAGCGCCGGAGGCGATCCACCACGGGCCGGGAAATCTCCGCGAAATCCCCTGCCAAACGCTGCATGAAGTCTGAGTTTTTCAGGTCGCCCTCGGCGACCAGGGAGCGGATGTCTTCGACAACCTGGGAGAGTTCAGCCATGGTGGCGATGATTCCTGGTGGGGGTCACATGCCAGATTGCAGGGCCCTTTGCATGGCCTTGATGTCTTTCAGCAGGGACACAAACCGGTCGATATCTTCCGGGGTGGCTTTTAAGGGTGGGGTTGTGGCTTTGACCTCGGTCATCAGCACCTTTTCGCGGTTGTCCGTTATGAAAGCCAGCAGGTCGTTGCCGTGGAGGGCAAGTTGGCGGATGAGTTGATAGCGGATCCGCCGATCCGGAGTGACCAGGAACCCGCCGGAGGGTTTGCCGTTTTTGTCCTTCAGGTTGCAGGCGTGGCAGAAGATGGCGACTTTTTCCAGTTTGCGTTCCAGCTTGGTGTCGGGAGTGGTGCCGTCGTACGGTTTGCCGAAGTACCCCTTCTCCATACCGAAGAACAGGGGTTGGCCGGGATCCTCGCTGAAAATGTTCGGGTTGGGTTCGCCCTCGAAGAGGGTCTTGTCCACCTTGAACTTGAGGACATCGTTGAAGAATCGTTTGCCGAACACGCCGGTTTGGTAGTCCTCGATGAATTTCTTGCGCCCCTCCTTGATGATTGGGACCATCAGTTCCTCGAAGGATGGATCAAAACGGAACACCTTTTCGGCGGCATCATTTCCGATGAGGGGAGAGGAATTGATCTCGCGGGCCAGGCCCTCGAACGAACCGTTGCCCGGAATGACGATTTCGGGAGCGGTCTTGTTTTTGGAGGATTCGTTCAGTTCAGAGAGTTGTTTGGTGAGCTTGTCGGTTTCGGCCCGCAAATTTGAGGTCTGGTTTTTTTCAACGGCAAGCTGGCTTTCGGCCCTGGCCAGTTGTCCCTTGACCTCGCCCGTTTCTTTTTCAACGGCAGTGCGGATGGCGGCCTCGGCTTCGGAGCTACCTAGGTTGAGACCCAATGCCATGCCGATCACCAGCAGAGCGAACCCTCCGGCCCCCATCAGGAGGTACTTGGTCATTTCGCCATTTTGCTGGGCTGGGGGTTTGAAAGGCTTGGGGAGGTTGCTCATGGATGCTCCTAAGGTGCATTATTGGATGTGATGAAAATTGCCAGGAATTAGGGTTTCTTTTCTTTTTTGGGTTTTTCTGGATTCTTGCCTGTTTGTGTTACGCTTGCCTCTGGAGGTTGTGGAAGTTTTTTTTCGTCTGTAGATAATTTGATTTTCAATTGCAAAAAGGCGTCAATTGTTTCGGAATATTCTTTCCAGTCCTGCATTAATGATGCTCGATTAAAATCTTTGACGGTAGCTTCATCTTTGAGGGTAGCTTTGTAAAGTTTTTCAATCTCTTGGCGATATTCCAGCAATGTTTCAATCGCATAGGCATTTAAGGCTGAAGGCTTTCCATCACCTTGAGCAACCCAAAATATAGATTTATTAGGATCATCTGTTTTAACTCCATTAAACAGGTCTTTTAAGTCTTGATATGCGGGTATTGGTTGGCCGTTTTTGTTCGCTTTTTGGATAACCTTTGAAATGATCGGTAGTAGGATTGGGTTATTTACCACCGAGCTAATTGATTTTGTTTGTTTTGGGTAAAAAACTAAACTACTTTGTATATGGTATTTATTTTTCGTGTTGTTGATTATTTGTTCGGTATTAATTTCTCCGTTGCGTAGTTCGCGATTTTTGTCAAGACGAGCCAGGAAAGCTTTTCTTGATGTGTCTGGCATTTTGTTTATAGCGTTTTCTAAATCTTTATCGGCGATACCAGCACTCCGCAGGGCACTGAGCGGATCTTTTTGATCTTTCACGATTGCCAGATTAGCTTTTGTGTTTCTGAATTCTTTTTCAATGGAATTCAGCTTTTCCTGAAGTGCATCATGTTTTTTTTGTAATTCAGCAGAGATTTTGTCGGATACATTTGTCCTGTCGTTGTGGAATTTTGTTGTTTCTCTTTCCTTTTGGAGATCAGCTTCCTTTAGATCCAATTTTCTTTTGAATTCCCCCAATTGCCCTTCTTTTTCACTGGCTTCCTGAAGAGCCGTCGCCTTTTCCTTTTCCAACTTTTCCAATTCACCATTCAAAGCGGTGATGGTACCATTTTGAGGCATATATCCAGCCAAAAATCCGATACCTAAGGTCAAAAATGAAAGGCCGCCTGCGAGCAGGTATGGTGCCACGGATGATTTAGACTGATCTTCCCGCGGCTTCACCTGTTTTTTCAACCGGGAATCCGCCTTGGGCTCATCCGGCAGGACGCGCACCACGGGCGGGGGAATCATTGCTGGAGCTGGTGATGCGAAGCTGGCGGGCGCCTGGTACGACTCGATGGCGGAATCCAGATCAGCGGGATCAAGTTCCGCGATGTTGGCATGGCCGTGCTCAGAAAGGGAAAGGATTCCAGTTCTGGCATACTCGGGCCAATCCTGCCCCGGGGGCTGGCCCATAGAACCCTTGGCCAAATCCCACGAGTCGGTCCTTTGGCGGAAATCACGAGCTGTGGGGCACCCTTCCTGCAGCATCTTCAGGCGGCACGACGTGGCCTTGGGATATCCCTCCAAGTGGGTGCAAAAACTGATTTTCCATTGGTCGGCCGGTACCAGCAGGGCCAAAGTCTCTCCAACCAGCTCCAAAGCCTTGGGGCCGTGCAGGTTTTTTCCGTAGAGCAGCCCGACAGGTTGGCCGGTGCTTAAACTTTCCGCCAGGACCCCGCCCCAGCCGGCATCCCCGGTGGCTTTGCGCCAGGCGGCGCAGGGTTTCGGTTTTGATGCCGCCAGCTTGGGCAATTGGATGGCCGGGATGATTCGGGAATCCCCTTCAAACTTGTCCAAAAAAGGCAGGGCCTGGAGCAAGGCTACCGGGCCGCAGGGGGCCAACTCGCTGGGTTCCAGCACAAAGTAATGCGCCAGGTAATTGGAGCGGCCGGAATAGTCGTTGTCGGTGTGGCAGATCCGGCCCAGAATGTGCCAATTGCCAGCCTTTTGGTGCAGGTAATTGACGGGATTGAATGCCCGGTTGGGGTCGGATGCCGGATAAATCTCGCTGTATCCGGATTGGCGGGCCAATTCTTCGGCCAGCACCTTGGGGAAATTGGGGGTTTGCGCAGCGATCCCGTAGCCTGAACCGCCGATCAGGGTGCGCCGCATGGAAGTGAAGATCAGTTGGTGAGCCATGATGAAGTTTTCCCCGATGAATCAGTCTGGAATGTTCGCGCGTTTCACGGGTTCCACAAACCTGGGCTCCTCCCGGGAGAGAGCGTACAACATGGGAACCTCGGTCCACCATGGCTTGATGTCGCAGGGGCGCACCGTGTGGAGTGGCACTCCTGTGCCTGGGTCAACAAATTCGGCGTTCGGCTGGGGGGTGTGCCCCAAGGGGCTGGCTGGCAGGTAGACCACCTTTCGGCAGAACGACTCTGCAGCGGAGACGATTTCCGGGCAAAGGTCTGCCAACAGCTTGCGTAGGGTCTTAGATACCTTGTTCACCACATCCATATCGAGGCTGTGGACCTTGCGGCCCTTGCGGACAACCAAGGGATTCTCTTCGGGGCCCAGGGGCAGCAGCTCTTTCCAGGCGTCCCACTTGTTGACCACGACCACCAGGGGGCGCTCATGCAGCGTTCCCTGGTTCAGGCTGAGAAGCCTGCGCACCCTGGCCGCGGATTCACGCAGGATGGTCTCCTGACGGTTGGCAATGGGAGCGCCGCCTGTTCCCCGCTCCCCTGAATGTTCCTTCGCGGCCATGTAAAAACGCGGGTCCTGCATCGGATCGAACAGGAAAAACAGAGTCCTTGCGCGGGCGATGTAGGCCGTGGTTTGCAGGCGGTCTGTGTCGTCGCTTACCGCCTGGAAGGACTCCCCGGCGGTGTCGTAGAGGCAAATCAGTCGGCTGGTTCCCTGCAGCTTGTCGGCATCGGGGTGGGTACCACAGGTCTTGGCCTCGAACAGGAACGGTTTGGGCAAACGCAATTCCTGGGAACCGATGTAAACCGTGTCGAAAAGCGATTCCTCGGTGAACTGGGTCTTTTTGATCAGGTCGCGAACCGGGACATGCCTGTCCGGGCTGGGCCTGAGGAAAAGCGATTCCTCGTACTGGTTGAGGGTGGCGTTTGACTGGGGGTCGGCATCGCCGAAGTCTAGTCCGAAATTTTTGAGAAGGGTCTGACGCAGGGTCCAGGCCATGGCTCCCAGCAGGAAGGATTTACCGCTACCCGGCGAGCCCAGTATGGCGAAAAAAGCGCACGGCGTGTCGAGCAGGGGCCAGGGGAGTTGGAGGTGGCATCGCGGACATGCCAGATCCTGGCAGACCTGTCCCTTGGCATCGATGGCATTGCCGTTCAGGTTGAAACGGGTGGGGAGGAAACGCTGGAGCGCGAAGGGCAGGGAACCCGGGGGATCCAGCCGAGCGTCCCCGCGCAAATCGGTGTGCGTGGATATCCACAGCACATCCTCCGGACCGAAAGAATGCCAGCAATGGGGACAAGTGACCCTGCCGAGGAGTTCCTTCCTGGGAGGGCTGGGTGGCGTTGTGAGGCTAATCTTCTCGCTCATCCGGTCTGGGGTCTCTCGGGTTATTCCCGCGGATTCCTGAGGTTTAACAAAGACCTGAGAAGAGTTATCGCCGGGGAAAAACAACGCAGTCTGGATACCTGTTCACAATCCGAAGAGGAGTGCCGGTCCCAAGAATAGAGACATATCAAGGCCCCTGTTTTGGCAGCGATTTGTAGTATTCCACCAGTTGGTTGAAGAATGCGCGGTATTCCGCGCGATCGATGTCGGACGCGCGGCCAAACTGGAGGCCCTTCTGCACCATGAACTGGGTCACCTCGCCGATGGTGCCACCCTTCAACTCGTAGGAACCGTCGAAGTATTTCTTGGCATCACGCTTGGTGAGGATGGTGTCGATAGAACCCTCCATGGCCTTCAAGAAACGGTCGCCAACGATCCATTCAACCGGCCGAAGCTCTGGGCTTTTGGCATAGCCGTCCCATACTTTCCGCAAGGTTGATAAGTCCGTTTTGAAGTTTTCGTAGTCCTTCCCCAATTGCCCTTTTTCGACAAGGTTTTGTCGCATTTTTTTCCCATTCTCGTCCATTTTGTTCAGGAAAGGTTCGATGTCGTCCACCAGCATCAGGGGGGCGGGCCACTGGAATGTCCCGTCCTTGTTGATGTAGCTCAGGCTCTCTCCGCTGTTGGAGGTGCCGTTGCCGATCCGAATATGCTTGAGGATCGCAGGATCCACGGGAATTTGCGAACCCTGGGGGCTGCTGCCCAGTTTGGCGATCTCATCCAGGATGAGGTTCATGCCGACACCGCTTTGGATGTAATGATCCGGCGGGTTGTTGAAAAGCCAATTTAGCTGATAGTTGTGGTAGTTTTCGCGGTGTTCCTGCATGCTTTGCAAAAACGCTTTTTCGTTCTGTGAGCGGAGTGCCAGCAGTTGGTTTTTGGTTTCCTGCCACTGGACATAATTGGCCATCCGGACCCTTTCAGCCTCCTGTTGTTTGATGCGGGCCTCCTGGATTTGTTTTTGGTATTCGCCATTGGCTTCGGTGACCTTGGCGAGTCCATACATCCAACCGCCCACGGGGCCTAGGTCGTAGACATATCCGTAACCGTAATTACCGGCAATTTGGGCATCCGCCCGTATGGCCACGGTGGCAAGGACCAGACAAGTTAAGAGAAGCCTTTGAAACATTTTCAGCCTGCCGATCGGGGTGAAATTCCATAACAAAATAACTTATTTGAGAAGTCCTTTGTGTCTTATTTAATCTGCTGAGGAATAATAAGTCAAGGGGTTGATATATATATATATATAAATAAACAAAAATATAGAATAGTTTTTATTTGAATTAGTGGTTTAAAAATAAATTAATGTATATATAGTTATGCCAAATGCATAGCTATGATACGTGCGTGGCATTTAATTAAACTAGTCTGTGCCTGCACATTTAGAAATGTCTCAAGGCTATATGGAGAAATGCTTTACAGGATTCCTTTGGGTCATTCTGTGGTAAAGAAATGGGGACTCCCACAACCCAATTTTTTTCTTTAAGGCCCTAAAAAATCGATGGAGCTGCTGGTAACCAGGAAACGGCTAAAAACTTAAGGAAGTTCCTGGTGGCTTGGTTTTTTGTGGCCAGGGCAGGCTCAGTTTTTCTTGGGAGCGCTGCTGTCGGCGGTGGTGGCTTGGGTTTCAGATCCGGATTTGTTGGCGGTGGCCCGGGCCGGGTCTGTGTTGGCGCCGCCACTGTTGAGAAGCGGGTCGGATGATT
>Ga0315899_10002933_pt1 | contig 18662 bp, 20 predicted proteins | sample LakEriMetagenome_2_FD_203518 | JGI IMG/M metagenome (GOLD analysis project Ga0315899, IMG submission 203518) | Freshwater fungal communities from buoy surface, Lake Erie, Ohio, United States - Buoy 4 MA112 | ecosystem: Environmental > Aquatic > Freshwater > Lake | place: USA: Lake Erie, Ohio... | reverse complement strand
AGGGGGTAGAACAAATTCATTAAGTGATGAGGTTAAATTTCTAGAGGATGATATGAAATTTGGTTGAGTTGAAAAATTAAATTCATGGTTTTTAGCTCTACAAAATATATAATTTGATGGTATTGTTTCTTGACTTTGAAGAGTAAATTGGGTTATAAAACGTCTTAAAGCATCAGGAAGATTTTTATTTCTATTATTTGAAAAATCAAATATATCCTGCGGTAGGTCAGGGTTAAAAGCGAGTGGATTTAAAATTATAATTCCAACATCAGGATATAGATAACCAGCTATACCAGGATTTCTATCTGGATCTGGTGAAGGTTGTAATGCTCCATTTCCAAAACTACCTGACCCTAAAGTATATCTTCTTCCAGCAGGAGTATAGTCTATTACTGAGGTTATAAGGCTATTATCTGTTATATATGTGTTAGCACCCGGGGCTAAACCTTTAATTTGAAGGCTACCAGGCATTATAGATTGTTTATAATTAGATCTATCTATTGTTATAACATAAAAGCGTTCTCCCATATCATTATCCCCTCCAAATCTAAAAGAATTATTCTCATCCTCACCTAATAATAAATTTGTGAATTGACCGTAAACTGTTCTTGATGGGGATTTATATGGGGCCGCATAACTATACCAAGCAGATCCTGATCCATTTTTATCAGCGTATGCTATAGAAAATTGAATTTGAGCGTTTGGGTTGGCATTTGGGTCAGAATTATAAACATCTACATAATATTTACTTCCAATAGAAGATTGTTGAAAACTAGATGTATAAAAAGGAGGAAATAATGAAGATGAAAGAGTTGACCAAATTGGAGCAACTACACTATCTGTATCAAAAGTAAAATCCTCAGGATCTAGTTGTTTAAACGACATGTTTTAATATAAATATTAGTTAATAATTTCCTTTTGGGTTAAATCTAAGATTATTTTCTCATAATTATTTAACAATTTATCAGTCATGAATTCAGGTGCTATTATACTAGTACAACTACCTGGTTCTTTTTCAACATCTAAAGTTATAAGTGATCCATCATTTATCATACGATACATACAAAGATGACCAGATGTTATGCTTGTATTATATCCAGATATTGTACCTATATTTGGAACAACAGTCATTGCTAAATAAGAATTAGAACCACTTATATAATTAGGATTCACATTAACTATAGTGTAAACTTGATTTTTATTATACTCAAGTCGTATGTAATCTCCAGGTTTGGTGTCTCCAAAAGGAACAGTTGGTTTAGCAAAATTACCAGTTGTTGAGGTAAAATCTAAAGTTTGGATTAATTCATTATTATTAAATATCTGTTGTGAAGCATTATTCCAAATTAAAGTAGAATATTTTTGATCAGGATAATCAATAACTGAAAAATAACTTTGTTTACCAGATATTAAAGAGGTATATATAGCAGTTTCTCCATTAATTAATCCAGCATTTGGGTTTGCAGGATCATAAGGAGGATTTTCTTGGTTAATTAAAATATAAGTATCATTACTACCATCATTAGTACCTAATACTTTAAGTCCAATATCTTCATGACTAGGATCATAATAAGAATATTCATAATTTGTTTGGATTCTTGAGTTAAGTGGGAGATCCATATATTCAAACATTTCTGCTTCATATGCTATAGGATTTTCTATTGTAGCTGGTTGTACTAGTTGCCAATCGGTTTGGAAAGTTGTAGTTCCAGCATAGGTTGGGCCTTCGCCTAGACTTATATATAACCAAGCTTTAAAATATAAATCGTTTGGAAGAGCACTTGGGTTTTCCATACCTATAGCAGTAGAAATTTTAATTTTTACTCTACTCCCAGCTTCAATTGAACTTGAAAGGATTTTTGGTTGTATGCCTGAAGCAATCGGAGTCTCCCAACTAGGACCATACACTTTAGTATTCCAAGATACAGTTAAACCAGGTGAAAAATTACCATTTACAGAGATTGTTCTTCTATATAATGCACTAATGTTTGAGACAGGATCTGTTGAAAAATTTGTTGGGCGAAAACTCATGGTCCTTTCATAATTTATTTTTGAAGGTCCATTTTCTGTAATTAGAATTGTAGCTAATCTTCCAATATATGTTATAGGATGTATACCTTGTGTAAACGCGGCGGTTGAGGATGGAGCCTCTCCTGGAGTATCTGTAACTTTTATTACTCTGGCTTTTTTGCCAATTTCAAAATTATCAAGTAAATTAGTTAAAGCTATATTCCCTGGGGAAGGGTTAGATACTTCACCATTAGAATCAATAATGTATTTTATAAAATAACCAGTTTGGTCTATAAGTTCAGGACCTTGACCTCCTACACCTTCACAAAAAAGCATATACGCTTGATTTTGTTCAGCGACAGGTAAAGAAGCAGCTGTTCCGTAATCAATATATTGGGGTAAAACTGTTGTTGGGTCTTGCGGCATATTTTAATTTTTTATCTCACATTAAACGGTATATTGAAATCATATGAACTTGCTCTTGAACCATTATACCTAAGATTAGACCAGGCTTTTGAAGAATAGTTTGAATCTTGAACAAATGCTCTTTCAGCTGATCCGGATATAAGTTGTATAAAGTTTGATGGTACTGTAATACCATCATTTAAATTAACTTTCATAATATATGAAGAAGCAACATCATTAACTGTATTATTAATTATAGGATTATACGCGTAGTAATCCCAAATAGTAACTGCTTCTCCCTCAAGTGGGGGTTCAGGTATAAAAGAAATAAGTCCTGTTCTAAGAGGATTATTTGATATACTAGAGTAAACCAATGGGGAAGCAGGTACGATTGTATATGTACCTGAAAATCCATCATAATATGTGCTAGCTATAGGTATAGTCCGTATGGTTGAACTATTTGGGAAGCTAGTTACTGGTAAAGTAATACTAGTTAAATTATTTATGACATTACTATAGTCATTTCCATTTAAATCTACAGGATGGATTCTTAATGCTTCTATACTATAAGCGACAGAACCTGGTGCTGTCTGTTTACCCCAGTAATTTATTCTTCCTGTAGTAGGAGCATATGCTGTTAGATAAAGAAAATCAAGTTGATTTACTGGGCTACCAGCAGGGCCAGAAACATTGATGTAAAGATAAGTGTTATAATTTACAATAAGTGTAGAAGGATATTTATATGTATTAGCTGCGTTTAAATCTCCATCAGCAGTAAAAGCTTCTGTTGGGTAATATGGTAATTCTCCATTATAAAACTCGGATTGATCATTATGTAATGATCGAGTTAACCCTAGAGGTGTTTTAACATTTTCGTACCAAGATTGAGTATTAAAAGAATTAGTTAAAGTGTTAAATTCATTAAAAGTACCTCCTGTTCCTCCTTCAATAAAAGCAGTATCAATTAATCCATTATAAATGCTACTACTAAAGAAAACTTGAGGTTGAACAATTTTATTTCTTTCTAATAAATGCTGTTTAATAGTAATACCTGATTTTAGATTTGTCCTTGCTGGAAGGAAATCTTTAATCATATTAAATAATGAATTATCAAAGTATTTTATTAAGCGGATATATTCTATAGGTTTAAGATTATTATTAACTAATAAGCTAGTTGCTACAGTTTGTAAGTCTGGGTAGTATGGTAAAAAAGTTTGTGATGGATCACCAATGTATGTTCCTATATTAAAACTAGGCAAATTACCAGGTTGTTTAATAAAATTATCTATATCATTTTGAGGTGAAAATGTTATTTCAACTGTATTAACACTAGGTGATAAAGTACGTGCAGTATTTGAAGGAGATAATCTTAAATAATTACTATAATAATCTTGTTGTATACTTTTTTGAGATGATAAAACAAATTGAGGTATAAATGTGTAATCTGTAGTTGTAATGTTTGGTGGTATTATAGGAGAAAATGATTGAGACATTTGAATAGATGTTAATATTTGAATATTATCATCTACAACATCTTTAATACCGGTTATAGGTTTAGAGGAGCTCCATTCACCACCAAATTCATTTATATTTAATATAGAGCTAGTAATACCAAACATACTAATGATGTTTTGTAAACCAGCTACTGTTCCTTTAGATTTTAATAAATAAGGCAAATTATGATAAATACGTTTATACATTTCCTTATTAACATCATCTATAGGTGTATAACGTGATTCTTGAGAGGCAGTTAAATAAAAATCAATTTTTTCCCTATCAAAACCTACTCCACCATTTGGAAGTGGATTTGGAGTAGTAGATCGTGAATAACTTCCTGAATTGAATCCTGTAAAGGCATCAAATAAATCGCTAACTGAGAAGTTATTTTGGTAGATTTTTAATCCAAATGATCTAATAGCGTCTGCTACTAAATCTTTAGATATACCATATTCTAAACGATTATCACCATTATATCTATTTGATACATCTTTATAATAAACCCATATATTATCATAATGTTGACCAATCATATCAATGAACACTTTATAAGGTTCATTTTGAGGGTCATCTCTTAAATATTCAGGTACAGTATTATATAGATAATCCTTATTAGTTGCATCATATACTGATGCTGTAGTTAATAAATTATCATACCATCTTCTAGCAGAAAGAGAATTCCAAGCTCGTAATCTATATGGAGGAGTTGTTGTTTGTTTTGGGTAAGTATTTGATCCTGATTCAAAATATAGATAATATTCAAATCCATCAAAGTTTTTAATAACATCAGATATTTGATTTTGTAATACAATAACACTTGATGTCACAGGTGTGTTAGCCGCGCTAGCTGAAATTAAACTGGAATTATATTGTTCTAATAATTGAATTTTATAACCAAAGTTTTTAACTCGAGACTCAGCTGATGAAAAATGAATAAAATTTGAAAAGTCAGTATAATCTATTCCTACACTAACACTTTTATCTTCTAAATATGAAAGAATTTGATCATATGAAGATACTAGATTTGTATTTAATAATTGCTCATAATTAATATAACTAGTTGAATTATTAGTTCTATTCTTAATAGGTAAATCAAAGTTTGGACTTTTAAGAGTAGGAGTTACAATTTTAGGTATTATAAGTTCTGGTGGGAACTGGATGTTAAAAGCTAATGGGTTAGCTGTTTGAGTCACAATCCATAATACATCTTTTAATCTAAATTGTGTAGGTAATGGTTCATATAAATTAATTAAAATTTCATATTTAATTTTGGTATTATCAAGTAATATATTATTAGCTATAATTAAATTATTACTACCAAAATTTAAATAAAAATCTTGAAAATATTCAGATGAATTAATCTGTTGTTTAAAATCATTAACTAAAGTGATTAAATCATCATTTGATATGATATTAGAAGATAATCTTAATTCAGTTCTATCAGGTGATATTTCTTTTATAAAATAAGGTCTTGTATCTGATGAAGAACTTAATTCGTTTTTTAAGAATTTATAAATAACATTATATTCACCATTTATAAATCCTTTATTTTTTAAATCTCTTTCAGGATTTAAATCAATATTAAAAATTACTCCTGTTTCTGCTTCATTACTTGTTACAATAATGCTTTCAAGATTTTGATCTGTTATTTGAAAAGAATTATCAGGAGATAATACTGTATATTCAACATAACTTCCTTTACTAGGGTCAAAAATAGAATTAACAGTCTCAGGAGACATAGCTGTTACATCTTGAGAAGAGTAGGTTTGTATCTCAAAAGTTACAGGATTTATTTCATTTACTATAGCGGTCATATTATATAATTGATGAAGAAGTATTTGTTTGAAGAGCTAAAATTTGTTCATTAGCCGCTAATAAATCTTGTCTTAAAATTGTTATTTCATCTAGTAAAGCTTGAACATCTTCATTTTCTTGCTCAAAATTAATATAATCTCCACTTGTTTTAACTAAATACTCATGTGAATTAGTGTCACCATTTGATGGGATATCATAAAAAATAGCCCCATACAAATTAAAAAATTCATCTACAGTTATGGTGTCCTCTAAAGGTGGAGGTGGCGCAGAAACTTGTGAAAATGAAGTATCAATAGTATTTTCATAAGTGTCTTTTTTAAAAACTGTTTTATTTAAAGGGTAATTAGCCATTTATTACTTTAAAATAATAATTATCATCAAAAATTATTGTTGAACCATCTATGATACTTTTAATAAGTATTTTATAATATCTTTCAGGTTCTAAACCATTCATATAAAGTGTAAAATGACTACCATGTTCATCTACACTTAATTGAGTATATTGATTATCGAAATCTACAACAACTTCATTAGTATCCAAGTCTTTTATTGAAAAATATGAAGAAGTAGGTAAATAGTAATTCTGAGTGTAAAGGGAAGATGTTTGGAATGTTCTAGCTGGGTATGTTGGTCTACTGTTAACTCTAAATTTGTTGATACTGTCAAGATAAAAAATACCTATATTATCATCAATGGATACAGTAGCTGCAGGTGTAGTTAACTTAGGTATAGCAGAAGAACCAGTGTTGAATGTATAATCTCTCCATCTAAATTCTAATTGTGGAGGATAAATAGTACTAGTATCTCTAGAGAAAAACTGCATTTTAATTTGGTAGTTCTCATCATTAATAAATTCAACAGCTTGTTTAGCTATTAAACCATTATTCTCTATAGTACCACTATACCATGCTTTAACCATGTTAGTAACATTAGTATTAATGTCACCACTATCTGTGTAAGCAAAACTTTGAGTTGAGAATATTGGTAATACAGTAGCATTTGAAGAACTATAATACCAATTACCTCCACCTAAAGTACCACTATATGAAGCGGTAACATTAGCAGAAAAACTACTAGTTACCCAAGCGTTACTACCAGAATATGATCTCCATCCCCAACTAACACCATTTTGAGATTCAGGATTATAATTATATTTTCCTGTACCCATGTTCCAAGAACCAGATATAGGATAAAACTCAAGTTGAGTATCTAAGTTTAATCCTTCTAAATTAGCTAAAAATCCTCTAAAATATGCTTTCCAATTTGAACCACTAATTTTATTATTAATAAGATCATTTATTTCATTAGTATCAAATTGAATTAAAAATCTACTAGTTTGAGGTGTAGAAGAGGCATTAATAACTGAAGTAGAAGATTCTATTATTTCATCTAACCCTGTATTTTTACTTGGGTATAATGAATATATAGTGGCATCTTTAGTGGGAAAAATTTTATATATAGCCATTATTTATAAGGATCAGTAATTCTACCTAAAAGAGTTTCATCAGCTCCTGCCATTCTAAATTGGTCAGAGTATGTGTTTTTTGAATCATATGGAGTAGAAGTAGCTACTTGAGTTACTTCTGATCCAACAATAGTTGTGTATGATACAGATGGGTTATCTAATACTCCTTTTTGTTTCATAGTTTTATATAATTCTAAAAGATCACCTTGTCCTCTAATAGCACCTTCAGGTGAGTTTAAATATGTGGATGAGGCGTCATATTCTTTAAAAAAATTACCATAACGTCCAGGTGAACCATCTAGATATGTTTGATCTAATTTGTTTTTTAATCCATCCATAATAATTTATTTTTGATTATAAATATAAAAATTACAAAGATACAACACGTCCTTTAATATCAATATCAGGATATTTAACTTCAAATATCATTGGATCTACAGAAGGATAAATAACATTATTTTTTGTAGCTCCAGGTATATCATAAGCATAACTTGAGTATAATCCTCCTACTTGATTAGATATAGTAATATCTTTAACAGTTTGAACTCCATCTATTTTATCAAGCATAACATATATGTCTTTCAACACAATAGGTTCATTTATTTGCCATTTATCAATATCAAAATAATCTCTAACAACTGTTAAACATCTAAATAAAACTTCATTATTGTTATAATTAGGTAAAACTATAACATCAAATCCTACACTGATATTAATAATGAATCCATCTCTAATTTTAATAGAATCATTAATCATTCTATATTGGGACAAGTATGTTTTTATATTCTGTTTTAATCCAGAAGAAGCATTTTTTAATTTTTTAGCATTATCATAAGCTAAAATATATAAATTTATTGATGATAATGATTCACCAGGAAGTAAATTTTCTAATTTTTCTGGTTCAGCATATACTTTGGATATAGATCCATATTGAGGAGGTAAACTTAAAGCTCTAACAATATAATCTGCTTGAGTAACAGTACGTAATTGAGTACCAAAAGCAGCTAATGAGTTAAGTTTTAATTCTTCAACTGTGTCACCATTTTGTCCACCAGTAGCAGCTGTTGGATTAGTCACTATAACTGATTCTTTAACATAATTAACTATACTAGCTACTGCTCCATTAGGTACAGAAACAACATTAAGTTTATTAGCTATATCTGTGATAGAATTAGCTGGGACGTTAGATGTTACTCCTCCACCTGTTAGGTATCTTACTGTTAATGTAGCATTATTTGGGGCTATACCATAAGTGCTAGTATATAAAAAGTTCGCAGGGTCATAAGCTGTTGTTAACTTATCATCAACAGGAACTAAATCATTTCCTATATTAGTTGGGTTAGGAATAATTTCTTCTTCCACATTAGCTGTTGTTGTACCAGCACCAAATTGAATTTGAAGAGTTGATGGTGAAGTAAATCGTGTAACAAAACGCCTAGGCATTTTAGTTAATTGTAATAAATAAGGTACTTCTCCAGAGTCTGAGTTTGTGTTATCTATAGAGTCATATATCATCTCTTGGGCTAGATATGGTACTTCATACCATTTTTTTCTATTATCATCAACAATATCCAATACTTGAATAATATTAGAGTCATTAAGTTCTATAGTTTGGAAACGTTGAGGAGCCCCAAAAGAAAATGCTTTAGTTTGAATATTACCTGATATAGCTTTACGAGTTTTTTTAAGAAGAAAATACTGTGGGGTTCCTCCAAGAGTTGAAGGAGGTATGATGGTTACTTCTGTTGGGTCTTGAGAGCTTGAGATAGCAAAATCAACACTATCTAATAATAAAAAATTAGTTGAACCTACTATATTAGAAGTCAACACAGTATTACTAGGCATATATATAGCGTAACTATAATCTGGGGCGTTACCTGCGCCTAAAGGTATTTGTTGGTAAATATCTATATCAGCTAAAGCTACACCTGTGACTTTGGGTTTGTAGCCTAACATGTAGGCTAAAGTATATAAATTATTTTCTTGGCGAGCGAACTGAATGAAATTTTCTTGAATTTGATTATCAAGATAAAATGATAAAACATCACCTACATAAGCTGACATTTCCATAAACATCATACCTGGGGATGATGGAGAAAAGTCATTGTATGTACTAGGAAAGTAAGTTTTGGTATATTCAATAAGAGCTTCTCTTAGACTACCAAAGTCTTTATTTAAATATTTTATATCTCTATTCTCAGCTGCCATTGTTATAATGCTATTTGTATATTTTGAGGAGTATTAGAAAAAAATGAATACACAATATCTAATTGTATAGAGTAATCTTGATAAGTAGGTTGAGAAAAAGTTAAACTTTTAATATTAACATTTGGAAAATTACTTTTTATATCATTAGATAATTTAATCTCTAAAGCTTTTAAATTAGTTTCATTAATATCTTCAAATATAATTCTTCTTAAATCAGCTCCATAATTAGGTTGATATAATTTTTCTCCTTTATTAGTTAAAATAAAATTAATAATATTTGATTTAATTTGTTCTTCAGTGATATATACAGAGTTAAAAACTGCAGGCCCATTAAAAGGAATAGACACTCCAATAGCTACTCTTTTATCTATATCTAAAGGATGTTGATATGCTACTTGTACAGCCATTATTTAGTAGTCATTAATCCCATTATTTGATCTAAACTTACTTCACCGCCTGGTAGACTTGAGCCTTCACCTACTGTACTAACAGGAGGAGGAGTATATGCTGATTGGACATGAGATGAATTGGCTGAAATTGTAGTATCAAATTCACCTCCAATCATGGCTCGTAAATTACGTTTAATATCTGGGTTTATATTAGTTGTTCCATTAGGTTTTGTAGAATAAGGAATAGGATTAGCATTCTCATTAACTACAGTTTTAGGAGAACGTACAGCTTCAAGAAGTATGTCTTTAATTTCTTCTTGAATTGCTTCACGAACTGCTTCTTTAATTAACTTTTTTAACATATCTGTTTTCATAGTTATAAATATTTGATTATTCAGCTGTTAACTGAGGATTTGAATCTATAATGAATTTTAGTTGATCAAGTAATACTTGTGGGTCAGATGCAAATGATGAATCTGTTTTTAATACAGGTATACCGGTTCGTGTTAATGCTTGAGCAAAACGTTTTGGGTATTTATTAGAATTAGTATCATCAAATTTAATTTCTAAAATAAATCCTCTATAAACACTATTTAATTGTTGAGAATCTTGTGTTAATTGTATAACATTACTATTACTTAATCCTGTTGATGTATTAACTAAAGTATTTAACTCATTATTAATAGTCTCAAAAGGTATATCCTGGCTTTGAGCACATTCTTGTATTAATGCATCTAAAGCATTTAATAATCTTAAAACAATCCCTAAAAAAGCACCAAACGCAGCTAAAGATAAAGTTAAAATATTAACAACTACTTTAGCTTTTCTTAATGGTTCTTCAAGTTTAGAAGCAGCCACAGGTACAACAGGAGGAGCAGGTAATGGGATAACTGTAACAGCTAAAATTCCAACTTCTAAGACGGTTATAACTACATTAGCTCCAAGTAATATTTTAGATAAAGTTGTTATAGTTTTGTATATACCATTTATTTGTTTAACTAATTTGTTTCTTTTATTTATTAGTTCTAATATTTTATCTTGACGAGGGCATAAAATTTGATTTTTGACATCGTTTATAGGAGTTTTATTTAAAATAGCTTGGACAGCGGATATTCCAAAAGGTAATAATAGCCTAAGAACAAAGGGTATTAATTTTCTTTTTAATGTTTCTTTATTAATATTAACATTATTAGCTATTTTAGTAGCAGGAGGAAGTTCTCCTTTTGCTTTATTATAATCTTGATCACTTTCAAGTTTATTTACCTCATCTATAATAGGTTGAGCTAAAGATTTAATAGCTTCTTCAGGCTTTGGGGATTTATATAAACTTCTTTTTATATAAACAACAGAAGCTCCTTTATATTTAGGACTATTTAATTTTGAAGCATAATCATTTGCTTTAGTTTGGGCAACATTTTGATCAGAACTTTTGAATTTCTCATTTCCAACTTTATATTCATAAGGCGGTTCAGAACTTGGTTTTGAAGTTTTTTCAACTTCAAATGGAGTATCTGATGAAGGATATTTAGTTGATATTTGAGGATTTGAAATAGTAATTGGTTTATAATCTTGTTTAAAAAAAAGTATATTTACAGATCGTAAATCAATTTTTGTTCTAGGATAAATTAAACTCCATTCTCCATTAGCATTAGTTTTAACATTATCAGTTATAGGTTCAATAACACCATTAAATTTAGTATTAACTCCTGGGGTTTGGGTTAAAGTTACATTAACCCCAGCTAAAGGTTCTTTGGTTGTGTTGTCAATAATTTTACCTTCTAGAACTATATTAGATTCAATATTTGGAGAAGTATTGTTTATACTATTAGACCCACTAGTACCTGAAGTACTATCAAACATCCCTACATTAGATAAGGTTGATACATTTGAAGGTAAAGGTAAATTAATTGGCATTAAATTGTGTTTACAGTTTTAGATAACAATGTGTCTAATTGAACTCTTAAATCAGATGCTACTCCAGATAATCTAAGACCTTCAGTTTGAAGAGGAATAACAGGCACACCAGCAGCGTTTGCTGTTGATGCTAATGTACCAAAATTTTCTAAAGCTAATAATAAAGAATTTAAAGTATTTTTAAGGTTATTTCCTAAAATCACAGGTTGAGTTTCTAAGTAATCTCCAAGATATACTTTAGGCGCTGTTAATCTAATTTCATTAGAAAAAACAGATGTGACATTTGTGTCAATATTAATTGAACTATTAGAAGCTAAATGGACTGATTTATCAGCAGTTATTATAACATGATCATTTTTGGCATTAAAAACTAATCTCCCTGAAGAGAGTAGTATTTGATTTCCAGCGAATTGATCTGGGAATTGAGGAGTTTCTGGTAGATCAGTATATGATCCTAATTCGGATGTAGGTAATGTTAATGGTACTTTTTGAGTTGAAGTTAAATATATTGAAGATTGGTCGTCATTTATATTTTCAATACATGGTATCCAAGCTTCAGTAGCTCCTGTAACTCCTAATTGAGTGTCAGATTGTCCATTTCTTAAAATTGTTATAGGATCACTATTATCACCTTCTTCAGACCAATTATTTTTATATTTAGGATCTTTAACAGTAGATCCAAATCTTATAGAATTACCAAAACGACCTTCATAAATTATATCACCTTCATATGGTAATAAAGGATGAACATCAGTTACATTATTCTCATTGAATGTCTCACCTAAATTTATATTAGTTGTACTACCTGATATTCTTCTAGCATCAGCGTTTATATCTCCATTTGTAATATTCTGGTAGTCATCAATAGTGTTTGGATTTTTTTTAGTTTGGGTTTCATTAGGAATAGCGTTATGAATTTGGCTATTCCATATGTTTATGGGGGGTAAATAGTAGTTAGAGGTTTTTGATACATCTAAATTACTGTCAGCATCAGCTACTTGAATTACCCAAACAATTTCTTCTTTTAATGGATAATGTTTAATATTAGGAAAAAGAGGATAAGCATAGGTGGTTGGATTTTTATTAGTTTCACCAGCATTATCATTTACAGGTTCTATAATAATAGTTCCTATACCATTCCATTCTCCAAAATATTTAAAATCATGAGGTGGATCATTTTTTGGCAGACTAGAATCAGAATCTTCAAATGTATCATCTAATATAATATCTTTAACTCTATAAGATGAAAAATTTGTTTGAGAGGGTAAAGATGATGATTTTCTTTCTTTATCAGAAGAATTACGGAGTATAGATTTAACTCCTTTACTTTCATATTGAGCCATTATTCACCTCCTTCTTTAAACTTATCTAATTCAGCTAATAATTGAGCTTTTTCTTCTTCAGAAATACCAAAACCACCTTCAGCAGTTCCATTATTACTCATAATACGCTGGATGATAGTAGCCATCTTAATTAACTGTTCATCATTTTTAACACTTATTTCTAAGTATTCTTTAATTAAAGGAACAATTAAAGTAGCGTCTCCTATCTCGTTTACTAATGGTTTAAGTTCTGATATTAAAGCGGAGATTTGTTTATCTTTTTTCTTTTGATTATTATATATCTCTTCTAAAATATCAGAAAATTTCTTACCACCAAATACTACATTATCTAAACCATTCATGATATTTATTTATCCATAAATATGATTATGGGAAATTTGTATAACCGTTTTCCAAATAAAAATAATAATGTTCTTTAAACATATCATATAATTTATTTGCTATTTTAGTGATTTTAGGGGTTTTAACATCAATTATTTCTCGGATGTATATATACAGTGCTTTTTTATTAAAGATCTCTATACTTTCTCTTTTACGGAATAATTCCAGAATAGCATCTGCTATTTTAGCATCTCCTTCTTTAGGAAAAAGAGTATATATATTTTGAGAACAGTAATTTGTAAATTCATCTAAAAATAGAGAAAGTTTATCTACAGGATCATCTGATAATGAGTAACTATATTTTTCATTAGATTCAAGTTCTTCAATTGGTGCTTTGTCTACTCGTTTCTTATAGTTTTTAGTATTTGAAATGATAAGATAACGTTTAGCAATAGTTCCAAAATATGAGTATGCTTTAGCTCCTTTACTTGGATCAAATAAATGGATTTTAGAAAGTAAAAATGAAATTACTTCATGTTGTAAATCTTCAATATTACTCACCTCAGTATAATAAAACTTAAAAGTATGGATAATGTTTTCTGTTAGTTTAAAGAAAGCATAATGAATACGTTCACGATAAATCTTACTTCTTAAATCAAAATCTAAAGTGTTATTATACTCAATGATTGCGTTTTCTGTCTCTTGAGTAAAATACATCCCACTTGTTTTTGGCTTCACTACTACCTCACTACTCATAAATTTTTAATATTAAACTGGTTTAAGATACTTTGGATTTGTTTAATAGATTCAAAGAAAAAACCTACTTCATCATCTGATTTAAATGACTCTCTAGCATCTACTTCTTTAATCTTTTTATCTGACATTTCAATTATGTCAGAGATTTTGTTTAAATAAGACATATACCCTAAAAGGATATCTTCTTGTTTTTCATTTTTTCTAAGAAGGTTAAAGGTCGTGTATCCTAAGATCACGACCATTAAACTTAATATAACAATTGCAATTATCATATATTATCTAATAAACTTTTTAAACCTTCACTCTTGATGTTACCTAAAGCTTTAGTCTTAACAGGTGACTTTTTAGTTTTTTCAATTGTGAAATTTGATGAGTTATTTTGGGTTACTTCGCCTTTAAGTTTAGGCATCCATACTTGTTCAAATTCAATACGTGCGGCCATTAAATCTGCTTGATGTACAATAAACACTAACGCAGTACGTGGTTTTGTTTCAGGTGACCAAGACATTAAATATGGCTTGTTAGCATCATCATATAAACCATCATGTAACTTAATAGCTAACATTTCGTTTCTGGAGAATGTAACACCATGAGACATAAGTAAATGTAATCCACGGTCTGGTACTGACATGTATTCAAGTCGATCATTGAATTTATAATCTTCACCTAGTTTCTCTTTACGCCATTGATCTGTCTGGGGAATGTATGATTCGTTTTGTTCATCTCCCATTTTACCTAGGTCGTGATTTAGAGCAGCAAATACTAATTCTTCAACTGTATATGTTGAAGTATCTACTCCCATTTCAATCCAAACTTTATTTAGTTTAAGAGCACATTGTACTACTCGTAACACATGATCTACATAACCTCCTGGGAATGCATTGTGATATTCTTTTTTATGAGAAGCAGGCATAAGCATAACACGCTCAGCATACTGTTCATAGAATGCTTTTAACTCAGAACATCTAGGTTCAGAAATATGAGTGTTAATAATAGATAGAAATTCATTCCAATTATCTTGGATTTGTTCTGCTGTTAATTTCATCGCGCGGCGACATTTAATTCATAACCATCAACAGGCTCACTTTCAACATACGCTCTAGCTTGTTCAATTGATTCTCTAATACGCTCTAAAGCAGCTTTATAGTCTTCAATGGGTTGTTGTTGATTAACAATAAAGTTAAGTTGATTTGTTAATCCCTCAATTTTATTGAGTTCATGTAAAATACTGTTTCTATGTTTCATATATTTGTTTTTAATAACGTTATTACATTATCACGTTTCTTATATCCTACGTTTTAATGTTTTCCTTATAACTCGTAATTATATAATAATAAAAGAAAACTACGGGGCCAAATTATTTTTAAGAGAGGTTTACTATGTCTTGAATTTGTTTTAAAAATATACATTTTTCATATTCTTCTACACTTTCAAAATATATTAAAGCAGCGTTTAATGTTTCTTTAAATGTATTGTCTGAGTATAGTTTTATACAATCAAGATGTGTTTCATTAGTAATGTCTAATTTAAATAAGTGATTATAAGCTTTATCATACACCATATAGCTACTAGCTCTTTCAATCTCATTTACATCTAAATCTGGGTTAGCATCACCTAAAAATTTAATTAATTGTTTAGCAAATGTCTCATAGTTAGTAATGAGTCTTTTAAACATTCCAATCCATATCACAGGACTTTCAGATAAATCTATTTGTGAAATTGTCTCTTCAGGTTCTTCAGGAGACTTAAATAAACTAAATATTTTGTTAATATTCATATCATATACATATGGTTAAAACTGGTTTTTAGCGGTTTTAATACAATCGCCTATACCTTATACATATTATAATATACTAAGAAAAAAAGCGGCTAAAAGCCGCTTTAAAAAGTAAGTTGAAATTATTATTATCCTTTAATTACTTGTTTAGCACCAGTTGTACCTAGTACTTTATCTATACGTGAGTCTGTATATGAACGGCACTCAGCTATTTGGTTATAAACTCGTTCAAGTTCATAAGATGTTTGACGATCTGTTTCTTTAAACTTTTCATAAACTTGTTGAAGATTATAATCTCTATCTCGAGTACCATTATCTATCCACTCATGAGTGGCTTTTAATTCAAATGTTAACTTGTTAATCTTAACTATACCCCAAACAATCACAGCCATAAAAGCAACTGCAATAATCGAGAGCATACCTAAAACGAAAGATGTTGTTTCCATAATTTGTTTCTCCTTTATTTTAATAACTTACTTTTTAGTGCACCTTGCAGGAATCGAACCTGCGACCTACTGATTATGAGTCAGTTGCTCTAACCGATTGAGCTAAAGGTGCTTATTTACAAATTGCGTCTGCTACATATGAAGCTACTACTGCGTTTGGTTTACAGCGAGGTGTGTATCCCATTGATTCAACATAACCTAGAGCTGCTCGTAACACTTGATTTGATTTATATTTTGGGTCTGGGTTTAAATCTATGTCTATAAAATTAGGTTTTGGTATTTCATGTTCAACTAAATAATTAGCTACTTGAAGTGAATATTCAACTTCATTCCATAATCTACTAAATCTATCTCTAATAAGAGGAACTATATCTTTAACATATAAAACATGCCCTCCCTTCCTAGTATTATGTAATACAATTACTGTTGCAAAAGTAGTGTTTCTTGTATTTTGAGAATCACTACCTATGAAAATACTTGTATCACTATTTTTAGATAAAAAGTCTTTAATATATGGGATTAAATCAATTTCATTTCTAGTTGTCAATGACTTGAATTTTAAATCCATATAGACTTGTTTATCATAAATAATATAATAACAAGTTTTTAATCACCAAACTTTATTTGGAGAATAGACTCTAAAGAAATGATAGGAGGTACGAGCTAAAGGGAATCTAATTACAAAGAAATTATAGCTATCCCAAAATTTAATAACATACTTACTATCAAACTTCCCATCAAAATAAACTTCAGCTGTTCCTGTTTTAAGATCACAAACAAACTTTAAAGCATTGTTTTGAATAACGTAGATGTCTTCTTCCTCTATTAGTTTAATCTTATAGAGTTGATCTGTTCTATAAAGTGAATCAATGACTATATGACTATGGCCTGGAATGAATAGCCTATATTCTTCTTGATCAAATCTTTTGTTTATGGGAACGTATTGAGAGTATAATGAAACCTTTATTAGTAGTGCTAGAAGCACAGTTAATATTTTCATTATGGTGTGTTTATAATAAATATTATAAACTAAGTACCCTCATCAGGATTCGAACCTGAGACCGACAGATTAGAAATCTGTTGCTCTATCCAACTGAGCTATGAGGGCATAAACCTATATTTACTCACACCGAGTGCTGCAGGTTACGCTGAGTATTGTAAATATAGGAGAATTGATAGCGACTCAATTCTTTAGTGGCCAAGGAAGGATTCGAACCTTCACGGGCTGCTATTATAGTAACCAGGATGTGTACACATACCATTTTTTACCCACAGTGCTATAACCATCTGTCACGTCTTACCAATTCCGCCACTTGACCAATGATTAATCTTTTAGATTATCATACTTACAACATGTCAAATAATAATCAATAATGTTCTCTTTAGACACATTAATTCCTTTATGTAATGTTCTAGTAACTACCACCCACAACTCATCTATGTGGGTGGTAATTGGTTCTAGATTCAGCTCTTTACTTATTAGCTGATGTAATTCTTGTTTAGAATTAAGCTGCATACTCAACTGCAAGTTCATATAATTTAGCATTCAAATCAAGGTCCTGACGGAAGTTCTTAATTTTTCTTGCTTTACGCAACTTAGTACCTGATGTATATTCAAACATACCATGTACCAACTTTTCTTGAACCACATTAAATACACTCCACAAATCATCACCATTATCTTCAGGGCGAGTTGGTGTAACCAAATCATCAAAATCAATTGTGATATTTTCCAACTGCTCAGCTCCGAATCGAATTGCAGCTGCTTTCTTAGCAAACTCAGCAATTTGTTCTTTGCGAAGTTTCTTTTTCTTAAATTGATTCATTGATTCAACAGTTAGTGGAAGTTTCTCTACCATTGTACCAATTACATTCTTCAACTCTTCAAAATCATATCCGTAGTGACGAATCTTAAGATTTTCAAACTCCTTAGAGCAAATAACCAAACCATTCTCACACACCATACGGAATAAACCAGCTGTGAAAGTAAATGCGTTTTTACCATCATGACTATTAGTCAATAGAATCTGTGGGTAAGCATGATCACCATCTTCTCCATTAATGACAATATCATTATTGCGGAACACAACTAGGTGTTTTTGGTAACCATCACCTTTGCGGGCGCGTACTTGTTTTGCATCAACTACTCCCCAACCTAGCTTTTCCATATCCTGAATGATTTGGAAGGTTGAAATGTGAGCGTATTTTTCACTAGTGCCTGGAGCACCTTTAGCTGTGAAAATTGATTTTGCTTTGTCTTTGATTTCTGACTCTGTCAAAAATGTGTTGCTTTCAATGTTTAACATAACCTTTATT
>Ga0315899_10002932_pt1 | contig 18666 bp, 10 predicted proteins | sample LakEriMetagenome_2_FD_203518 | JGI IMG/M metagenome (GOLD analysis project Ga0315899, IMG submission 203518) | Freshwater fungal communities from buoy surface, Lake Erie, Ohio, United States - Buoy 4 MA112 | ecosystem: Environmental > Aquatic > Freshwater > Lake | place: USA: Lake Erie, Ohio... | reverse complement strand
TTTGCGATTTGGTTATACGAGCCTTTAGTCTTACCTTCGCCTTTTAGATGCTGCTTCGGAAAGACATGATGTACGTCGCAGTGATTCATTAGCAAATCTAAAACGGTGATGTCTTTTGAGAGGAATCCTTTGTCAAGCAGCTTGATCTGTGCAGCCTGAAAGCACTTAAAGTACGGACTGCTTGTTGCGGATGTGCCCATTAGCTGCGGAAGCATTCCAGTCCAAAAGCTGTCTGGAAGTTCTGTGTTGATCACCGATTCGCCGTATGCAACGGCTCCATTAGCGCTGATCTGCCGAATGTCAAAGTCAAACGTCGATTCTGGAGAACCACTGTATCGCCCTCGAAGCACCGACATCACGAACCATCGACGCACAAGTCTTTCCAAGTCGGCAGCAGGAACTTTCTCTGCACGGCCACGAAGATAAAGAATGTAAGCAAAATTTATCGCGTTCTGACTCCCAATAAGACCGCTTACAACAAAGCCAGCAGATCGAAGAATCATCGTGATGCGATCAAAATGAGTCTTGTTAACGAACGCTAGGATTCCGTTCTTGAGTTTACGGAACGACTCTTCGACAATCTGCTCTTCGTATTGCTTAGTTTCGAAATTCCGACCTGAGAGTAGCGCGACCAAGTCCTGGAGCTTGCCACGGCCAAACTCCGAGGTGAAAGCAACGCGAAGCATGTCTGTATACGATGGATCATAAATGTCATCGTTTACATCGGCCACCCACTTAATCTTCTCAAAGAACTCGGAATCGACGAACTTCTTGTCTCCTTTTTTGATCTTGGGAAGAAATGCTGGAGCGACTGCAAGGTGACAGAAGTAGTCGATTGCTTTTCTAAGCGTATTGCCATCATGGGTAGTATTTACCGCGATTTTTGACATCGCAAAATCTGCCTGTGACAGAGGAGACCCGGCCGAATTCACTCGGATAAAAATTTCGGTAACAGTCTCGATGTCAAGATCTTCGGAGAGATCAATGATACCCACGTGGTTGTTGATTACACCGCGAAGCTTCTCGATGACCTTGAATATTTGGTCCTGACTGCATGATGGGTTGGCATTGCAGTAATCAGAAACCAAGGAAAAGATACTCGTACTCTGATTGAACACGCGGGCGATATCGGGGATCCAGGCAACGTTGCTCGAAATAGCAGGATTCGCTACCTCGAAAACTTCATCTTGTGGATTGAAAGCGATCTGTATTTGTCGTGTCTCGTAGTCATCGGTCAGCACTTCGTGCCCCAGGATCGAAGCCATCAAAGCTGTAACTCGCTGTTGGCCATCTATAAGAATCCGTTTTCCAGTCGAGGAGCTTCCATCCTTGAGTTTGACACTGGGGTTCTTCCAGGCGATCAAGTACCCAACCGGATACCCTTGGTAAAGTGAGTCAAGCAAATTTCGGACTTTTGTGGGTTCCCAAACAAAAGGTCGCTGAATCTCAGGAATCGCAATTTCTCCGCACTTTACCCAAGTAAGTAGCGTTTCGATTGGTTGCGGTGTTACGGAGTATTTTTGAGTCGCCATTCCTGTTTTCTTTCGTTGTAACAAGCAGATTTAAGACTTCTTGCGCTTGATTGATTGTCTTGTTTTGTCCTTCGTGGTTCTCGTCTTTGGGATTAGTCGATCCGAAATCTGGAGGAATTCTAAAATCTTACTCCATGCATTTTCGTGGGACTCCAAGTGCTTGAGCGATACGTTGTCAACGCCACGACTTACTCGAGCAGCAATCTGCTCGTGAGAAAGTTGCTCCCCTGGGCAGTTCACTTCGCCTTGTATTCGTGCAAGCTCTCGATGACTCAGAACAAAGAATCTCTCGGCAAACCCGGTGTCGGTTGGTCTCACTGAATACAGCACCCAGAAATCCGGTGATTGAGCATCTTGCGTCTTGTACTTCTGATAGAGACTGGTCACGAATCGACTTGATTGGGATGCCTTCACTTCGATCACGGCTGCCTGACGATTCTCGCCGATAGCGTACAGATCGGCACCTTTCTTGTTTCCGTAGGTCACACTGGTAAAGAGCCCACGAAGGCACAACTCAGCCGCTACTCGGTACTCCCCGGCAAGATTCAGATTGTATTTGTCGATGCTTGATTTGCTCATGAAATTGTTGCTTTGGCTATTCATCGAAGTCTGTTGGGTTATGGAACATTGACCGAAAACCATTTTCTCTACTGGATGTACTCTATGTGTATTCAGCAACTCGTTAAACGCCCAAGCACTTATTCCAGAATTTCGTGCAGCGCTCGATGGTGACGACTGTCACCACGGCTCTGAAAGACGCTCTGTAACATCTCGTCTCGCCAGAACCCGCGAGCAGAGCTCCCATCGGTTGGCATCTGGATCAATTGTTTCGTGGTATCGCAATTCAAAAACGTCTCGGGCCTGCTGACGCAAATGAATATACTCGTCCATTTTATCTTCCAACTTCTCTTCGGTTTCAATCCAGTCATCCTCAATAGTGTCAGGAAGACTGCCAAAGATGTCGTAGCGGTCTTTCATACGACGAGACAAAACCTCGTACACTTTCTCATCCTGTGTTTCGTGATAAACGAGATTCAGCATATCAACCGTTTGCCGAACCTGACCAAATCGTTTGATGCGGCCAAGGCGTTGCTCTAGACGCGAAGGGTTCCAAGGTAGATCTACATTAATCAGTGTACCCAGAGTTTGCAGATTCAACCCCTCGCACGCTGCGTCTGTAGCTACGACGAGTCGTATATCACGCTTCTTGACCGCTCCTTTGATATCTTCCCGTTCAACTGAAGCGAATTCTGCTCCTCGGAACATGCCACTCTTGCCTGCACCGGCATAAACACCAATCGTTTCGTTAACCAAGGTCTTCGACAGCTCTTCCGCGAACCAGTGAGCAGTGTCGTAGTATTGACTGAAAACAATGCAGCCGTGCTCGAACCAAGTCTTCCCTTCTGTGCGGTGTTGGGTAAGAAAGAAACGCACTGCCGCAAGCTTAGGATCGTTGGCTTCTGGCCGAGAAAGCTCATCGATAATGGTGCGCAGATAATTTGCTTCATCGGAAGTGAGATCGCTCAATAGCGTTTTTAGCAGCTGGGGTTGATCATCATCATCAATATTTTCGTGCCGAAGCATTTTTTCCGCTGTGGATCGACCAGATGCAAAGCTTGAACAAATGCGTTGCAGGAGAAGTGTCCTCATAAATCCTGCAGCTTTTGTTCGCTTCTGCAAGGCGAACGTAAATTTTTCTGCAGCCTGATATGCTAAGTCAAAGGGGTGGTTTGTTAGCAGGCCAAGACCACTAAACCCGACGCCCAAATAGTCATTGCTCGATGCTGCTGGATTGGGATGAATATCGACGCCCACTTTGTCCAACAGCCCGGATTCCTCCAATGTCCTTCGACGGCGTAGCACGGTATGTCGAATAACTGGATTGTTTTCACTTAGGAAACCCGGGACGAGGGCTTCACTGATCGCTTGTTGTTCCAAAAAACCAAGTGAGCCAAACCCTTTGTCAGTAAAGAATGTTTGATCCGGCATTCCAAGCTGTAGTCGCAAATTGGCAAACAAAAAACCTTCGATTGCGGGTGGAAGAGGATTTCGCAACCACTCCCAAGCGTCCTTTTCATCCGTTGGCAACTCATCGCCTTTGACGACGGGAAGAGCTCTTTCATAGTCAGCCCAACGACCAAATAATTCACGACCTAAAACGTGGTCTGACCCTGAGTTAAGTATTCGTAGCAAGTCCCAGAGTTCATGAACCTCCGTTTGAATTGGTGTAGCAGTACCGAGCAAAAGATTGCGAGTTCGATGACCGATCTTCAGCATGAAGCTGAGCAAATTATTCGGCTCATCTTTTTCCTTTCCGAGACCACCTCGGCGACGAGCTTTATGAGCCTCGTCGAGCACAATAGTCCCGTACTTTCGCTCGAGCAGATACTGCCGCTCGTTGGATTCTTGGAAGATCAGTCCAGTGGAGACGATGGCGATGCGGAATGGACAGCGTGCGATGTCTTCCGGCCCACGAGTTCTGATCACGTGCTCCTTGGGATCAATCCAAACTTTCTTGGCTGAAGACCACACCGCGCTCGGGATTCCGAGTTTGTCTGCCAACTCGACCTGCCATTGGAACGTGAGCGTCGATGGGCAAAGGATCAGCACAGGGCCATCTTCGAGGATCGCAGATATCATCGCGCTAGCAGCAAGAGACAATGTCTTGCCCACTCCGACTTCATCCGCCAGCAGCAGTCGAGCCTTACCGTAAGTTTCCCGGTGCTGTAGGAACATGGTCACAAACGAGCGTTGCCACGGCTGAAGCTGTTCGCCGCCACGATAGATCGGACATTCCGCCAGCGCAGCGGCAGGGAGTTCCGATGTTTCGGTTTCCTCGAAACGAACCTCGACACGAGTGGCAACCCGTTGAATTTCCTCAATGATGGCGTCCGGCAGTGGATAGGCGTCCTGCCACAACGCATCGAATTCTTGTTCAACCCAAGCGACGCCTTCCGATGACGGGTCTTCCCAAAGAATTTCATAGTTGTGAGCGAAAGCGCTCTTGGTTTCGTTGATCGACCCGAGGAAACAGGTCTTCGATCCGTCTGCCGCTTCGATGACTCCAGCCTTCCCGTGGATGAAGACACGATCTTTAGGGACGACGCGAATCTCCACACGACCGTTCGATAGCAGGTCGTGCAGACGACGATAGCGGTCACGGTGCAACAGTGCCTCGACTTCGGAGGGTGCTTCGTTCCAACGTTCCTTTAGAGCGGTTTCGCGAGCGTGTTTGGAGACAATAACGTCGGCTGCATCCAGCTCGCTATTGCAAACGATTTGAACTTTTGCAATACCAGCAATTTCCTCGCCCACCAACTCGAAGATCGAGCTGCGGAAGTAGCCAGCGATGCGTTTGTAGGATTTTGCGTCCTTCAACCGAGCACTCAGGAAAGCGTGATCGAGTCGCTGACGACGGGATGAGAAGCGGTTGATGTCGGTCATTCCGATACGTTCCGATTGCGTCGAGTGCGAGACTGTCCCTCGGCTTGATTCAGTACCGCAACGTTTAGATCATTCCGTTCCGCGGTGGGTAACGCCATGCAAACGATTTCAACCGTCTGTCGGATCACGGTTGCCAACCACCCGCTTCCTTGCAATTGCACTGCCAGTTCATCTGGCAAGATCAACAGGCATCTCACCGTAGTCTTTCCTGTAAGCGCGCGTTGGATGGCAATAAGTTTCAGACAGTCCTTTGCCAGTTTCGCATGATTACCCGGTTTAAGCTTTTCGGTCCGTGTATAACACTCAGCAACGATCAGATCACCTGATTTGGTTTCCCAAACTGCATCTGGCTTTACCTTCCGCCACACGTCTGGCAATTGATTTTTCTTGGACACGTCGATCCAAGCCACACGAGTCCAATCGGCATTTTGGTTATCGACTCTACCCAGAAAAGCAGTCTCGATTGAACGCTGGACGGCACTGTCACTTGCATGTGTACCTGTATCATCGCACATTGACATAGACTCCCATTTTCTGCTAACCCAATCTTTGATTCCTGACCAACTCACGCAGGACGCGGGCAGACGTGGCTTCTTCAGGACGAAGCGATTCCAAACGTTTGGCAAGGTAGTCGGCCAATTCCACTGCCAGTTCCCGCTGGGTCATGTTGGCGTAGTAGTCGGGTATATTGAGCATCAGATGGGACAGCACTTCGGCGCTGTCGATGTTGTTCACCAGTTCCATAATCGAATAAAGCACGGCGCGGAGCACGGATTGGTGCAATTCCGAACCTTCGCTCATTTCAGTGCGGCCGAACTCGAACGCGCTCTTGAGGCGAGCCGTGTTAGCCTTTTTGCTGGCCATTAGGGCCTGAAAGTCTCGGACTTTAAATGCCTTGGCAAAGTTCTGGTAGTTGTCCAGCGTCTTTGCGCCGCGAGCTTCCATGTCGAGCAGCTTGAGATAGAATCGCTCCGCACCACTGAGTTTGTCCCAGTGACCTTTGGCAAGTCCCTGCGGTACTAGACACTGATTGGCGGTGTCTACGGCGAATCCGATGAGGCCATCGACGAAGGTGGTTTCCCCTTTCACTCGCGGGCGGATGGCCTCGGCGGCCATGTCGCGTCCGTCAATCAATGCGTAGCGTGTGAGCACTCGCAACGCGGCAGCATAGCCAGCCATCTGAATGTCGGCGTCCTCGAAGACGTTCTCGTCGCGGTACAGACCTTTGGCCTCCTGATTGAGACCGGTCAGATCGCGAACCTGTGACTCCACTTCCTCCTGAATTTCCCACGCAAGGTCGTCGCGCGTAGTCTTATGCGCGCCCTGACGCTTGCGGCAGACAAGCAATACCGTGCCCTTCACGTTGCTGCCCACGCGCAACGGACTGTCGGTCTCGGTGACGATATACCATGCGGCGGTGACGTGAAGTCCCGAGGCCCAAACAATGTTTGCCATGTCCGACCAAATGCTGCCGGATTGGTGAGTGAACATGATGACTTGAATGCCATTATCCGACATGCTCGCCGTCATGCGTTGATATGCGGCCACCATGCCACGACGAAAATCCTCGTCCTCACCTTTGATCGCCATTGCTCGGCGACTGTCCCAAACCCAATCGGCAAACTCGGATGGCGGACTTTTGCGCAACCATGCGATGAAAAACTCTAGTATCTCCTCGTATTTCACGGCGTCGCCATAAGGCGGGTCCGTCACATACACGTCGACCTGCTCACTCACTTGTTCCGCTGGTATCGCGGTTATTCGAGCCGTCCCCCCCCCCAGCTTGAACGACTTGTATTCCTTGCCTAGGAAAGGAGTAAGGTTCTCCGAGCCTCTAGTTCCATATTGAAAAAGAGTGTTGAGAGCTTGGTTGGAAAAAACATTCTGAACGCCAGCTCGTCCGCCGCCAGCAGAGTGCCACATACACAACCGTGCATTGTACTGTAAAGCCTGCGCAAAAGCAGGCTTCAAGACAGAGCCGGTATGCCGGTTGACGAGCCCGTTCAGTAGCAACTGGCGTGGATTGAAGAGATGATGCCAGTGCGTCCAGCCACGCGTTCGGATTGGCTCATCCGTCTTGTCACCACGCTCGATGCGCATGTCTGGCACCCAACCCTTGTCTTGCCATTCGGCTAAATGTTCAGCAATAAAATCCTCGACGATGCGCTCTCGCTTAAGATCTTCGTCGGTCACCGAGCGGAATTCGAGATAGAAACCCTTTCCTGTCTTTTTCGGCTTCGTCCATTGAACCGCGTAAAGTCGCTCCTGAAAAATGTCATTGGGATCCGGTTTGAAATCGCTCTTTTCCCACAATCGCAACTTGTTTGAGTTCGTGCCGTCTGCCCCTCGGTAATCACCGCGCAAAGTCGAAATCTTGGTCGTCGTTTTGGAGCCAGGATGAACCACATAGGGGTCTTGACCGCGTCCGTCCGTTCGCACCGTACCTTTTGAGCAAGCTTTCATTTCTTCAACAGAGGCTCCCTTACGCAACCGGATGTCATATCTTTTCCGCTTCTCATCCATAATTAGTTCGATAATCGCGCCGTCGTCCACGCTTACAACTTGGCTTGGTAGAAGTGGCACGAGCCATCCGTCAGGCAGACGCGCTTCAACGCAGTAAAGATAAGCGCGTGCTCTCCAACCCTTTCCATCGGTTTCGATATCGAGCGCATCGACCTCTTTTCGAATCTTGGCGACGAGGTTTTTCTGCTGCCTCGCAAGCTCTTCGCGGTCGGTTTGTGAACCTCCAACGATGTGAAACGCGCCCCAGGTGAGCATGCAAGCGACAGGATTGAGGTCGGAGGCATACACGTCGCAGCCAAGCCGTGCCGCCTCGAAAGGGATTTGCCCCGAACCACAGAACGTATCAGCGAAGCGTGGACGATGTCCGTAACGCATGATGCCAAGTTGCTCGATAAGATCCGGAAAGGATTGAGCACTCGTGCCCAGGTGAATGTTGACCATTTCCCAAATATGTGCGTGAACGGCCTCTATGACCTCTTCTGGGCGTAGGGCTTTGTCAACACGCTCGCGATAGGAACTCTTGGGCAACAGCTGCGCTTCCAACCGGCGGCGGTCCAACTCCGAAACGTCATCGCGCCACTTGACCTTGACATCGCTATACTCTGCGTTTGACCAATCCACGGGTCCAGAATCTGGCAATACGCATGGCGGCTCAACAGTGAAGTATTCATCGATGACCTTGATCCGGATTGCGCCCAAAATCTCCTTCGGCTTCGGGCGGCGTTTCCAACGGATGACGAAAGACTCGTCATCCATCGCCATAAGCTTCTCAAAGATCTCTAGATCGCGAGCGGGATCGTCAGTAGCTGGAAGAAGGCAACCTAGAATGCACGCCTTGTTGAGAATTAGTGGCTTGCGACCCTTCCAATAACTGCCGAGCGCTGTAAGCGTCTTCCCTACATTCGCCATCTGCTCCTTGAACGCCTCGGCCGATAGTTTTTGAACGGGAAGCAACCGTTCAATCAACGCCGGTGAATTCTTCAGTGAAAAGGGGGTGACGGCGGAACTCATTCGGCATCCTTGAATAGTGGCAATGAAAACAGATCTCGCTCTACAGGGCGGCGGCGCTTGCGGGTGGGAGCGGGCTTCTCTCCATCGGACAGAGCGTGGAATAATGCACGCCGCCAGCCACGCTGCGTATCGTCGGGGAAACCCGACTCGGCAACGGTCATGGCAAACAACCACCATCGTTCTTCTGGACGCAATGCGGCCCATTTACTACAAATAACGAGAATCTGATCACTGCTGGCCGTCTCAGCAGCCCAAGCTAAAACGCACAACTCTTTACCGAGTAATCGATCCACTAGGTTTGTGCCAGTATGCCAACGCCCAGTTAGTACTTTGGCAGCTTTGAGCCGATCATTGAACTCGCGTCGAGCGATGTCGGCTATACCGGACCAGACCGGCCGCTTCAGTAGTACTCGCTCCTCGTCACGAGGAATTCCGCCCTCCATTCCTCGATAACCGTAGTCTTCAACAATAAGGACCGATGCGTCCCGTGCTGCTGGAATCTCGACACGGAAGAGATGTGCTCCAAAATTACTAGGAGCACCGAAATCGACCGTCTGTGGCTTGTCGCTCATTGCTCGACATCTCCCTGATGCAACTCGATCCCAAGCTTGTTGGCGAACTCCTTGAGGTCATGCCCAGATGGGAAATTTCCCCTTCGGAAGGTCATCGTGATTGGTGTATCTGGCGAGGGAAACTTCTCCAATACCTTGTTAAGCAGTGATTCGATGTAGGCAGCATCCAGGGGAATTTCGCCCACACTCACACCGATAGCCTTATTACCCTGACCGATGTTAAGGACAACTCCCTCGAAGGTGACTGATTTCTCGGTCGCCTGCTTCAGACCTTCAAATGTCTTGGTCCGCGAGTCAAGCTTGCGACCGGTCCGCGAGACAAGTTTGCCTGGCTTTATCTCGTCGATCTGCACACCTTTCTTGCCTTTGGCTGGAAACCGAAACGGAGCCTTAGCCTCCAGTCCTTCGGCTTCAGCAAAGACGCTCAACAACACCTCGCCATCGCCGATAGCGATTGGGTCTTCGTAAGGAATGCCATCACGTGGCTCGCTTCCGTCGAGTGTGTAACGAATGTTGCCTCTTGGAGCGACAAACAGTTCCACAGTGCGCTGACCGCCGGTCTCGGATAACTTGTTCCGCAAGACGAGCTTGTTTGACCACGTTACCGGGTCGCCAATTTCGTACTGTCCCGAGGGGTCAGCCACGAGCAAGTTGAGACGCAGCGCAGAGGTTGTGTGGGTCTGATCTTTAAGCTGCGGACTCGCTTCTGAAACCGGGCCGTCTTCCGCGTAATAAACTCTTGGTGCGGGGCCTGCGTTTTGAGCATTGATACGTAGCCGAACGCTCCCAGTATCGTCCGGTTCGGACTCTGCGATAACTTGCGCAGATGTTCGCTTTTTCTGCGGTTTTTTAGTGACATACCCATTGCCGAGATCTTCCCATAATCCTCGATTACAGGCGATCAACTTTAGTGTATCGATACCCTTGGGAGGTAGCCAATACATACCAGCTTGCTCGGCATATCGGTCAACTACGTCAGACCAACGCGCCTCGTCCTGGTTCTCCGGCCAGAGCAAATCTTGAGCTTTATCACGAATGGCATCAAACTCTTTTTCGGCATCTAAATATAGCTTCAATGGATTCGAAGTCAGCGTCTTTTCAACCTGTTCCTCGCCATTGAACGGCAGTTTGGAATCGCGTGTCATGTCCAGTGGCTTCGCAGCAAGTTGCGGTTGCTTTCCTGAACGTTGGATTGGAAACAACACTTTGTCGAAGAGATTCAAAATTGTTGAGTTAAAGTCTTGCTCATAGCCCTGTTGCTTTTTCTCCAGCTCTTCACGTTGCGGATGCCCTTTCGCGATACGGCCATCCGCCTTCTGTGCTGCGAAGTGCTGGCGGGCAGCCTTCTCGACACTTCCCATTGCGGTCTTATCACCAGTAAGAACGCACAGATTGTTCTTTTGACTAATTCCATCAAAGAACTTCTGAACCTCTTCAGGCGGGATCTTTGAGTCGGGACTCACAATAAGCATTACACGTCCTTTGCGGACGCGATCGACAACATCTTCCAAGGTAGGCAACGGAAGTACATCCTCGTAACAAGTCTTCCGCGAGGCTTTGAACATGTCTCGCAATCGGTGCCGAATCAAATCGTCCACCAGATTCGGCGGCGCATCGTGCGCAAGGCTCTGTAATAGCTTGGTGAGATTTTCTTGGCGATCGAAGTAGTACCTGCCTTCATTGTGGTGCAGATACCAAGCAACCTTTTCAAGTTCTTCGAATGCCGCTAGGAAATCGGACGGTTCTCGCAGCGGAGTGGTTAAGCATTCAACCATTTCCTCCGCCGTTAGCCCTTTCACTGCGTTTACCGCAGTGGATAGGCTAGCCGTTAACAACAATGATCCCAACTGCTTCGCGGCTTCCTTGCCGGTTTGCAGGTCAATGATCTGTGCGTGGGCAGACTGTTGCGAATCCCATAAATCCTTAGCGATAACATCTCGCATGCCGGAAATCTCAGTCAGCTTGTCTCGAACATCCGCAATTGACAAATCGAAGTGCTGCGGTCCAATTAGAAACACGTCATTTGCGGACCGCTCCCACACGGACTTGAGCAACCTGGAAACCAACTCGATCAGTCCTCGAGTTTGCTTGAAATGTTCGTTCTCCTTGAAGAGCGCGATGACATTTTTGAGTCGCGGATGAAATGGGTACGTTGCTGCGATTTCGTCTGCAATTGCCTCAGCCCCACGGCCGGCAGTTTTGGATTTCGCTGCCTCTTCCAACTTACGCCCGAACGCTTCGGAGATGTCACCAATCTCGGCTTTGTCCGGAAGCGACTTGAAAAGTCTTTTGCGAAGAATGTCATAGATTTCGTTCGCTGCCAGATCTACGGGAGTGATGCTGCGTTCTTGTCGTCCCAACTCGGAGCGTGCATCTTCTAGTGCCCGATTGATCAGCTTGGCTCCGGTGTCATAGGCTGCGGCTAGATCGGATACGACGACGCAGACGTTCTTCTTTTTCCCCGCTGCTGTCAGCAAGCATGCAAATGCTCTTGTGGCGATATCGGCGACTGTACCATTACCAACTTTTTGAGTGTCGAGGTAATTGAAGTAAGGAGGCATTTCGTCGAGCAGAATCAGAACCGGTTGATCACTTTCAAAAAGCTTTAGCCAATCCTTTTCATCCGGGGCTTTGGGACCACTTGTCCAGAATGCTTTGAATAGCTCGCCTTTACCGAGTTGATTGGCAATCTCACCCCAGAAGAAGTGGTCCGGAGTATTGCGACCGTTGAACGCTGCGATATTCGATCCTTGGAAGCTTGAGGCATGTGGCATCCCAGCACAGTAGGTCTTACGGAGTTCGGCATGTCGAGCGAGCAATCCAAAACCAACCAGTAAATGTGTCTTACCGCCGCCCATCGCCTGCTTGAGATGAAATACCGCTTGTGACGACGCCCCCGCCAGCCGGGCAATTCCCTCTGTGATCAGGTCTTGCATCCCCTGGGTTATAAAGGTTTTCTCAAAAAATGCCGTACCATCTCCCTCTGCAGTGATGAGTTCATCGAGTTGCTCGATCTGGTCACTGAGCTTGATCGACAGTGAGTTCGGCTGAAGTTGGCACGCGTCACGAACAGTTTTCATCAGTTTCTCGCCAATTTTGTTTCCGGTTAATTTCTCACAAACGGTCGCTCCAATGCGAACTCGCTCATTACGCTGCTTGCTTTTACTTTGGTTTTTCCGGTCTTGCGACTTTCGCCAAAAACTTTTCCAAATCCTCTCGCCGAAATAGTCGGTAGCCATTGGCTGGATTCCGGTGCATCGGAATCTTGCCGTCGGCAGCCCAGGTCCTGACCGTCCCCAGGGAAACTCCCAGGATTTCGGCCGCTTCTGCAACTTTCACGTATTCACTCAGTTTGGGCACAATTCATCCCCTAATCGATTGAAGCCTCGACGTGGGGCGTAAGTGTATCAAACACTACAGCGAAATGACAGCATTGCAGATGCCGTAAATCCTTGGGATCTGGACATTTACCGCCCGATTTCCGCCCGCAAGTGGGGTAAATCAGGCGTAAGCCATTTCGCCAGTATCGTGCTAGCGAGTGACACCTTTGGTCACTCGCTAGCATTTTTGGAAAAAAGTCGTAGCTATCGCTATTCTCGCAGGCAGGCCTCCCAAACCGCAGCCAATCTGCACGCTACCTCCAAGGATTTCACTTGAGCAACTCTTCCAGGATTCTTCATACATGGATCTGAAAGTTCCAGAACCTCTGCTACCGACAACGCCGAGCAATGCAACGATTTGCTTGGCTGTGACCTCAGTTCGGTGATTCCAATGATTGACGTAATCGCCAACCTGGTCACGGGTATCAGGGGGAACCCAGCTTCCGTTTAGAGTCCCCCCAAGTTCTTTTTTTAGCTGCACATGCTCGTGGAGCATCTCGGATAGCACTTCGTTCTTCTGCTGGATCTATGTTTCAAGAGCGAAGATCGTACGGTCCTTTGCGTCATCAGCTCTCTTGCTCTGCCGCTGTATCTGAAAGGCTACAGCAGCGTTCTTGGTTAGCTGCTTTTGCCATGTGTAAAACTGTGTTGGATGGAGTCCAAGCTCGTCTCAAAGATCGGAAACGGGTGTTTTGTCAACCAAATGCCGAAAAACGATCGCATCTTTTTCTTGCGACGAAAAAGTTCTTCTAGATCGAGACATTTTGAAAGCCTTCTTTGGGCTTAGAGTAAGTCGATCAAATCAAAAGTCCACTGTCGGCTTGTGCAAAACATCCCAAAGATTTTTCGATTCAAAGGTCCGTCGGCAATTACAACTCCGACTGAGCTTTCTGCTTCGAACACGGCAATGCCAAGCATGTTTTCTTCATTGCTGAAACCAAAAGTTACGTGAGCTCGATCGAGCAAATAGCATCAAACAAGCCAGAATCGACCATGTAAGGAGTGTTTTCCGAAGTCTACTGCAATCAGGTGCAAGACGACATCGTCGATAGATATGATATGATATTCAGGTTGAGCATCTTGAAACCGTTTACGAAACCCCACCAACCACAACACCTAAATTCGAAATGACTGATCACGAAATTCGAACCGAGAAACATACTATTGCGAGAGAATCACTGACTGATGACCAAAAGCCACTTTTTGATAAGATGGTTATTCATTACCGTTACGCTGCTGTGCTTCACCATCGCTCTCCTTTTGTATCATATCTGGTATTGGCGGAATTGATCAAGCTTGGATGGCGATTTCCAGACGGTGAAGCGAATGGAGGTACAAGTAGATCTTGAACTAATGTGTTCGAAAAGCTCGGAAGCCCCTACTATACATTTACCAGTTGTATTTGGCTTGGACAGCCATACGAAGGTCTAAGTAACTTCGGCGATGCAGTGTTGCTCGGCAATCATTTTGATTGGCTTTTTGCAACTTCCACGAGAGTTGGGCTGTTACTTAGGAGCACTCGCTGCTAAAGAGCTTGTCATTGAATAGATAGTCGATGCGCCACAAACATCCCCACCGAGTGCGGATAATTCGGATCAATGTTGAAAACATGCGTCTGTCCCAGGAGATTGGCAAGCATCAGATTGTCCTTGCGGCTGTGCCACTCGCCACGAATCCAGCCGATACGGTCCATTAGACCTAAAGCCGATAGCTCGGAGACGATCAGGTACTCGGCCCCTTCGCAATCGAGCTTGATCAAGTCGACCTCGTCGATCCCGAAGTCCGTTACCTGCGTCCAGAACTGCTCGACGGTCAGTGACGGAACTTCGATGCCGAAATCTCGGTATCGCGGCTCGAGCGACTCCCAAACGTCTGAAACATAGTCGGCGACGCGAGAGTTCGAGACCGGGAACGAAAGCAGGCACTTTCCAGGCTTGGACGAAATCGCTGCATTGATCCGCAGCAACTGCGAGTCTGGGATGTGGCTAGTGTTCTTGGTCATCAGCTCAAAGCTCTGCGGATGGGGTTCGACCGCGACTATCTTAGCATTGGGCCAATAGTGGTGGGCCATCACGGTAAAGCTCCCCACGTGCGAGCCAACATCGACAATCGTGCGCACGTTGTGGGAACGCAAATCGTTGATGCGGTACTCGTCATGGAACACTGCGTTGGCGAACTGCACGCTCTCTGGCTCGATGTGGAAGTCTTGCCCATAGATCTTGTAGCAAACGGAGTTGGTCATTATGGAATCCTTTCGTGGATTAAGCAGTCGCAAGGGATGAAGTGAACTGGCGAGCGAATTCGAGCCGTTTCTCAGGCGTGCAGTTAGCGAGGTGAATCACCTTGGCCGTCGGCACCAATTCGCGGAACTTGGGCATCCAGTACTGGGTGTTGAATTCGGTCGGCAGTTGGAAAAACGGCAGCCCTCGAGCGTTGTTCTGGATCCAGAATTGCTCGGAACAGTGGGTTGGAAAGAATGGATGCAACGGTGGTTTCCAAATCGAAGCGTGCTTGCGATCGCACATCACGATTCCGCTGTTGAGTACCACTTTGCTGTGGTCCATCGGGATTTCCTGCGATTCGAGGATGTTACGACGTTCCTCAAAGACCCACTCAAAGCTGGGCAATTGACTCCAATCGTCGTGCATCGACACGTGGCCCGCAGGAACCACATCGAATAGATCCGGCGTCTCGTCGGTCAGGAACACGTCGGCATCGACGTAAAGGGTGCGCTCGTAGGACTGCGCGAATGGCTGCACTCGGAACTTTTCGAGTCCCCACCAGTCCTGCGATGGCTTGGTGATCGCCACGAAGTCGGCACCGATCCGTTTCGCATAGGCTTCCATCAGTGGGCCCGTGTACCGTAGCAGTTCGCGGAACGAGTCCCCGGTGGCCACGGTGATGAGCAATCGCGACTGGGTCGGATCAATGGCATCGACCGTTGGTTTCCATTCCACCTCGGGGATAACTTCGATGGGCATCCGTTCGTATTCCAGCCACGATCCACGCCAGATGCCTTCGTAGTCGCGACGCAGGTGGCATGTTGGTCGATCGAGTCGGGCAAGCGTCAGCACGGGCTGACCATCGACGTAATTGACATGCCAGAGGCGTTCGCACTCGGCAGCACCTTCGATGACTTCGCGGTTGGACCCGAGCTTGATCACACGCTGGTCGTAACCCACTCGTCGGTAGAGAACGCGCGTGTTGATGAGCTGTTCGATGGTTTCGGTTTCCATGGTTGTCGGTGCCTCGTTCTTCCAAAGGTTGCCACTCCATTTGCTGGCCAGATCGCGGACGAGCTGGAAGCAGAGTTCTTCGTTAGCCAAAGAGTCTACGAACCGGTTTCCTCCGAATCGCCATTTGTCTTGGCAACGATGTTGGAATACGATCTGACCTCGGAAGTCGAACTGCACGATCGTGTGGACATTCCAGCCAGGGCCGGCGCTGGGCATCGCGTAATCGGAGCCGAGTCGTCGCCAGCCCAGATGGAAGCACTCCTTGTCACCATAAACGTGCTGGAATGTGAAGTCCGAATGCTCGGCGTAGAACAACGACAATCGTAGTTCACGATCACACCGACGTTTGTCGATGAGGTACTGGCCAGATTCGAAGGCCCGCTCGTGCTCGGCAACTTCGGGCTCGGCCATGTCCATCATTCCGAAGACTTTCCAGACCCCAGGTTTCAACGTCCAGCACGCGTAGTCGGGCCAGAAAATCGCGCCGTGGCGTTTGTACTCTTCGCAGTCGAACAAGTACGTTGGATCGCACACGACCCCATTGTCGGCATCCAGGAATAGAACCTGGGCAAACGGCGAGTGGAGCGTCGCGTAGAGTTTCAGTTCCCAGCCACATAGGATTCGGCATGGGTGCTGTTTCTCGATCTCTCTGGCATCGATGCACTCGACCCCCAATGGTTCAAGCAATCGTTTCATGTAAGGATCCATCTCGGTGTCACCGAGGTACCAAAGCTGGATCGGTAGCGTGCAGCCAAAATGCCGAAGCAGATTCACATTGACCCAAACGCTCGGGAAGTATTTCAGTCCTCCCCCTGCGATGACGATGCCACGTTCTTGGGCGTAGGTCACTCGGCTGGGCATGAGGTTATCGACAAACTGGTCCACCAATCGTCGATGGGCTTCGATCGTGTTGTCCCAAGTGCCCCAGGCGTTGGGCCAAGGTCCGGGTGGGCACTGCTTGATCAACTCAAGCATCGCTTCGGGAGTAAGGTCGGGGGTCGCTTGATTGCAATTAGCCATTGAGCTTCTCCTTGGATTCGGCGTTGTAGGCAGCGCGGAGGACGTAAAATCCGATGATGGTCAGAACAAATGGAATGAAACGAATGGGTGGAACATGGACGATCCACCGTGAGAGAATTTCAGCGGATAGGTTTTCATTGGTTCGCAGGCACTTGCGCACGCCCATCTCATTCATGCGTGACTTCGTGGAATGGCATCCGCAGTTGAATTTGTCTGGAATGAGCCACCCCAGGCACAACCAATTGAGCGTGCGCCGAGTCTTTTCAATCAAGAGTTCCAGTTCGGTACCGACCCCCTGCGTGGGAGGCTTGATGCATTCGAGCAACTCTGGCGTTGGGAGCATGCCGACAAGCGTTCGATACTGAATCGCTTTGCTGCAAGTGACCGAGTTTTTCGCTCTTGGCGTAGCTTGCTGGATACAAGCCGCACACGCGTCTTGGGCGATCGGTACTGGCACTTGGGCAAGATCGGAGGAGATCTGGCAGTAGCCATCCACGTTGTGTGGGCAGTCAATTGAGTTACTCATTACACACCTTGTTCGCATCCTGTGTAAACGGTCTGCCCCATAAACGTGCCTGGGCTCGTTGGCTCATTGCCCGCACAAATACAGACGGCCTGTAGCGGTCCTTCGGAAGCAACGCACGGATCGGGAACCGGGACCGGCACCCAGCCGATTCCATTCCACTGGTAGTAACACGGGCAACAACAACCGCTCGACGAACCGGAACCAGAGCCGCTTGCCGAGCCACCGCTAACGCCGCTCGAACCGTACGATTGACCCGAGCTGCCGACACCACTGGAGCCAACTCCGCTGGAACCGACACCAGATGATCCCGAACCGGAACCACTCCCCGATCCGGAACCACTCGAACCCGAGCCGCTCCCGTAGCTGCCACTACTCGATGGTTGGCTTCCGGAAACAGAACCGCTGGGACCGCTGCCGCTTGGGCCAGAACCGCTACCACTTGGTCCCGATGATCCGGAACCAGAGCCAGAAGGCTTGCTGCCACTTTGCGATCCAGACTGCGATCCGGATTGGGAGCCGGATTGCGAACCCGATCCGGATCCCGATTGGCTACCTGATCCGCTTTGGGAACCGCTTTGAGAGCCACTACCGCTTGAGCCGCTGCCCGATGGTCCAGAACCGGATGAACCACTGGATCCACTTGGGCCACTGGAACCTGAACTACCTGATGAACCAGAGCTACCTGATGATCCCGATCCGCTCGAACTTCCAGATGAACCGGACGAACCACTCGAACCCGAGGAACCAACGCCGCTGGAACCACCCGATGATCCACCGCTGGGTCCAGACGACCCGGATGTGCCCGATGAGCCGGAAGATCCCGAGGAACCCGAGCTACCAGAGGACCCACTCGAACCTGACGAGCCGGAACTGCCACTCGACCCGGAACTTCCTGATGAACCGCTTGAACCGGATGAGCCGCTGCTACCAGAAGAGCCACTGGATCCGGAGTATCCGCTGGTCCCTGAGCTGCCGCTTTGGCCGGAGGAACCAGAGCTTCCGTGGGATCCAGGAGGATCGACGTCTCCAGAGGATCCGCTGCTGCCGCTCGATCCCGAGGAGCCGCTTGAACCCGAAGAACCTGACGAGCCACTTGAGCTCGTCGATCCAGAGGAGCTCGATGAACCGGATGATCCACTGCTACCCGAAGATCCACTCGAGGAAACTTCGCAGCACACAATGGCGTAGATTGGCAGGTCGGAATACCCCACATAACGCATGAGGTAACGACCCATCTGAGGAAACTCACAGTTAGATACTGCATACAAAGGTTCTCCATCAACCATTCCAAGGAAATGTCCGAGCTGGCGTTTGGGTCCTAGCCCGGATCGTTGTTGCGTACAAGTTGCCGCGTACACTGGCAGGCCTTCGACCGAGCCACTTACGGAAGTGGCGATGTAGCGACGTGAATACAGGGTCATT
>Ga0315899_10002931_pt1 | contig 18668 bp, 15 predicted proteins | sample LakEriMetagenome_2_FD_203518 | JGI IMG/M metagenome (GOLD analysis project Ga0315899, IMG submission 203518) | Freshwater fungal communities from buoy surface, Lake Erie, Ohio, United States - Buoy 4 MA112 | ecosystem: Environmental > Aquatic > Freshwater > Lake | place: USA: Lake Erie, Ohio... | reverse complement strand
AATTGGATTTCAGTTTTTCTTCCCTTACTTCATCCTTTCCCCAGAGATCAAATTCAGTTACGGACTTTCCAATGTGCACAGCCGGGATGAATCCCTGCGGTATTCCAATGTGATCGATCGCATGAACAGCAGGATGATTCTGTTCTCCCTTCATTTTGAAGGTGGCGGAGCAGGTCGCTGATCCCTAATAATCATACTCCCTTCGCTGTATGTTCCAACGTATTCCCAAGGAAGCAAAACCATTGGTGGGGAAATTTCCAGTTTTTCTCAGGTTGATGTTTCCCTCAACAAACAGGTTTTCTTTCCATTCATAAGCCAGCCAGAGATTGGCATGACTATTTTTCCTGGCCACAGGAGTTCCGAAAAAATAACCATACTGCGGCATGGCACGGGTATTGTTGTCCAGAAATATATTGTTCCCAAAATTCTTTCCGGCCGAATCCACACCCGACTGCCATTGTATGAGTTTGGCCTGCAAATACCATTTCGGAGCCGGCTGATAGCGCAAAATCCCTATGTACTCTTTGATGTTGGATTGCAAGGGATGGGCAATGGCCTGGTTGTAATGGGTGTAATTGGCAATGGTATCAAAGTGCGAGTAGGTAAACGGCCTGATCCAGTTTGTTTCCAACTGCAAATCAAGGTTCTTGACCCCTAGCAGATCAATGTATTTCATGCCGGCCTGAAAAGCCCACTTGTTGCCCCACCAGCCTTTTCTCTCCCGGATATAATGGGTATAGAACTCATCCAGAAAAATTTGTGAGTATACCTGCATCCGCTTGGCCAGGTTTGCTTTTGCATCAATGCCGATGAAAGAATTATCCGGACTTCCTACGCTGAGTTCAGCACCACGTAGAAACATGACAGGATTCAGGTAATTGAATTCAAATTGGTTGGGCCTGCCAAAGACAACGGATTCAAATAAACCCAGTGTCAACCACTTTGGAACATTGATGCTGAGATGATGCACGACAGCATATTTCTTGGGATAAAGTGTATCCCTGTCGCGGTTCCGGGTATATTGTGCTGTGAGCTCCATGACCCTGCTCACATAATTCAATTTCCAAACACGTAGATTCATGTTGAGGAAAAGATGACTGGCTCCATGGTCGCCAAAAAACAAACTGCGATAACCATTCCCCAGGAAAAATTTATCATAGCCAAAAGAGAGGTCTACAAATTTTGCGGCATTGAAATAGATAGCCCCTCTGGCATCAAAATAATCAAACCCGGTCTCCTTGAACCTCCGATAGAGCCCTGCGCCAGGCACCGATCTCATTCGAAGATTCTGCTCTTTCACAAAAAACGGTGGCTTCTCCTGGTTCTCCGTGAGATAGGCCATGAATGCGACTTTTTGGGCAATCAGTGACCGCACCACCACTCCTCGGGTATTTTGATAAAGCAGTTCATCCGTTGCATCATCCCGGATGGCCTGCAGCTGAAGAACCGGATTGAGGGAGAGAAAAAAATCTTTTTGACGGACCCCAACAAAATTGGCTGGGTCTTTGAAGAAATTTTTGAACAAAGCCTTGCGACTGAGCAGTTGATCGCTGCCATCTCCTGACCATTCCAGGTTGTTGAGTCTTGATCGGCTGATATTGTATCGATCAACCTTTGACAAACTCAGTTGTTGATGGTTGGATGCTCTTTCCAATCCGTCTACCCACCATTTCCGGTTGAAGGGTTTGATAAAAGAAAAGTTGTAAATGGAATCAGTTTGCATTTTGATCTCAAGTCTGTCAAGCAGCAGGTACTCTTTGGAGCCCTGTTGCAGGAGTGCAGACTGGGCTTTTACCAGAAAAGGGGCAACAATTATAAAGGCTACTGAAAAGGTTTTGATAATTTGCATACAAATCAAATCAACATGTCGAAAATTCTGATCAAGAATGTAAAAATGGTCAATGAAGGCCGCAGCCTTCACGCGGATGTACTAGTGGGAGATCAAAGGATATTGAAAATCGATCAGGTAATTGACAATAAATATAACGCAAGGGAAATTAATGGCGAAAACAAATACCTTCTCCCGGGTGTGATCGACGACCAGGTTCATTTTCGGGAACCCGGATTGACACACAAAGCCAATATTCATACCGAAGCAATGGCAGCTGTAGCAGGCGGCACTACCACTTTTATGGAAATGCCCAATACCAAACCTCCGGCGCTGACACAGGAGTTGCTGGAAGAAAAGTATACGATCGCCGCCAACACGTCTCCGGCGAATTACTCCTTCTTCATGGGCACTTCTAATGACAATGCCGATGAGGTACTGAAAACAAATGACAAAAAAAATGATGTCTGTGGCATCAAGATCTTCATGGGCTCCTCCACTGGAAACATGCTGGTAGACAACCACCTGGCCCTCGACACAATCTTTCGGGAGGCAGAAGTGCTGATCGCTACGCATTGCGAAGATGAAAGACTGATCAAAAGAAACCTGGAAGCCATCACGCATCAAAAATCAATCCTCGAACCTTCGGATCATCCCATCATCCGTGATGCAGAAGTCTGCTTTGAGTCTTCTCTGATGGCCGTACAACTGGCCAAAAGAAACAATACCCGGCTGCACATCCTGCACATCAGCACGGCCAAGGAACTTCAACTCTTTACCAACCTCATTCCACTGGAAGAAAAAAGGATCACATCCGAAGTATGTGTCCATCATTTGCATTTTACTGCGGATGATTATGCAAGCCTGGGCAACAAGATAAAATGCAATCCCGCCATCAAATCTTCTGAAAACAAGACAGCCCTGTGGGAAGCCTTGTTGGACGACCGTCTTGACATCATTGCAACCGACCATGCACCCCATACACCAGCAGAAAAATCAGGAGATTATTTACATGCACATGCAGGACTTCCTTTGGTACAACACAGCCTCTTGCTGATGCTGCATTATGTGCAAGAGGGCAAGATCAGCCTGGAGAAAATGGTTGAGAAAATGTCTCACGCACCGGCAAAATGTTTCCAAATCAAGGAAAGAGGATTTATAAGGGAAGGATATTTTGCCGATCTCGTACTGGCAGATCTCAATCATTCCACTACCGTTACAAAAGAAAATATCTTATACAAATGTGGATGGAGTCCTTTGGAAGGCTTTACTTCTCCTGCCACCATAGAAAAAACTTTTGTCAATGGTTATCCGGTTTATGAAAACGGACGGGTAGATGCATCTCACAGGGGAATGCGTCTTCAATTCAACCGAAACTGATCCATGCAAGTTGACAATACCACCCTCAACGATCTTTCCATCTTTCACAAGGAAGATGAACATTCGCTCTTCCAGAAGATAGACCATACCCGTACCATTGAAGGAAGAATGGTATTGCAACAACTGCTGCAGCATCCGTTGAACAACAAAAACGAGATTCTCCAGGTACAAGAGATCCTTCATCATATTGGAACTAAACTGGAACAATGGCCGGAACGGATCACAAATGGAACATTGCTGGTCATTGAAAAGTTCCTGGATGACAATCCCGATGAAATCCCGGAGCAACCCAATCCCTTCAAAGCCATCCTGTACAAATGGTTTCACCCTGCAGACGATTCCATGATCCGGTTTTCCATGCGACAGCTTTTTGAATTCATCAAGGGATTTGAAGAACTGCATGGCTTTTTTTCCGGGATCCATCGACCTCAGGTGCTAGATACAGTGCTGCAACAATCTGAAAAAATACTGGGAGACCGCAGGTTGATCGATTTGAAGAGCAAAAATAATTTTGCTGAATTGTCTCGTGCTGAAGTCCTTCGTTTCGGAAGGCTTTTCCATGTAGACATGATCGCCTCCATCCGAAAACTCATCTCCCTCTATGGCAAGCTGGATGCATGGTACGGAATGGCAAAAGCCAACAAACTTCTTTCACTCCAGCCACCGGAGATCCTGGAGACGCAGGAACCCGTAATCAGTGCCAAAGGTTTATGGCATGTCATGCTCAAAGATCCGGTCAGCTATGATATGGAAATGCACCCGGAACAAAATTTTGTTTTCCTGACAGGTGCAAACATGGCGGGCAAAAGCACACTCATCAAATCTGTAGGAATTGCTGTCTACCTATCCCACTTGGGCATGGGTGTACCTGCCCAACAAATGGAACTCACTTTGTTTGAGGGCATACTCAGCAACATCAATGTAGAAGACAACATCACCAAAGGGGAGAGCTATTTTTTCAATGAAGTCAAACGCATCAAAGAAACCCTGACCCGGATCAATGACGGAAAACGCTGGCTGGTATTGATAGATGAGTTGTTCAAAGGCACCAACATTCAGGATGCCATGAAATGCTCTCTTGCAGTGATCGAAGGATTGGTGAAATTCAGAAACGGACTATTCATCCTTTCAACACATCTCTATGAGATCGGTGAAGAACTCAAAAAACATTCCTCCATCAGTTTCAAATATTTTGAAACAATCCTCGAAGGAGAACAACTGCATTTCAGTTATCAACTAAAGGATGGCATCAGCCAAGACCGCATGGGATACCTGATCCTGAAAAAAGAAGGCGTCATTGCATTATTGGATACAATTGGAAAATGATTACTACCCCGTGTATTTTCACCTCCAGCGAAAAGATTAATAACAGATAAGCTGGTTCCTTTTCACTTTCACTTCCTTTCTTCCGCTGCTACCTTCATGCCATGTTTGTGAAAACATTTGGAAGTGCGATCCACGGAGTGGATGCCATCACCATCACCGTAGAAGTAAACTGGAATGCACAGGGAAAAGAATACTGCATCGTGGGGCTAGCCGATGCCGCGATCAAGGAAAGTTTGCAAAGGGTGGAAAGCGCCATCAAATCACTGGGCTTTGAAATGCCCAGAACCCGCATCCTGATCAACCTGGCACCTGCGGATATCAGAAAAAGCGGGACTGCCTTTGACCTGCCGATTGCGATCGGGATCCTCGCAGCCTCTGAACAAATTGAAATTCAAGAATCGTTTCAACAGTTTATCATGATGGGTGAACTGAGCCTGGATGGCGCGCTAAGACCCATTCGGGGTGCACTGCCCATTGCAATGGCTTCAGCACAACAAGGTTTCAAAGGCTTCATCCTTCCTGAAATGAATGCAAGAGAAGCAGCTCTTGTTCAACAGATATCCTGTTATGGCATGCTGCACCTGAAAGATGTAATATCCTTTATTCTTTCCAATGGAAGCACACAGAACCCCATCCAGTTGGATCTTCAAAATGAATTCCTACAGACAGAGCAACAAAGCGGAATTGATTTTGCGGATGTAAAAGGGCAAGAAAATATCAAACGTGCACTGGAGATCGCGGCATCGGGCGGACACAATGTAATCCTCATCGGTCCGCCCGGTGCCGGGAAAACCATGCTGGCCAAACGACTCCCCTCCATTCTTCCTCCATTGACCATGGAGGAGGCTTTGGAGAGCACCAAGATCCACAGTGTGGCAGGAAAACATGCAGAAAACGCCTCCCTGATCACCCAAAGGCCTTTTAGAAATCCCCACCATTCCATCTCTGACATCGCGTTGGTGGGCGGAGGTTCAACCCCGCAACCGGGGGAGATCTCATTGGCCCACCATGGGGTTCTTTTCCTGGATGAGCTTCCTGAATTCAAACGATCGGTACTGGAAGTAATGCGACAACCCATGGAGGAAAGAAAGGTGACGATCTCAAGAGCCAAAACAACAGTGGACTTTCCCGCAGCCTTCATGCTCGTGGCTTCCATGAATCCTTGTCCCTGCGGCTTCTATAACCATCCTGAGAAAACATGCAGTTGTCCCCCGGGTTCTGTGAGCAAATATTTGAACAGGATATCAGGGCCTTTGCTGGATAGGATCGACCTGCATGTGGAAGTAACACCGGTAGGCTTTTCATCCCTTTCCTCTGACAACAGATCAGAATCTTCTGGTCTTATCCGGAAAAGGGTGATCATGGCGCGAGAAATACAAATCGACCGTTTCAGGAAAACACCCGGCATTCACAACAATGCACAAATGGGACCTTCAGTACTAAAAAAAATTTGTTGCCTGGATGAAGCAAGTCAACAACTGTTGAAAAAAGCAATGCAGCGGCTTAACCTCTCAGCCCGTGCCTATGACCGGATCCTGAAAGTTTCAAGGACGATTGCCGATCTATCTGCTTCCCATTCGATTCAACTGGAACATGTTGCAGAAGCAATACAATACAGGAGTCTTGACCGGGAAGAATGGGGCAGCTGATCAGTTGTCGTTTGCTTCCTCCACTGTTACAGTGGGAGCAGTTTCAGCAGGAAAAAATTTACCCTGGAAAAGCAAGATGGCAAATACACCTCCGGAGATGGCAGCATCTGCAATATTGAAGACAGGTCGGAAGAATACAAAACTCTCCCCTCCCCATATTGGGAACCAGCTGGGGAAGACGCCGTCTTCAATGATGGGGAAATAAAGCATGTCTACCACCCTTCCATGCAGGAAACTTTCATAACCACCCATGAAACCCTCTGTCCAGAAACCCCTTGCCAGGTTTTGAGAATAGGTATCGCTGAACTCAAAAGCGAGTCCGTAAAAAAGGCTGTCAATCAAATTGCCAATCGCACCTGCATAAATCAAGGTCACACAGATGATGTATCCATAATGGTACCCTTTTTTCAGGATACCCATGATATAATAGGTGCCGAAGCCTACCGCAACCAACCGAAACAAAGTCAATGCGATCTTACCAAAACTGCCTCCGAGCTTCCAGCCATAGGCCATTCCCTCATTCTCGAGAAAATGAAGCCTGAACCAAGGAATCGATTTGAAGGGGATCAACTCTTCCTGCATGTAAAAATGCGTCTTGATATAGATCTTGACAGCCTGATCCACAAAGAGGATCAAAAGAGTTATGAGCAATACATGTTTGAACTTCACGCTCCGCAGTTTTTGCAAATATAATGATAAGGGCAGTAGCTGCCATAACCCATCTAAGCCGATAAATACAGTCTTGGAACCCTTTGTGAGATACCCGTCATGATCTCATATGGAATGGTTCCAGCATCCTTGGCTACCTGAACGATTGAGTGCACAGGACCAAATATCAAGACTTCTTCTTCCAAACCAATCCCACTGCTTTCGGTTATGTCGATCATGGTCATGTCCATGCAAACATTGCCTATGACCGGATAGGTTTTGCCTGCGATCCAAACCCTGCCATTTCCATTGCCCAGTGTTCTTGGAAATCCATCTGCATATCCGATCCGAATGGTGGCAATGAGAGAATCTTGTTCTACAATGGCCTTTCTGCCATAACCAACAGACTCGCCTTTGGCCACTTTTCTGATCTGCGCGATGGTTGTTTTCAACGATACCGATTCCTGCAAGAGCAAACCCGACTTGCCCGTGGCAATTCCATACATCCCAATGCCCAGCCGAACCATTTCATAGGCAGCTCTTGGATGCCTGACAGAAGCAGCCGTATTGGCTGCATGCCTGATAAAATGATAACCCAGTCCCGCTTGTATCATTCCACACATTTGTTCAAAGCGATCCAACTGCTGATGGGTAAAATCATCACTTGCCGGATCTTCTGCTGCTACCAAATGCGTAAAAACAGATTTTATGCTGAACTCCCTTGCATGGGCATATTTTTCCAAAAAGGCAGTGCAGTCGGCAGCATCCAGCCCCAGTCGATGCATGCCCGTGTCCAACTTCAGGTGAACGGGAAAAAATGATATCCCCTCTGCCTTGAGATAAGCATGCAACGCCGCTATGATCTCCATTGAATACAATTCTGGCTCGAGGTTATGGTCTACGAGTGACTGAAAACCTTGCAATTCTGTGTTCATGACCATGATGGGCACGGTGATACCGGCCTTGCGTAATTCAACTCCTTCATCTACATATGCCACCGCGATCTGGTCTACATGATAGAATTGCAAGAGATTGGCCACTTCAAAACTACCGGCTCCATAAGAGAAGGCCTTTACCATCGCCATGATTTTGGTATCCGGACCCATTGTTTCCTTGAACTGATTAAAATTAGATGCGATGGCAGAAAGATCTACTTCCAACCGGGTTTGATGGTTTTTGCTTTCCAACCGTTGGCTTACTTGTTCCAAACCATATTTCCTGGCACCCTTGATCAATACCAATTCATTTCTCAGGGATAACAAGGCAGGATCTTTTAGCAGGAATGCTGTTTCTTCATGGAAACTGACTTCCATCCCGGCTTCTCTGAAAAAGTGCAAGTGTTCGGAGAACGCTTTGCCAACAGCAAATAATTTTCTGACTCCTTTGAGCTGCAACAAACGTGCAATTTGTTGATAAGCTGCTGAAGGGAGGCCATTAATGCCGGATATGGCTGATAAAACAACGGTACGTTGCTTGGTCTCTTGCTGCAATGCCATGTATTCTATGGCGGAAACCACCCCGGTGAGATCGGCATTGTAGCTGTCATTGATGAGTGTGCAACCTTGCTGCCCCTCTTTCAGCTCCAATCTCATCTGAAGGGGTGGAAGATCTTCCAGCGATTTTAAAAATGCCTGATCAATTTCAAGCAAACGGGCCGTGGCATAACAGTGCATGGCATTTTCAATCGCAGCCTGATCCTGAAAGGGGATGGAAAACTGTGTGCGAACACCCTTCTCTTCTACATGCAATATGGTTTGTACACCCTTGGTTTCTGTATGGCACAAACGTATGTTGGCACCCGCTTGTTTTCCCCATGACAGCAGCTGCTTGATCTTTCCTGAAGCCAGCATGGCATTCAATTGCAGATCAATGTTTGCGTGATCCTTGCAATAAACGACTGTATCAGCTCCTTCGAAGAAGCTGCATTTTTCCTCCAGCTTCTGTGTCAGTGAATCAAAACCTTCGCTATGGGCATCTCCAATATTGGTCATGATCCCTATAGTAGGCCGGATGATGCTGTTGAGATTTTGCATTTCACCCTTCTTGGAAACACCGGCTTCAAAAATACCCAACTCATGTTCTGGGGACAATTGCCAAACACTCAAGGGCACTCCCAACTGTGAATTATAACTTCTCGGACTTCTGACAATATTTTTGGCTGCATGCAAAACATGGTAGAGCCATTCTTTGACGATGGTTTTACCATTAGAACCAGTGATGCCAATCACAGGAATGTCAAACTGCATCCGATGAGTGGCCGCAAGTTTTTGCAATACCTGCACCACATCTGGGGTAAGATAAAAAGACGCTTCGGGCAGGGTGGATAGCTCCGGAATTTTTTCTACCACAAAATGCCTGACCCCCTTTCGATAAAGATCTTCGACGTACAAATGACCATCTCCTCGATCTGTTCGAATGGCAAAAAAAAGTGTGCTATCAGGGAAAAGCAGCTTTCGGCTGTCGATAAGCAAATGTGAAACACTTCCCTCTGCAAGGGAGCCCACCCTTGTGGCGCCTGTATACCGAGCGATATCGTCAACCGGTAAATGATTCATGTCTACAACTCTTCTGGAACTGCCTTTTCACGCTGTGTCCTCATGGAATAAAGAATGGAACCTGCCAAACAAGCAACGATCACACCCAGTGAGATGCCAATATGAATATGGATTCCAAAAAATTCGATCAGCATCTTGACGCCAATAAAAATGAGGACGATGGCAATGCCTTGCTGCAAATAATCAAATTTGTCCACGGCCCCTTTTAAAAGAAAGAAAAGAGAACGCAAGCCCAGTACAGCAAAAATATTCGACGAGTAGATCACCAAAATATCATCGGCGCTGAAAACATCGGAAGCCTTTTCCCTGACCAGTGAAACCACAGTAGGTATTGAATCCAACGCAAATGCTACGTCAACAGCAGCCAGCATGAAGACAACAACAGACAAGGTAGTGAAATACAGTTTTCCGTGCAGGGTGATAAAATACCTCCCATTGGGCTCCAATGCACTTACCCTGAAAAGCTTGTTGATGATTTTATAAACCTTTGTCTCCCCCGGATCGAACTCTGCTTCATCCTTTTTGAAAAAAAGCTGATAGCCGGTATAGAGCAGGAAAAAGCCAAAAACATAAAGGATCCAGTGAAACCTGTTGATCAGTTCAATGCCCAGGGCAATGAAAATGATCCTGAAAACAATAGCCAGTAAGATGCCCACCAGCAAAGCCCTTCCTGCATCAGACTCTTTCACCTTGAAATAGGTAAAGATGAGGATGAAAACAAAAATATTGTCAATGCTAAGCGACCATTCCATGAGATAGGCTGTGAAAAATTTGGTTGCCACAAGCGGCGTTTTTTCAAACCAGAGAAAAAGGCAGAAAGCAATGGCCAAAGAAACCCAGAAAAGGGTTTGCCAAAGCGCTTTTTTCATGCTGATGGAACTGTTCTTTTTGCTCATCAATCCCAGGTCCAGCATCAAAGCCCCCAGCAGTACAATGCCAAATGTGAGATAAGTAATCTGGTCTACCGTCATGTTCATGCAAATCTTAGGCGCCAAAGATATAGAATCCCTTTGGGCTTAAGCAGTGGGACGGGCATATTTGTGTTTTCTCAGCATCCCAACCATGAAGTACAGAAGAGCTGGGAACGCCAATGGAAGCAGGAGATTGAAAAGGCTCCAAAAGTTTTTACTTTGATCCAATGCTTCCTTGTCAAGCAAGCGAAGGCGATAGGTTTTTCCCCTTGCCGCAACAATGGACTTGCCTCCAGTGAGGTAGAAAAGACAATTGGATATGAAATCCCGGTTGGCAAATTGCTGGCGGGTATAGCTGTTGGTGCCCATGGGCAGGGGACCATCTTGCTGACTCACTGCATTCAACACCAGGTCTGCATCTGAAACAACGATCATGCTGTTCTCCTCTTTGACGGAAGACAGAAAGGGCGCGCCCAGCATTTCCTGATCAGCACTTGTTACCCTGTTGGCAAAGGCAGACTTGAATTTTCCTTCCAGCAAAACAGCCACAGCAAGCTGTGAGCGATTGAAAAGCTTTAGATCCGATTCATTTCGGATGCTTCTCCATTCGACCAAGGCAGGTGTCTGCAGGCTTCTTGCATACCCTGAACTTCCCAATAATACCTGTTTGGTGATAGCAGGTGACTGAATGGTATCGATGGTCTGGGGAAAAGATGAAAGCACATGATCAAGGTTTCTGGAAATAGGATGCCCTCCTGCATTCCTGAGCAAGGGTGCATAGGGCCAGGGCAGGAGCTCTATCTGGGGTTTGTCGCCAATGTTTCCGATCACCGAAGGAACCTTGTCGCATTCCAGGTCCTGCAAGAGATCCCGGTTGATGCGAACTCCATATTTGAAAAGCATATCATCCAATCCCAGACCCAAATCAAACGCAACAAAGGATCCACTGCTTCTTTGGAGACTATCCATATTGGCAAACAGGTTGTCCATCGCCCAAATCAACTTCCCTCCGTTCATGACATATTGATCGATCTTGATTTTTTGCAGGTTGGTGAAAGCAGTCATCGGTTGAACGATCATGAGAGCATCAAAATATGCCGGAATGGTTTTGACTGAGTCGATGGGAACGATTGAAAACCCGTAATCCTTTCTGACAACTTTTTCGATCAGATCATAAACCCGCAGATCAAGTGGTTCGCCATTTCCGGTAAGGTATCCGATCACCGGAATTTTTTCCCTGGTCAGGCTCAGCACTGCCTTGGCCAACTTGTATTCCATCAGGGCTTCTGCATTGTTGAGTGATGCAAGGCCATTCAGGTTGCTTTGTCCCTCCAAAAAATCAATCCCAACCTGTCCATTCTCGCCCTTTAAAATAGCCCCTGGAAAAACAAGGGTTTCCTCGGTCTGTTCTCCTTCCCGTTGCTGAGCACGAACATTGGTTGGATGGATGCCCATTTGTTGGAGCGAATCAAAAAGCATGGCCCTTGCCGAATCTGACAATCCTTCACCAGGGCGTTCAAAGGCAACTTCTATCGTACCTCCACTGATCGATCGAAATGCCATGGCCATGTCACTGGCAATATTGCCCAGTCGTTTGAAACCTGCCGGCAGATCCCCCTTCAAATAAATGGTAAGGGTCATGGGCGACTTCAAACCGGCAATCATCTCTTTGGTGGGCTGAGAAAGAGTGAAGCGTTTCTCTTCGGTCAAATCAATCCCGCCATAAAAATAGGATGCCAGCGCATTGATCAACAGCAATGCCAACAACGGCAGCACCCAGCGACGCATAGGATGGAAAGTTTTTTTCATTTAGCGTGATCTGACCTGTTGGATGGTGAGGTATAGAAAAAAAACAATGATTGAGAGGAAGTAAACAAGATCACGGCTGTCGATATATCCCTTGCTGATATTCTGATAATGCTGCAGGATACCCGCCTGCCCGATATAGTAGGAAGCAACATGCGGAATGCCATCAATGGCCGACAATGAATCAAAAACGGAATAACCCAAAAAACAGATCAAGGCTCCCAGCAGAAATGCTGTAACAGCATTTTGATGGAGACTGCTGGTAAAAACACCAATCGATGCATATACCGCGCAGAGCATCAGGAGTCCGACATAGGACCCTGCCATCCCTCCGACATCGATGCCGTCGGTTGACAAATAAGCCAGTGAAAAGGGGTAAACGAATGTAAACACCAGCGCCAATGCTGCCACCCCCAGGCTGGCGATGAACTTACCCAATACCAGTCCTCTTACTTCCAGTGGAGTGGTTCGCAGCACTTCAAACGTTCCTGTTCTGTATTCATCACTGAAAGAGCGCATGGTAATGGCAGGAATGAGAAAAAGCATGATATAGGGAGCGATGCTAAAAAAAGGATCCAGCGATGCATACCCGGTATCGAGCACTCCCGAATCGGGCAGAACAAATAAAACAATGCCTGTGATCAACAGAAATATACCGATGGTGATATAACCCAGCAAACCGCTGAAATACTGGCGCCATTCTTTTTGGATGATCGTGATCATTCGTTCTGCAAGATTACAAGAAGCCGTGAAAATAACGGAAAAATCAGGGTGAAAAAACCTTTTCATCTAAAAGGCCTGTTAATAACTTGCCGGGGAGGAAAATGAAGAGCATGAAGAGGTGGATTTGGACTTGCGCACTGCTTTTGTTTGTTGGCATCCTGCAGGGCAGGTCGCAAAAAAAATGGGATGGGGAAGGCGGCGATGGGAAGTGGCAGAATCCACTGAATTGGTTCCCTGATGGAATACCATCAGCAACAGATGATGTTGTACTCGATCACCAATATGTAACGGCTGCCTTTACCATCAGCATAGTAGACACGGCTACCACAAAGATCAATAGCTTGACCATCAAAGCCGAATCATCAGCGCCGATTCAGGTTTGGATTCCTCCCCAAAATTTGACGGCGCCCGCGCTGGATCTTGTTGATCCATTTCAATCACTTGTCATTGGCCCCTATGGTATTTTGATCAACCAATCAGGTGCTACTTCCGGAAACTCCATCAACATGACAGGCAAGATGATCATACAGAACAAGGGTATATACCGGCATGCAACACTAAGGGGAAATACGCTCCTTGTTTCCAGGCTGAGTGAAACAACACTATACCCCGAAGGTATATTTGAATTTGATGTTCCGGGAAATGGAGGTTATATCATATCCGTATCAGGCCGACAATTCCCGACACTGCAACTGTCTTCAAGACTGGCCATCAAAAAAACATACAGTGGATCGGGCAATGGGGAATTGAGCATTCTAGGTAACCTGATCATAGCCGACAGCAGCACCCTAAACCTTTCCATCAATGGGAACTTGCTCCTCAAAGGCAACCTGCAGGTCAATGGCAAATTGCTATGGCAGCCAACGCTGGCAGACACAACAGGAAGAGAACTCCGGTTTTATGGCGATTCCAGTCATATTGAAACCCAAGGACAATTGAAACTGGGTGCCAATTTCAGAAAGCTGGTGGTTTCAGCAGGCAGGCTCAGGTTGAAAAGCCATATCCCATTTGATTCAAATCATCATGTTCTTCAACTGAACCCAAATGCAACGCTCGATCTTGATACTTTTTCGGTGACGGGGCCGGGAATATTTCAAACGAATGGCATGAGTAAAATAATCATGGCCAGAGAAGAAGGAATATCCAATTCATCGAAGGGGAATATTCAGTTGCCAACCTTGCAATTAGACCCCAGCACCCTCTATTTTTTTACTGGCAAAGGAGACCAGTTGACCGGTTCAAGATTTCCTGATCAGGCAGGTGCACTGGTGATAAACAAGCCACTGGGAAGACTTCAACTGTCTCGTCCGATCAAGGTCCTGGACAGCATAAGGCTTATCAGAGGAAACATTATATCGGCCGATACGGCGTTGTTGGAATTCAGCGGGAAAATCATCCATGGCGCTGCGGCTGGGTTTATTCAAGGACCGCTTAAAAGAAAGGGCACGTTCGGAGGGGACTGGCTATTCCCCTTGGGACATGAAAGCACCTATGCCCCCACCATCCTTTCGGTAAAAGACAGCAATATGGTAGAGAGCTATACCATTTCCTATCATGCATCACCCGCACCGGAAGTGGACAGCACAAGAAAATACCCGGTTAAAAAATTGAGCCGCAATGAATACTGGACATTGACCAGGATCCTCACCCATAACAGCCTGGAGCCAAATGAAACCATTCATTTGCCGATAGGAGCGAACAGCTTACAAGCATTGTCCGGACAACCCAACCTGGTGAATTTTGACAGAAAACAAAACATGTGGGTCCAGCTGCCGCTGGTATTGTATCCAGCTTATCCTGGCTGGCTATCCACAATACCCGTCGCATGGCAAGATGGCAACTATACTTTCGGTGAGATGGAAGCGATGGCCCTTTCCCATGAAAGACTTTATTTATCCTGGACGCGACAGCGTGAAGACATTGAATTGTCTTGGAAGTCAAGCGGAGACCCAAAGCTGCAATCACTCTTTCTGGAAACAAGCCAGCACCCTGATTTCAACCCATACAGCTCAACAGCGTCACAGGTATACCCAAACAAAATCATGTTGGGGAAGAACAAAATACAGGGCACCCTATTTGTCCGACTGAAGGGGATCACACAACAAAACACCAGGCTTTACTCCAATATTGTCAGCATCCCTGCCACCAGCACTACCCTGCGTAGCTTCCCGAATCCGGCATCCTCCCGGCTCTTCATGGAAAAAACGGAGGAGCAAAATCTGTTATTGATCCTGCAGGATGGAAAAAAAATAATCAAAACACTTAACCATGGTGAAACCCACAGTTGGATAAATGTGGAGGATCTGCCCAAAGGGATGCATCGACTGTTGCTGAAAAAAAAGGAAGACTCAGCATGGATCCTGTTTTTCAAAAATTGATCAGACAGAAAAACTTTCTCCGCAGGCACAGGTTCTGCTGGCATTCGGATTCATGAAATGAAATCCTTTGCCATCCAGGCCGTCGGAGAACTCGAGTGTTGTATTGAAAAGATACAAGATGCTTTTTCTGTCGGTCACCAACTTCATCCCACGATCCTCAAATACCTGGTCACCTGCTTTGACCTCATTGTCAAAATCCATTTTGTAAGTCAATCCGGAACATCCCCCGCTTACCACACTGACACGAACAAAATAGTCAGCACCCCTGCCTTCCGCTGCCAGCAGTTGCTCTACCCTGTTTTTCGCCTTTTCACTGATGAAGATTCCTTTCATCATGGTTCCTGTCTCCATACCATCCAGTTTTCTTCTGCAAAATTAGGATTTCCTGCATTGAAATGAATTGTACTTTAGTGCTGCCCATAAAATACTGCCATGAACAGGATCGAACACATTGCTTTTGCGGTTTCTTCACTCAAAGACTCGATCCCTCTTTTTGAGAAACTATTGGGCACCCCCTGTTACAAGACAGAAGAGGTTGCCACAGAAAAGGTTAACACTGCCTTTTTCAAAACGGGTGAAAGCAAGATAGAACTACTGGAGGGAACTGATCCTAGCTCAGTGATCGCTGCCTTTGTAAACAAAAAGGGGGAAGGAATGCACCACATAGCCTTTGGGGTAGATGACATTGAAGCGGAAGTAAAACGCTTGAAAGAGGCGGGATTTGTTTTCATCAATGAAGATCCCAGACCGGGGGCTGACAACAAAAGGGTCTGTTTTCTTCATCCCAAGTCCACCAATGGTGTGCTGATTGAGCTCTGTCAGGAAATCTCCAATCCCTGATATCAGTTGATGTTCAGTTTCTCAACTGCCTGCTGTGCCGCAATCTGACTGGCATCTTTTTTATTAAAGGCTTTCCCCTGGGCAATCACTTCCCCATCCACCACTGCCGCCACAGTGAAAAGTCTTCTACCGTTTTCCATGCGCTCATCCAGGGTTTCAAACTCAAGTTGTCTGCCACCCTTGTTGGCCCAGCTGTACAATTTGTTTTTCTGGTTGATCTCTGTATTTTCCAGGTCTTCCATGAAAAGATGCGGGATGATCAGTTTCTTCAATACCCATTGCTTGGTCGCAGCATACCCTTTGTCAATATAAATGGCTCCCACAAGGGCTTCCAGGGCGTTGCCAAAGATCTGACTTGACTTGAGTGAGTTGTCATGCCGGTTGAAAGAGGTAAGCTTTTTCAATCCCATCTTAATGGCAATATCATTGAGCATTTGGCGGTTGACCATTTTGCTCCGCATTTCTGTCAGAAAGCCCTCGCCTTTGTAGGGATATTTCTTGAAAAGATAATCAGCAATAATGCCACCCAAAATGGCATCACCCAAGTATTCCAAACGCTCATTGTTTTCAGTGGCCTTTTCTTTGACCGATCGATGGGTCAAGGCAGCTTCATAAAGACTCAACTTCCCGGGGATAAAGCCAAGGAGATTACAGATCTGTTGAAGGTAAACCCTTCTTTTTCCACTGCTGAAAAGATATACAAGACGATATAGCAAAGCTTGAATTATTAACGCATCAAGGGATGGGGATGGAGAGAACTGATGATCCTAAAGATACTTCTTTACGATGACAGATGCGTTATGACCCCCAAATCCAAATGTATTGCTGAGGGCAGCACGAACGGGGCGTTCCTGGGGCTTCCAGAAAGTAAAATTCAGTTTTGGATCCAATCCATCATCATCGGTGAAATGGTTGATGGTAGGGGGCACTATGTCATGCATGACGGCTTTGACACAGGCAATGGCTTCTATGACACCTGCTGCACCCAATAGATGGCCGGTCATGGATTTGGTTGAACTGATGTTCAAGTTATAAGCATGGTCACCAAAAACACCCAGGATGGCCTTGGTCTCCGCAATATCACCCAAGGGTGTAGATGTTCCATGCACATTGATATAGTCAATGTCCTCTGGATTCATTCCAGCATCCTGCAAGGATACACGCATCACATTCAATGCACCCAATCCTTCAGGATGGGGAGCCGTGATATGATGGGCGTCTGCAGTTGCACCACATCCTGCAATCTCTGCATAAATGGTGGCGCCTCTTCTGACGGCATGCTCATATTCCTCCAGGATAAGACATCCGCTTCCCTCACCCATGACGAAACCATCACGGTCTTTGTCAAATGGACGGGAGGCTGTTTTGGGGTCATCGTTGCGTTCGCTCAGGGCCTTCATGGCATTGAATCCGGCAACACCCGCATCGGATATGACCGCTTCACTGCCACCGGCTACAATGATATCTGCCTTGCCCAACCGGATATAATGAAAAGCCTCGATCAGGGCATGGGTAGAGGAGGCACAGGCACTGACAACGGCGAAGTTGGGGCCCCTGAATCCATGTCTCATGGAAATATGACCAGCGGCGATATCCAGGATCATTTTGGGAATGAAGAAAGGATTGAAACGAGGCGTTCCGTCTCCTTTTGCATAGGCCATTACTTCCTCCTGGAAGGTGATCAAACCACCGATTCCGGAAGAGAAGATCACGCCGGCACGATCTGGATCAATATTGTCTTTGTTGATTCCTGCTGCTTGTATTGCCTGATCGCTGGAAACGATGGCCAACTGAACAAAACGGTCCAGTTTCCTGGCCTCTTTTCTATCCAAGTAGGCAACAGGATCGAATCCCTTTACCTCACAGGCAAAACGGGTCTTGAATTTACTTGCATCAAAGAGGGTTATGTCATCCGCACCGGAAGTACCATTGAGGAGACCATTCCAGTACTCCTCAACAGTATTTCCAATGGGGGTGATGGCACCGATACCGGTGACAACTACTCTCTTTAATTCCATATTCAAGAATAAAATGGAGAATATTTAATTACTTGGAATGCTCTTCCAGGTATGAAACAGCCTGACCAACAGTTGTGATGGTTTCAGCTTGCTCATCAGGAATAGAAATGTTGAATTCTTTTTCAAATTCCATGATCAGTTCCACAGTGTCGAGGGAATCAGCACCGAGGTCATTGGTGAAAGAAGCCTCTGGGGTCACTTCGTTCTCATCAACACCGAGTTTGTCAACAATAATTTTCTTTACTCTTGTTGCAATGTCTGACATGATTGTATTTTTTGGTTTAATGGGGGCAAAAATAAACTATTTGCGAGAAAAACAATTTTTCCGATGAATTTATCAGCATTTATTTTTAAACAAAACAATATTACATCTCCTTGATAATCAATGGTTGAAAAGAAACCGTATGAAAAATATTTTTAAAAAATATTCGCCGGTTTGTTCAACGAACGATTGGTTTAACTTCTGGATTTTTATTAAATTGAAACATGGCGTTGAGATTCATCGATTACGGATCCCCCGAGTACCAGGAAATGATTGCACTCCGAATGGAAATTCTAAGAAAGCCATTGGGACTTTCCTTCAACGAAGAGGACCTGGCCAAAGAG
>Ga0315899_10002930_pt1 | contig 18674 bp, 18 predicted proteins | sample LakEriMetagenome_2_FD_203518 | JGI IMG/M metagenome (GOLD analysis project Ga0315899, IMG submission 203518) | Freshwater fungal communities from buoy surface, Lake Erie, Ohio, United States - Buoy 4 MA112 | ecosystem: Environmental > Aquatic > Freshwater > Lake | place: USA: Lake Erie, Ohio... | reverse complement strand
ATCTTTAGTACCTCCCGTGACCCGCATGCATGGCGAGTTTTTGCGTCTTCTTTTTCTACAGGCCCACCGGGAGACTGAGGCACACTTCACTGCCGCCGCTGGAATGTCATCGCAAACCAACAACTCGGAAGCACTCCGGTTCAAGCGCGCGGCATTCTACAACGGCCTGAAGATCAAAGTAGGACTGGCGGCTGCCAAAGCAGCAGCGTTGAAGGTCAACCTCAATGTCCAGGGCTGTGTCATAGTAGCACCCCCAATGCACGCTCCCTCTCGCACTCCCCTTCTGCTCCCCTTCCTTTTTTCACACAATCTCCCTACCCCCCGCGTTCACTAGTGCGTGATGAGCAGACTCATCCACACAGGCCTCGGCTCGTCGTCTCTCATAGCACATGTCCTCCACTCTCCTCCCCCCCACGCGAACAGCTTTGTAATAGGTCCTGCAGTAATAAAACACACACACACACACCGTGACAAACACGTGAATGATTATGGAAAGATTGAAAGCTATTATATTACCATAACTTGAATGATTGGCGATCATGATTTTCAAGTTTCAAAAACCGTGACTTTGAATTCATCGCGGGGGCCCGGAAACTTGAATTCTCAGGCGTGCCCGGGCCACATGCCAGTGTGTGTTGAGTGTCTAATTGGAAAACAAAAGAAACCAATTCCGAGTCTCTTTAAGGTCACCGAGTGACGGTGTGTGTTGAGTGTTTAATTGGAAAACAAAATAAACCAACTCTCTTTCAAGTTCAAGTTAAGGTCACCGAGCCGAGTTCCGTACCGTACAGAACTCCTCCCGCGTGCGCCAAAATGGCGGCGTACCCGGACCCCCCACCCGTAATCGTCACGGTGCTCCCGAGTCGTTTGGCGGCCCGCGGCCGGGGGCCCGGGAAATTCTGCCCACCGTGCCAGTGAAAGAGGACACTGTTCGTCCATTGATGGTGTACTGGCGTACATAAATGTGCCCCCGAGTAATCTGGGGTTTCAAATTAACAAAGACGTGCGAACCCAGACAGGAGCACTTCTAAGTGTATGAAAAATCAGGGGTTGAGTTTGCCCACTGGTCAAAACTAAAACCAGGTTTAGCGGGCAGGCTGTACGTGCTTTTTCAAACTTTGGCGGGGGGCCGTGCGGATGATCTGACCATGCGAATCACCACTCCAAAGTCTAAAGTCCAATAAACGGAACACTTTCTCACCAAAGTTGGGGCCGGGGGGGGGGGTTCCCGGGCCTTTCCGCACGGGAAACCCTCGGTCGCCCAAATATTCTACATTTAGTATAGTATACACAAGCACAGGCGCACAACCGCGACTGCCCCGCAGCCCCAAATCTTGCGACCGGGGGCCGACACTCGTTATCTCTCCTCCTCTGGCAGAGGCAGCGAGGAGGAGATATTCGTCTGGGCCGACGGAGAGGATGTCGATGAAAAGGCGAGGCGCCGCGCACGTTCGGCCCATCGACTGGGGGAATTCTCTCGAGACGGCTTCACAAGCCGCCGCAATCCGACCTTCTCGATTGCGCCGCCTTGTGAAGCTGTCTCGATAGAACGCCCCCGGGCGATGGGTTGCGGCCCGCCTTGCCAGGAATGCTCCTCCTCACCACTTGGCGTGCTGTCGCGCGATCGGAAGTACTGAGAATCCTCGGGAAAATCCTGTCCATCCTCCGTGCCCGGTATCAGCGACGCATTTGCCGCTGAGGTGCGGGCTGATGTGGCAGAGCGGAAGGCACGCGCAGCTGCATCTGCGGCCGCGCCAGCAACCCCCAGTCCCGGCGCGGCCTGATACCGCCTGTTGCCAGCAGCCGCCCTGGCGACGCCTGATGCGGAGCTTACGCCCCCGGTCACATTCTTGAGAGACTCAGAGGACCATAGTGTTAAGTTGCCGAGCCCTGTTGCGTTTGACACACCGCGCGGTTGGGGGAAGGAGGGAAGAAGCAGCGAGAACAGGAGGGGAAGGGTGACAGCCAGAGATAAGATGGTCATCTAGTCGTCAGAATTGATGGAATGATGCAGGCCGATTGGGCTCATGGGTCATCACTCTCTCACGTGCTAGTGTACGAAACCCTAAACCCTAAACCCAGTGCACGCCAGGCATCGCGGCATGAACCAAAGTGGACTGCTACATGCAAAAGAAAGGTTACATCAAGTTTCAACATGGCTACGCCCTGGCTGTGCGCACTCAACTCCAAACCCACAAAAATTTCGAAACTAAAGTCGCCGTATCATGCGGATGACAGCGCCAAGATGCAAGGATCGGTGTAAGAATTTTGGATAGTGTGCAGATGCGCGAGCAATACCTTGCCAGGATTTCGCGACGCCTTGCTGCCAAGACAATCGCGAGGCGTTGGGCGACGACCACGAAGAGCCGTTGGCGGCAGTCGTCGAGGTGTTTGCATCCGATTTCCACATGGCTTTCCACCAACGTGTCGTCTCGCTCTGCGGTTGTGAGTGTGTGCGCGCGAAAGAGCATAGCGAGGAGAAGAAGTGCAATGAGCCACAAAGCCTTAGTGTCTCATCGGCTCCCCTGTCCCCTGTGCAAATGAAGGGCTTGATGCGCGTGGTCGATTGGTAGTTGGATGCCCGGAAGGGGAGCCAGCATGCGGGAGGGGCAGCGGACCAGACAGACCAAGCGAGAAACCGCGCGCACACACGTACACACAGGCACACGGACAGACAGACAGACAGACAGAGAGAGAGAGAGAGAGAGAGAGAGAGAGAGAGACGCGCACACACCGTGTCTTCATCCTCAGGAGGCTGAGCTTCATCGTGAGGGACCCAGTCGTCGAGGAGCAGCTTCCCAGCCTCGGACCTCTTGACCAAGCGAAATGGCACCGCAGAGACTTTGTCCTTCTTCCCACTAGGTTTGACGTTGGGATCTGGTCCAAGAACGAGCACCAGATCATCTTGGTACTGCGCCTCTACCCGTGCGAACCTCAGGCTGCCGTCACCTCGTCGCAGCACCACCTCTTCCCCCGCGCGGAGGTCGGCATCGTGGGCGCCAAAGGCATAGTTTACGTCAGGCTTCCAGTGGTTTGGAATCAGCCTTCCGGCCCGCCCCTCCTGTAAGAAATGCGCAAAGAGACGGTCAGAGAGTCTACGGTCAAGAGACGGTCAGAGAATCTACGGGCAAAGACCCGTGCACCAGCCGAACCCTTTGCGTCGAATCCGGGAGAATCGAGAAGTGTCTCTCTACACACTTGCGCGCCCTACTGACTTTCAATCGGAATCACACAAGATCTCACCGTCCAAAACGAGAGTTTTGCAGCGTTCTTGCCGTCTACAGCGCTTGTGCCCTCGGTCTCCGTCTCGGCCAGTGAGCTGCGCTTGGAGCTGAGATCGATGAGACTTTTTGGGAGCAAGATCTTGTCGAGATCGATCAGACTTTTTGGGACCCGCTCGTCTGCTTTGCCCCCCGCCTCCTTCTTCTTGTTGTTCTCAGCTCTAGCGAGATTCTCCAAGTAGCGGTAGTGGATGGGCAAGAAGATGTTCTTGGAGACTTGATCGCCCGTCTCGCCTCCGTGATCGTCTGGCACGAGCATGTCATAAGCCCGTGCAAACCCTTGCATGATGCCGCGTAGCAGTACACTCTTATCCAATTCCAGTGCGCGGATTGCTTCCCCATCTGTATCCAGCGGAGCGACAGCCAGCAAGTGCGGTCCCGCAGGCCCCAGACTGACTCCAACCGGGACCTCATCCTCGTTGTACACACCCTGCCACACGGCACACTCGAGCGCCAGCAAACGCCCGACCTCGCGTGCATCATCTGATTGCACCGCATCATCAACCTCATTGGCACTGGCAAGCGCGGGCGCCACGCCCTCATTCAGCCGCAGAATGTCTTCCGAGTAGCGCTCAGAGTGTTTCAGGCTTATCATGTAGTCCTTGACTCTCGGAAAGGGATCAAGGCACTTGGGCGCCACCAGCCGCTCGAACAGTCCGAGGTAGCCCTGCGGCATGCGGCGCCCGTCGGGATAGGAGCGCAGCACCAGCACGTGAGTGCATCCCTGCTCAATCGCAGAGCGATACGGGATGGGTTCATATAGTAAAGCATCAACCATTGGCTCGACCTCGGGCTTGAAGCTTTTCAGGTCCAATGTCTTATTGTCCAGGGCCGTGCTGAGTATCAACGAAGAGTTGCTCTGGGACGACGCAAGGTGTTGAGTTGCAAGGAAGTAGACCATCCCCTTGAATTCGTCCAGGTCAATCAAGCCGTCGAAATTGACATCTGACATTTTCACGACCAGCTCGAGCTCCTCGAGAGTGGGCGTCAATCCAAGATCTTCAAGGGCTGCAAAGACCTCCGTTTGGTTCATACCAGGCATGTCTGTCACGTTGCTTGAGTCAGCGGACTGGGAGAAGACTCTTTGAATGCCCGATGCCTTGCGACGAGTGCCGATAGAGTTTCGGCGGCGCTGCATTTGCTTTATGAACGCGTTGCGCGCCTGGGTCCAGAGCGCAGGGCTTGTCTCCAATTCCTGCTCCAAATATTCATCTAACCCCCGTTTCAGAACATCAGGATTCTGCGCTGACGAGCCCTTGAGCCAAGGAGGCTCCACGCCTGCCACGCCCGGCAGCATGCACGACGCCTTAATGCACTCGCAGAGCGAGGGCAAATCGGTGAACGAACCCTCTTGCGAGCCCAGCCTGACTGAACCCTCTGAAAAAAGTCCCGACGCAATTATTTTCATTGGCTGCTTTGCATCGCGCTCTTGGAACTTTTCCCAGTTGACAGGCAGCAACTCTTGCATGATTGTTTTCATGGGATAGTCAAGCGCCATCATTGCATAGCGCCCTGGTTTGTTCTTGCCCTTGAGTCCACGTGACGGCGTGCTTCCGGATCGCATTCTGGAGAATGGCACCTCAGGAGTAAAGAGGTCCACAAGGCGCCCCATGTCCAGCCATGAACTTCCATTCAACTTTTCTTGGGAAGTGGTGAGGTGGTTACAGAAGAATTCGTACGTAGTCTCCTGGTGCGCCCTGGCCTCAGTGCTTCCCAGCAGATACGTGCCAATTATAGAACCTGCAGAGGACCCTAAGACTAAATCGAAGCAATCATGCACCCCGAGCTCCATCACAGCAGCAGACATTCCTGCAGTGACACTGCCACGCAAGCCGCCGCCTTCGATAGCCAAAGCGATCTTGTAGCCGTCGGTGCGCGCGCCAGGCTGTGAGCCCGACTTCTTGCGCTCCCAGATCGCCCGCAGCACCGGATGCTGAAGCTGCCGCCAGCGCCCATCACCTCGCACGGCACTCTTGTCGCCCAGCACCGTCGGCAAATTGTTGACCTCAATCACTGACACGTTTGTTGTCTCAAGTTGTCCTTTAGTCTGCGAGGGGCCGGCAACGATGATCTGGCCTATCTCGTCTTGCCGCCAAGGCTGCGAACGCCCTCGCACATCTATGTCATCAATCGACACACCGCTCTTGAGCAGCGCATTGAATTCTTCAACCGTTCGTACAGGCATCCTCTCCTTCTTGCCCCAAACCTTACTTGACGTATTTTTCGTCGCCTGCCACACCCCCGATACATTGATTCTCTGCATAGCACCTGCCGCCGCACTCCCCCACTTATATGGTGTGCTCACCACGGCAGTGGCCCCACTGGAAATCGCGCGTCCGGTGTTGCTTAGGACGCCAGCCAAGGGCCCCGCCCTGGAGCTACTTTTTTGAACATTGCTTGCAGCCGCCACACTCTGAGCCGCTCCACTCTGAGCCGTTCTCAACCTTTGTATCTTGCTGCGCTCCCGCTGAAGGGCCTGCCGCAGCACCTCCACCTCACGCCGCAAGCGCTTTAAATCGGCTGCGTCCTTTTCATCCAGCGACTGTGCCCGCTTTTCTGCCTTGGCGGTGTCAGCCTCCGAGCCTGCACCCGCGGACGCAAATGGGTTCGGTCCGCTCGCGTTGGCTGGCCAGGCTAACGGCAACGACGGCCATCCCCAGTACGGCAACGCGTTGTCGAACGCCAACGCGGTTGACAACATTCGCTCCTGGCGTCCTGACGACCCGTTCGCCGATGCCGGGCCACCTGAACGGTCGAGGATGTCGTCCCGGAATGCCGTCACCGAACTCTTAGTGTCGCGGTCGTCTTGTGGCTGCGCTGGGTCCTCGTCCCGGTCAAAGAGCGCCCGCGGCGCATGCCACTGTCGGCGAGCGAAGGGCCCAGTTGCGCGATGCGGCGACGTCCAGATCGGCCCCGCGAGCGCCGGGGCACCCCTGAGCGGGGGCGCGAGAAAGGCTGTGGGCCCCACGCCCCCTGAAAAGCCCGTCGCCCGCTGGAGCAGCGCCGCCGCCAGCGCCGCCAGCACAATCCGACTGGTAGTGCGGCCGAAGGAGAACAACAATTGCCTTCCGCGCCAGCAGCGCCGCCCGAAGGCCACCCCGAGCCCGCGCAACTCTCGAGCGTGCATGAATCGCTGCACACTACCGGCTCCGCGACGCGCAGGTGCCCCGCCTTCTGCGCGTCTTCCCCCCTGCCAACCTGCCCCGTCTGCTACCTCAATGGACCCTTCCATTGTCCTACAGTAAATGACAAATGTGGCCAAAAACGTTCGTCGCCCCCCCCCGGAGCCCAGTAACCGAATCAAGGTTCGAGCAACCGCACAGGGAATTCATCATGGTGATCTCCACGCCCCGCTCTCGCGCACCGCCGCCGGCTGGAGCAGCCCCGGCGGCCCCTCCCGGGCGGCTTGTGACTTGCTGCTGTGTGACTGCCCGAGCGGCGTATCGCTTGCGCTGCCGGGCCTGCTGTGCGTGGCTTTGCGCGCTGGGCGAAACGCGGGCTCTTCCCGCCCTGCGCGCGCGGCGTGGCGGGATGCGGCTCATCGCGCACGGGGGGCTGATTTTGCCGCCGGAGCCGCCACTCGGAACTTGATGGACGATGCCGTTCAGCCGGGACCTGGATGCGCCCCCGCACTGCGTCCCTGTGCGCTGCTCGTCTCTGCGTTTCCGATCTCCAGTCCCTGCGCCCTAGCCGCAGGGGCTCCTGCAGCAGACAGAAATGAGCGGGCGTTTCCTGGGGCGGGCCATGCACCGCTGGCGGGCACACCCAGGGTGTGGCCTGCCCTCCCCTGCGTTGTCGCCAGCATAGCTTCCGGCTCTGTCTGGACTCACGACAGCGTCTTTGCCTTGCGTGTACAGGCCGCCGCCACGAAAGTGCCGGATTCCCAAGACATCACACGCATTGAGCGCATTGGTGAGCAATTGCTTTCCGGTCCTTGTTGTGCCTTGCTCCTGGTGCTTCGACGCCGGCAACTGCGAGACCCAAAATGATGCTACAAATCTTCGTTGGGACTGGCCGTGCCACCTTGCTTGTGCTGCTCTGCATATGGCCGCATAAACGTTCACCATGGGGCTGACCGGCACGTGTGTGCCCAACTTTCACAGGTGCTCACTCCCATATCCGCGGTTTGGGTCTCGATGATGCGCTCGAGGCGCGCATGGTTTCCCAAGGCATGGTGGGGCAGACGAACGCAAGGAAAGCTGCTGGTGTGATCCTCAAGATCATCCAGGAGGGGAAAATTGCGGGGCGCGCACTTTTGATCGCTGGTACGCCGGGCACTGGAAAGACTGCCATTGCGATGGGCATGGCGCAGTCTCTCGGCCCGGACACGCCTTTCACCATGTTGTCTGGCTCAGAAATCTATTCGCTTGAAATGTCGCGCACGGAGGCGCTGACTCAGGGGTTCCGCCGGTCCATTGGCGTGCGCATCAAGGAGGAGACAGAAATCATTGAGGGCGAGGTGGTCGAAATCCAGATTGACAAGCCCGCGTCCGGCAGCGGGGAGAAGCGTGGCAAGCTCACGCTCAAAACTACAGAGATGGAGACGATTTATGACCTCGGCACCAAGATGATCGAGGGTCTGCAAAAGGAGAAGGCGCAGGCAGGCGACGTCATCACCATTGATAAGGCCAGCGGTAAGATCAGCAAGCTCGGGCGCTCCTTCACCCGCGCGCGCGACTACGATGCCATGGGGTCCTCTACCAAGTTCGTCCAGTGCCCCGAGGGCGAGCTGCAGAAGCGTAAGGAAGTGGTGCATACCGTGTCGCTCCACGAGATGGACGTCATCAACAGCCGTTCTCAGGGCTTCCTTGCATTGTTCGCTGGCGACACTGGTGAAATCAAGCAGGAGATTCGTGAGCAGATTGACCAGAAGGTGTCTGAGTGGCGGGAGGAGGGCAAGGCCGAGATTGTGCCGGGTGTGCTCTTTATCGATGAGGTCCACATGCTCGACATCGAGTGTTATTCGTATCTGAACCGCGCTCTAGAGAGCCCGATGGCGCCCGTGCTGGTGTTTGCCACCAACAGAGGTATCACTCGCATCAGGGGAACAAATTACAAGGGTCCGCACGGCATGCCCATCGATCTTCTGGACAGGTTGCTCATCATCTCGACCGAACCCTACACGGAGAAAGAGCTGTCGCAGATCTTGCACATCCGCTGCGAGGAAGAGGACGTGGAGATGACGGACGACGCCCAGGAATTACTCACGAAAATTGCTATGGAAACGTCTCTGCGATATGCCATTCACATGATCACTGCCGCATCGCTCGTATGCACCAAGAGAAAGGGCACCGAGGTCGACGTGCAGGATATTAAGCGCGTGTACAGCCTATTCTCGGACCTGAAACGAAGCACCCAGTATATGATGGAATACCAGCACGAGTTCATGTTTTCGGAGATTGGCGCTGGTGCGGAAGATGTCGTCAGCGGCGAGGGTATGGCAACAGATTGATGGCCAGTTTTCTGGCCGTGGTCTGTTGCCTGTTCTAGGTCGCGCGAACATCGCGTGAAACAGCTTCAGGATTTTGCCAATAGTATTCGGGGGGTCGTGTGAGGGGGGTGTCCTTTCCGCATGCCCTCCCGGTATGTTGGGGAAATGGGTATTTTTATCTGAAGGCGCGAGTGAGAGGCTCAAGCTAAAGAATTGTGTGTGTGTGTGTGTGTCGTGATGGAGAAATCGAAGGCGGAGCTCGCTTCGGAGGGTGGGTGTTGTTTAGAAGTGACAGCGTGTCGACATCTGTTGTGTTGTTGTCTCGATTATCTGCCATTGTTCTTGTTTTCTTCTTTCATAAAGACTTGGAAAAACGGTCAGCTCGAATGCTAACGCTCCGCTAACCTACAAGGTCACTGACGGTGACAACGTAACAATCGTTGTTACTTGTGGTCTTGCACCACTCCGCGAAGCGCTACTACCAGTATGGGGCGGGTGTTTAAGTTCCCACCACCTGGGGTAAGGAGGGTGACGGGCCCGGGAGCTTGCTTGCATGCTTCTGGGCGCTTTCAATATCCATGAGCAGTCTTGATGTCTCCATCGCTGCTGTCTTGGCCCTCGCTGCCGCTTCTGCGGCAACGCGCCGCAGTTGCTGCGCGTCCTCTCTCTTTGTTGCATCTGCGTCTGAGACCTTGGTTGCCGAAACAAGCGTGCCATTGTCATACGTGCAGTGTCGCGCTGTGAGAGAGACCAATTTCAGGCAACAACGACTGAGATGCACGCATCGCAACTCGCCGCGCTCTCAAGTTTTGCGATCCCGCGTTGCCGGAGGCATGTCTAGAGATATAAACACAACGCATAGGAACAGGGACGCACCGACAGCATCTTCAACGAGGATGCCCTCGCCATGCCGTTGCCCACAGATATAGAAACCGCAAAATACAAGACCCTCGGCGTTGGATTCGATACCATACCCGTGCCGAGCATCCTCAAGCCACTCTCCCTCATATCGAGCGCCCTTCGTAGACAAATGCACCCCGACGCCGTGCGCGAAGCCGGCTTGCCATTCTCCCATATACTTGTCGCCAGATGGGAGCAACAGGGCGCCCAGCCCGGAAAGCATCCCATTCTGCCATTCCCCGATGTGTCTGGTTCCGTCAGCGCTCGTCGCTATTCCATGCCCCCGCGGCACGCCGTGGGGATCACAGGCGCCTTTGTACACAGGTGCTTTCCGTTCCCCCAAGGGTACGGGCTGTGTATGCTGTGCTGAGCTGGCGGAAGACGACGAGTCAGCGCTAGAGCGGGTAACAATTACGGAAATACCATGAATCCATGCATCGCGCTCTTCAAAAGAGTTAGCCCCAAATGCCAAAGAAAGCGGCTCGGAGGCAGCGAGCGCCCAGTCGCGTGGCATGGCCTGCACCCGGAATATGCATGCGCGTCGCTGACCCGTCACATTGAAAGCAGCATCCAGCTCGGGCGTGCTACCCTGTACCACGCTCAGAATTGATATCTGTTGCTCTTTTCCTCCGATAAACAGACTACCCGTAGGCAGTAGCTGCACGTATGTCTGAAACGCATTTTTGCTCGGTTTGGCCCTCGCCATCGTATACACCCACAGTTGAGCCCCCCGAGCCACACTTTCCACAGCTGAGCGATTTCTGCGTGGGAGCCCTTTTAGACTGTGGAGATTCCACCTTAAATGCTGGTAGTCGTCGATGACGCCCAATTGCAAGGGATCTGCGTTGTCTTCCAGAAGATCAGACAAGGAAGGAGGTTTTTGGTCTTGGACCTCTGCAACATCGGCTTTGGTGCCAAGTTCTGGCGAAATTCGACTGTCCTGTGAATCTTTTCCAAAGGATCCGAGTCTGTGGGCCTGCGGCAATGCAAGGGCTACAATTGCAGCCGCAACAGGGCGAAATCCCTTGGCTAATGCACCCATTTTGAACATGACTTGCAACGCGCGGAAACCAGGGATGGTCTCTATGTCCTCTCCATCTACGAAAGGACGCCGTCGCTGCTGCTGGCGCAAGAAGACAGCTGTCAAAGCGCACAGCGCGTCCAAGTGCCCGTGCTGTGTAAGCATTTCGACGGTTGCAGGCGTGTACTCGAACGTGAGCATTCTTTCAATTGCCTTCAACTGATCCGCCCGCCCTCGCGACCGGAGCAGGGCTAATACGTCTTCCAGTTCAGCCTCCGACAATGGCGGAGTACCAACCCGCCGCAACGTCAAGGTATCTCTGTAAGCATCTTCAGCAAACAGGCTGCTGGCATCTTCCCGCTCCTCCTCATCCGTGCAGTCAAGTGTCTTTACCAGGGCCGGGTCGTCATCATCGCACAGCAAGTCGTCAAGTGTGCTCCTATCCCCCTTCCTATTACAATATCCCCGGTCGTTGCTCCTCGTGTTGGTTGGCGCCGATTTTGGTCTAATCTGCCTGCCATGGTTCTGTGCGCGCGGCCGTGGGCTGCGACCCATGGGGGTGGAGGGCGTCCGGGGTGTGCACAGACTGTGAGACGAGTTGTTGGTGCTTCGCGAAGTGGCCTGTTGTGGGCTTCTTGGGACCTTGGTCTGTAATTCCTGGTTACCCAGATGCAATCTGCATTTTGGCAATAAACCAAGTCACTTGCAGGAACAGCGAGAGAGGCGGCAGGGGGGGGCAGGATCTAACGCGAGCACGCGTGAAGCGGGTTCGCGCGGCTAGCAAACCTGGTCCCGTGTCGTGGTTGCTGCCGTGCCGGCGACCTGCCACCCGAAAAAATTACATGTGTCTCTCGCTCTGCACGGTAGCGGAACCCAACCGCTGGGTGCAGGAACGGGGGTGCACTCACATGGTGATGGATCGCTCCAGTTCGCGAGTGTAGGCTGTTGGCGCGAGCGGGAGCTTGTTGTGCTCCTGAAGCTCCTGCAGGACCAGGTACACTGAGCGTCAACGTCTGTTGGGGCGCGCAACACAGTGTTGCGGGTCACCCGCCGCAACGCACCGCGAGCCTGCGTGTGCGGAGATTGCGCTGCACAAGGCTGGCCATGTCTGCATGGATGGCCTGCAGCTCCTCGGCCGATGTGTCACCCGGCCCGTACACTGGGCGCCAGTTTTGCGACATGGCAGTTAGTATGGCACGAACCATACTAACTGATGTCGCAGAACTGGCCGTACACTGGCGCCGAGTGCGCCAGGATGGAAGCCAGGGGTGAGGCTGGCGACAGGGTCGCCCGCTGCCACTGAGGCAGGGGCCTGCACCTCCTTTCCCCCCCTGGCCCGTTTTCGGACGCGCTACTTGCGGTACGATGAAGCGAGGCATTTCCTTGAAGAACGGCTCCACCAGCTTGCGGCCCAGCCGCACAGCTTCGTTCACGGACCAGGAAGATGTGTGGGAGGTGGGTCGTTGGGCGAGCATCTGTGCCACCCGCACGCGAGGGCGCATGCAGCGGGTTTTCGCTGGCTCGGCCAGCTGCGACTAGTACCGGCGTGCCGAGTTCTGTCGCTGAGTCGTGCTGTTGCTGAGTCTCAGCCAGACTCAGCGAATCGGCAGATGTTTCTGCGTTCTTCAAACGCGAAGCCATCCCTTGCACGTGCAAACGCGCTCGGGTGGCCCTTCCGTCCTCTCTGCGTGCGCATCGCGAAGCCGCTTGCTGGCAACTGACATCACACGTATATGCTGTGCTCGTTTTGCTTTGGTGGCCCGTGGGGTGCGAAAAACACGACCCCTCGCGCCGAAAAACACCCTCAGATCGAGCAGGTACGTTAAGCACATGCGCACATGCACGCATGCGCTCGGTGTGCAAGTAGTTGAGTAACCAATTCTGGTAGCTTTAGACTCTCGCGTGGCTTTGAACTCCTTCCCACGTCTCACTTCTCACTTGCTCCTGCCTCCTCCTGCTGCTCAACCCCGCGCTTCATGATTCTCCCCCCTTTGCGCCTTTTCCCCATCCCCTTTTGACATTGCTATTGCTGCTACCCCTGGATGGCTCCGTACCTACAATAACCGCCCGCACCACTGACGCCGCAGGTCGAAGGCCCTGAGGCAAGTCCGCGAAAAGAGGCAAGCCTGACGCCTGGAGGTGCTGCCTTGGATCTAGGGTGGCGTGAGACGACAGCGGCGACGCGTGCCGGCACAGGATATGATGCGCAATCGTACCCGAGGTCCGCCATGTGCCAGCGCACGGAGTGTAAGCTAGTGCAAATCATGCCGCGCACCCAGACATGTAGACGCATGATTGACTTTTGCACTTGCCCGGCAGCCGCGGTGCAACAGGGCGCGCCGACACGGCTGTGCGAAGCAAGATGGGAAAGTCGAGCAACAGGGACGCTACATCGGCACGTGCGGATGCGTCGACAACCTTGTCGTCTCGCCGCTCTTCCATGCCGCAAACGCGCTCGGATGCTATGGTGCTTGTGTATGTGTGTATTGTGTATAAGGCATACACGCTCTGCCTTGGGTGTGTGTGTGTGTGTGTGTGGTACAATGCATACACAAACTCAGTGTGTATTTGTGTCGCAGCACTCTGTCATGCCGTCACGGAGCAATTCCATGTCGACGCAGCAGTTGGGCATGGTGCTCGAGGCGCGGCAATTTGCACAGCGCGTGCAAGACAAGCTCGACGCCCAGTTTCTGGAAGAGGTCTCAGCAAGAGCACGCTTGCACGTGATCGATGCTGCCTCATTTCTAGTTGTGATGCCGTTGGTGATAGGCTGTGATATGCGGTAGGCTGTGATATGCGGCATGTCTGGGATATGCGGTATGTAATGCACTATGTTTGGATGCAGGCGCAAACAAAAAGCGCGGTCAAGATCCAAGCATGGTACAGGATGATGCGCTACTCGAGAGCGGGGCCGCTCGCGCTGGTCTTCAGGAAGAACGAACGCAAACGCAAATACGCCGCAACGGAGGTGCAGCGCGTATATCGCGGCCATCGTGCGCGGCATGATCCCGATTTGGACCTGAGAATCGAGATCCGTCGTCTAGAGCACTGCTGCGCGATTATGATTCAGTCCGTCACACGCGGACACATCCACCGCAAAAGGGTGAGAACTATGGTTGCGAATACACAGCTCAGGAGGATGATGAATGCGCTTTCGGTGATGCAGCGATATGTTCGCGGCTTCAGGACACGACAGCGGCTCAAGCGGGAACGGGATTATCTTATGAAGCATGTGCGTGTGATTGAGGCATTTTGCTACAACTGGTTCCAGCCATGGCAGCACCGCCAGCATGCGCTTCTGCAAGGGAATCTTGAACGCATTGTTATAGTGCAGTCAAAAATCCGAAGATTCATCGCTCTCAAGCACGCGCATGAGCGGCGCAAGACCAAGCAAGATTTCGCCGTGGCCGGCGCCTGGCAAATTCTCTACTGGGTGGTGCTGGTGCTGCTCCTCTGCTACACCATCAATGAGCGCGGAGATGGCGCCTTCAATGCCTACCTCCATGCTGTTGACTCGCATCTCTTTCCTCCGCCCCTCCCTTTCTCCGCGTCGTCACCAGGTGCCACCGCGATGGCGGCCGCGGCATCTGCCACCCATGCCCGCAATGCCATTGCACGCGCTGTGGCCAAGACGTCAGCCGCCGCTTCAGGAATGAAACAAACTCCAGCACCAGCGTTTTCAACAGCAGCACCTGCGCCTGCGCCGGTGGCCGCATCACCTGCTGCCACGCCACGACCCTCAGCTGCAGCACCAGCGCCTGCGCCGGTGTCACTGGCGACACCGGCAATGAAAAGTCTGGCGAATCGGAATCCCGCTGCTGCAGCAGCCGCTGCCGCTGCCGCTGCCAAAAGCGGCCGCATTACAGCGCCGAGTATAGCTCAAATCTCGCAGCCACGCCATTTTTGGACCTGGCTCGAATTCCTTCTGCTGCCGCAGGTGCGTCTCGTCGGACAGACGCAAGCCTGCTCTATATTGGCGGCTAATGATCGCACTTGTGCGCCAGCGCCGGCGCCTGGAAGCTCGAGCTCAGCCTTCCAACATGATGCCGTTGAGGGCATGATTGCTGCTCAGGTGTATGTGAGCCAGCAGCGCACCTCGCGGTGGCGCTACAAGCTGCCGTATGCACGTACGCGAAACGTGTATGACGCCTGCACGTTTACACGCCTAGGTGCGGGCCACGTGTGCCTCAACGTGCCCGAGGGCACCAATACAGGTTTATGGGAAACGGAGGCATACGGGCATGCGCAGAAGCTGCAAGCGAGCACGATACAGGAATACCTCAATAAGTCGACCAACTACACCTTTTTCACCTACGACTTTGCTCGTCCGACGCTGGACGCCGCGGGGTCCTTCCTGGCGTCAGGCAGCTCATCCAAGGTGTTTGGCAGCACCTTCCTCAACTTCAGTTTCGGCTCTGGCAAGGGTGATGCTGGCATGACACACGGTCACCTCTCGCACTACCCGGACGGGGGCTTTAGTCTGGGAGCTGCCGAACCTTCATCCTCTGCCACCACAGAGACGCAGGGGCGGTATGCCAGCCAGAGCCTCAACATCACCGACCCAGCAGTGACAGCATGCGGCGTGCCATGCGAGCGCGGCTTGCGTGGCCTGGCCCTCGCCGAGTGGCTCGACAGCAGCACTCGCGCCATTGTGGTGACAATGGCGACGTACTCGCCTGTGCTCAACGCGCTCGTGGCGGTCAAGGCGCTGGTGGAGTTTGGGCCTGGGGGTGGCGCAGTCATCTCTCGCCACACCGCTGCCAGTCGTCTGTTGCCCTTTGGTGGTGGCTGGGGTCTTCCTTGGGCGGCAGGCGGTCATCAAATGCGCTCGCGCATCGTGCCCGAGATTTTCCTCATCTTTTTTGGGGTTGTACATCTCGCAGTGCGGCTGTATTTGTCACTCTATTCTGTGCACATAGAACGCAAGATCCCGCGGAAGGGTGCGGCGGGAGCAGGGGAGGTTCAGGAATCAAAGGGCTACAAACTTCGACTGGTCCGACGTGAGGGCAAGCTATCGCACAGGCTCAAACATACCTTTTTCCACGGCTGGATCTGTGTCGATCTGTGGACGTGCAGTTTGTACATTCTCTACTCCCTTGCACGGCTTGTTGCCGAGAGCCGTGGTGCCACCCTTGTGTCCAAAGTCGTGGTAAGTGTGGGTCTAGCTTTAGAGAAACCCTCACATTTAGTTGTTGCTAGTGCTGGTGGAGGTGATTTGCAAGTTGGGTAATAACGACACTGACGACGCACATGCTGCAACCCCCACCGCACCCACAAACAAACACAACCCTACAAAACACGCGACAGATCGACGCGGGGTTTGCGACCTTTGCCGAAGCACAGGACATCATCTGGTTCAACACTGCCGCAGACGGACTGATCGCGCTGGTTGCCATGCTGGTATGGAGCCGCGCCATTTTCAAGTACTTGCCGACGATACGCTGGCTGTATGCACCGGCGCTGGCGGCGCAGCGCGTGCTACTTCCTCTGCTCGCCTTGGCAGTGGTTGGTTTCTGGGCGCTAATGGGGGCGGCGCATGTGGCGGTGCTTACGTACGGCGCAACCGAACGGCGCTTTGCTTCTTTCCAAGCCGCGCTGGGTACCATTGTAGATGAGCTGGCGAATTATAATGCGCTTGCTGCCATGGATGAGACCCCCTCATATTTGGACGCGCGCTCTTCTCGGGGGCGCGGGCAGTGGGTGGTGGGAAGCGAGAGCATGGGTGGCGTAACACGAGGGCGGGTGTGGGGGGGAGTGGGTGCCGGGAGGATGGTCCAGGGCGCAGGGATGGAGGGGTGGGGCAGGGGTGGGTGGGGGGTGAGGAACGGGCGCAGTGCTGGGGATGGATTCATCGATTGTGTACGGATTTGTGGGTTGCTGGTGGGGTCTTGGGCTGTGGGTGTTGCGATCAGGGCAATGCAGGTGCCCTTGCCTCCGAGCTCATGTGTTTTTCACGCCGCAACCAACGCGTGCATGCGCGCCTGTACATCCTTCTTTTTACTACACTACACGTCTGTAGAGAATACTTTTTGGTTAAGGGCGTAGGTTTCGGAGAGAGAGAGGGAGGGAGGGAGGGAGGGAGGGAGGGAGAGAGAGAGTTCTGCACATACACGCGCCGTGTGTGTCTAGACAGACACGTGCATGGCCCTTGGCCTTCTTGCGCACACGTGCATAGCCCGTGGCCTTCTTGCGCACACGTGCGCACGAACATCAAGACTTGTGCACACACTTTGTTTAGGGTTTAGTGTTTAGGGTTTAGGTTCTTCATCAAGATTTGTGCACACACTTTGGCGGTAAGGACCTCATGCTGGTCGTCTCATGAGGTCTCATGTCGCTTTGCGGCAGGAGGAGAGCATCAAAGCTTACCGCGGTGCCGTACAGCCGTGGCTCTATGAGGTAATGATAGCCGTGGCTCTCGGTGTCATATTATTATTATCATAATCATGTTATTACATTATTACTATTACATGCGCGCGCGCCACGCCCGCACTGCTGAGGGGATGGACACGCGAAATGATGCCAATCTCTGTGATGCGTGAAATGCAGAGGTTGATGACATGCACAATGTCCAAACTGCACTCCCTGTAGGGCATCCAACGTATACACTGTGGCATTCAGACGAGATGAGATGCGTGATATGAGGAAATGTCTCCGACGTCTCTTTCGTCTCTCTCTCTCTCTCTCGCGCGCGCGCTCTCTCTGTTTCTCTCTCTCTTCTCCTTCCTCATCCCTCCCTCCTTCCGTTCCTCTCTCTCTTCCTCCCCCCTTCTCCCCATAGGGCATCCGGCGCACGGATCAGTATAAACATTGGCACTTTCCGCCCATGATAGAGCTGTGGCGTTTCGTGCGCAAGGAGCTGCGGAGCACTGAGAAGGTCAAGGCAATGCTGCAACGTGCAATTGTTGAGTGGCCAGACTGCAGGGGCAACTAAAATAACTAAACCAACTAAACCAACTAAACTCGTTCTCAGGTCAAGGCGATGCTGCAACGTGCAATTGTTCAGATGCGAGTGCTCTTGCAGGTTTGTGTGTGTGTGTGTGTGTGTGTGTGTGTGTGTGTGTTCAGATGCGAGTGCTCTTGCAGGTTTGTACTGAGCGCCAGAGAGACATGCACAAAGGGAGAAAGACAGAGAGCGCGCGCGTGTGCGAGCGAAAGAGCACGCGTGTGTGCGAGAAACAGAGCGCGCGCGCGCGCGAGAGAGAGAGAGAGAGAGAGAGAGCAAGAGCGAGAGCGAGAGCGAGAGAGAGCGCGCGCGAGAGCGAGAGAAAGAGAGGAAGTGAGAGACCCTACCTGAGTGTGCACGGTGAGGACGACATAGAGAAGGGACACGGAGAGGCGGTTCATGTGCTGGGGCTGGTGAGTGGGGTGGGGTGGGGTGGGGTGGAGTTTTGAGAGACGTGTCCGCACGCAGATCCGCGGAGCGAGGAAAGAAACGACCTCGATCAAGTTCACATGGGCCCTTGTCCTGGATGAGGACGAAAAAGCGCAGGAGAACAGAATCGCTGTGAGGAACCTCCGCAAAATTTCGCGCAAGATCGCGGAGCAGAAGAGGGAGTTTGAGACAATGACTGGCGTGCTGGAGAAGCGAATTCAGGTGTATTTGCATGTGTGTGTGTGTGCGCGCGCGCGCGCGTGCGTGTGTGTGCGCGCGTGCGTGCGTGCGTGCGTGCGTGCGTGTGTGCGTGCGTGTGTGCGTGCGTGTGTGCGTGCGTGTATTATGCAGACGCGAATTGAGGTTATTTTTTGCTTAGAGGGAGGGGGTTGGGGTGGGCGAGTGTATACATATACATATATATACATATACATATACATATTATCATCCATTGTGTTGCGTTGCTGTGACCTTAGGTTGCGAGACAGAGAGAGAGAGAGAGAGAGAGAGAGAGTCAGAGAGAACCTCTCTCTCTCTCTCTATGTATGTATGTTTACATACATACATGCATCCATACATACGTATATACGTATATACATACGTGTGTGTGTGTGTGTGTGTGTGTGTGTGTGTGTGTGTGTGTGTGTGTGTGTGTGTGTGTGTGTGTGT
>Ga0315899_10002929_pt1 | contig 18691 bp, 25 predicted proteins | sample LakEriMetagenome_2_FD_203518 | JGI IMG/M metagenome (GOLD analysis project Ga0315899, IMG submission 203518) | Freshwater fungal communities from buoy surface, Lake Erie, Ohio, United States - Buoy 4 MA112 | ecosystem: Environmental > Aquatic > Freshwater > Lake | place: USA: Lake Erie, Ohio... | reverse complement strand
GCGCTGTAATCGGTTGCGCTGTTAATGGTTAACGCTTCGGCATTGCGTTTAATTATTGCTTGTGCGTTTAATACTTGAGGCGAATTTATCGCTAAGTAGATTTTTTCGATTGGTATTTGTACCTTTGCAAGTGAGTTCATGTAGTTCTGTTTTACTGATGTGTGAGGGGCGGCGCTTTGCCGCCCTTTATTATTTAATCCCACGGTAGGTCGTTAGCCGCTTTTTGTCCGAATATATCGTCGATGTCTGGTAACTGCTCAAAGTTCGCGGGCGGTTGTGTTTTAGGGGTGAAATCGTTTTTAAAATTCGCCGCCGTCATTTTAATGTATTCGTCCGATTCTTTGATTTTATCCTGAATGAACTCGGGTAGCTTTGCGAATGTTTCTTGATTATGTTCGGTGGGCGAATAAACATAAGCCTCGTTAATCGGTTCGGGACACGTTAAGCCCTTTGGCATCGGCGTTATGCTCATAATGTTTGCATAGGTATTCTCGCCTTTGGTTACGTGCGTAACGTTTACCATGCACGTTTTACCCAGTAGTGTAAAAATATCGAACTTAGCCGCCTCGCCGTCGGTCATTTTCTTACCTAACCACGCCGAAACATCGCGGCGTAATAACGCCTTTTCATTCATGCTTAACGTGTAGATGCTGCGAACGTAGTACGGCTGTTCGCCTTTGTCGTCGTTAAATACCGCTTTCTCGGTTGGCAGTTCAAATAGGAATTGAACTTTGCGCTTTTTACCGGGAAAGTTACCGCCCTGCTCGGACGTTCCGAGGTCAATAATTTGATAGCAGCGCGCTGGGTATAAACCTTCGGGCGCAATTTGTCGTGCGGCGTTGCCGCCTGTTGGAGCTGTTAAAGCCATTTTAAAAAGTATTAAGGGTTAAAAATTAAAGGTTCTCGGATTGAATCGCGTGTACGAGGTTGCGGTTAATGCCGTCGATAACCTCGATGAAAAGGTCGCTAAATTTTGCGCGCTCTAAAGGCTCAAATAGTCGGTGCTCATTTGGTACGCCTTCGACCTGTTCGCGGTGAAATTTACGCGCTAAGTTAGCCGCGCCTGAATCGCATCGGGTGTAAATTCCTTTCATGCAGCCGTCGTTAACGAGCATCGTCATAACGCCGCTAAGGTGGTCGTAAAAATAAAATTCGGTGTTTTCGTAGTTGCGGAAAATGGTTACTGTGTCCACGTTTATAAGTGTTTAAAGGTTTAAAAAGAAAGGGCGGTTATTAGCCGCCCGTGGGGGGTTAGTCAAAGTAAGCGCCGTATGCTTGGCGAGCCTCAAGTAAATCGTCTATTTCTTTTTGTAATACGACCTCTATCGCTTCCATTTCTTTAGTCCAAAAAGACTGCTCGTTCATTTTGTCTAAAATAGCTGAACGCTTATTAATTTCGGCTTCGATTGTTGGGTTGATTCTGAAACCCATTGCTGCAAATTCTGATGACATGGTGTAAATGTTTAATTGTTTAACACTGCAAACATACAACACTTTTTTAAATCTGCAATACGAAAACAAAAATAAATGCAAATTGTTTTATAAAACGCTGATAATTAACGCTCTTAATTTTGCGACCTACCCAAACCGAAACCGATAAGCGCCCCGAATCCGACCTTTGCCGCCGTTGTTTCGTACCATTTTTTGGGCGGTTCGGGAATGACAAAGCTGCGTAAGCCCTCGACGTTCATATTTGGGTTATCTATTGCAAGCCTTACCACGCTTTCACGGTTACGAAACGGAAAAACACCGCGTAAAGTATCGCCTATTCCTACCGAAATCGTCGCGGGTATGTTTAATGAATCGATTTGCAGGTATCCGAGGCGGTTAATTTTGCCACTCATATACACCCAGCGTTCAGATTTCGTGAAATTTCGCGGTAAAACAAGCGCGGGAACGCTATCGCGTATGTAAATCGGTTCGCCTAATTGAATTTTAGTCTTATAAATGGTGCGTGTAACTACCTCAACCGCCGCCTTCGGCTTATCGATGCGCAATTTTTCGGTTAAATCTTTGAGTTCTGCGATTTGTTGCCCTTGCGTGTATATCGTTAAGGAATCGTTTACGTGAGTTTTAACGAACTTTTGCTCTGTTAGTGTGGTTTGCGCTTGTTCATGGCACGAACGCACTAATAATAGGCTCAAAATCGCTAAAAATAGCAACCTTTCAGCCCAAACGTAACTCGGCGATGTACTTTTGGATTCTTTCACGGCATTTTATTTGTTCGGTTAGTATTGCTTTGGCGACGTTAGGCGGCATTTCGCGCTCGGTTAGGTATATTTTCAATACCTTAATTAAACGCTTATCGATTTGCTCGTCGGTCATATTTGGCGCGTTGCTTTTTTGACTAAAACCTTAACGGCTTCGTCCAAATTTACGACCGATTGTTCTAGCATCTGCAAAAGTTCGCCGCGCTCGGTTTCTGATAGCGACCTATTGCCACTTATTAATTTTACCAACCCACTAACCGAGGTTAACGGCTGTCGTAATTCGTGCGAAAGCATAAATCTAAACTCCTCGAGTAATACCCGTTGGCGTTCGTGTTCGTGGGCGCTTATGCTCGTAACGTCTACCAGTTGAAACCCGATAAAATGCACAGCACCCATAATGCTGTAAATATTCCAAACGTTAAAACGCTCGGATAAATTTTTTTGCTTAGTGCGGGCGTAAACGCGGGCGGGTTCGGGCTGTTTATCCTTTGCCCTTTTTACGGCTTCTATGAGCGTTTCTTTATCCTCGTGGCTGCTAACTATATCGACGATATTTTTCGGCTTAATATGGCTCGCGTAATGCTTAAAAAGTTCGTTAGTGCTTACGATTGTACCGTCGGTATCGGTTACCACGTAAAACAAGTCTAAAGAGTTTTCGAGTATGTATACCGTTGACACGATTGCAAATTTACGCAATCGTTAAAAATATTCTAAACGTTTTTTAAATCATTATATAAAGCCGTCCACGCAGGCACGCAACCGAGCGCGTATTTAATAGTTAGCAACATCGTAAACGTTAAAACTATTCCGTTGGCAAGTATATCGTAATTCATAGGCGTTTCAGGATTCGGCTCATTTCTTACAATCTGAGTTTTCGGGATGTAATACGTGGCAGCCGGGTACAAAGATACATCGCACGGCTGAATTGTATCGAATGCCGTGAGCACTTTCGGCTTTGGCGGTGTGGCAATGACAGCCTGAAAGCTCTCGCGGTTGGATTGCGCAAAAGAGGTATCGGCATGAGCCGCTTCCCAGCTCATGGTATCGAGGTTTATCTTGTTATGCCTCGCAATTTTCACGGTGTCTCTACGAATCTGCTGCATCGCTCTTGGCTTTTGGGATATATCCTGCTGCTATTAGTGCTGCAATAATGGCTGTTAATGTCTCGGCTGTTATCACTTTGAAGATTAGCAAAAAGATTGATACCAATATCATCAGCGAACCGATGGTGCTGCGCCAGTGCTTGACGATTATATCGAGTATTCGCCTTGGTTTGGTAGGTCTTCGTGCCATGCCTTAATATACGCGCAAAGCCTTGCAGCGTTTGGGCAACGTAGGGCTAAAAATTACAAAGTGAGAAATAGAGATTTGCCTCATCTCTGCGCCTGTTGGTAAGCCCTTGCAGTGCTTTGCCGCCTGCCTTGTTCCACTTCAAAAACTCATCGAGGATGCTCGGGTCGGCTGGGTTGGCTTTGGCTTTCTTTAACAGCGTAGATTTCACCAACGCACCAGTCCCCACGTTGTAGGCAAAGCACACAAGCGCATCGAACTGGCATTGGTTAAGGTTAGGTAGGTGCTTATTGACTGCATCCTCATAGGGCGAAAGCGTGGCGAGCAGCAATTGCGTTGCTTCCTTTTCGCTGTTGAGCTTTTCGCCGAGCAGCACCTTCTTGCCATTCGGGTAGCGTGTGCTGCCGTATCCAATGGTCGGCACTCCAGCAGGGCAAAGGTAGGAACTAAGCCGCAAGCCCTCATACTTCTTAATCAGATTCAGACCGAGAAGCGAGGTGGAGCGCATTAGATGATAACGTATTGAAGGACTGCGTAAAGGCTTTGAAAGTTATGTCCGTTTGTTACGGAAGTAACGTTAATCACAATCTTGTCACTTGTAGTATTAGCAGATATTACCCAATTGGCAAGTTCTCCATCACTAACATTACTATAAGCTACAATACCAAAAGCGTTTTTAGCATTGGTAAAATCAGATGCAACAGGTAAATTCAACTCAAACTCAGCACCAGTTTCGGCAGCATCCATTAGAACGTCTAAAAACAATGAGCAAGTTACCACACTATCAACACGAGAATAATTTCCGCCTTGAATAACAACACTTGGATTTGTGCCGCCTGTATTAGTAGGCGTTGGATTCCATGCGCCACTCTCAAACTGCGGCATCCCTGAGTAGATGTTCTGCACTTCAATTTGCTTGGATTGATTTGCGCCAGTATCTACAATGTAAAACACATCAGTTGCAGCTGCCGTGCTTGTCGCTGTTAGGTCGGTTACTTTTACGCCTGCCATACTATAAGAATTTTTACAAAGTTAAAAAAAATCAATGACTTTCGGATTGTATTCAATCGTTGGCAATTCTTTAACCCAGTCAATGGTTGTGTTGCTTACCTCTTCGCGGCTTATTATCCAGTTGCCATCTGCATCTTGGATAGGGTTAAAGGTCATGTCGGTAGTGTATTCGATACCTTTGAGCTGGTTGGCTTGGTCTTGTGTGAGCATATAAACGATTATCATACTTGTCTGCCTAATGTGGTTTGGAAAGCTTGCACGATAGTGTACATTGATGAGGCATCTGCATCAGTCAATCCGCTGCCTATGGTTGCAAAGGCTAAATTTCGACTCGTGAAAAAGTTGCTACCCTGATACGAGCCTATGAATATATTTTGGCTATCCTGCGCAAATGATACTAAACTTTGCGTAATGATTGCAGCCCCATTCTTATACATCTTCGATGCCGTTGATGTCGTTCGTGTGCTTATGTACAATCCTTGCGAGTTTGTATTTGCAACAGTTGGAGTTCCGCTAAAATAAGCCCGATAAAATGCACCAAGCCCCGGCCATCTTGGGCTGTGGTGAATACCACCAGTGAACCCACCACTACCCATGTCGATACTCTGCTCATCTACATTCGTCCTTGAATAACTTGAGATATGTGCGCTGTTATTATTCAATACTAAATTGTTCAATCCAGTATTGCCCGTTGCATTTACTCCGTTGCCAGTAATTCCATTGGCATTGTGCGTCATCCCACCGCTCCAAGTTATTTGATATTGCGTTGTATTGCGCAAATTAAATGAGTGGGTTGATGCAGTACCGCCAACGAATGGATATATCGCATTGAACTTAGTCCAAAGATTCGCAGACTTGAGCGATGTTACCAACGTGCAGACTGCGCCCGATATGGTCGGGTTAGTTATGCCAGTAGCAGTCAAAAACGCAGCGCAGTCAGGGTCAACAGCCGCAGCATAAACGTAAGGATTAATTATAAAACTCATGCGTAAGTACCGATTAATGCCACCTTTAATCCCGTTGCCGTGCCGTTGCCGATTTGGTCGATGTCGATTGTCATCTCTGCATCATCGGCAAGAGCCGTGTCGCTAATTACTGGAGGCGTGGCTGCCGTTGTACTTGTCTTTTCGGTGTTATCAATGGTTAGTTTAGTGCTTAATATGCTTACACCGCCCTCGTTAATGTCCACCGTAAAGATACTGCCCGATGCTTGCGCTGTGGTTAGCGATGCCCGAACTGCTATAAGGGTAACAGCGCGAGGCATCCTGAAAGTAATCTTTGCCGTTCCCGTTGTGAGTGCCGTGGTTTCATCCGATGCAGCAACCACAAGCTCGAAAGGCAAAGCCGCAAGCGTGCCATTCCCTCGAACATACTGCGAGGTCGTGCCGCCTAACACATTGCCCAAACTTCGATTCTTCCAAAGGTTATTTACCCCAGTAGTGTAGACCAAAAGGTCATTGTTAACGGGCGTAACGGTTGTGATGTCAACATCGCTAAGCTCGTCAAGCTGGAAGCCGTTTTGCACAAACACATATATCTGACCATTGCCTGCATTCGCACGCTCAACAATCCCGATACGTGTTAAGTGATTTGGCGCTAATGGTAGCGTGTTGGTGAGTGAGCCTGCGGTATTTCCTACATAAAGCGTATCGCCTGCGGTAAACATCCCAGTGTTGATACCATCGACCACGCCCTGCGTTATGATGTAGCCCTTTTGATTTGGTGCAATCGAACTACTGAATACAAGCCCTACCGTTTTGGAGCTTGTCGCCTCGGTAGTGTTATTCGCGAGCTTCACCGTCATGCGGTCTCCAGTTGCGCCAAAGGCATAGACAGGCTGCCCTCGGTTAATCGTTACGCTGTCCGCATTTGTGATGTAGGCGAACATTTGATTCGGTGCAACGCCAAGTATTTGGAAGTTCGTCCCGTCATATATTGCAACGAATTGCTGGTTCGCTGCAATGTCGCCGCCTATGATTGGCACGGTGTTATTCTTTGCAATGTTAACCGCACCAAGTCCGTTTATGTTTAGCGTTGATGCGCCTGTGTTCGCGTTAGTGAATCCTATCGCGTATGCATCGTTGAGGTTGTATGCTGTTACCCCTGCAATAGTTACCGCGTAGGTATCAGTCCCCGTTGCCTGACCGCCTTGCATACCCGTTGCGGCGGTGCTGTCAATCGTGAAGCTCGGATATGTACCGCTTACGGTTATATCCGTGCCGCCTATGATGCTTACGATTTGGTCTGGTGCGGTGTTGGTTACAATGTTACCCGTTAAGTCGATACCCGTGCCCGCTGTTAACGCATCTTGTTTACCGTCGAATGTATTAAAGTCGGTTGCGCTTAAATAACCGTCGCTTACCGTTGTAGCCTGCGTTATACTTATATCGGGTGTAGCCCCACCGCTGGAGCTTAACGGCGCGCTTGCTGTTACGTCTTCAACAATCGTAACGGGTATTGTTGGCTTGTTTAATATTTGATTATTTCCGCTCGTTGCGTTCCAGTTTGAGGGCTGTTCTACAAGCGGAAAGCCTGCTCCGAGGTTAGTCCAATAAGTCGCGTTTGTTGGTAGTATTGAATCGTTATTAGCGATACATCGATATACGTTACCATTATACCAAACGACGTTACCGATTAAATACTGATTGCCCGTAGAGCTTAAATGGTCGGTTGTGAAAGGCAACGCTAACAACGTACCGCCACCGCCCCCACCGCCTACGGCTACTAACGGGTCGCTAGGTGTACCATTTCCAGTAATCGTAACCCCGTCAACCGAAACCTCGGTTAAGCAAGGCGTACACGGTAAAAAGTCGGGCGGTAATGGTATGTCGCCCGTGTTGCAAATATCGTAACACGTATCCTCTGAGCCGCTAACTATTTCAACTTCTAAATCGATTACAACCGTGGCAAATTCGAAATTAGGCGGTAACGTTTTATCGCCCACCGTGTAGCCGTTCGGGATTACTTCGTAGCTAACAACGTCTATTACGTCTTTAAATCCATAATCGCGCCCGCTTACTAACTTATAAACCCGAGAGGCTACCCAGTCGCCCGCATCTTCGCCGTCGCATGGTAGGTGCGATTTGCGAACTATTGCATACGCCGAAAGGTTAAATTTCGTCGAATACATTTGCTTGCAACCGCTAACCCGTAGGCTATCGATTTTCGATATGTTTACCTTACCGCGCTTCGCCCAAAATAGCGTACCCTGTTTAGAATCGTAATCCGTTACGGGTATTGCTTGCCCGTCGCCTATGTAGTAAATCCACCCCTTATCGCCTGTAAGCTCACATAAACCATATATGCGGTCGAATATATTACTAACCTCTACGCGTTGGTTTAAGCGGTCGATAATGCTTTTTAAAATCATGCTCCCAATTGTTTATTGATTTGCTCAACTATTAATTCTTCATGGTATCTCAAAAACTCTATTTCTTCTTCTTCGGTAGGCTGAAAAATTATACCATATCCACGAAAGGAATCGTAAACGGGGTTGACCTCTTTGCCGAATTGTAAGCCTTGCGCCTTTAAATATTCGCGGTCGTCTAACATTAACGCGGCGGTTAACCCTTGTTCGAGTATTGGTTCGGTTAAAAAGTTACGCCGCAAAAAGCCCGTAAACTCGAGCGGTATTGGTCGGCGCTGTTTTCTAACTGTGTAGCCGGGTGAATAAGGTGTTTCGTAATCGCCGCCACGCCTTGCGGGTAATGGTATTTTTTGCCCCGCCGTGTTTAGGTTACCGCCCGAGGTTTCGAATATTCTATTGTACATGATTCGGCGTAATTCGATAGCGGCTAAATATAACGGCTCAAAATTACTTAGCCAGTCGTTATATAGCGCGTCGGTTCGTTTTTTCGCCTCTTCGGGTGTCATGGCAGCGCCGTTACGTATTTAATGTTTTTACGGCAATCGAAGCAATGGTTATCGTCAGGTAATCGCATATTTTGAAGCATCGCCGTTAATTCGGTATTGTATTGTTCGGCTGCAATGTCGCGGGCGTTTGTTATGCCGCCTAAATCCTTTGCGCCCTTGTTTACGATTACCGAAGTGTTCGCCCGTTGGTTAGGGCTTACCGTTAACGCGTAGTTATATATTTCTACGGCTGTGGCGTAGGCTAAAGCTAAACTCATTTGATTACCGATTGAACATAACCACCCGCGGCGGTCGCAGCTAACCGAGTAATTTAAACTCATACCCGTTGTATACTTGTTATTCGAACTACTTAATACGCTTACGCCGTCGGTTGTTAGGTTAATACCTATTGCATCTACGAACGGGCAAATATGCGCCTCGCGTACCGAACCGCCGCAATCGTAGCAACTACCTTTTTTCGGGATAAATTTAACCGTGTTCATAGTCGATTCATAAACAAAAGCCAAATCTAATTTTCGGCGCTTTGCTGCGAACTCCTTACCGATATAATACTCGATGCCGCCAGCCGTGTACGTTATTGTATCGATTAACTGCAATGTAGTCATATCGAAAACAAGTATCGGTACGTTTGTATTACTCGAATCAATTGCGAGCGTTAAATCGCTTATAAATAGGTTTAAATAGCTTAACGTGTTCGGGCTTATCTTAACACGTATGCCGCCGTAATTACCCGCCCCTAACGCCGTTTGAACGTTGCTGTAATCGGTTACGACTTGCCCCACCCGTTTCGATTCGATAATCGTGTCGGCTTTCATCATTGGACTAAGGCGCGTAAGAATGTCGCTGCTTAATTTTTTCCAAGCGAAAGCCCGTTTATCCTCAAATAATTGAACGCCGTTTAAATACTGGTCGGTAATTAATTGCCCTAAAAAGGTGTTATTTATACCGAGTTCGTCGATATATAAGCCCGTCGTAGGTTCTGCGAGGTTGCAATCGCGTAAGCCTAAAAGTGATTCGTAGCACATAAGCACAAAGATAAAAAAAAGAGGGGTTATAAAACCCCTCCTATTCGGTTACTAAATTATCTAACCCAGTTTGCGTCAATAAGTCTTCATCGGCTTGCGATAATAAACCTACCGACGCTTTTACGGGTTTACGATTTCAATGCAGTTAACATAGTTAACGCCTGCGTATTTATCGCCAGCCTCGTAAATATCGGTTGGCAATGTTACGAGTTTACCAGTATGCGTTAAAACGATGGATAAGTTACCGCAATCGTCCTTCATGGTTAGGTCAACAGGTAAGCCCGCAGGGGTGAAAGCAATTGTTTTGCTGTAATTGCTACCCGCTACTGGTGTAATACCCGCGTTCCATTCTGCCATATTGAACGATAACCATTGCATCGCGCCCGCAGTCGTAGCTAAGTTCTTTAGCTGTGAACCTTGAGCCGCTGCTAAACGTGCATCGTAAGCAAAGCCGAAACCGTTTTGTTGGCTAATAGCCAAAAGGTCGATACCGAATTGCGTGCAGCAACCTGCTTGCACAGCGTTAGCATAACGCTGCATCTCAGCACCACCAAATACCACAGGCGCGCCCGGGTAGTTAGCCATGCGTGTAGCTTGCAGTATGTCAGCCAAAGCAAATTCGTTCAATGCTTGACCGCCCGTTTGACGGGTTGCAACGCGTAAACAGTCGCCCGATACTGTGTAGTATCCTGAAACTTCAGTACCCCACGCACCGATTGACGAAACGGCTTGCGTTGCGGCGGCGCTTGCTACCTTACGGTCTATTACATCCATTAAACGCATAACACTTTCCAATACGTAACGGCTGTTTTCCTGACAATGGCGAGCAATATCAGCAGCGTTAATCAACTGTGAAGCTATGTACGTGTCGGTTGTTTCAAGCGTGTAGGTAGTGGTCGAATCGCCGTAAGTGTTAGTCGAAGTACACGTAAGGATATCTCCGCCCTCTTCAACTTCCGTTTCGGGTAGGCGCTGAATCCAACGAGCCTCAACCGTCTTTAGCTTACCGCGACCGGGCGCTACTTCTTGACGAATTAATTTTACGTTTTCAGGTGAATTAAGAAACTCGAGAAAAGGTAGCTGTTCGCGCTGACCTACTTCGATGAAAAGCTCCGAAAGGCTCATTTGCACGTTCGGGCATTCGGATAAAATGCGAGAAATTGACATTTTGTTTTTAGGTTTTAGAATTTGTCTTTGCACTTAATAGGCGGCAAAGATTCAAGCCTAAAAATAATTTGTCATTTGAGCGCTGTAAATTTACGAAATGTTTTTGTATTTAAAAAAGTCGTTTTATATTTGCTCTCGAAACATTCTTGCAGCTGTTTCGTAAAGGCAAAAAATTAGAACCTAACCGTTCAAATTAGTCCCCGAGATAACTGCAAGTATCTTCGGGGTTTTTTTATTCCCTAAAAATAAAATTTAGTTCGGTCGGGATAAACTACGGCTGCGAACTTGTAAAAAGTGTTACAGTGGGCATTAGTACCAGCACAGCGGTGATGCAAAGGAGTGAGCCGCACTACTAATCGGGCTACCGAATGGCTCGTAAAATAGACTCCAACCTAATAAGGCACGGCGACCTGTTAGGCACAGCGTTCGAAGGATGGCTCCGAAAAGCTATACGAACGAAATTGTGAAAGCGTAAAGCGATTTAAAACCGCTTTGGGCTAATCATGCTTTCACAGTTTCTCAGGATTCACCAAAAAGCTATACATAAACTACTATAAGTTTATTGTAATATTATAATACTGATGGCTCAAAAAAAAAGAAAACAAAAAAAACAAAGTTGGCAGTTTACAATAATGTAAAGGGCTATACTGAGCCAACAAGCTATCGAACAAAAAAACAATACTTTGTTTACGTTTTAGAATTCGAAAACAATTCTATTTATGTTGGTGTAGCTATTGATATAAATAAGCGTTTTAAACAACATATAGGCGGCTATGCTGCTAAATTTACAGAGGAAAATAAACCGATTAAAATAATTGAAACTATGCCAACGCATACAATAGAGTTGGGGTTGGCTTGCGTATTTGAAAATTATAAGGTTTGTGAGTATAAACGTTTACACCCAAATAAAAAGATAGGCGGAGGCGCTCGTAAAATGAGCCGCGATAAATACCGATAAAAAAAAACGCGCCCCGATTACTGGACGCGTTTTCAATTGCCTAAACTAACTATTGGTATGAACGAATAAAGAACGAGCCGAAATATACTACGGTAAATCGATTTTACCAAAAAAAGGTTTATCGCTTACCGAACGTCGCCCTTCACAGCTCCATAACTGACGCGCCCACCAATTAGCCGAACCTTTCGGCGAAGGGATGCCAGCACTACGAGCGCAGTAAGAATTACCTGCATCCGTGCCGGGCTTAATCCGATAGCCCGAAGCGCCAAAATGAATCTCGTTACCTTCATCGTCTACGGCTTTGTACTTTTTGCCTTCGCGCTCCGAAGCGGTAACGTTATAACCCTCATACTGCGGCATAGCTTTCTTTTGTTAGCTTGGTTTGTAAATCATTAAGGATTACGTTAAGCGCCTGAGTTAATTTTTCAGGTTTCACCATTTCTGAATGTTCGCCTTGCCGCCATTCGGCGTGATGCTTCAAAATTACGTATGCTTGGTATAATGTCATTTCACAAAGAAACGAGGGTTAACGCCTTTAACACGTTTATCGGCTTGCGTTTCGATTGCAGGGATTAACGGTTGACCTGCTCGGCTCATAGGCTTGCCCGCGTGCGGGTTCTTTTGAATGATACCCGCCGCCGTTGCTTCGGCTATCAATACATCGTTAACACCTAAGAACGCGCCCGCTTTGTCTTTCGATTTTAAGCGTTCGCCCGTCTTACGGTCTTTAACTATTGCGCTTCCATCGTCCTCTAAATCGATAACAAACTTTTCGTTAATCGCAGATTTAAAGCCTTTAATCGTATACTCGTTTACGGTAGGGTCTAACTTCAAAGAACTAAGTTCGCGCTCGAATACGCTGCTTACCTTAATCGCTTTTTGTTCCTCTGCGGCTTGCGTTTTGTAGCTTTCGAATTGCGTTAACGCTTCTTGCCTTGCTTGCTCAACTTCGGTGTATTTACGCTCAAGTTGTTTGTGTTTCTTTTCCCACTCAGCGACAAGCTCGGCTGCGCCGTTACCCGTTGCTTTTTTCTCCCATTCATCGCGTTGCTTTTCGTATTCAGTCTTTGCACGTTCGGCTGCGTTGCGGATTACGTCTAAGCTCTTTTGTTCTTTAAAATCGTCTTCGGTTAGAGTAACGCCAAACGGTTCGAAGGCGCGTTTAACGACGTTAGCAATTGAGCCGTTAAGTTTACCCAGCGTTGCGGCGTGTTCTTTTTGGTCTATCCAATTTTGTTGGAATTTCTCTTTAGCTGTTTCGAGGTTTTCGGCTTCGTCGAGGTTTAGAAACTTCACCAGTTCTAACGCCTCCTCGGGTTTCATTGCCATAAATTATAGGGGTTTCAATTTGTTTTAGTTTCAATTCACGAGCGCCCCGTGCTAATAGGTTCGAGGCGACTACATCAGATGCCTTAATAATTTTGCCGTCCGATAATAGTAAATACTTCATGCAGCACAAAGATAGTTAATTGAAATTGCAAAACAAAAAAGCCGCTTGTTAGGGCGGCTCGAGTATTGTTTGGATTAATGTTAATCTTTGAAGGCTTGGTTAACTTCGTCTAAAAAAGTTTCTTTTATCCAGTTCGAAGAAAATTTAAATTCTGTTTTTTCAATTACTTCGAAAATGCTAATAGTTCCGTAAGTGCCAAACTTTGTTTCGCGAACTAAGTTAGCCCAATTTCTCCATTCTTGTACTGAGTTAATTGAGTTCCAAGTTGAGATTAAGGTTTCGATTTTTGCTGTGTAAGGGTTCATGTGTGTAAGTGTTTAATTGTTTAACAGCACAAATATAGAAACACTTTTTGAATCTGCAAACTATTTCAGTAAAAAAGTGAAAATATTTTTTTACCTAATCGATATACCCCTCCGCTCTTGCGCGTGCTTTAACGGTTTCGGGAACTTTTGACGCTGGCACGGGTACTAAATCATGGCGGCAATTCCAACCGCCCACGAATGTAAAAATCGTTCTACTATCCGTTCCATCGATTCGCCCCGCCCATGTACCATTCTTAATGTCGTTTATATCCGCGCTATTTTGACCCCGCCCCCATGCCTCTATTTCTTTTCGGTGGAATATTTCACCCTGCCTATGTTCGCAAAACGGGCGCGTCGTAGGTATTTCACCACCTAAATATTGAAACCATTGTATACCGATTTCTTCATTAACAGCCGCCGAAAAGCTACGGTCTGCGACGGCTTGCGCTGTGGTGGCGGTTGTTTTAATGTGTCCGAGTAAATTACCGTCGAGTTTACTATCGCCTATTATCGTAGCGCTTAAAGCCTTAACGGCTTCACGTAACGGGGCGCGAGATGCGATGTTAGCGGTTAGCTGCTCTAAAAAAGGTTGTGTTACGCGTTCCCTTAATCCACTACCAAAAAAACTATTTATCGCGTTCTGTTTACTTATTTGAACTAATCGCCGCTGTGCTTCGGTAGGCTCAAACCCCGCCTCGAACTTTTGTGCTATTTCGGTAGATAGATTTACACCCGCTTCGATTTGCGAAAGGAATTTACTCACCGCCTCTTTGTATTCGCCGCCCGCTAAAACCTTATTTAGTTCGTCGGCTATTAATCCGATTCGGTTAATATTTGCATCGCTCTGAATAATGTTCCCGGTACTATCTACGTCCATATCGCGAAGCAACGGCTCGACGGTACGCCACGCATCGAGCTGGGCGCGTTCGGCACTCGTAGCCATGTCCTTCGGTATCTGTTCAAATAACCGAATTTTCTTTTTTATCAGTTCGTCAAGCGATGCCATTTAATAAGTCGCGTTGCGCTTGTTGTATAGGGTCTAATTGTACGCGCACCTTTTCGGCTGCAATGTTACGCAAGGCTACGACCTGCTCCTGTAATGGTAGGTCGGTAAACTTTGGAGCATCTTCGGTTGGTATGTAGTTACGAATTAACTCCATTACTAACTGCGGGGCGCTAAAGTGTAACACGTCTTGCCACTTTTCAACCGTTCCATTCGCCACCCTTGCAGCAATATCCGCGCTACTCATTAACAACAATTCATCTGAGTGAATAATTAAATCGTATATCGCGCTCGTTTCCTCGTCGGTGTAGTGAATAGCTTTAATATAATTGTAAACGTTGCTAAACGTAACCGAAGGCGGTACGCCCGCCGCGATGCCTTCGCCTATTACAGCTAAATAATCGCTTGGTGTACTTATGTCGAAGGTCGTAGGATAAACCAACGTAACGCCCCCGAATAAGTCGCCGTAACGCATCTTACCAGTCGTTACAAGTATAAACTCATATAGGCTAAATAACTGGTCTGAAATAGGCTTTAAAAACGCGTACAAACTACGCATCTTATTTAGGCTACCCGTAGCCGTTACACCTTCGCCAACGCCTACCGAACTATCGCTACTCGGTAAATGTAAAATAGAACGCGCTTTTTTCATTTGTGCATCTATTTCCACACGCAAAAAATTAAGCGTGTCCATAGGCGGCGAAACGAATTTTAAGTATTCACCACTTATACCGCTATCGCCCTCGCTTACCGAGGTCTTAGGCTTAATCAATAGCATACCCGTAGGGCTAAAACGCGATTTCAAACCGCCGCCGCTACATGAAGGGCAAGTACGATACCCGCCGTTAATAGGGTCGAATATTTGACCGTCTACGCATTTATTACCTTCGCGGTCGTGAAAGTCGCAAACCTCACCCAACGCCACCATAAAAGGGAACGCGCTCGTTGCTTTGCTTATTTGTAAATAGCTTTCATCGAGTACCACTTGGTCGAGAAAAGGAACGGCGGTAATAAACGGCGACTGAAAACATATTTCGCCGTTAATCAATTGCGGCATACCTTGTAACTTATGGCAGGGAACGTACCCTAGGTTATGAGCAAAGTAAAGCACAGGTTCGCTAAATTCCATTTCGGATTTTTTACCAGTTTGGTAAATCTTCCAAATGTTCATATTATCGTATAGCTCCAGCACGATACCGCTTTTCTCCATTTTAGAGCCGTTCTTAACGCTGCTATAATCGTCGGTAATAACAAGATAGTATTCGCCGAACTTTTGCCCTACAATCGACTTACACGAATAATAATGCGGCATCGGTTTTAATAGGTCGTTGCTAATTACTTCGCTATCGTCCTCGTCGCTGACAACCGTTTCTACGTCCTCGGGTTCGATTGCAATAATGCCGTTCGGGTCTACCAGTTTTAACGTTGGCAGCATCGTTTTAACGAACGCCTCTACGCTTCCAAACTTTTCTATTTCCTCGTTAACGAACCTTTGAAAAGTATCGTCGCCAAACCTTTCGTCCGCTTCAGGAAAATATTTAATACTCCAATTTTGGTCTGCGAACGCACGGCTTACCGTAGATTTAAAATCTTCGAATACGCTTAACGTCGTAGGCTTATAATTCGCCTTAATGTATTGCGCTTGTACGTCGGTTTGATTCGGGGCGCGTACGCTTAACAAATGCTCGGGGTAAACGTCGGGGCGCGTATGCGGTAAAATAGAATCGTACATCTTCGCCGCGTAGTTATACCCGTCCCAGTATTCAGGGTACTGACTTACACCTGTGCGTTGCTTAGTGATAGGGTTAAGCGGCGATGACCTTTGAGCCTCCGCCCAGCCTTTAAACTTAACAGCAAAGCGATTAACGACCTTGTTTATTTCCTCGGTAGATAGTGCCATTATGCGACTGCTTTAGTTGTAGGGTTAACAATTACGTGCGAACCGCACGATTTAGAACGGCAAAAAGTTGGTTTCATAGTTAATACTTTTGAATTATTGACAAACCGTGTCCATCAGGCGTATTTAATGTTACGGCTTTGTATTTAAACTGTTGGGCGTATTTAACAAGCTGTGCAACGTCATCAATTTTAATACTATCATGATAAACGATTACACCGCCACGGGCTAGCAAATTTTCGACTATTTTAAACTCCTTTAAAATATAATCCCATGTATGATTACCATCAACAAAAATTAAATCGAAATGCGCTTTCGGTAGCTTTGGCAATTCACTTAATGAATCGTTTATAATAAACTCAATTGATTTGCCGCCTTGCTGCATTACCTTTTCGGCTTCAGCATCTCTATAATCGCCTATGTCGATTCCTACATATTGCCCGCCATTCGGTAAGGCTTCAATAATTTTAATCGATGATTCTCCTTTAAATACTCCAATCTCGAGGGCGGTTCTATATTTTGACATCTTTATAAGTTGCCCAATAAAAACACCTACTTCAGATTCGGAGCTAAATTCCGTTGGCGGTAAAATCTTTTCGGGTAGCGGCTCAAGTGCGTAAACGTATTCGGTTTTAACCGCCTTTTCTTTTTTAGCTTTTACAGGTGTTTCGGCTTTTGTCTCAACTACCTTTTTACTTTTTGTTCCCGGCATATTTGTTCGAGGTTATTCGGTTTATAAAATGTATGTGCTGTTTACCCGCTTCAGCAAACCATTTTTTCAAAAGTCTATCGAGCCATTCCACATAAAACAACGGGGTAAAACCTTGCCCGCCGTAATATGATTGCAAATAGAATCGCTCGGTTATTTGTTCAAAGGTTAAGCGGCGCTGCATCGCGAAGTGAATATATCCGTTTTCGCTTCCGTCGGTTTGACCTACTGAAATAATCGCAGGGTCTAAACCTAATTTAGCTAACGCAACGTTCATATAAAGCTCATCGGGTTGCCCGCCGCCCCATTTCATTCGTAGCTTTTGAACTGGTAGCTGTTTGTTTTCGTAATAGTCTTTAGCTATTATGTAAATCTTTTCGGCTTCAATTCCTTTACGAATGTATTGAATTGAGCTATTGATGGCTGGTAAAACCGCCGTATCGCTTAAGCCAAAATGCTGCCATATATCGTCAGCCCACGCCCATTGCATAGAAGGTATTGCACGCCCTTGCTGTATGGTATGATAGCCAACGGTATGGCTTATGTAATCTTTACCCGCGTTAATCAATTCGTTAACCATAGGCTCTAAATCCTTGAGCGCTACGGCATCGACATCGAGGTAAATATTATGGTCAAAAGGTAAGTAATCGTATAAATTAACCTTTAACTTACCGGGGTCTAACTTACCGCCCGTTGTTAGGTGTTCAGGTTTAATCTCATTAATTGAATCGACGAAATCCGCAAGCCCGTGAGCGTACCCATAGCACTTACTTCTATCATCTACGTAAAGGGCAATTTTAAGCCCGCTATTGAATCGCTTAATACTAAACGCTAAGTTATAAGCCGCGCCATAGTAATGCGGTTTACCAAACGCAAAAAGCACAACCCCGATATTATTCGAGGCGTGCTTTTGTTCGTTAGTCAAATTAGCTAAAGATTCCCGCTGGTGCATTGTACTGAGTTGGGATATCTTTATCGCGCCATGAAAAGGTTACCTCGTAGCGCTGTAATTCGTTATTCTGCTCGGGCAAAATAAAGTTAGCGCTCGTTGTAATCCCTACGGGCGGGTCGATAAAAATAATCTTACCGCTGTCGCACATATACGCCATAATCCAACCAACGCGACGGTTATTAACGTCGTTCCAAAAAAGGTTATTTTCGTCGGTTACATTTGCATCGTATAACGTGGCGGTACGGTCTTCATTAATGCGGATAGGTGTACCACATCCAATCGGGCTATCTACCGTTACGGGCGAACCTGCTGGTAATGCAAATCGTATGTCTTCGATAATACGGGCTTCGCCGCTCGCTAATAGCGCAGCAATTTCTACCGCGTCCGACGGGTCGGCTACGGTTACATTACAAGCGCCTACGATAATCGCAGAAACACCGCCGAGCTTATACTCGTTGCAGTCCACCAAATTATGTTCGAGTAACGACGAATCGCAATAGGAAACGCATCCCATAATTTAAAAGGTGTTTATTGTTTCGGCTTCGGTTTTATAGGTCGTAAGCCTGACACCTAAAAAGGATTGCTCAAATGTTCCCCAAATTTACAAAATTATTCTTGATATAAGTTAATCAAATCTTGAGTAGTTATTCGTTCGCTATCCTGCGTTAAAATAAACGGCTCTGCGTTGTTATCTAATATCGAAGGTAGGCAATCGGCATCCACGCCAACACAAACCGTCTTACGCACCTTATCGCGCTTGTTATAAAGGTCGATTGTTAACGCTCCTAAATCGTCGGCGTTATCGTATTCGATAGTAGGAAATTCGTTATCGGCTGGAAAT
>Ga0315899_10002928_pt1 | contig 18694 bp, 17 predicted proteins | sample LakEriMetagenome_2_FD_203518 | JGI IMG/M metagenome (GOLD analysis project Ga0315899, IMG submission 203518) | Freshwater fungal communities from buoy surface, Lake Erie, Ohio, United States - Buoy 4 MA112 | ecosystem: Environmental > Aquatic > Freshwater > Lake | place: USA: Lake Erie, Ohio... | reverse complement strand
GAGAAGGCGGGCAGATGGAGAGAAATCTCCAAGTCGCGAGCCAGGAGACCGGCCGGTGCATAGTTGTCTCGCGCGTATCGGGCGGGGTGCACCGATGCAACGGACCAAAGCTGTGCGGGCGCGCCCGTGCATCTCCGTCTGCGAACAGCGTAGGAAATGCCCCAGGGCCGCAAGGCTTTGGGGTGCGTGACACCTATGCTCGGAGGAATGCCGGATGAAACACCGGATTCTCGTGTTATTGGCGCTTGCCCCTTTTGCCCCTGCCTGGGCGCAAACGGCAAGCATCCCTGAAACCATTGTGACAGCAACAAGGATACCCACGCCGCAGGAACGCCTGCCGGCTGCGACCACGGTGATAGATCGGCAGATCATCGAAGAACGCGGCTATGTCACGCTGGCTGATGCGCTGGTCAGCGTGCCTGGCTTCAACATCGTCCCCAGTGGCGGCATGGGGCAAGTGACATCGGGCTTCATGCGCGGCACCAATTCCAACCATGTGCTGGTTTTGCGCGATGGCGTGCCGATGAACGATGCCAGCCACCCAAGCGGCGCCTTCAATTTCGGCAATACACTGCTGGGCGATATTGAACGCATTGAAGTCGTGCGCGGCCCGGTATCCGCCATTTACGGCACTTCGGCGATTGGCGGCGTGATCAACCTCATCACGCGCCGCGCGCCCGCGGATCGGCCAGCGCAACCTTACGGGGAGCTTGCCGGCGGCACCAATTACACCGCGCGCGGCGTGGCCGGCGTTGCAGGCACCATTGGCAATACGGATTACGGCGTGACGGGGCAGAGCCTTTCGACACGCGGATCAAACGCCGTGGCGCCACGTTTCTACAATAATCAAGGGGAGCGGGATGGGCTGCGTTCTGCAGTGATCACTGCGCGCGGCGGCGTGAATATTGGCGAAACTGCGCCTGCGAATGTGCTTGGCATGACGCGGTTGGATGGGTTGGTGATCACGCGGGAAAACCGTTTTGGCCAAGACAATGTCCCGCGCGATGATCCAAATTACAGCGCGGATGATCGCAACTGGATGGGGTTTCTGCGTAGCGCGAGCGAGCTTTTCGGTGGAGACTGGACCAGCGGCTTTACGCTTTCCGCAAGCCAGGATCGGCGGCGTTATACGAATTGGCCGGACGGTGCCGATATTGAAACCACCGATGAGTATTATCGCGGTCGCCGCGAACGGCTTGCCTGGGACAATACGCTACGTTTACCGGAGCTTGGCGGAATTACGGAGAATAATCTGGTTTTCGGTGTCGGCAACGAAAGAGACTCCGCCATCAGCCGCGCCCAAAGTGATGGCGCTTACGGCCCCTATTCCGCCAATGTGGACAAGACGCAGCAGAATGGATTTGCCTATATCGGCACGCAGCACCGGCTTTGGGAAAGGTTGGATGTCACCACCGCGCTACGCCAGGATGCGCCTGACGGCTTTGATGGGGCGACAACATGGCGGCTTGGTGGTGTGCTGGCGCTGCCAGAAATCGCCTCACGCCTGCGGGCCTCGGGCGGCACAGCCTATCGCGCGCCGGCGCTTAATGAACGCTACGGTGCTTCGGCTTCGCTTTACGGCAGTTTTCGCGGCAATCCCAATCTGCAACCCGAAAATGCCACCGCCTGGGAAGCCGGCATTGAAACTGATGTCAGCGAAAACCTGACGCTCTCGGCACTATACTTCACAAGCCGTATTCGCAATCTAATCACGGAAAACGCGGATTTTTCGAGCTACGAGAATGTCGCGAAAGCACGCATCAAGGGTGGCGAGTTTGGCTTGAATTGGCGGCATTCCGAAAGCTTTTCCACGCGTGCCGCTTGGACCGTGCAGGAAACGCTGGATGAGACGAAGAATACGCCCCTCGCCCGCCGTCCACGCAATAGCGCGAGCTTATCGCCGCGTATCGCGCCCAAGGTGGATTGGGTGGATGTGCCCAATGCACGGCTGATCATCGCGCCGGAATTCATCTATGTCGGCAGACAATGGGATTATATCTATCCCGACAATGCCGACTTTGGCAGCAATGGTTACAATGATGAAGGCTTCGTCTTCAACATGACCGCATCACTCCCGGTCACGCAGCAAATCACCGCCTTCATCGAAGCGCGCAACCTTGGCAATCGGCGCTATGAACCTGCCAATGGTTTCGTCATTCCAGGCCGCAGCGCCATTCTTGGCATGCGGGGCGTTTTTTAAAGGCGCGCGGGCTTACCCCCGCGTCGCCCCCGGCACCCACAGCACATCGCCGGCGCCATTGCCATTGAGCCGCCGCGCGAGGACGAAAAGATGATCCGATAGCCGGTTCAAATAGCGGATCACGGCGGGGTTCACTTCCTCCGCCGCCGCCAAAGCCACCACCAGGCGTTCCGCGCGCCTGGTGACGGTGCGCGCCACATGCGCCGCCGCCGCACCTGCCGTGCCGCCTGGCAGCACAAAGGATTTTAGCGCGGGCATTTGCCCATTCATCGCCGCCAATTCCACTTCCAACCGCGCGGATTGCGTATCCGCCACACGCAGCCGCGCCCCCGCTTCACCGGGCACGCAAAGATCAGCCCCGATATCGAAAAGATCATTCTGGATGCGCGCCAGCATCGCATCAGCTTCCGCGTCTTCGTGCGCATGCAGGCGCAGCACCCCTATCGCGGCATTAGCCTCATCCACCGTGCCATAGGCTTCGACACGCAAAGCATCCTTGCGCACCCGCGCCCCATCACCGAGCGAGGTTTCGCCGCCATCGCCGCCGCGCGTCACAATCACATCAAGCTTGACCATCATTCAATTCCTGTAAAAGCCTCACATCGCCTCAACGCCGCGCGGTTTCAAGGCGAAAATGCACCGCCGTGGTAATGCTGCCCGCCACCGGAACCCCCGCACGCTGCGCCGGGCGAAAGCGCCAGTCGCGCACTGTTTTGACCGCCTCTGCATCCAAGGTGCTGAAGCCGGAGCTTTCCAGCACGCGCACATCCACAACCCGCCCGCTAGGATCAACCAGCAATTCCACTCGCACCACGCCTTCTTCACCGCGGCGCCGGCTGGCTTCGGGATAATTGGGCCGACGGTTGCGCGCTGCATCCGCAGCTTCCGGCGGCGTGGTGCGACCTTCCAGCGTGAAGCTTTCCATCCCTTGCAACGCCGCATTCAGCCGTACCGGCTGAGGTGCCGCCGTCTGCGGCGCGCTTTGCCGTGGCGGCGGGCGGCGTTCCGGCGGCGCCTCAGCTACCTCACGCGGCGGCTCAGGCGGCTTCTCGGCCAATTCGGGCGGCGGTTCCGCCACCGGCGCTGGGGGCGGCGGCGGCGGTAGCATCACCTCAGCCAAGTCCACAGGCGGTGGCGGCGGTGGGGGCGGCGCCTCAACAACAGCGGGGGGTGGCGGCATCGGCGGCGGTGGCGGTGGCGGCACTTCAGGCGCCGGCGGCACGGCGGCAAGTTCTGGCGGGGCGGCCGGGGATTCCACCATCCCAACTTCCGGCGCGCCTTCATAAATCACCGAAACACCCTGCGCTTCGGCCTGGTCTCCGGAAAGCTCCTCCGCAGCCGGCCACAGGATCAGTAGCGCCGCAATCAGCCCATGCAGCGCAACCGAAGCAAACAGCCCAAAGCCGCGCGGCGCCGCACTCACAGCACCGGCACCCCCTGTTGCTTCGCCTTGGCTTCGGGTTCGACATGAATGGTGATGATCGCACCTTCAAGCTCAGCCTTCAGCGCAGCTTCGATCCGGTCGCAAATCTCATGGCTTTCACGCACGCTCATGTCGCCCGGCACCACCAGATGAAATTCCAGAAAAGTATGCCGCCCGGCATGACGGGAACGCAAATCATGCGCCTCAATCGCGCCGGATGCCTGTTCGGCCACAATGCGCCGGATGCGTTCCAACGTCGCGGGCGGCACCGCTTCATCCATCAACCCGCCGACGCTTTCGCGCAGCAACTTCCCGCCGGAGAAAAGGATATTCACCGCCGTCAGCGCCGCGAGCAGCGGATCCAGCCACAAAATCCCGGTCAGCGCGACCAGCCCAACGCCCACCAGCACGCCTACCGAGGTCACCACATCCGACCATAAATGCCGCGCATCGGCCATCAGCGCCGGGGAGCGTAAAGCCTTGCCGCGCCGGGTGAGAAAAAACGCCCAAACGGCATTGATGCCACTCGCCACCGTTGCCACTGCCAAGCCAATACCCGCCTGCTCCGGCGCGCGCGGCGCCAGATAGGCCGCCCAGGTCTCATGCAAAATGAGCAGCGCCGCCACGATGATCAGCGCGCCTTCCAGAACAGCCGAAAAATACTCCGCCTTGGAATGGCCATAGGGATGGTTCGCATCCGCCGGCAGGGCGGATAACCGCACCGCCAGCAGCGCGGCGAGTGCCGCCGCGACATTGACAATGCTTTCCAGCGCATCGGCGTAAAGCGCGACAGATCCCGTCACCCACCAGGCAATCGCCTTGAGTGCGAGAACCGCCACCGCAACCGCCACGCTTCCCGCAGCGATCCGCGCGGCGCTGGATTGCCGAGGTTCAACCATGGCGGGGGTTTACCCCGTTACGCCTAGACCGAGAAGTACTTTGCCCGCGGGTGGTGCAGCACAATGGCGCTGGTGGATTGCTCCGGGTGAAGTTGCCATTCATCGCTCAGAGATACGCCGATGCGATCTGCGCCCAGCAGGCGGAGCAAGCCTTCCTGATCTTCAAGCTTCGGGCAGGCCGGGTAGCCAAAGGAATAGCGCCCACCGCGATAGCCCTGCTGGAGCATTTTTTCGATGTCGCGTTCATCCTGATTGGCAAAACCCCATTCGGCGCGGATGCGCTTATGGACATATTCCGCCAGCGCTTCCGCCATTTCTACCGAAAGCCCGTGCAGATAAAGGTAATCCTGGTAGCGGTTTTCCTCGAACCAGACGCGCGCAATATCCGATGCCTTCTGGCCCATTGTTACCACTTGCAGGCCAATCACATCACGCGCATTGGGGCCATCATCCACGTCGCGCACGAAATCGGCGATGCAATCACCATCTTCCTTGGGCTGGCGCGGCATATTGAAGCGGCAAACTTCCGTCACGCCATCTTCCTCAAACAGGATCAGATCATTGCCCTGCCCCGCGCATTTCCAATAGCCGTAAATGGCCTGGGGCTTCAGGATGTTCTGGTCTTCCGTGATGGTCAGCATGCGCTTCAGCACAGGGCGCAATTCCTGCTTGGCCCAGCCCAGGAAATCTTCGAGCGAACGCCCCGCCTTCCGAAAACCCCATTGAAATTGATAAAGGCTACGTTCATTGATGAAGGGCACCAGCGCCTTGGGGGCTGCTTCCAGCACACGCGCACCCCAGAAGGGTGGTACGGGCGGGGTGCTTTCAGCGGCCACGCGATGGCGGCGCTTCGCGGCATAGGCCAAATCCACCGGGGCGAAGCCGCGCGGATCGGCCGTGCCAAGGGTGCGTTTTTCGTTGCGCACCTTGCCGGAACGCTTGGTTTGCAGCGCGGCCAGATAATCATCAAAGCCATTGCCCATCACCTTATCCATCAGGTGCAGGCCATCAAAAGCATCACGCGCATAGGCAACACGGCCGGAAGCATAGGCGCGCACGCAATCATCTTCCACGTAATTGCGGGTCAGTGCCGCACCGCCCAGCAGCACGGGAATATCCACGCCCTGGCGCGACATTTCTTCCAGATTTTCGCGCATGACGACGGTGGATTTCACCAGCAAGCCAGACATGCCGATGGCATGCGCCTTATGTTCGCGCGCAGCATTCACAATTTCAATGAGCGGCACCTTGATGCCCAGATTGACCACGCGATAGCCGTTATTGGTCAGGATGATATCCACCAGATTCTTGCCGATATCATGCACATCGCCCTTCACCGTGCCCAGCACGATGGTGCCTTTTTCCTGGCCCTCGATACGTTCCATATGGGGTTCGAGATAGGCGACGGCGGTCTTCATGGTTTCCGCCGATTGCAGCACGAAGGGAAGCTGCATCTTGCCGGCGCCGAATAATTCGCCAACCACCTTCATGCCATCCAGCAAAACATCATTGATAATGGAAAGCGGGGCGATGCCCTTGGCCAGTGCATCGGCCAATTCATCATCCAGCCCCTTGCGGTCGCCATCAATAATGCGGTCCTTCAAGCGGCCTTCAACTGTTTCCGCGCGCTTCTTCACCGTTGCATCGGCGGCTTTGCGTCCGCTGAAAAGTTCCAGCATCTTTTGCAGCGGATCATAATCTTCCGTGCGGCGATCATAGATCAAATCCTCCGCAACCTTCACTTCCTCAGGCGGGATCTGATGCAGCGGCTTGATCTTGGAGACATGCACAATCGCGCCCGTCATGCCCGCCTTCACGGCATGGTCCAGAAACACGCTGTTCAGCACATGCCGCGCGGCGGGGTTGAGCCCAAAGGAGATATTGGAAAGCCCAAGGATGATCTGAATATCGGGAAACGCATCCCGGATCATGCGAATGCCTTCAAGCGTCCAAAGGCCAAGCTTGCGGTCATCCTCATTACCGGTCGCGACCGTGAAGGTCAGCGGGTCAATCATCAAATCAGATTGCGCCAGCCCGTGCTTGTCGCAGGCAAATTCCACCAAGCGGCGTGCGATGCGCAGCTTATCCTCGGCGGTTTTTGCCATGCCCACTTCATCAATGGTCAGCGCAATCACTGCCGCGCCGAATTTGCGCGCAAGGATCATACGATCTTCGGCGGCTTTCTCGCCTTCTTCGAAATTGATCGAATTGATGATGGGCTTGCCGCCATGCAGCTTGAGTGCTGCTTCAATCACCGGGGTTTCGGTGGAATCGATTACCAACGGGCCATTGACGCTGCTGGTGAAGCGGCGGATCACCTCGGTCATTTCCGCCATTTCATCGCGGCCAACAAAGGCAGTGCAGATGTCCAGGCTGTTTGAGCCCTCGGCCATTTGCTCACGGCCCATCGCCACACAGCCATCCCAATCGCCCGCGGCTTGGCGTTCGCGCCAGGCCTTGGACCCATTGGCGTTGCAGCGCTCACCGATGGAAAAATAAGAATTTTCCTGCCGCAGCGCGGTCACCCCATAAAGCGACGCGACGGAAGGCACCCAATGAAATTTGCGCTTGATCGGCGCCGGGCGATGCGCGGCACCGCCGAGCTTACGCAGCATGGCATCCAGCGCCGTGATATGCGGCGTGGAGGTGCCGCAGCAGCCGCCAATCAGATTAAGCCCGTCTTCCAGCACGAAGCGTTCCATCCAGGCGGCGAGTTCTTCCGCGCCCAGTGGATAATGCGTTTTGCCATCAACCAATTCCGGCAGGCCGGCATTGGGCTGGCAGGAAATCAACCCCGGCCAGTTTTGTGAGAGCCAGCGCACATGTTCCGCCATTTCCTGCGGCCCGGTGGCGCAATTCAGCCCCATCAACGGCACATCCAAGGCATTCACCACGGTTGTGGCGGCGGCGATATCGGGGCCGACCAGCAGCGTGCCGGTGGTTTCCACCGTGACCTGGACGAAAATCGGAATGTCAGACCCCGCGGCCTTGCGCGCTATCTTGCCCGCATTCACCGCGGCCTTGATGAAAAGCGTGTCCTGATTGGTTTCTGTCAGCAGCGCATCGGCGCCGCCGGCAATCAGGCCACGGCATTGTTCCACCAGCGCCGCTTCCAAAGCGTCATAGGTGATATTGCCAAGGCTTGGCAGCTTGGTGCCGGGGCCGATATCGCCCACCACCCAACGATGCCGGCCATCGGCAAAGCTTTCCGCCGCTTCGCGCGCCAATTCCACCGAAAGCTTGTTGATCTCGAAAGCGCGGTCTTCCAATTCGAATTCGGCCAGCGTCACCGGCGAACCGCCGAAGCTATTCGTCAGCACCATATCGGCGCCGGCTTCGTAATAGCCGCGGTGAATGTCGCGCACGATATCGGGGCGGGAGAGGTTCAAGACTTCCGTGCAATTTTCCTTGCCCCAGTAATCGCGTTCTACCTCTAGCGACATGGCCTGGACACGGCTGCCCATGCCGCCATCACACAGCAACACGCGGTCACGAAGGGCGTCGAGAAGATGCGGGCGCGCCATGGGGAAACCTTCAGGAAATAGCGGTGGAAACGGAAAGCGGCAGACGTTCGGCGGACCAGAGTCTCAGCGTCAGGCCAGCGGGAATGGTGCTCACGCGCGGCGCGGTGCAGCCCGCGCCACCAAGCCAGCCCCCAATCGCCGCATCATCAAAACCTGGCCAGCGATGGGCGTAGCTTGTCAGCAGATCGGTGCGTTCATGCGGCGCCAAATCAAGGATCAGCAGCCGCCCGCCGGGGCGCAAAACCCGCGCGGCTTCGGCCAGCGCGGCGGCGGGGTCTTCGGCGTAATGCAGCACCATATGCAGCGTCACGGCATCGAAAGCCGCATCGGGCAAGGGCAGCCGATACATATCCGCTTGGCGCACGGCGATATGGGTCAGGCCACGTTCCGTCAGGCGGCTACGCGCCAAGGCCAACATATCGCGGGAGGCATCAACGCCGAGACCTTCTTCGATGCGCGGCGAGAGTTTTTCCAAAAGCCCGCCGGTGCCGCAGCCAATATCCAGCAAGCGCCCCAGCCGGCCTTTCGGCAGGGCTTGCAGCAGCGCGGTTTCAAGCGCCTCGGCCGGCAGGCCCAGGGCGCGGGTTTCATCCCAATCGGCGCCATGGCTACGGAAACTATCGGAAGCAATGCGCGCACGTTCCGCCGCCAACCGCGCCGCGGCGCGACGATCCGCCGCCAGCAAAGGGTCTTCTTCCGGCAGGCGGGCCAGGATATGGCGGGCCAGATCAGCCTCAGGCGCCATCTGGAACCACGCATTGGCGCCTTCCGGCGAGCGGGTCAGCAGGCCGGCTTCGACCAGAAGCTTCAAATGGCGAGAGAGCCGGGGCTGGGATTGGCCAAGAATGGCCACCAATTCCGTGACGCACCAGGCGCCACGGGCACAAAGTGCCAGCAGCCGAAGCCGGGTCGGCTCAGCCGCGCCGCGCAATTGGGACAAGACATCCTGCATGGCCTTTACATAGACATAAACATATTCTTATGTCTAGTGTCCGATGCGCGATGGTGGAAGCACTGAAGCGCTGAATCGGTCACTCATTTAGGCTGCCACCATGGCTTGGTCGCTCGATGCCCGCATACCTGTCCACCTGCTAACGCCGGGTGAAACCCCAGCGCCGGGGATGGCTTTGCTTGCCGAGGCGCCCGCTGAGGTTTCAGCACCCGCCATGGCGGTCTTCACCCTTGAAGGCGCCCATGCGCCAGCCTGCGCCTGCTGCGGCGCGCGCGGGCCGGTGGCGGAAGCGCTGGACCGGCTATTTCTTGGCCGAGTGCGGGGCCAATCCCCTTGGTTCACCGCCATCGCCGCCCTGCCCCGCAGCGATGATGGTGCGGAGGCGATCAGGCGCACGCTGCGCGAAGACCAAGCCAGCAGCGCAAGGTTCAGGCTGGCGATTTAGGGAGCGGGCATATCGAAGCGCGAACCTAGCCCTCAATCCTCCGGCAGCGTCTTCTCACCCTCACCCAGGCTGCGCTGCATCGTCACCACATCCACCCAGCGGCCGAATTTCATGCCCACCGCGCGCATGGTGCCAATATGGCGAAAGCCCAAGGAGACATGCAGGCCGATGGAGCCGACATTTTCCGAATCGCCAATCACCGCCAGCATTTGGCGAAAACCGGCCGCCTCAGCACGTGCGATCAATTCCGCCACCAGCGCCTTGCCCACCCCCTGCCCGCGCACATCATCGCGGACATAGATCGAATTCTCGACCGTGAAGCGATAGGCTGAACGCTCCCGGAAGGCGCCGTAATAGGCATAGGCGCTGACCTGCCCGGCCTCATCCTCGGCCACCAGCCAGGCATTGCCTGGCCCGGCCAGCACCTTCTTCATGCGGGCGGCCATATCGGCCTCATCGGGCGGCACTTCCTCAAAAGTGCCGGCGCCATGCAGCACGTGATGCGCATAAATCGCGGTGATGGCGGGCAGATCGGCAGTGGTGGCCTCGCGGATCAGCATGGTTCAGCCCCCAATGCCGAGGGACGCTGCCAGCGCCTCAGCCGCCGCCAGCACCGCACGGTCCCGCCCGGGGGCGCCGACCAGGGAAAGCCCAACCGGCGCACCCGCCACCTTGCCCACCGGGATGCTCACTTCCGGCAGGCCGCAGAAGCCGGCAATGGCCGTGACGCCCATGGTGCGTTCGCGCACCTTGTTTTGTTCGGCAAGCGAAGAAGCCAAAAGCGGCGCCGCTGAGGGGGAAGTCGGGTAGATCATCAACGCGCCACCGCCCAGCAGCGCATGAAAGCGTGCCTGCGCCACACGGCGGAAGGCGCGGCCGGCGGCGGATTTCGCCGGGTCCATGGCGGCGGCGGTATCGAAACGCTCCTTCACGCCGGGGCCGAATTTCGGATTGGTCGCGGCAATCCAGGGGCCGAGCGCCGTCCAAGCCTGTTCGGCCTGGGCGCAGCGGAAATGTTCGTAGAAGGCATCAAGGCCCTCGGGCGCGACATGGGTCGCCAGCGCCGGGCCGAACAGCGCTTCGGCTGCCTTCAAAGCCGGCGTCAGCGCGGCCACGGTTGCAGGTTCCGCATTGGCCCAGGCTTCGGCCACCGAAATCAGCGGTCCAAGCACACCCGAATCGCCCGGCGGCAACAGCACATCGCCAACCCGGCGCATCATGGCGGCACTTTGGGCAAACCAGCCCGGCGTGTCGTAATCCGGCCCAAGCGGGCAGGCGCCGGTCAGGCTGATGGCGCCCCAACTCGGCCGAATGCCGAAAACGCCGCAATAGGAAGCGGGGATGCGCACGGAACCACCGGTATCCGACCCCATGGTGAAATCAGCCAGGCCCGCCGCAGCGGCGGCAGCCGAACCGCAGGAAGACCCGCCCGGGAAGCGATCCGGCGCGGCGGGGTTTTTCGGCGTGCCCTGCCAGACATTCTCACCAGTCAGGCCATAGGCCAATTCAACGGTTTTGGTCTTGCCGGTAAGCGAAGCACCCGCCTGCAAAAGCTGCGTAATCACCACCGCATCGCGGATGGCCGGCGCATGCGTCGCGGCCCAATCGGGATTGCCATAGCCGGTCACGGTGCCGGCCACATCAAACAAATCCTTGGCGGCGAAACTCAGCCCCGCGAGCGGGCCGGAAGCGGCACCAGTGCGCCTGGTGCGCTCACCCGGAATGAAGGCGCCAACGCTGTCTTCGGTCATGCCAAGCTTCCCTTATCGAATATCCGCTGTAAACTGCGACGGGGGCATGGCGGAGGCAAGGGCAAAAAAATTCGGGACACGGGGGCAGGCCGGTCCCGACACATTAGTTTTGGAAATCAGCAACCTAGCCTCCTGGAAGGAAGTCCGGCGCCTTATTGATCAGGTGAGGTCGAGCAAAGCCGCCTTCACGGTCAGCGCCGCAATCCCAGCAGCCACAAAGGCCGCGAGTTCGCCAAAGCGCTTCGCCACGAAATAGGCCATGCCAGCGAAAATCAGTGCCCAGCACCCAATCTCGCCAAGGCTTGGGGTGATGGTCATGGTCATCACTCCGACAATCTGTCGAAAGACTAACACCTAAGTCATGAACATCCAGTCATATGTCAGGCAGTTAAAGCCCGTCACACATCACCCCCTCGAAAACTGGCGAGCGACCGTCGCGGCCGGCCATCCGGGCCGAAATTCGCCGCATCGAGCCAGCCAGCGATGGCATCGCGCTGGGCTGGCCATTCTTCAGCGATGATCGAAAACCAAGCCGTATCCCGCCGCCTGCCCTTCACCACCAAATGGGCGCGATGCGTGCCTTCATAGGTAAAGCCAAGCCGGGCAGCGGCACGGCGAGATGGCATGTTAAGCGCATTGCATTTCCACACCAGCCGCCAATAGCCCAGATCATCCATGGCATGGCGCATCAGCAGAAACATCGCTTCCGTCGCCGCCCGCGTGCGCTGCATCCGGGGTGAGAACCAGATATTGCCAATCTCGATATCCGCATGGGCAGGGGCAATCTGCATCAGCGTCAGCCAACCATCCGCCGTGCCGGTCCGATGCGGGCGGATGGCCCAGGCGATCGGGTCATGCGTGGCGGCAAAGCCCGCGACATGGGCGCGCATGGCCGCCGCATCCTTGAATGGCCCATAGCCCATATAGGCCCAGCCTTCGCCGCTGACGTCGCGTTCCGCCGCGCGCCACAAATCCTCGGCATGACGGATATGGAGCGGTTCCAGATCAACCGAATGCCCCTTATGCGGAATGCGCGCCGGCAGGGGGCGGGGCGTGGCATCCACCAGCGGGCCAAGCGGTGGTTCAGTGGCGGGGTCCCAGGGGACGCCTTCGGGCAAGTTTTCCATCGCCCCACATGAAACGGACCGGAAGCGCGATGCAAGCCATGATTGCCGGTTGCGCGCCGCGCCGCGCCGCCGCAAAACTGCATCCATGAATACGGCCCCCTCCCCCGCCCCCGCCATCCCCGCCGCCTATTTCGGGGAACGAGTGACGCATGTACATCATTGGACGGATCGGCTGTTTTCCTTCCGCTGCACGCGCGACACCGCGCTTCGCTTCCGCGCCGGCGAATTCGCCATGATTGGCCTGATGGTGGAAGGCAAGCCGCTGGTGCGCGCCTATTCCATGGCAAGCCCGACCTGGGATGAGGAATTGGAGTTTCTCTCCATCAAGGTGCAGAACGGGCCGCTGACAAGCCGCCTGCAACACATCAAGCCTGGCGATACGGTGCTGATTGGCCGCAAGCCCACCGGCACGCTGGTCACGGATAATTTGCTGCCAGGCCGCAGCCTTTGGATGCTGGCGACCGGCACGGGCCTTGCTCCCTTCCTGAGCCTAACGCGTGAGCCCGATGTCTATGAACGCTACGGCACCGTCGTGGTCGCCCATACCGTCCGCCAGGTGGCGGAATTGGCCTATCGGGAGATGTTCGAACGCGAATTGGCGCAGCATGAATTCCTGGGCGAGATCATCGCCGGCAAGCTGCGTTACTATCCTTCCGTGACGCGGGAGGCTTTCCCGACCCAGGGCCGCATCACGGATTTGATCGAATCGGGGCGGATCTTCAGTGATTTGGCCCTGCCGGCGCTCGACCCCGCCCATGACCGGGTGATGCTATGCGGGTCTGAGGCGATGAACCGGGACTGCAAAGCCATGCTGGAAGCCCGCGGCTTTGTGGAGGGGTCCAACAACGCCCCTGGAAGCTATGTGGTCGAAAAGGCCTTTGTGACGAAATAGGCCAGGGCGCTTCCCTGGTGCGATAAAAAAGCATTGCGTCATCCGCCTGTCATCCATATGTCACGTCCCGTGAAAACCCGCCCCAGCCTGCCGGGGGGCGCCACAAATGGGAGAAGCAAATGACCGGTTCCAACACCGAAGCGCCCGCGCGGCGCGGTTTTCTGAAGGCGGCCGCCGCCACCGGGGCGGGCCTTGCCGTCCTCGCCACCCCCAATGTCAGCCGTGCGCAGACCACGACGCTGCGCTTCCAGTCCACCTGGCCGCAGCGCGATGTTTTCCATGAATTCGCCGGCGATTTCACCCGCCGCGTGAATGATATGGCGGGGGGGCGGCTTCGCCTTGAATTGCTCGCCGCCGGCGCCGTGGTTGGCGCCTTCCAGTTGCTGGATGCGGTCAGCGCCGGGACGCTTGATGGCGGCCATGGCGTGCCGGCCTATTGGTTCGGCAAGAACAAGGCGTTCTCGCTGTTCGGCACCTCACCGCCCTGGTTTGGCGATGCCAATCAGCTGCTCGGCTGGTATCATTATGGCGGCGGCGAAGCGCTCTATAATGAGCTGTTGAATGACCATGTGAAGGTCAATGTCGTGTCCTTCATGACCGGCCCGATGCCAACCCAGCCGCTTGGTTGGTTCAAGAATGTGATCGAGCGTCCGGAGCAGATCCGCGGCCTGAAGTATCGCACTGTGGGCCTCGCGGCTGATCTTTTCGCGGAACTTGGCGCGGCGGTGGTCTCACTGCCCGGCGGTGAAATCGTGCCGGCCTTGGAACGCGGCGTGATTGACGGGGCGGAATTCAACAACCCGTCCTCTGACCGCGTGCTTGGCTTCCCGGATGTTGCGAAGGTCTACATGATCCAGTCCTTCCATCAGCGCACGGAAAGCTTCGAAGTGCTGTTCAATAAGGCGAAGTTCGCGGCACTTCCGGCTGAACATCAGGCGATCATCAAATTCGCTTCTGAAAGCGCCTCTGCCGATATGTCCTGGAAGCTGCAGGATCGCTATTCACGCGATCTGATTGCCATGGCGCAGCAGCAGGGCGTACAGGTTCGCCAGACGCCGCGCCCGGTGCTTGATGCGCAGCTCGCTGCCTGGAACCGCGTGGTTCAGAAGTATGAGGGCGATGCTTCCTCCCCGGCTGCGGGCCCCTTCTTTAAGAAGGTCTGCGACAGCCAGCGTGACTGGTGCCGCCGCGTTGGCAGCTTCTTCTTGCGCTATGAAGCAAGCCCGGTGATTTCCTATAATCACTTCTTCGGCGCGCGCTGATTTGTAGTAACGGGGTGCGGGTTTCGGCCCGCACCCTTTTTGATGCCCCAATCCCCGGGGCGATGATCGAAAGCCCGCATCATGCAGCGACTGCTTCTTGGCATTGATCGCTTCAGCACCTTGGTTGGCCAGACCTTTGCCTGGAGCATCCTCGTGCTGACCTTTGTCGTGACCTATGAAGTGGTGATGCGCTACGCCTTCCGCGCACCGACCACCTGGGCCTATGACACTTCCTACATGCTCTATGGCACGCTGTTCATGATGGCGGGGGCCTATGCGCTGTCACGCAATGGGCATGTCAGGGGTGATTTTCTTTATCGAAATTTCAAGCCTGAGAATCAGGCGAAGCTCGATCTTATCCTTTATATCCTGTTCTTCTTTCCCGCGATTTTTGCCTTCATGATTTCCGGCTGGACCTTCTTCACGCAAAGCTTCGCGCAGAATGAAAGGTCCATGTTCAGCCCAACCGGCCCGGTGATCTGGCCCTTCAAATTACTCATCCCTGTTGTTGGCGTATTGTTGCTGCTGCAAGGCATTGTGGAAGTTGTGCGCTGCATCCAATGCATCCGTTCCGGCGTTTGGCCGAAGCGGCTTTCCGATGTGGAAGAATTGGACCAGCAAATCCTTGCCGCCGCCGCCGAACAGGACCCCGAGGAATTGGCCCGCCGCATGGCCACTTCCGGCCAGATCACCTTAGACACGCCAAAGAAGGGCTAACGCGCCATGTCTGACGGTATGCTCGGGCTCACGCAGCTCTTTCTTTTTCTGTTCTTCATCATGCTGGGCTTCCCGATCGCCTTTACGCTGATGGCGATGGGGTTGTTCTTTGGCTATCTTGGCATGCAGGAGCGTATTTTTGACCTGCTGGTGCAGCGCACCTATGCGGTCATGTCGAATGATGTGTTGATCAGCGTGCCGCTTTTCGTCCTCATGGGCTATATCATCGAACGCGCGAATATCCTGGACCGGCTTTTCCGATCCCTGCAGATGGCAAGCGGGAATATTCCGGGCTCACTTGCCGTGGCAACGCTTGCCACCTGTGCGCTGTTTGCGACCGCGACAGGGATTGTCGGCGCAGTGGTAACACTCATGGGCCTGCTCGCATTCCCGGCCATGTTGCGCGCTGGCTATGATGTGAGACTGGCATCTGGTGTCATTTGCGCCGGCGGCTGCCTTGGCATCCTGATTCCGCCCTCGATCATGCTGATCCTGTTCGGCGCCACGGCGGGCGTTTCGGTCGTGCAGCTTTACGCGGCGGCCTTCATCCCTGGCGTGATGCTGGCAAGTCTGTATATCCTTTACGCCATGGGCATCGCCCTCTTGAAGCCAGAGATGGCCCCACGCTTGCCGCCTGGGGAAGTGAATATCCCCTTCAGCCAGATCGCGATTTCGCTGCTGACGTCCTTCATCCCGCTCGCGGCACTGATTGCCATGGTGCTGGGCGCCATTTTGATGGGGCTTGCGACACCATCCGAAGCCGCCGCCATGGGCAGCCTTGGGTCCATCATCCTCGCTGTCATTTATCGGTCTTTTTCCTTTGCCAAGCTTAAGGAAAGCGTGTTCCTGACCGCGCGCACCTCTGCCATGGTGTGCTGGCTTTTTGTGGGAAGTGCGATTTTCTCCTCGGTCTTTGGCTACCTTGGCGGTCAGGATCTGGTAGAGCAGTTCTTCAAATCCCTGCCGCTCAATACCTTCACCTTCATGATCCTGGCGCAGTTGCTGATCTTCATCCTGGGCTGGCCGCTGGAATGGACGGAAATCATCGTGATTTTCGTGCCGATCTTCCTGCCGCTATTGGATGATTTCGGCGTTGATCCGCTGTTTTTCGGCGTGATGGTGGCGCTGAACCTGCAAACCTCCTTCCTGTCGCCGCCCGTTGCCATGGCGGCGTTTTACCTGAAGGGGGTGGCGCCAAAGCATGTCCGGCTGGAAGACATCTTCAAGGGCTGCATGCCCTTCATCTACATCGTCGTCATGTGCATGCTGATGATCTATGCCTTCCCGGGGCTGGTGACCTGGCTGCCTGAGCAGCTTTATGGCTTCACGCCTGGCAGCGGTACTCCGGTCCAATTGGATGTTCCGCCCGAAGGCGGCTTCCAGGAAGATGAAGTGCCAAGGATAGCTGATTAACGCCATGGACCAGGACCCCATCACGCGCGTTATAGGCTATCTTTCCGAGGCCTTTGAAAACGGCAATCCGCTGGCGCCACTGCCGACGGAAATCGCCCCAACCAAACAGGATGACGCCGAAGAAGTGGCCGGTGGCGTACTGGCGCGGCTTGGCTTCGCGCCTTGTGGTGTGCGGCTGGTCCCGGCGGCGGATGGCAGCCTGATCAGCGGGCCCATGCTGGAAGCGCGCTTTCTGGATGATGGTGCGGGGATATCGCTGGAGATTATGCGCCATGGCCGTGCCTCGGCCGCTTTGCTTGGCGTCTTGGGTGCGGCGCTGGAACCGGAAGCCACGACGCCGCCCGCAATCACAGCAATCCACCCCGCGCTTGATGTGAGTGCCAGCCGGTTCACCCAGGGCCCCGCTGATCGTTTTGCGGAGATCGCCGATTTGGCCGGGCTTGGCCTGCTGGTGCTGGGCAAGCGGCGGCAAGTGCCCGCAACGCCGAGCCGCGTTTCGTTGGTTGAAGGGGAAGCGGCGCCGAGGGGTAAGCCCTTCGATCTGCACGCTGCCTTTGCGGCAGCAGCGGCGGAAGCACGCCGGCTTGGCGGCTTGCCCGCAGGCGCAGTGCTGGTGGTGGCGGGGCTCGGCGCGCCCGTGCTGGGGCTGAAGCCCGGGGCGCGCGTGACAGCGCGCTTCACCGGCATTGGCAAGGTGAGTGCCAGGTTTGGGTGAGCGGCTTGATCAGCCTGGTTTCAACATAAAGATAAATCATTCAGAATTTATTCAAGTAAATATAACTCCTTATTTACAAAATATATCCTTTTCGGATATCAATCGCATACTATTTATACACTTTGAAACTTATTTTTCTGAACTATTCTATTTTTTATTCTGCCATTTTTCGGCCTCAATTCAACCTTGCACCCCTCTATCATATGGGGAAGATTTTTAGTTTGCCCCGCATACCCATTTCGACTATCAAAACTCTCATGACGACCGCCAAGGCTTCGTCGGCACCCCCGGGCCGGCGATGTGGCGTGGTTCTCCAGCGTGCTTTGCTGCGGAGCGCCCGTCCCCCAAGGTTTCGTTTTTCCGGGTATTCGGCCCCTGTGGCCTTCAGCCTTTCCTTCAGCAAAGCGCGCCGCGCCTCGGCCACGCTGCTTGTGCTGGTTTTCAGCTTCCTTGGCGTCGCCTGCGCCGAAATCCCCGCCCCCGTTACCCAGGTGCCCGATGCGGCTTTGCGTGAGGCTTCCTCACCGCGGTCAGCCTGCCGTGTTGCAGCACGCCAGGCCGAAATGACCCACGGCGTACCGGAAGGGCTGTTGACGGCCATCGCGCTGAATGAAAGCGGGCTGCATGCCTATGCGCTCAATCTGCGTGGCCGCGCCTATTTCCCGAATAGCCGAGAGGAAGCAAGCCGCATGCTTGTGGCCGCGGGCGGACGCGGCATGGCCGGGTGTTTCCAGATCAATGCCGCGGTTCATGCGGCCCGTGGTGATGATTGGCCGCTTGATCCCCCACAGGCAGCGGATTGGGCGGCGCGTTATCTGGTGCGGCATTATAAGGATCAGGGCGATTGGGGCCGCGCCATATTGCGTTGGCATGGTGCCCCTGCGTCGCGCGGCACGCAGATCATCTGCCGCGTGCATAGCAAGCTGCAAGTGACGGCGCCGGGCAGCACCCTATTCGCCGATCGCTGCCGCCCCGGGGCAAAGCAATGGGCGCGCGTCAGGCAAAATGGCGCCGCCCATCTGGAAGTGGCGGAAGGCGCAGAGTAGGTGCGCCTTCATTAAGGCGCCGGCCGCACCCCCATCGCCAGCGTTCTTTCATCCATGCGCGGTTCGTGGCGCAGCCCCTTCCGTAAACCCCAGGTGTTTAGATATTGCACCAATTGGATCAGCGGCTCTTCATCTGCATAACGGGCGATGGCCTCGTGCCAGACCTTCTCCCGCGCTGCGTCATCCAGCGTGGCTGAACCACGCGCGGCGAATTCATCAAAAACCGGGCTTGAGAAGCGCGCATTATTATTGGCACCGGTCAAACGCTCCCGATCACGTGTGGCGACTGAATTCACCAGGAAGTTTGAAGCTTCACCGGTTGAACTTC
>Ga0315899_10002927_pt1 | contig 18697 bp, 19 predicted proteins | sample LakEriMetagenome_2_FD_203518 | JGI IMG/M metagenome (GOLD analysis project Ga0315899, IMG submission 203518) | Freshwater fungal communities from buoy surface, Lake Erie, Ohio, United States - Buoy 4 MA112 | ecosystem: Environmental > Aquatic > Freshwater > Lake | place: USA: Lake Erie, Ohio... | reverse complement strand
GTGCGCTTTTTGGCCGTGGACTGCTCGTAATCACCAAAACCGAACTGCTTGACGCCCATGTCAGTCCACGCCTGCGATCACAAGGTCATTCTCGCGCATGGTGGCGGGGTTTTCCAGAGTCTCCTTAACGGCAGGTTCCCAATCAATAGGTGTCACCAGCGAATGGTGACACCGAAAAGAGTTTGGATGTGTGGTTATTTATGATCTGTTTCCAATCAATAGGTGTCACCAGCGAGTGGTGACAGCTAAGCGGCCACATCAATCACGAAGCGATTGATTGGTGTTTCCAATCAATAGGTGTCACCAACGAGTGGTGACTAGGCTTGTGGTTTTTCATGGCCAGCTGGTTAGCGCAGAGTTTCCAATCAATAGGTGTCACCAGCGAGTGGTGACCGAGAGCTGGCCAGGCGATGGCGCCCAACCCCGCGTCAGATGGTTTCCAATCAATAGGTGTCACCAGCGAGTGGTGACTGCCGCTGGGCGGCGCGGGCGCTGCGCAGGTCGAACAGTTTCCAATCAATAGGTGTCACCAGCGAGTGGTGACCCCGCTTCACATCGCAATAACCCATCAACCGAAGACACCGTTTCCAATCAATAGGTGTCACCAGCGAGTGGTGACGGGCCGCGGCCTGCGCGGGCCACGATGGCGGTTGGCTCGTTTCCAATCAATAGGTGTCACCAGCGAGTGGTGACACTTCAAGCCTGGGCAAGTGTGGCGCAGCCGCGGCGGGTTTCCAATCAATAGGTGTCACCAGCGAGTGGTGACGCAACCGTTACGGATTCCGGCGCAAAACCAATGCAATGTTTCCAATCAATAGGTGTCACCAGCGAGTGGTGACAGGAAGCACAATGATCTTAAAAGTTGCCCATCTTACGAGTTTCCAATCAATAGGTGTCACCAGCGAGTGGTGACTGCCCAGGCCAGCATCCCAGTACTGGCCTGGTTTTTTGTTTCCAATCAATAGGTGTCACCAGCGAGTGGTGACCCCGCTTCATCACGCGCAGCTGTTCCTCGTGGTTGCGCGCGGTTTCCAATCAATAGGTGTCACCAGCGAGTGGTGATGGGGTAATGAAACTCCTGTTCAGCAACAGCAGGTTTCGCTGGTTTCCAATCAATAGGTGTCACCAGCGAGTGGTGACCTAACAGGATAAAGGAGTATGCAAACTATGTGCTTCAAGTTTCCAATCAATAGGTGTCACCAGCGAGTGGTGACGCATTGAATACACCAAACAGCCAGTCTTTCGTAGCTGTTGTTCCCAATCAATAGGTGTCACCAGCGAGTGGTGACACGTTGATGTTTCTCATCTTACAGAGAATATGGACAAGCAGTTTCCAATCAACAGGTGTCACCAGCGAGTGGTGACTTTTCAATACGCCCGAACGATCTTGACCGGTTACGTCACGTTTCCAATCAATAGGTGTCACCAGCGAGTGGTGACCGGCTTCAAGCCTGCCTTCTTCATCACTGATCAACCAAAGTTTCCAATCAATAGGTGTCACCAGCGAGTGGTGACCCCCACTACACAGGGCCTGGCGCAGTCCTTGAGACGATCGCGTTTCCAATCAATAGGTGTCACCAGCGAGTGGTGACCTATCCACTTGCATGCTTGCTATGGCAATCCCCGAACGCCGTTTCCAATCAATAGGTGTCACCAGCGAGTGGTGACGACTTTTTAGAAGGCCTGCCCGCCACGGTGTTTACACTTGTTTCCAATCAATAGGTGTCACCAGCGAGTGGTGACACAGCACCATCTACATCCGTGCTGAGGGCACGGTCTACGTGTTTCCAATCAATAGGTGTCACCAGCGAGTGGTGACTGCCCAGGCCAGCATCCCAGTACTGGCCTGGTTTTTTGTTTCCAATCAATAGGTGTCACCAGCGAGTGGTGACCCCGCTTCATCACGCGCAGCTGTTCCTCGTGGTTGCGCGCGGTTTCCAATCAATAGGTGTCACCAGCGAGTGGTGATGGGGTAATGAAACTCCTGTTCAGCAACAGCAGGTTTCGCTGGTTTCCAATCAATAGGTGTCACCAGCGAGTGGTGACCTTAGCAACCTTGACGTTGCGATCAGTCGCAATAAAAGTTTCCAATCAATAGGTGTCACCAGCGAGTGGTGACGAGCCGCCGGCTGACCGATTGTGTGCGTGCGACCGAGTTTCCAATCAATAGGTGTCACCAGCGAGTGGTGACACCAATGATCAACTACATCCACCTACTGGTGTCTGTCATGTTTCCAATCAATAGGTGTCACCAGCGAGTGGTGACTTCAGGACAAGCTCACACGTTCGCAGGACAAGTTCGCAGTTTCCAATCAATAGGTGTCACCAGCGAGTGGTGACCAGCTGGGTGAGCACCCGATGCTGCTGTTCCAGGAGATGTTTCCAATCAATAGGTGTCACCAGCGAGTGGTGACTCTGAACAGCAACGATCTCAATCGGTACATTCGCCTCAGGTTTCCAATCAATAGGTGTCACCAGCGAGTGGTGACTGGAACTTACGAACGGATGCCCAGCAGGGCGAGAGCGTTTCCAATCAATAGGTGTCACCAGCGAGTGGTGACCAAAAAAGAGTTTGGCTGCTGCACTATTTATGATGTGGAGTTTCCAATCAATAGGTGTCACCAGCGAGTGGTGACCTGGCGTCTGGCGGGCATGCCAAATCCTGCAAAGCGGGTTTCCAATCAATAGGTGTCACCAGCGAGTGGTGACACCTATGAACTGGTTTCGAGGCCTCTGGTGGCGCTGGCAGGTTTCCAATCAATAGGTGTCACCAGCGAGTGGTGACCGATGTCAGCGGCCTGCGGGGCAACGTCACCGGCCTGACGGGGTTTCCAATCAATAGGTGTCACCAGCGAGTGGTGACGCGGGGCCTTGCTGGGCTGCTGCTGTTCGGTGGACCGCTCTTCTGGTTTCCAATCAATAGGTGTCACCAGCGAGTGGTGACCTCTACGGCTGATAGAACCCCCACAGCCCGCCGGGAGCTGTTTCCAATCAATAGGTGTCACCAGCGAGTGGTGACCCTTCATCTGAGTTTCGCAATGGCCACGACACTTCCAGACGTTTCCAATCAATAGGTGTCACCAGCGAGTGGTGACCAACGCCTGGGCCCTTCATCAGCAGCTTGTTGAGATTGAACGGTTTCCAATCAATAGGTGTCACCAGCGAGTGGTGACTGCCCAGCAGTTAGCCACCCTTGAAGGTGTTGAGCTGATAGTTTCCAATCAATAGGTGTCACCAGCGAGTGGTGACTGGGGACCCCGCAGAGCCTGTTCACGGTCTACTCCAAGCGTTTCCAATCAATAGGTGTCACCAGCGAGTGGTGACAGCGGCCCTCAGAGCCGTTGCGGCGCAGTCGGTCAGAAGGCCGTTTGCGCGCAGCGCCACTCTGGCATGGCCTGATGCGGGTCCTGAGCCCGCGGAAAAGCTGAGAGGCGTTGCGCTGCAGTGCAGCGCGCAGCTCAACGTCGAATCGGTCTCCTATGGCTGATCCGGGCCTGCGCGCTCAGATCAGCCGGTCTTCCCATGGCGTTGCACCAACGGCTCTGCCCAGCTGGATCGCCTGCGCGCAGCTGCGGGCTGGCACCGGCCAGAGCCGCACACTGTCCTCAGCTTCCACCACCAGGCGAGTGAGCCGTCGGCGCAGCTGCTCCAGCTGGTCGTGGCGCAGCTCACACTCGAACACGCTCCATTGAACTCGCACGCCATAGCCAGTCAGCAGGTTGGCCAGCCGCCGTCGGCGGCGATCACTGGGAGTGTCGTAAGCGATCACCCAGATCTGGGTTCGCGATGCAGTCATCGCCGCTGCGGAAGTGCCAAGCCAGCGGCTGGGTCGTACACGAAGCGCACAAATGCCCGCACCACCCCATCCAACAGTTCCCAGCGCGGTCCACGATCATGGTTGAGAAGGCTCACCACCTCCGCCATGTACTGGCCCCAGGCCTTCAACCAGATCCTGCGACCCTCATCCGAGAGGAACACGCCGCCGCCGTGGGCATCAAAATCACGATCCACCCGCAGGCGCCTTGTGCGAATCATCCACACATTGAACGGATCCACCAGCAAGGTGCGCAGTGGTTCAATCAGATCCGACACCAGCGCAGCATGGCGCGGTGATCCGGCATGCAGCACTCCTTCATAGGGATCGAGGCCCTGCAGCTCGATCCGTGTGAGCATGGCGTTCCACAGCACCGAATAGCCAAAGCTGCACAAGGCATCAAACGCTGTGGTCGGCGGCCGGCGATGACGGCCCAGGAACGGAAAGCCATCACCGCGCAGCAACTCCCCCAGCGCTGCGAAGTATTCCGCCGCTGCATTGCCTTCCAACCCGCGCAGCCTGGCGGGCTCCATGGCGCGATCCACCTGCTGGCCATGCCAGCGCAGTCGCTCGATTACATCAGCAACCCCCTGCGGTCGCTGTCGCCTGGTCAGACGCAAGAGCAGCACCCGGCCATTGCTGATCTTGCTGCTCACCAGCCGCCGCGCCGCCATCAACCGCTCCCCGTCGCCCAGCTGCTGTTGATGGCGTCCTCGGTGGCGGTAGCCGCTCTCCAGCGGATGCACGCGGCCCTGGCACCATCCCTGCCGGTTGACGAACACCACCGGCACCCGCCGTTGCAGACAGGCGCGAATCAGCGGTGTACTCAGCTGCAGATTGCCCATCACCAGGATCTGGTCCACCAGGGGCAACCCCACCCGCTCGATCTCCTCACCCCGGCAGCGCACAACCAGCTGCTCACCATCGAGGCTGGCGGTGCCATGGCTGCGCAGCAGGTACACCGTGCGCATGCTGCGTTCCCTGTCCGCCGAATCCTCAGCGATCAGCGCCCACGGCGCTGGGGAAGCCTGACCGCTCCGGACCCGATCGCTGGCCGGCCGCGATCGCCCGCCATCCGTTGACCTGATGTGGCAGCGCGCCCGCGGCCGCCTGCCTGACCAGCAGGCAGCAACCGCCAGAGCAGCACATCAGCCACCACCCCCAGAGCGAAGCTGACCAGCGCCACCAGCACGGTGCAGGTGACCACGGTAGCCAGTCCCAGGGGGGCGATCAGCAGCAGCACCAGGGTCACAGCGCCATTGACCATGGCAACCAGCAGGTTGAGCAGCACGGAGATCTTCAGGAGAAAGTGCAAGGGGCCCCCAGGTGGCAGTGCCGCCTCAGTCTGCATGCCATTTCCTACAGCCGCATGCAAACAAATGTTCGCCTGAGCGGCTCCTGCTACCGGAAACTATGCAGTAACTGCATGGTTTGGCGATTCACTTGCCAACCGCCAGCGCGCTGGCTAAGGCTGGTGCAGCGTGGCTCGACCGGTGACAGCAACGGCATTCTCCGATCCGCAGACGATCACCGTGGTGACCTTCGCCCCCGTGCAGGGGTTCATCAGCTCCTCGCGCAAATTGCGCGACCTCTATGGCAGCTCGTTGTTGCTCAGCCACCTCGCCAAGGCGATCGTTGATGATGCCAATCAGCGCCAGTTTGTGGTGCTCAGTCCAGCGCTGGTCAACACAGTACGGGGTACACCCAACCTGCTGGTGATCGCGGGCGACTACCGCAGGGGATACGGACTCGACGCCTTGCGCTCAGCCTGGAGCCAGCTGCTGGCAGCCACGCGCAGCTGGATCGAACAGCAGCTTCCACGATTTGAGTACGACTGGGATGCCAGCTGGAAGCTGTGGCAGAACCACGCCTGGGAGTACTTCCACAGCCAGGGCGGCTCGATCGGCCAGGCGCGCCGCAACCTGGCGATCAACAAGCAGCAGCGCGCCTGGAGCGCCATCAACTGGACCGGTGAGAGCTCCACTCTGGCAGGCTCGGATGCCATCGCCAGCCCGGCGATGGCCGCCGTGATCGACCCTCGACAGCTCACTGCCGCAGCAGCTGACCAGCAGGCCACGGCCTTCATCAAGGCGCTGCAGGCCCTGCCGGCTCTCGGAGCTGCCTTCGCGGGGGTCGGCGAGCAGCTCTCGCTGCCGGAGCTGGTCAAACGGCTGGTCACCTACCCCCCTGTGGCCCGCCAGTCCTTCCGTGATGAACGGCTGCTGGACGTGATCCCCAGTCGCTTTGATGGGATCGCTGAGTCCAGCGCCGTGGCCTGGTTCATGGCCGATGGTGATCAGGTGGGCAGCCATCTGGAACGGCAGGCCCAGCAGGCACCCAGCCGGGAAGCCGAGCAGCTGAGCAGATTCAGCGGAGCAATGCGCAGCTGGGCCGAGCGGCTCTATGCCGAGGTGCCCAGGCTGATGGACGGCAAGGCCACGGTGGTCTATGCCGGCGGCGACGATCTGCTCGGGGCTCTGCATGATCAAGCGACCGACCGTGATCCGCACCGGTCGGCGCCACTGGTTGCGGCCGACCTGCTGCGGTGGCTGCAGCGCTTTCCCCAGCTCTGGAGCGAGCACGGTCAGCTGATAACTGTATCGATGGGGATCGTGTTGGTACGCGGGCAGGTGCCGCAGCGGGAGGCGCTGCAGCAGGTGCGACTGGCGGAGGCCAGTGCCAAGGCCCATGGCCGTGATCGTTTTGCCCTGCGGTTGTTGTTCTCCGGTGGCCAGGCCATCGAGTGGGTCTGCCCCTGGGCCTGGCTGCCGCGGATCCTGGCCGGCTATCGCGATCGGGATCAACGCAGCGGCGAACGCGCCCACTGGGGCCACCTGGCTGCCGATGTGGCGGCCTTGCGCTCCAGGCATGCTCTGGCTGGGTCAACCCCCGAGGCCAGGGCTGTCGCCGCTGCCCTCTGGTCGATCTACTTCCCGGATCTGGAGTCACCACCCCAGCAGAGGCAGGGCAGCAGCGCGGGCATTGATCAACCCCTGGGCGAATGGCTCAGCGATCTGGCCCAGGTGCTCGCCCGCTTGCACAAACCCGTTCACAGGGAGGCGATCCCAGCATGAGCCTTCCCTTCACACATCTGATCAACCTGGAGCCCCTCGGCCTGCTCTACGGCAGTAGTGGTCGTTTTCTCTCGGCCGACAACCTCGTGGGTCAGGCGGGGGAACACTTCCCCCCGGACAGCCCGGCTGTCGCTGGGCTGATTGCCGCCCAGCTCCCGCGGGCACAGGTTTGGGATCTGCACACGGCAGGGCCGTTCTGGCAGCGCGACGGCATGCTCCATCTGCCGACGCCACTGAACCTGCTGCAGAGCAGCGGTGCTGGTGCCGATGAAGGACGAGCCATTGAGGTGCGGCTGCGCTACCGCCAGGCAGTGGACGATGCCCCCGAGGGCTGGTGGCCGCCCGGGGAGCGGCCCCTGCCGCAAAAGCCACGCCGCGGCGGCTGGATTGCCCTTAGTGACTGGCTGCGCCAGGGCGAGTCTGCCATCCGGGTGCAGGCGAGCCCCTGGCAGGCCGTGCCCCACCTCCACCCACGGCTGCGCAGTGATAAACGGGTCAGTGCCCAGGAGAACGCCCTGTTCATGGAGCTGGCGATTGCGCTGGAGCCTGGCGTTTCCCTCTCCTACCTCAGTAGCCAGCCGATCCCGGATGGGCGGTATCGCTTCGGGGGGGAGGGGCACCTGGTGGAACTGCGTTGCGGCCCGATCCCAGAACAGCTCCGCCAGCTGCTCAGCCAGCCGCTCAGCGGCAGCTTTGCTCTGGTGACACCGGGCCTCTGGGGCGGCAGCCGCCTGTCACTGCGCGAACCACTGGAGCCCGCTGAACGGCCTGGCAAGAATCCCCGGATGCCCTGGCACAGCAATGGCCGCGGGCCGGGCATCCTCACCGACCGGCCCAGGCCCTGGCGCCATCGCCTCGGTGCCGGTGCTGCTGGCTCGCCGCGGCTGTCCCGCGGCCGCTGGGCGGTGCCGGCCGGCAGCTGTTACCACCTGCCACCGGATCTGGAGTTGCCGCCGTGGCCGGAATGGCCCGAGAGCTGGTTCCCCCGGGAGGGCTTCAGCTTCAAGCAGCTCGGCACTGCCCTCGCCCTGCCACTTCCATGATCGTTGCGCCTCTGCTGGAGCGCTTCACCGCCTGTTCTGATTCCTCGCCCATGGCATACACCCGCAGTTATGGCCTGATCTCCACCCTCGCGCCGCTCCATGTCGGCGCCTCAGCGGGTGAGGAATCAGGCAATCTCAATCTGATCTTTCGCGATACCTTCACCCAGACCGGCATCATCCCCGGCAGCTCGATCCGCGGCCGCTTCCGCGCTGAGGCCCGGGCCCAGGCTCCGCAGCAGGCGATCGACTGGTACGGCAGCGAAGCAGGCGCCGGCCGTGAGGCCATCAGTGAGGGTCGCGTCAAATTCGAATACGCATCCCTGGTGTGGTTGCCGGTGTTCTGTCCCGGCCAACCGGTGGTGTGGGTGAGCTGCCCGCGCTTGTTGCGGCGCTATGCCGCGATCGTGGATGACAGCCTCACCCGCCGGATCCCGGATCCCTACAGCTGCAGCCCAGGGCTGCGCGGCCGTCCGGGTGAGAAGGGCATCACCCTGTTCTTCAATCTCGGCTTCATGGAGTTGACCCCCGTCGAGGGCCTGCAGGAGCTGATCCCCCTCGCCCTGGAGGACGAGATCCCGCCGGATCGGCTGGTAGTGGTGGATGACGCCGCCATCGGCATGATCCATGACATGGCCCTCTACCGCCAGAGCCGCGTGAAGCTGGCCGACCATGAGAAGAAGGTGGACGGCCCTGCCTTCTTCAATGTGGAGGCTCTGCCGGAGGGATCTGTGCTGGTGTTTCCACTGGCGATCAAACCTGATGAGGCGGGTGCCTGGAAGCCGTTCGGCAGCTCCAGCAGCGGTGAGCTCTATTTCGGCGGGCTCGAGAGCGTTGGCTTCGGGCGTTGCGCGGTGACCCTGGCGGCAGCCGCTGCCGCGGAGGTGGGCTGATGAGCTGGCATCCCTACAACCTCGATCACCTGGCCCAGGAGATCGTGCTCAAGGCACGCCATCGTGACCATCGTGATGCCAACAGCCTCAACCAGGCCCACAAGATGCGAGCCAGCTGTGCCTATGGACTGGAGCGCTTCTGGGGTGAGCATCTGCGCCTCAAGGAGAAGGAAGCGGAGAAAGCGGCTTTTGTCGCGGATGTCTGGACGGCCCTGGTGGGCATCCTCCAGAAGGGAGGCATCAATCTCCCTGGCACCCTGCTCTCCAGCAAGGATGCGGAGGCAACGATCCAAGGGGTCGCTGAGCGGATCTGGCGGCTTGAGCATGAGCAGCAACAGGTGGCCCTGGCGGTGCTCACCGCCCTTTGTGATGCCGTGGTGTGGTGGACCCAACGGCTCAAGACCGGTGGCGAGGCGGCTGAGTGATGGGCAGGAAAGGCAAAAAACACAGGTTTCCTGGAAGTGCTGGTGGCCCACCGAAGCCGAAGGCCGCGAGCCAGCCAGCAAGTCAAACGGCCAGCCAGCCCTCCACCTCGCCCCCTGAGGCACCTGCAGCAGCGCAGAGCAACACGCCCTCGGCCCCCAGACCCTCCGGTGGCAGACCACCGGCTTCGCCACTGCTGGATTCGCTTCCGCCTCCGAGGGCTGTTGAGAACATCTCCGCTGACACCGCCTACCGCGTGCCGATGGAGTACCAGGCGCAGGTGGCTGGGCGTTGTCAGCGGCAATTCATCCGCACCAAGGACCCGCGCGATTCCGACATCTGCCAGTGGATCGGGCAGTGGGTGAACGGTGTTGATCGTCAGCCACCGTTCACCACCAGCGGGCTGCGGATCACAGAAGCTGCGATCGACTGGCGCCTGATCAGCAACAGCGGCGTCGATGAGGGTGTGATCCGCCCTGTCATCGGTGCCGGCGGCTGGCCGCTGATCCCCGGCAGCGGCCTCAAGGGTCTTTTCCGTCGGGTGTGCCCTCCGTCACGGCTGCTGCGCTGGTGCGGCAGCCCCTCTGCCCCCGGTGATCTCCAGCCGGGCATCCTGCGCTTCCATGGCGCCTGGCCCGCCGACCCGAGCTGGATGGAGGGCCTGCTTGATGTGGCCCACCCGCAGCAGGAGTGGCAGGTGGGGATTGGCAGGGGGAAGAGTGGAGGAGCCTTCAGCATCGTGAGCCTGTTCAGGCCCAGGTTGCAGATCGGCCTGAGCAGCACCGATCAATCCCTGTCAGATGCGGAGTGGCAGGAGATTGAGGAAACCCTCCGCCGTGCTCTGCAGCAGGGCATCGGCGGCCGCACCTGCGTTGGTTATGGCAGCAGCGGCACGATCAGCGGTGATCCGCTGTTCCAGTGTTCCCTGGAAGGGCAGGGCCCAGCCGCCAAGCTGCTGGATGGCACGGCTGAATTCAGACCCACCATGTTCCGTGCGGCCATCCGCGGGATGGCACTGCGGCTCTTTGGTGGCCTGTGCGATGAAAACACCGCCCGTCTGGTGGTGGGTCGCCTGTTCGGGTCATTGAGCCGGGAGGAGGGTCAGAACGTGGGGCTGCTGGCCGCGGCTTACACCGATGCCACCACAGAACTCGGTTCCTATGGACGCGGGTCCTGGCAGCAACCCACCTATGCCACCTCCGGAATCCTGCAGTGGCGCCTGATGCGCCGCTGCCGAGATGGAGAAAACAAAGAACTTCTGGGTGAGCTGCTGGCGGCGCTCCATGGCATCACCATGAGCCTGGGCGGTTTCGGCAAGGGCTGGCGCCGGCCAGACCACAGCATCTTCTATCCCGGTTACGGCAAGACCCCGATCGGGTGTCACTGGCAGTGGCGTGATCCAAACCAACTTCCCCCCTGGGTGCATGTGCAGTCATCCGCAGACCTTGTGGAACTGCTGCAGCGCTCTCGCCAGCTGGCCGCTCGCTGGCTGGAGGCCATTGGCCGCAAGTCACCCGGACAGGCGCTCTGGCGTGAGCTGATCCACCCCCAGACGATGCGGATCTGGACGCGGCGGGCCAGCGACGCCGGCGATGCCAAAGTGGTGAACTGGTTCCATCATGAGCTCAAGGGCACGGTGCTCGGGGGCAAGGTGAGCCAGGTCGGTCGGCTGTGGAACCGATTGCTGCCCCTGGCAGCGCCGATGGCACGGCCCGCCAAACCGTTGGCGCGGCCTGCAGCTGTGGCCCGGCCAGGCGGCAGCCGCCAGCCTCCCGCGCCACCACGGGGCCAGGTATCGATCGCCGTGCATCAGGGGGCGTTTCTGGAAAGCCTGGTGCTGTTCCCAGGCCAGCTGCCGGAATCCACCGCATTCATCCAATTGATGAATCAGGGCAAAGGGGCAGAGGCAGGGTTCCGAGCCATCAACTTCTGATCAGCAATGACCCGGGTGCTCTTGGTGACGGTGGGCGGCAGCCCGGAGCCGATTCTTCAGGCCTGCCGTGCGCACCAGCCTGATGAGGTGATCTTCATCTGCAGCGCACCGCCCTGCAGGGCACCCAGCCTTGGCCAGGTGCTCGGTGATGGCACCCCCTGCCTGCACGTCGATGGGGATGGCCGCCAGGAACACCGCCCCAATCTGGTGCGTCAACTGGAACTCCAGGATTTCCAGCCCGCCCTGCAGATCGTTGCGCTGCCCGACCCGGACGACCTGGCCGCCATCCATCGACAGCTGCACTCCTTCTGTCGCAGCCTGGCTGAACGGTTCAGCCGGTTGGAGATCATCGGCGACTACAGCGGCGGCACCAAATCGATGAGTGCTGCCCTGGCGATGGTGCTGGTGGAGCAGGGCGCGGCCCTCAGCCTTGTGGCTGGCGAGCGCACCAACCTCGTGCGCATTGAGCGCAGTGCCGGCACACGCCCGGTCGGAATCGCCGTGCTGCAACTCCAGCGCCTGCTCCAGGATCAGCTCCCTCTGTTGCTTGCCGACCACTTCTATGACCGTGCGGGCCAGCTGCTCAGGCAGTGGCGCGTCCTCCACCAGGAGAGCCTCGATGCAGGCAGCCTGGAGGCGATCAGCGAGCTTGAGACATCACTGTCAGTGCTGATGCTCTGGGACCGCTTCTGCTGGGAGGCAGCACTCGATCACTCCTGGGAGTGCCAGCTCTCTCGTCAGCACCCGGAGCTGATCGCCTGGTGGAAGCGGGTGGTGGCGGCGCGCCAGTGGCTGGAGCAGGACGATCCTCAGGCCGGTGTCACCGGCTATGAGCTGGTGCAGGATCTGCTGCTCAATGCCGAGCGCCGCGGCCGCCGCGGCTGGTTTGACGACGCTGTGGCACGCCTGTATCGCGCTCTTGAACTGCTCGCCCAGACCTATATCCAACTGGAGAAGGGATACAACCACCGCAGTTTCTGGGACGACGAGCAGATCCGCCGCGACTGCAACGACTGGTCCATCCGCAGAGGGGTGAATGGCCTCTACTGGTGGCTGCGGCAGACCGAGGGTGCAGAGGGGCTGGGCGCTCTGGCAGCTCGCCAGTGGATTCAGCTGCGCGAGCTGCTTAATGCCCGCAATGACTCCCTGCTTGGCCATGGCCTGCTGCCGGTGCGGCAGGCCGACTGGCAGAGCCTGCAGCAGCGTGTGACCAACCTGGTCACCAGCGCCCTGCAGGAGGCTGGTTGCCAGCAGGGGCCCCTGCCCTGCCAGTTGCCCGGCCCAGCCCTGCTCGATCTGCCGGCTGCGCAGCACTTTCTCTCTGTTCAACCATGACCCACGTCCTGATCGTGAGCCTCGGCAACAGTCCCGAGCCGATTGTGAACTGCATCACGAGTCTTCGTCCCGATCGGGTGGTGTTCTTCTGCTCGCAGCTCAGCAAGGACAACATCAACGCAGTACGGCGTCAGGTGCACCTTCCTGCTTTTCAGGAGGATCAGGACGTGGTGGTGCTGCAACAGCGGCTCAGCGCCAAGCAGGGCGAGGAGGTGATCAATGAACTGGATCAGCTGGATCGGGTGTACATCCGTGCCTGTGCATTGATCGCTGATCTGCGGCAACACCATCCCGGCTGCACGATCACCGTGGACTACACGGGGGGCACCAAAACGATGACCACCGGTCTGGCCATGGCCGCAATCGATGATGGCAGCACTCTCCTTAGTGTGACGGTCTCGGACCGCAGCAACCTGATGACACCGACCTCGGGCTACAGCGTGCCGGTGCTGGTGAGCACGGCAGCGATCCAGTCACGGCGGCTGTTCGAACAGGAGCTCCCGCTGCTGCTGGGTCGTTTCGATTACGAGGCGGCGCGACAGGCGGTAAGGCGCATTCTGCAGATCCCGTCCGAGGACGCGCCGACGAAGCGCCAACTGCAGCGGCTGGAGGATCTGCTGGCAGCACTCGATGCCTGGGATCGCTTTGATCACCGCAGGGCAATCGAGGTGATCGAGCGACTGGGGGATCGCAGCCTGGATCAGCGCCTCCTGTTTCCGCTCAAGCGAGTGATCGGCTCCCGCTGCCTGCTGGATCAGGAGGCGGCGCAGCAGCGCTGGCCGGCGATGAAGGGCCATGGCCTGGAGGCGGTGGAGGATCTGCTGCGCAATGCCGAACGGCGCGCTGCCCAGGATCGCTATGACGACGCCGTGGGCCGCCTCTACCGGGCCATGGAGCTCACCGAGCAGATCCTGCTCAAGAAAACCGCTGGGATTGACACCGCTGATGTCGATTCCGAGAAACTGCCCCCCCAGCTTCAGGACGGTTACCGGCGGAAAAAGGCGGCCAGTGGTGAGCATGGCTCGCTCAAGCTTGGCCTGATGCAGTCCTACGACTTGCTGGCGGAGCTCGAGCATCCCGTCGGGCTGAGCTGGCAGGCCCAGCGCTCTCGCATCCAGGACTGCCTCAAGACCAGAAATCACAGCCTCTTCGCCCATGGCTTCAGCCCGATCAGCTATGGCGACTGGACTCATCTTCTGGCCACGCTGGGGCCCTTCCTGCAGGAGGCGATCGATGTCTCCATTCATCGCTCCAGGGATGCACCCCCACTGCAGCAGCTACCGTCAGCTCTTATAGAGTTATCGGTAAAGGTACAATGCTAAACTAGACATCCATGAGGTCCCTTAATGCGAATAGCCTACATTATCAGTAAATAAAATAGACAGGCAGCGGGCCTGGCCGCAAGGTGCCCTCCTGGGCTACGACAGGCTGACCTCGGCACGATCGCCATACATGATCCGCACATTGTGGACCAACAGCTGGGTATGGGGCAGCGGCAGCAGTTGCCGCACCGGACCCAGCTGGCCCAAGTGATCAAAGACCAGCTGGCTGCCGCTCCTGAAGGTGAAACTCACTCCAGCGATACCGCAGCACGCAGGAGCCAGACTGGCGGCCCTTCGCGGGTGGAACCTGCGGGGTTTCGCGGATCGAGGTGGTGGTGGCCATAGCGCAGAGGCCAGACGACTGGGCCGAGCAGCACCGGCAGGGGTGTTAGCGCAGCGAGGACTTGCCCGCACTTGTGGGCCGGCCGGAACCGGGGCAGGCCCCAGTGGCGGTTGACCGCCGCCTGGCACCGCTGCCGGCTCCCCCGCTGAGCCCTGGGGCCGCAGCCCAGCCCTGGCCTCAGACGCTCCAGCGCAGCGGCGGCTCCGGATCGTACTCGCATCACCGATCATGCCAGGACCGCTCTCCGCGGCAGGCCCGCAGCGCTGGCGGCGGCGGCATCACGGCGACAGAACCGGTGGGCCGGGGCAATCCTGCGGCGATGGCGAGCGGCGCAGCAGCGGCAGTGAGCGTGGCCGGTGGGGCTTGCATCAGTGCTGGAGCGAACGACGAAGCCCTCCGACGCCCGCGGCAGCCCAGGGCGCCCTGGTTGCTGGTCAACGGGCGAACCCTCGGGCTGGCGTTTGACTCCACGCCTCAGGAGAACAGCCCAGCTCCTGGGCAATCCGCCGCCGGCCCCAGCCAGCAGCGGTGAGGCCAAGGATCGCCTGAACCACTTCTGGGCTTTCCAACGCAGCATCCCGGGAGCTCTGCTCCAGAGGTGACTGCACCGCCGCATGCTCGCTCCCCTTGGTCAGTGCCTCGCAGAGGGGGGCCAGATTTCGTGGCGCTTCTGGGCCATTTTTCGCTGTCGCCTGACAGATCCGCAAGGCCTTTAGGGCCACGCTGCGGAGGGTGGTGGAACTGGGCCACCAGAGCGGTGAGCAAACGCCGTGGGCCGAAACGGTCGGCACCTGCCGGCGGTGCTGCCCGTGGCCTCTGGCCTCTGGACGTTCCTGACGATCACAGGCATCGAACCAACGAACAACGCCGCTGAGCGTGCCCTGCGGCAGTCGGTGATCCAGCGCAAGATCAATGGTTTGCCAAGCAACAGCCGGGGTGTCCAATCCCGCCAGGGTGCGATTTTCCGCAGCTGCCTGCTCACCGTCACGACCACGTTGCGACAAGAGGGCCGCGATGACTGGCAGTTCCTGGAGCAGGACTGGCTTGCCCATCACCGCGGAGGGGTGATGCCATCACTGCTGCCAGATCCCTGAATCAGCAGCACAGAGCACTGCTTCTTGATCGCTCCGCGATGAGCTTACAGGCATGGACTCCTGCGGCGGGGCGTCCCTACCTCTGAACGCATACGCAAGAAAAAAGCCCGTGCGGGACGGGCCGGAGAGGCGATCCTGCTCTGCTGAGAGCGGGCTCACCGAAATCGATGCTGACCGGGCGGCTCACACCTTGCGGCTGTAGAACTCCACCACCAGCAGTTCGTTGATCTCGAGCGCCACCCATTCGCGCTCGCATTTGCCCACCACCCTGGCCACCAGCTTGCCCTTGTCGAGCTCGAGGTGGGGGGGGATGTTGGCGAGGCCGGGAAATTGCAGGTTGGCTTCCGCCAGCAGCTTGCTGGCCTTGCGCTCGCGCACGGCGATCACATCGCCGGCCTTCACCTGATAACTGGGGATGTCCACCACGCGGCCGTTCACGGTGATGTGGCCGTGGTTCACGAGCTGGCGCGCGCCCGGCACGGTGGGCCCGAAACCGAGACGGAAACAGACATTGTCGAGGCGGTTCTCCAGCAGCTTCAGCAGGTTGGTGCCGGTGGAACCCTCCTGGGCGCGCGCTTTCTTCACGTAGCGCACCAGCTGACGCTCGGAGATGCCGTAGTTGAAGCGAAGTTTCTGCTTCTCTTCGAGGCGGATGGCGTATTCGGAGCGCTTGCGACGGGCTTGGCCGTGCTGACCGGGGGGATAAGCCCGCTTGGCGGACTTACGGGTGAGACCGGGAAGGTCTCCCAAGCGCCGCGTGATCCTCAGGCGAGGGCCGCGGTAACGAGACATGGAAGGAAGGAGGGTGTACGGGTCGGTGGATTTGGATCCGGGGGGAACGGAGCACGCCGTCGTGCCCACGCCGGGCGGGCTGTGATCCCGCAGACGCTGCTGCCTCGGCACTTCCGCAGAAGGCCGCCGGGGTGGGGCAAGCTGGGAGACCCCAGTGCGCCCGCGCCATGCAGTGCCAGCGGTCGATCCTATCGGTTGGGCCTGAGGCTCTCCATCTGACCCCGCCGCCCGGGCTACCCAGCCTGGGCCGCGATCCCAAGGCCCCGGCGACCGACCGCTGGGCGGCCCTGCTGCTGCTGGGCCTGATCGGGTTCTACCGCCGCTGGATCTCGCCACTGCTTGGCCCCCGCTGCCGGTTCATTCCCAGCTGCAGCGCCTACGGCCTCGAGGCGATCCAGCGCCATGGCCCCTGGCGGGGCGGCTGGCTCACCCTGCGACGGCTGATGCGCTGCCACCCGTTCACGCCCTGCGGCTGCGATCCGGTGCCCGAGTGAGCCACCCCATCGGCCTGGTGCTGTTCAGCCGCCGCGGCTGCTGCCTCTGCGAGGGCCTGGAGGAGAAGCTGCGGGCGCTGGAGCCGGCCCTGCCGCTCGAGATCCGCGATGTGGATGCCCAGCCGGCCCTGCAGGCCCGCTACGGCCTGAGCGTGCCCGTGCTGGCGCTGCGCGAGGCCGGCGGCGCTGCCGAGAGCTGGCGGGAACTGCCGCGGGTGCCGCCGCGGCTGGCGGGTGAGCGCCTGCGGATTTGGTTGCGGGGGAACGGTTTTCCCCCCAAATCCGCCTAGAAAAGCCGCACCTTCTCCCCGCGGGCCGATGACGCACCTGCTCCACCCCCTGCTGCGCCACGTGGGACTGGAGCCGGCCGCGGGCCTCCCCAATCCCGCTGTGGAGCAGGTGAGCTGTGACTCCCGCCGACTCGGGGCCGGCACCCTGTTCGTGGGTCTGCCTGGCACCCACGTGGATGGCGGCCGCTTCTGGCCCCAGGCGCTGGCGGCCGGGGCGGTGGCGGCGGTGGTGGGGCCGACGGCGGCGGCGGCCTGCCCCCCCGGACCCGCTGATCCGGTGATCGTGGTGCCCGAGCCGGTGGCGCGCTGGGCTGGCCTTCTGGCGGCCGAGTTCTGGCAACAGCCCAGCGGCCGGTTGGCCCTCTTCGGCGTCACCGGCACCAATGGCAAAACCACCACCACCCATCTGATCGAGCATCTGGCCGCCGAAGCCGGCCAGCCGGCGGCGCTGTTCGGCACGCTGATCAACCGCTGGCCCGGCCACAGCGTCACCGCCCAGCACACCACGGCCTTCGCCGACCAGCTCCAGGCCCAGCTGGCCCAGGCGGCTGAGTCCGGGGCGCGGATCGCCGCCATGGAAGTGAGCTCCCATGCCCTGGATCAGCAGCGGGTGGCGGGTTGCCGCTTCGCCGTGGCGGTGTTCACCAACCTCACCCAGGACCACCTCGACTACCACCCCACCATGCAGGCCTACTTCGAGGCCAAGGCGTCGCTGTTCCGCCAACCCCTGCTCAACGGCGGCGCTGTGGTGAACGTGGATGATCCCTGGGGTCTGAAGCTGGCCGCGCTGCTGGCGGCGGAAGGGCGCCATCCCTGCTGGCGCAGCTCCCTCGCCGACGGCGATGCCGAGCTGACGGTGAACGACCTGGTGATCGCTTCCGAGGGCATGGCCGGCACCCTGATCACCCCCGTGGGTCGCGGCCCCTTCCGTACTTCCCTGGTGGGACGCTTCAACCTGATGAACCTGCTGCAGGCGGTGGGTGCCCTGGCGCAGCACGGTCTGCCCCTGCCCCTGCTGCTGGCGGGGCTGGCCAGCTTCCGGGGGGTGCCGGGGCGGATGGAGCGCGTGGCCGTGGGCAGTGCCGCGGCGCTGCCCGGCGTGCTCGTGGATTACGCCCACACGCCCGACGGACTGGAGAATGCCCTGGCGGCGGCGCGCCCCTTCACCCGCGGGCGCCTGATCTGCGTGTTCGGCTGCGGCGGCGACCGCGACCGCAGCAAGCGCCCCCAGATGGGCGCGATCGCGGCGCGGCTGGCCGATCAGGTGGTGGTGACCTCCGACAACCCCCGCACCGAGGATCCGCAGCGCATCCTTGCCGATGTGGTGGCCGGGATCCCCCAGGGCACCGCTCTGGAGGTGGACGCCGACAGGGCCCGGGCGATCGCCCGGGCGATCGCTGCCGCCGAGCCGGCTGATCTGGTGCTGATCGCCGGCAAGGGCCATGAGGACTACCAGATCCTGGGCACCACCAGGATCCACTTCGACGACCGTGAGGAAGCCGAGAAGGCCCTGCGGGCGCGCCTCGCCGCCTGAGCCGTGCTGTTCGAATCGGAGCCGTCTGATCGGTGCTGTTCGGATCGGTGACATCTGATCGACATCGTCTGATCCCTGCCGATCGGCCGGCGTTCCTGCAGGGTCCTTGCGCTCAGATCCGCTGGCGCAGGGCCCACACAAGTCTGCCGATCTCCTCGCCGCTGGTGGTGACGTGGCAGCAGGCCCTCAGACAGGGGGGATCCTCGAGGGTTCTCAGCCAGATCGCCTGCCGACCCAGCTCTCTCACGAGGGCGCCGGGCGCCGCTGGCGTGGTGAAGCTCACCAGGCCGGCGGGTGGGGGCTCCTCCAGCAGGGT
>Ga0315899_10002925_pt1 | contig 18703 bp, 19 predicted proteins | sample LakEriMetagenome_2_FD_203518 | JGI IMG/M metagenome (GOLD analysis project Ga0315899, IMG submission 203518) | Freshwater fungal communities from buoy surface, Lake Erie, Ohio, United States - Buoy 4 MA112 | ecosystem: Environmental > Aquatic > Freshwater > Lake | place: USA: Lake Erie, Ohio... | reverse complement strand
GATCAAGTCACGATCAGCTTTGGGCAAGCGCTTGACTGCTGATACCAAGCCCAGAGGATCAACCTCGGCCATGTCATAAGGGTAGTCTGTACCCAACATGACATGGTCTGGACCAAAACGATCAATCATGTTGCGCAGCATCCCTGGATCAAAGGTGATGGTGTCAAAGTAGAACCTTTCCAAATAAGTGGAAGGTTTGCGCTTGATCACGGTACGGCCGTCGGGTCGTGCGCCATAGACATGGTCCATGCGAGCCCAATAGTGCGCCAAGTAGCCGCCTGCATGGGCCAACAGCACTTTCAACTTAGGGTTGCGTTCCATCACGCCGTCAAAAATCAAATGACTCACAGCAATGGTGGTATCTAAGGGGTTGCCAATCACATTGTTGAAATAGTGATTTTCAAGTCGACTGGCTTCGGTAAAGCCATTGGGGTGAATGAACAAGGGAACACCCAGCTCACTGACGGTAGAAAAGAACTTTTCAAGCTTCAAAGAAGGATCGGTCAAATTTTTGCCATTGACGTGCGTGTTGATTTCAATACCGCGCAGGCCCAAATTTTTAATGGCATGTTTGAGTTCTTTGACAGCCAACTGTGGGTCCTGCAAGGGAACTGTTCCCAAACCAATGAGGCGGTCGGGATGCTGGGCAACCAATTTGGCCATGCCTTCGTTCACATCGCGTGCCAGCTCTGCGCCAAAGGCAGGTTCAGCAAAGTAATAGTACTGAAAAGGTGCAGGTGAGACCGCTTGAATGTCAACGCCCATGCGATCCATGTCTTGAATACGCACCGACACATCCGACAACATGGGTGCACGGTCGCGCATTTGTTTGGAATTGGTATCGCGCGTCAATTGGTTGGCGAAGATGTGCCCTACTTCCTGCTCGATGGGCTTCATCACAGAGGCCTTTTGTCCCACAGTGGGATTGAAATAATGACAGTGCACATCCACATTCAGGTGACCGTCTTTGCGCTTCGCCAATTTTTTAGTAGCCAAGGAAGTGAACATGCCTTTGGCACCCTTCGCCTCTTTGCCATGGTTGTGATAAGGGTGCTTGCAAGTAGGAGCGCAGGTGAAGATCATGAAAATTCCTTCAAAGTAAATTAATTTGTGTCAGCCAAAGATTTTATTTGCCAAGGGCTGCATTTACCCTCGGCATCACTTCAGTGGCAAAAAGCTCCATCGAGCGCTTGGCCAGTGCGGGGTCCATCCAGTCATGGCAGGCGTACAGCAGGTTACCAAAATCACCCACCTCATCACGGAAAGCCAATATTTGATCGACCACGGAATTGACCGTTCCAGCCAATACCAATCTGTTGGTGACATATTGTGGCGTGATCAAGGCGTCGTCCATGTTAGGGTCGGTTTTGAACAAATTGCTGCGACCTCCGTTCAACAACTTTCGCGTCAATTGCTTGAAGTAAAAGTGGTAAGGGCCACCCTCTTCCAAGGCATACCGTTTGGCTGTGGCCTCATCGTCGGCCACAAAAATACTTTTGGCAACCCGCCATTCATTGGGATGAGCCACAGCACCCACTTCAGCGCGCCCTTCCACATATTTAGGCCAATGTGATTTGACCCACTCGGGCATTAGGAAGTTGGCTGAAATAGGCTGCCATCCACGCTTGGCCATCTCGGTCACGCCCTTGGAGAAGGGAGCAACGGCCGTACCGACAATGAGGGGGTGAGGTTTTTGGAAAGGCTTCATGATGTAGCCTTGTCCAATTTCTGGAATCATGGTTTTGCCAACCGACACCTTGAAAAATTCGCCTTCTAAGTCGTAGGGTGGCTCAGACTCCCAAATCTTCAGCACCATGTTGATGCCTTCGACAAACATGGCATTGCGATCTTTTCCAAAGTTGCCAAAGACCTCGGCGTCCGACATCAATCCGCCAGGGCTAACGCCCATGATAAATCGACCTTGCAACATGTGGTCCAACATGGCAGCTTGGGCAGCGATGGCGGCGGGGTGAGAGTTTGGCACGTTGATGGTGCCAGTGCCCAACATGATGTTTTTTGTCTCGGAAATCAAGCTTGCCAAAAAAATCATGGATGACGTGACGGTCTCGGCAGCGTCTGTCACATGCTCACCCACGTAGGCTTCGCTAAAGCCCAAACGATCGGCCAAGATGATGGCTTCTCTGTCCTCTGCAATCGTTTCTCCGATGTTGCGACCGGGAGGATGCAAAGGCATCATAAAGGTACTGTATTTCATGGCTACTCCAGATTTTTCAAAATTGATTAATTGCTTTGTACGGCTTCTGCCACTTGCACGTATTGACCCTGGCAAAACAGCAATGGCGTTTTGCTTTCGTAAACGTAATTTTCCACTTGTCCTAAAAACAAAACATGGTCACCCACCAATGTTCGCTGGATGGTTTTGCACTCAAAGGTAGCGACACAATGAGGGATCACAGGCACACCTCCCAAACCCTCGATGCATTCAACACCTGAAAACTTGTCTGAAAGAGGTTTGGAAAATTGCTTAGACAATTCCACTTGGTCTAGCGCCAAGACATTGATGACAAAGCGTCCTGTTTCATCAAAAACTTCCAAGCTGGGTGAGTTTGAACCCAAACTCCACAAGACAACGGGGGGCTCTAGGGAAACAGAGCTGAAAGAGTTGGCGGTGACACCTACCCAACGCGATTGAGAATTGCCAGAAGTGACCACCGTCACGCCGGTGCCAAAACTGCCTAAGGCCCTGCGCAGATCGCGCTTGTCAATTGTTGTGTTGATCTTGGTGTTCATTTGATTACTTTAAGTTGATCCAAGGCTCAAAAAGATTGGTATTTTCCCTAGGTTTTGCACATTGGATGGCCATTCACTGAGAGCTCAAATTCCCATCAGATGGGCTTAAAAAGTGTTGAACCGATGTTAAAAACAAGGTCCAAGGAATTGGAGCCCAGCGTCATGTTAAACACGAAGCATGGGTAAATACTCATCAAAAATTTGCTTGATTCTGTAACATAGCGCAAACTATTTCACGACTCGCCCAGAAATTCCCTTAACACCATCAGGAGACACTCTATGAATTTTCTAAAGACTCAGCATTGGAAGAAATTCTTCCAAATTTCCCTTGTGGCTCTGAGCACTTGCGGTTTGTTTCAAGCACAAGCACAAGCTCAAGCATTCCCAAACAAGCCCGTCAAACTCATCGTGACTTATCCGCCAGGCGGAAGCTCAGACCTCATGGCCCGCATCATGGGACAAAAGCTCAGCGAAGTTTGGGGCCAGCCTGTCATCATCGAAAGCAAACCTGGTGCCGCAGGCTCTATTGGCATGGAGTTCGCTGCACGTCAGCCTGCCGATGGTTACACCTTTGTGGTCGGCAACTTGGGCCCAGCCTCTGTTAATCCATTGATCACCAAAGTGCCCTACAACATGGACAAGGATTTCATCCCTGTCTCCCTCACAGCCACAGGCCCCAACATTTTGGTCGTGCCCAGCGCCTCCCCCTTCAAAAATTTAAACGATCTGCTGGTCGCAGCACGCAACAAACCAAACTCACTGAATTTCGGAACCAGTGGCCCTGGCAGCATGTCTCACTTGAGTGGCGAACTCATCATGCGACAAGCCAATGTCAAAATGACGGGTGTGCCCTACAAAGGCGGTGGATTGGCTGTCAATGATCTGTTGGCTGGTCAAATTGACTTGATGGTTTCTGATGCATTGCCTGTCAACCAACACATCAAATCGGGTCGTTTGCGTGCATTGGCCATTACCAGCGGCAAGCGCTCACCTTTGTCTCCCGAAATCCCCACATTTGCTGAGGGTGGCTTGAATGGTTTGGTTGCAGTGAACTGGTGGGGTGTTTTCTTGCCCGCTGGCACACCCAAGCCCGTTGTCGATGCCTACAACAGTGCCTTGGTCAAAATCATGGCCAACCCAGACCTGAAAGAAAGATTTGCTGGTTTGGGTGTTGAAGCCTTGGCTTCTACCCAAGATGAATTCAGAGCTTTCTTGGCTGAAGAGAAAAGCAAATATGCGAAGCTGATTGCCGACAACAACATCAAAGCTGAATAACAGCTTTGAATCTTTCAATCAGTTGCCCCGATTATTCTTTGCAGCATTTGCATTGATGGTGAACCAAGCTCTAAGGCTTGGTTCCCTCGGGGCTTCTTCTCTGCCATGGGATTTGGCAAATATCGCATCTTTCATCCCACCCAAGATCTGACAAAACGGCAGGGTAAGACAATTCGTCACAGCCCCGTGAGAGCTTCATGCCCACCTCATTCTGAGTGCTAAACTCATTTGGCATTTTCTTACTCTCAACGAAAACCTGGCTGTTCTGATTCATGAAAATTTTTTACGGTTGGCGCATGGTGGGCGCGGCCTGTGGTATTCAGTTTTTGCTAGCCGCCTTTCTGACACAAGCACTGGGCCTTTACATTGCCGTGCTTTCAGATGAAATGGGCTGGAGTAAAACCACCTTGTCGGGCGCAGCCGCACTGCAGTCAGTTGAAGCCGCCATCATCGGACCAGTTTTGGGATGGATCATGGACCGCGTCGGTCCTCAAAAAATGATTCGCTTAGGGATGATCATTTTCAGCGCTGGCTTGCTCATGCTCAGCCAAGTGAATGCCGTCGCCACTTTTTACACCAGTGCCATTTTGATGGCCATCGGTGCCAGCCTCAGTGGCTACTTTCCTCTATCGGTTGCCTTGGTCCAATGGTTTGAAAAGTTCAGAGCACGCGCCCTCTCCATCATGAGCTTGGGCTTGGCCTTGGGTGGCCTGGTTGTTCCTCTCATGGCTTGGTCGATTCAAACCTGGGGATGGCGCTACACCGCTGGTGGTACGGGCTTGCTGGTGTTGCTGTTTGGCCTTCCCATGGCGGGCATGATTCTTCGGCGGCCTGAAGACCATGGCGAGCATGTCGATGGCATTGATCCCGCACTCAAAGCGGCTGAACCGGGCGATGTACCAGCGGTTCCCCAAGTTGAATTTACAGCCGCAGAAGCCATCAAGACAAGAGCATTTTGGATGCTTGCCATTGGCCATGGTCTTGCGCTTCTTGTTGTGTCTGCTGTCAACGTGCACGCCATTAGCCACATGAAAGAAGGCTTGGGTTATTCGGTGGCTACAGCCAGCTGGGTGATCTTGATCATGACCTTTGCGCAATTGGTGGGCATTTTGATGGGCGCCACTTTGGGCGATATGTTTGACAAAAGAAAAGTGGCAGCCATGTGCATGCTGGCCCATGCGCTGGGCATGCTTTGCCTCACTTTTGCCAACGACATGACCATGCTAATGGCATTTGGGGTTTTTCACGGCGTCGCCTGGGGCTTGCGCGGTCCGTTCATGCAAGCCATTCGGGCAGATTATTTTGGTCGCAACGCCATTGGTCTAATTTTGGGCTTGTCTGCGGCCATCATTGCCGTGGGACAAATTGCCGGACCAATGGTGGCTGGCGTTTTGGCAGACCTCACTGGCGATTACCAATTGGGATTTAGCCTACTGGCTTTGCTTTCCGGCTTGGGCTCGCTGTGTTTTATTTTGGCGACGAAGCCTGTAAAGCCAGTGGCAAACCAATAAGTTTCGACAAAGCTTCCAAACTCAAGCCTGGCACCATATCAATCACCGATAAGCCTGCGGGCGAGCAAGCCAGCGTGGCCAAGTCGGTATAGACCCGTTTCACACAACCAATACCCGTGAGTGGGTAGCTGCATCTGGAGACCAGTTTGCTCTGGCCTTGCTTGGTCAGCAGGTCCATCATGACCCATGTCTGCTTGGCACCACTGGCCAAATCCATCGCACCACCCACGGCAGGAATAGCGTCAGCCTCTCCCGTATGCCAATTGGCCAGGTCACCAGTGGCACTGACTTGAAAAGCGCCCAACACACAAATGTCCAAATGCCCGCCACGCATCATGGCAAAGCTATCAGCATGATGGCAATAAGAACCCCCTGGCAGCAGCGTGACCGGCTGCTTGCCGGCGTTGATCAGGTCGTAGTCTTCCAGGCCAGCCGCAGGGGCAGGACCCATTCCTAAAATACCATTCTCACTGTGCAACAAAATTTCAAGGCTAGAAGGAATGTGATTGGCAACCAAAGTAGGTTGACCAATGCCCAAATTGACGGTGGCGCCATCAGGAATATCTTGAGCAACACGGGCAGCCAATTCATCTTTGGTTCGGCGTGTGTAAGTCATGCTTTGATGCCTCCAGCTTGAGTGGCCACACGTTCAATGTGAACGACAGCTTGCACAAAGATGCCAGGAGTGATCACAGTTTCTGGATCCATTTCACCCAACTCAGCTTTTTCAAAAACTGTTGCAACCGTTTTGCGGGCAGCCATGGCCATGATGGGACCAAAATTTCGTGCCGCTTTGCGGAAGGTGAGATTGCCCCAGCGGTCGCCGCGTTCGGCCCGAATGAGCGCCAAATCGCCGTGAATGGGGGTTTCATAAACGTACATTCGGCCATTGATCTCACGGGTTTCTTTCAATGTGCCATCGGGGTTTTTGGCCAGTTCGGTGCCATAGCCTGTGGCTGAAAAAAAGCCACCAATGCCTGCGCCTGCAGCACGAATTCGCTCTGCCAAGTTGCCTTGTGGCACGAGCTCCAATTCAACTTGACCTGAGCGATACAGGCTGTCAAAGACGTAAGAATCTGTTTGTCTTGGAAAACTGCAAACCACCTTGCGAACACGCCCAGCCTTAAGGAGTGCGGCCAAGCCCTGCTCACCATTGCCAGCGTTGTTGTTCACCAGCGTTAAGTCTTTGGCGCCCTGTAGCAAGAGCCCTTCAATCAATTCATCGGGAATACCTGCAGTGCCAAAACCACCAATCAAAACCGTGGCCCCATCGGGCGTATCGGCCAATGCATCGGCAACCTTGCCCACAAACTTATTGATCATGCTTTTTAACCGGGAATGGATTTCAACCCAGGGACGTCAACAGCGTTGGCAGGCACCGCCGTGCGAGCTACATTCATGGTCATGGCCAGCAAACTGTAGTAACCATAGTGGGCCACCAAATCAATCACCCCTTTTTCACCAAAGCGTGTGAGAAGTTGCTGATAGGTGACATCGCTCAAGCTGCGGTTGGTGTGGAGTTCTTCCAACACGTTGTAGATGAGTGTCTCGTCTTCGTTCATGCCATCGGGGCGACGACCTTCAGCGATGGCATCGCATGTGGCGGGCAAAACCCCTTCTCTTTCGGCAATAGGGCGGTGAATAGCCCATTCGACGGGCTGAGAAAAATGTCTGGCCACAATCAGGACTGCAAATTCAGAATTGCGCAAGCCAACTGTATTTTGAAAACGCAGGTACTCACCCACCTTTTGCAGGCGGTCCATCAACTCAGGGCTTCGCATCAGCGAAATAAAGGGGTCACCAATCCGACCGCGAGGGCCTGCCGCAATTTCGTCCATGATCCTTTTTTGATCCGCCGACATTTGGTCATCGGGTATGGGAGGCATGCGGTCGAGCGCAGGGGTTCCAAATTTCAAATCATTCATTTTTGTCATTCAATTAAATCAAGAAAACATTTGAAGGGGGCATTGCAATGAGAGATTATCTAACGATTCACTTGCCTCGAAAAAATCGTTCTGCTAAGGTCCCATAGCTTCTAAAGGAATTTGATTCAATGCCAATCAAGAAAGACTCGCAGACGGAAGGTCTGTCAAAAGGCTTAACGCAATATGGCGATACGGGCTTTTCTCTGTTTTTGCGCAAGGCCTTCATCAAAGGTGCCGGCTACAGCGACAGCGCATTAGACCGACCCGTCATTGGCATTGCCAATACTGGCAGTGCCTACAACCCCTGCCATGGCAATGCCCCACAGCTGATTCAAGCCATAGAACGAGGCGTGATGTTGGCAGGCGGATTGCCCATGGTTTTTCCAACCATGTCTATTCACGAAAGTTTTGCAAAACCCAACAGCATGTTCCTGCGCAACCTCATGTCCATGGACACCGAGGAACTGCTGCGGGCACAGCCAATGGACGCCGTGGTCTTAATTGGAGGCTGTGACAAAACAGTACCAGCCCAATTGATGGGGGCCGCCTCGGCAGGTCTGCCCACCGTCCAACTCATCACAGGCTCAATGCTCACAGGCTCTCACCGCGGTGAGCGGGTTGGCGCATGCACCGATTGTCGACGTTATTGGGGCCAATTCAGAGCCGAAGAAATTGACCAGGCAGAGGTTCAAGAAGTCAACACCCAATTGGTTGCCAGCGTTGGCACCTGTTCTGTCATGGGCACCGCCAGCACCATGGCATGCATTGCAGAAGCATTGGGCTTGACGGTACCCGGAGGGGCTTCCCCACCTGCCGTTACAGCAGATCGAATTCGCATTGCAGAAGAAAGTGGCCGCATCGCCGTGGACATAGCCAAGAAAGGCCTGAGCATCGACAAGATTCTCACCGAAAAATCTTTTGAAAATGCCATGCGTGTTTTGTTGGCCATTGGAGGCTCCACCAATGCCATCATTCACCTCACCGCCATTGCGGGTCGGATGGGTTTTGAGATTGACCTCCAAGCCTTAGATCGCATGGGGCGCCAAACACCTGTTTTACTTGACCTCAAACCTTCGGGCCAGTTTTACATGGAAGATTTTCACCATGCGGGTGGCATGGCCACTTTGTTGCGAGAACTCAAGCCACTGCTGCACTTAGATGCTCTCACCATCACGGGTCACACCTTGGGTGAATGGATTGAAGCTTCAGGGGCTGGATTTCAACAAAATGTGGTGAAAAGCAGAGCCAATCCCATTTACAAAGAAGGTGGCATAGCTGTTCTAAGGGGCAACTTGGCGCCAGGTGGCGCCATCATCAAGCAATCTGCCGCCAGTGCTTCACTCATGGAACACGAGGGACGCGCAGTGGTGTTTGAGAATTTGCAAGACATGGCTTTGCGAATTGACTCTGAAGACTTGGACGTCACGCCCAAGGACATTTTGATATTGAAGCATATCGGCCCCAAAGGCGCCGCCATGCCGGAAGCTGGCTACATGCCAATTCCCAAAAAACTGGCCAAGGCAGGTTGCAAAGACATCGTTCGCATTTCAGATGGCCGAATGAGTGGCACCGCTTTTGGCACCATTGTGTTGCATGTCACCCCGGAATCAGCATTGGGTGGGCCCTTGGCGTATGTTCAGAATGGCGATCGAATTCGTTTGAGTGTGGCCAACCGAGAGTTAAGCCTTTTAATTTCAGATCAAGAATTGGCGCGAAGACAAGCAGCCCAACCTGTTAAAGTACCTACCGCGGAACGAGGCTATCAGAAGTTATTTTTAGAAAGTGTTTTGCAGGCCGACAAAGGCGCGGACTTTGACTTCTTGATGCCGCAATCCAAAAGCATCATCCCAAAATTTGAATAGCAGCCATACCAACTCACTCATTAGGAGACTACTTTGAGCCAACTCACACTCGATCAAGCCAATCAAATCATTCAGGGCGCTCGTTCTGCAGCTCGCGCAGCCAACTACAAACCCATGGGCATCGCCGTATTGGATGCTTCAGGTCAGTTAGTGGCTTTTGGCCGCGAAGACGGTGCAAGCATGTTTCGCTTTGACGTTGCTCGCGGCAAAGCTTGGGGTGCTGTGGGCATGGGATCGTCTAGCCGAGTGTTGGCTGAAAGAGCAAAAGACAACCCTAACTTTTTTATCAGTCTATCGGCTACCGCAGAAGGCAAATTTTTGCCTCAACCGGGCGCTGTCTTGATCAAAGACGCGCAAGGCAATGTACTGGGAGCCGTGGGTGCCAGTGGCGGAACGGGTGATGAAGACGAAATCATTTGCAAAGCAGGCGTCACGTCCTGCGGCTTGGTCACCGATTGAGCTTTCTCGCTTCTTTGCAGGTCCATGTCATGCCAAAGAAGGCTTGAAACTTCAACGCTTCAAACCTTCTGCATAAGTTTCATGCCCAAATTGGCAGCCTGGCGACGCTCATAAGCCAAAAACTCTTCAGTTATTTGGTTGCCCCGAACGCCGCCTCGCACGGAACCCGCTTCAATATTGCCAAAATACTCTTTCCACAAGGACGGCAAGCGTTGCCCTTGCGGAATGCTGAGCCAAAGGCGCAACAAATGGCGCTTGAGCTCTGGCGCTTCGTGGTCTTCAAAGTTGGTCCTTGAATGAATGACCACGTAGTTGTTGAGCAGCTGCATGTCGCCGCGATCGAGTTCCATCGAATAGCAAAATTTGTCGTCGGGGAGAAGTTCGTCCAAAAGATCAAGCAACTCAATTTGCTTTTGGGTTAAACGTGGCACTTCTGGAAAATCAACTTGAGCCGCAGTGACATTTTTTCGGTTGGCGCGCAACGAAAAGAAATCTGGATCGTCGCCCAAAATGGGACACTTATAAAAAGGCGGCTGTGTGGCATCGTTGGTGCCCTGATAGCTGTAATAAAAAGGCTGCTGCATCACAGGAATCAGGTCGGGGCGCAGACGCTTGACTTCGTCGACAATCGCCATGGAGCTGGTTACTTTGCTGGTGCCCCCTGTTTTGGCGGTTTGCAAACAAAGCAAAGCCACAACATCGCAGGAATCAACATGAAAATCCAAACCGGCATTGGTGTTGTAACCTCGCCCGTTTTTAACTTTGTAGCTACCGCCTTCGTCACGCACATCGTTCATCACCTGACTGGCCCGATTTTGAGTTCTGGCCACGCCCACATTCAAGCCAATGCCCCAATGAGCCAAGCGCGCATCTTCTACCGACCAACGCTCTACGGGAAAGCCTTTCAGGAGACACATGCCATAGCCCGTTTGCGTGACGGCAAAGGCTTGATTGATGGCTTGCTTGGCATGGCGCTGAAGAGGAAAATCGTTGGCAGTCATTTCAAGCCACGACTTTTGAGTGGCCTTGGCGTGCTGCAGCGCTTGCTCAATTTCGATGATGGCCTCACGGCTGAGGTGGTGAATCCATGAGAAATCTTGACGAAGCTCGTTTGGAAACCATGCGCGCGGTTTCTCTAGATTGGTTTGAATGAAGGAACTCATAACACTTTGCTTTACTCCAATAGCCTGAGGCAGAAACCACAGAAGCCAAATACCATCTGAGTTTCGACGCTTCAAAGGCCATCTTACTGAATAAATACGTGCCTATTTCTCACATAGGGACAACACCAATGATTTGGCCTTGCTTCAGAGTACCTTCTGTCCCTACACTTTAGGCTTCTTTTGTATCGACAAACACAGGCTTCACATGAATCGAATTTTGGCTGTCTTTCTTTCCCTTATTTCCCTCACAAGTTATGCGCAAGATCAAGCCTATCCTGTCAAACCCATCCGCTTGTTAGTGGGTTATGCACCAGGAGGCGCTACTGACATCGTGGCGCGAAGCATTGCCATCAAGCTGCAAGAAACTTTGGGACAACCCGTGGTAGTTGAAAATCGTGCAGGCGCCAGTAGCAACATTGCTTCAGAGTTCGTAGCCAAAAGCGCACCCGATGGTTACACCCTGCTTTTGGGCACCATCGCCAACGCCACCAACATGACGGCCTTTAAGAATTTGGGCTACGACACCCTGCGTGACTTTGTGCCCATTACACAATTCATGACGGCACCCTCGGTGCTTACTTTGCATCCCTCGGTGCCAGTCAAGAATCTCAAAGAGTTCATTGCTTTGGCCAAACAAAATCCAGGTAAATTTGCATTTTCTTCAAGCGGCAATGGTGGATCACCCCATCTGGCGGGTGAGCTTTTAAAAATGCGCGCTAGCATCGATTTAATCCATGTTCCTTACAAAGGCGCGGCGCCAGCCATTTCAGACTTACTTGGAGGGCAAGTTCAAATGAGTTTCCAAACGGCATTGTCTGCCATCCCACATTTAAAAAGCGGCAAACTCAACGTATTGGCTGTAGCCAGCAATAAACGCATGGCCACAATGCCCAATGTGCCCACCATGGCAGAGGCCGGATTAGCAGATTTTGAAGTATCAAGTTGGAACGGCCTATTTGCACCTGCCAAAACACCCCCACACATCGTGACAGCCCTTTACAACGCATCTATCAAAGCACTGCAATCACAAGACATCAAGGACAAATTAGAAGCTCAAGGTGCAGAGGCTGTCGGTAACAGCCCTGAAGAGTTCAGATCATTTGTGAAATCTGAAATAGACAAATGGGAGCAAGTGATTGTGAAGTCTGGCGCAAAGATGAATTAAGTATTCAACAAGAATCGATCGAATAATCAACAAGGACCCCATGCTGAAATTTGAGAGCTACGCCAACAAATATCAAACCATTCAAATGAGCCGTACCGACGGCATCCTAGAAGTTAAGTTGCATACCAATGGTGGCCCCCTTCATTGGAGTTTATTGCCACATGGCGAACTCACGCGCGCCTTTCATGAGATCGGGCAAGATTATGACAATGAGGTCATCATCCTCACCGGAACAGGCGCTGCATTCAGTGGGCCAGCCTTAGGGCCCAATGGCCACAATCACGTGAGCCATCCAGTGACCGCCATGGAATGGGACAAAATTTATTTCGAAGGCAAGCATCTGCTGCTGAATCTTTTGAACATTGAAGTTCCCATCATTGCTGCCATCAATGGCCCCACGCTTCGCCATGCAGAAATTCCATTGCTGTCTGACATTGTTTTGGCGGCAGACACCGCCACATTTCAAGATTCGGCTCACTTTTGGGGTGGCTTGGTACCCGGTGACGGCGTGCACGTTGTGTTTCCCCATCTGATGGGCACCAACCGAGGTCGGTATTTTCTTTTGACAGGTCAAACCATCAATGCGCAAGAGGCCAAAGAAGTGGGCCTGGTCAATGAAGTATTGCCTTTGGATCAGTTGCTGCCAAGAGCATGGGAGCTAGCTCGGTATCTCAAAATGAGAAGCCCTCTCTTAAGGCGCTACTCCCGCGTCTTGGCCACGCAAGAATTAAAAAAGAAGATTCTTGACTTGCATGGCTACGGTCTTGCGCTTGAGGGCTTGGCTGCCACTCACAATTCAAACCCAAGCGGTCACGAATAAGTTTTTTATTCGCAACGCCATTTTTTAAAATTTAAGGCTTTTTTCATGCGTCTTCTCACCTTTACTCTGAATCATTCAGAGCCCTTGATTGGCATCCGCACTCAAGACAAAATTCTCAACCTCAAAGAAGCCGCCAAAATTGCTGGCGAAACTGGCATGCCCCAGGGCATGAAGGCCTTGCTGGCTGGCGGCCCAGAGTGCATGGCGCGTGTTCGGAATTTGAACTCCAAAGCCTTGAACGATGTGCCCCTCTATCAAAGCGCTTGGCTCAACAAAGCTGATATCAGCTATTTGCCGCCCATTGTGGATGCTGACAAATTCTTGTGTGTGGGAAAAAACTATCGCAAGCACTTAGAAGAACTGCAGCAAACCAATTTAATCAAAGAAATTCCGCAAGAACCCACAGGATTCATCAAATTGAATTCGTGCTTGGTGGGACATTTGGCGGAAGTCAAAAAGCCAGATGGCATTTTCCGTCTAGATTACGAGCCAGAACTTGTGTTTGTCATGGGCAAACGTGCATTGGGTGTGAAAAAAGCAGATGCATTCAACTACATTGCAGGCGTTACCATTTTGAATGACTTGACCTGCAGAGATCTGCAGCTAAAAGAAGTGGCTTCAGGTTCTCGATTTTGGACAGCCAAAAACATTCCAGGTTTTGGCCCTCTCGGTCCAGAAATTATCACAATGGATGAAATTCCCGATCCCTACAACTTGTGGATGACATGCTCCGTGAATGGCGAGGAGCGCATGCGAGTCAATACCAGTGACCAAATTTGGAAACTGCCCGACATCGTCGAGCACTTCTCACAATTCATTCCCATTGAGGCAGGCGATATGTTTTCTACAGGTGCGCCTGGCGGTGTTGCCGTTGGCAAGCCCAATGCGGCTGCACTGTATTTAAAGCCCGGCGATGTTGTTGAATGTGCCATCGAAGGCATTGCCACTTTGAGCACAACAATTGTCTGAAGTATTTATTCACCCCTTACCCAAAAGAGATCTCTTATGAAATTGTCAAATCACATTGGCTCATCAAGCACTCGCAAGTTTCTAAAAACAATCGGGATCTTTGTCGTTGGAGGTTGTTTGTCGCTTTGCCAATTGGCTAACGCGCAAACATTTCCGAGCAAACCTGTCACCATCGTTGTGCCATTCACACCAGGGGGTGGGGCTGACAATTTGGCGCGAATCTTAGTACCAAGACTCAATGCACTTTGGGGCCAAAGTGTCATTGTGGAATACAGGGCAGGTGCAAGCGGGCAAATTGGCGCAGACTATGTATCGAAAGCCAACCCAGATGGTTACACATTGATGATGGCAACCACCGCCGTCATCAATGACAAAAACGTATCAAAATTTGTGGGCATTTCTTTGGTATCGGCCGATGCCTATGTGTTGGTGGTCCATCCTAGTCTGCCAGTCAAAAATGCAGCCGATCTCATTGCCTATGCCAAAGCAAATCCCAAAAAACTGACCTTCGGATCGTCGGGCATTGGAGCGGCATCGCATCTGTCTGGTGAACTCTTTAAAGCAAGAGCTGGCATTGACATGCTTCACGTGCCTTACAAGGGAACTGGTCCCGCATTGAACGATCTTTTGGCCAACCACATTCAATTGATGTTTGCGCCAACTCAAACAGCGATGTCCCAAATTCAAAATGGACGAGTCAAAGCCATTGGTGTGACAGGTCTTAAACCTATCGAAGCTTTGCCAAACATTCCACCTGTCACCAACTCGGGATTGAGTGGCTATGACGCCATTGGATGGTTTGGTTTATTGGCACATGCCAATACCCCACCTGACATTGTCAAAAAATTACACGAAGACATTCAGAAAGTCATGAGCATGCCTGAGGTTCGCAAGGCCATGAATGAAAAAGGTGCAGAGCCAGGCAATTTAACGCCAATGGAATTCAACAAATTCATTCAACAGGAACAGACCAAATGGACCAAGTTGATCAAGGATGCCAATATCACGATTGAATAACATGATTGAAGAAAACATTGATATCCAAACGCCAAATGGTGTCATGAACACCTTTGTGGTGTTTCCAGAAGAGAACGGCCCCCATCCAGTGGTCTTTTTCTACATGGATGCACCTGGCAAGCGAGAAGAGCTTCATGACATGGCTCGTCGCTTGGCCAGCGTTGGCTACTTTGTGGTACTGCCCAATTTGTATTACCGCCGCAGTCGAGATTTTTATCTCAAAGAGCGAACCCCAGAAGCCATGGATGTGATGTTTGCGCACATGGCTTCACTCAATGCGCAAACCAGTCAAATTGACACGCAAGCCATGTTGACATTTGTCGACAACCACGCCATGGCAGATCAATCCCGCATTGGCGCAGTGGGCTACTGCATGAGTGGCCCCATTGTGATGTGGATTGCAGCGCATTTTCCCCATCGATTCCAGAGCATTGCGTCTATTCATGGCGCCAACATGGTCACAAACGAGCCCGACTCACCCCACCTGATGGCGCACCAAATCAAGTGTGAAAGTTATTTCGCGTGCGCCGAAATCGACAAATGGGCACCGCCTGCAGACATTCAAATATTAGAAGCCGCTATGAAGCAGGCCAAGGCCAACTACCGCATTGAGTGGTATCCAAAAGTTGAACATGGTTTTGTTTTCCCCCAAAGGGCCGGTATGTACAACGCCGAGGCCGCTGAGAGACATTGGGAACGTCTGTTTGATTTATTTGAGCGAACACTGAAGCTCAGTGCCTGATAGCGTCAATCAATCAGAAATTGGTTGATTCACATCAAGTCAATTTAAAAACAAGTCTGTTTAATGGGACCTCGTCCCATTCATTGGCCTGACATTTTGACTGCACAAGGCACTTGTGAAAACCAACCATCAAATTGGCCTATTGGCGCTGATCAAGCGCTCAAGGCCCCTGAATTTGCTTACAGGTCCCATCATCTACAGCATGGTTTTACCCATTGCGTTGCTAGATGGCTGTATATCCTTGTATCAAATGATTTGTTTTCCAATTTATGGAATTCCAAAATTTTCAAGAAGCGATTTCATTATTTTTGATCGACAAGAGCTCAAGTACCTCGATTGGATTTCAAAATTTCATTGCACGTATTGTGCTTATGGCGTTGGCGTCATTGGTTTTTCAAATGAAGTGATCTTGGCTACCGAGGCCTATTTCTGCCCTATCAAACATCAAGGAAAGAAAAGCCACAAAGTGCATCGGCATTGGGAGCAGCTTGCATTTGATCAAACTGAAGATTTTGATTTCAATGTACGGCTAAGAAAGATGCGAGATGAAATGAACCCACCCAAGAAAGATGTATGAGCGATTGTTTTTCTTGGTTAAAGTTTTTTTCTTGCCCACTTTTAATTGCATTGATTTTGTCGGCGAGCGCAACTTGCCATGCGAGTGACAGTTTCAACAGTGAAATTAGCCATGCCATTGGCGGGGCTGTGATGGCAGCCTATATCACTGACAAATACTTAGATTCAGAATATCGTTCTTGGATTGGTTTCGGAATGAGTACCGCCATCATTGTTGTTGAACAAAATTATGAAATTTCAAAAACAGGCAAGCGCTCGAGCCAACAATTAGACATGGTGGCCCACGCTGTGGGCTCCGCCTTTGGCGCTTGGTACACCGACAAGTATTTGTTGGTTCCCCTGGTCAAGAAAAACTACTTTGGACTCACTGTTCACATCCCTGTCAATTAGGTTTAAGCTTCTTTTCATGTGCATCAACTTCACCCCCACTCGAAAATCGCCCTGGGTCAAGAAGAACTTCGGCCTTGATTTACCGTCAACAGAGTATCCCGTGGAGGCCTATCCAGGCTACGCTGCCCCCATTGTGGTCAAGAGCCACCAATCTGGCCGAACGGCTTGTGGGCTTGCGAGATTTGGCCTCATTCCTGCTTGGGCCAAGGACGACAAAATCAGCCGTCATACCTACAACGCCAGAAGCGAAACTGTGCGAGAAAAGCCAAGCTACAGAAAATCTTGGAAAAGCCGAAGATACGCCATTACATTGCTCGACAATTTTTACGAGCCCAACTATGCATCGGGCAAAGCCGAACGTTGGAAAATAGAACTTGCAAGCCAAGAGCCATTTGGTATTGCAAGCTTGTGGGACACCTGGACAGACCCCATCACTGGCGAACTGGTGACCAGTTTTTCCATGCTCACAGTCAATGCCGACCATCACCCTGTGATGAAACAATTTCACAAGCCCGGTGATGAAAAAAGAACGCCTGTCGTCTTAAGCGAGAGTCAATTTGATCAGTGGCTAAGCGCCGACGAAACACAAGCCATGGCCATGATGAATGGGGCCAGCATGCCCGCCCTCATCAGCCAAAGAAGTTAAACTATCTGAATGATTGATGACGGAGTTTTCCCATGAACAAACGCTATTTGCTCGGTACCATTGCCCTCGCTGTTTCAAGCATGCTCGTGCCTGGTATCACCAGTGCCCAAGATTTTCCGCCTAAGCGACCTGTCACCTTGTTTGTTGGCTTTGCTCCAGGCGGAGCGGCTGATGCAGCCGCCCGCTTGATTGCCAAAAAGCTCACTGAAAACATAGGCCAAAACGTTGTCGTAGAAAACAAGGCCGGCGCAGGCGGTAACATCGTGCACCAGCAAGTGGCCAATGGCCTGGCCGATGGTTCTGTCATTTTGCTAGGCTCTATCGGCCCCATGACCATTGCGCCGCACATGATGAAAGTGGGTTACGAGCCCTTCAAAGACTTGGCACCTATCTCAGGCGGTGTCAACTTTCCCAACATGTTGGTGGTCAACAAAGAGTCGGGTATTAAAAATCTGGCCGACTTTGTCGCCATGGCCAAGAAAGCGCCCGACACAGTGTCTTTCGCCTCCACCGGTGCAGGTTCAGCATCGCACCTCACTGGCGAACTGTTTGCTATTCGCACCAACACCGACATGCTGCATGTCCCCTACAAAGGTGGCGCCCCTGCCATGCAAGACTTGCTGGCCAATCGCTTCACAGGTTATTTTTCTGCACCGCCCACTTCCATTCCTCACGTGGAGTCTGGCAAGTTGGTTGCCATTGCCACCACAGGTCTTACTCGACCCAGCTACTTGTCCAATGTGCCCACTGTGGCTGAGTCTGGTTATCCTGGCTTTGAAGCGCTCAATTGGTATGCTTTCCTCGCCTCTGCCAAAGTACCTTCTGCCATCTTGGACAAGTGGAACGCAGAGATTGTGAAAGTTCTCAACGACCAAAGCACCAAAGACGCTCTCACCAAATTGGGTCTTTCAGGCGCCCCTTCCACCCGCGCTGAACTCACTGCCTTCATGCTGAAGGAATCAGAAAAATGGGGCAAGCTGGTTCGTGAACGGAAAATTACCGCTGAATAAAGCTTTGTTCTAGCGCTCGTTATTCTGTTTACCGAAATCCCACACGGTCCAACATCTGTTGGACCTTGATTTGATTCATGCCTACTGCACTCACAGGCAACACTTCACTTTTGAAGCTGCCACCCGACATGGCCTTCAAAGCGGGGTTGTCAAAGCTCAAGCCTTTGGCGGCTGGCCATTCGTTGTTGCCATTGGCAAAGTGATTTTGGGCGGATGCACTGGCCAAATACTCCAAGAACTTCAGCGCATTGCCCTGATTTTTAGAATTTTTTGCAATGGCACCGCCAGCAATGTTCAGATGCGTGCCCCAGCTTGATTGGTTAGGGAAGACCACACCTACTTTTTCTATCAAGGCTTTGTCGGCAGCATTGGTTGAACGCATCATGCGTGCCAAATAATAGGTATTGGTCACAGCCACGGCG
>Ga0315899_10002924_pt1 | contig 18706 bp, 14 predicted proteins | sample LakEriMetagenome_2_FD_203518 | JGI IMG/M metagenome (GOLD analysis project Ga0315899, IMG submission 203518) | Freshwater fungal communities from buoy surface, Lake Erie, Ohio, United States - Buoy 4 MA112 | ecosystem: Environmental > Aquatic > Freshwater > Lake | place: USA: Lake Erie, Ohio... | reverse complement strand
GTCTCTCAAGGTGCCTTGTTGCTATGTGGAAATCACAATTACACGAAGTCCGCCTTTGATTTGATGACCGGAGCAATTACACTTGAAAATGGTTCCTGGATAGGCGCGAAGAGCACGGTTTGTCCCGGCATAACCGTGGGCTCGCATGCCGTGCTTACGGTAGGAAGTATAGCAACGAAAACACTTGAGCCCTATGGTATCTATAGTGGAAATCCGGCAGTGAAAGTGAAAGAACGTGTAATAGCATCATGAAGGTTTCCATCATCACCATCACTTACAACAGTGCTGAAACTTTAGAAGACACAATTAAATCCGTGCTTGCACAGGACTATCCTGACATTGAGTACATCATTGTCGATGGTGCTTCCAAGGACGATACCCTATCAATCGTCAATCGCTACAAGGATAAAATTGCCACCATACAATCTGAACCCGATAAAGGCATTTACGATGCGATGAATAAGGGTGTTCGCTTGGCATCGGGCGACCTTATCGGCATCTTGAATAGTGATGATTTTTACGCCGATGCGCACGTCATCAGTGATATCGTGAAAACGGTGCAATCAGCAGGTGCTGATGGGTGCTATGCTGATTTAGTGTATGTCGATCGCAACGAGACATCCCGTGTGGTACGCACTTGGAAATCGGGCGAATACCGCCATGGGCAATTCATGCGTGGTTGGATGCCGCCACACCCGACATTTTTTGTGAAGCGAGCAATGTATGAGGCATACGGCACGTATTCGTTGCAATTGCGTTCTGCTGCAGATTACGAGTTGATGTTGCGCTTTATCCATAAGCACGGCATCAAAGTATCCTACTTGCCGCGCGTTATCACAAAAATGCGTGCGGGTGGTCAAAGCAACGTGACCATTAAGAACCGCTGGAGAGCGAACCGTGAGGATCGACTGGCCTGGAAAATGAATGGTCTACAGCCGGGTTTCTTAACGCTGATTCGAAAACCCCTATCGAAGTTGCTACAATACCTTCCTCGCTAATTAACGATTCCCGAAGATCGAACGACCAACATCTTCAAGATCATTCTTCATCAAGGCTTATACACTTACCCATTCATGCATTCGTGGCCTCTACTCATTCATGCATTCGTGGCCTCTACTCATTCGTGCATTCGTTGCCTCTTCTCATTCGTGCATTCGTTGCCTCTTCTCATTCGTGCATTCGTTGCCGCTTCTCATTCGTGATTTCGTTGCCTCTTCTCATTCGTGCATTCGTTGCCGCTTCTCATTCGTGCATTCGTGGCTTATGGCTCTCTAGAATTCGTAATACAAAAAAGCGGCCCGAGAGCCGCTTTTCAAAAAGGTATGTAAGTGGATTAGAACTTAGCACGTGAGCGACGCACGGTTGCTCTGTTTTTAACCCAGCTATACTTGCTCTTGTAGAATTTAGAACGACCGCGAATCAACTTGGTAATCACCACTTGGGAGGTGATGTAGTTGTCTTTGCGGGCCAATGGGTTTGCCGGATCATGCAATCCGCGAGTTGATTGGAAAGCATCTTCTGTGACTTCATTGCCCGGCTGGTAGCGGAAGTCGTTCAGCGACATAACCGGGAAAACATCCTCATAAATAGGATTGCCTTCTTCAAAGCGCAGCAATGCATTTTGTTCATCGAGCAACGCTTGGTAGGTCTGCGATTGTAACGCTAGCGCTAAATCGTAGGTTCCTGAGTTATCCGGCGATGGTTTATTGTAGTAAGTCGACACATCATCCAAGTAATCGGAGAATGTTTTTCTCCAACAGATTTCCCAACCGAAACGCCAAGACTTGCTGAAGGTGAAATACATTCCGATACCCATTGGAATGGCTATTCCAAAGTTGCTGTAAGTAGCTCCTTCCGTACGATACGGGCGCAGGCTATACCAAATTTCGTTGACATAATCACCCGGCTGCAGACGAGCGGTATCGCCACCAAGGCTTGCCGCTAATTCGCTTTCAGCTGGGTCGTAAACGAGGCGTGCTTGCGGGTTGCTGTAGTATGCGGCAAGACCGGCGAATGCGTAAAGCTTGTAATCCGGATTATAGAAACCGCGGTTACCCACGTCGTTGTCGTACCAGAGCGTGAATTCAGCGCGACCCGACAATTCGAACATACGGTTTCGGAAGTTCAGGTTGCGCGTGCGACGCGGGATGTACGTTGTGTAAAGATCAGCGTCTTGAATCAGCAGGTGGTCGGCACCGGCAGAGACCGCAAAGCGCTTCGAAAATTTGTAGCGACCGAAAACACCAACCGCATAGCGGGTCTGGCCAAGGTGCATATCCCAGAAATAATCTTTACGTTGCTGTTCTTTTCCGCCGATATCACCCAGATAGTTTGCAGCTCCCAATTTCACACCGTAGTCCCATTGGTACTGGGCCGATGCAGAAACTGAGGCAAAGAGCAAAAGGATGAGTAAATATTTCTTCATGTTGGATAATTAAGGCTCTAGCTGCCAAGCCGCTAATGTAAAATCATTTTTCGATAATTGAAAATTATTTTTCCATGAATCATTTACGGTTTGTAACCTGCTAGGTTTCGTTTGCAGGCGTTGCCTTGTCTTACTTTTGGTTCGTATGAAAACACGTATTACGGAGTTATTTGGAATCGAGCATCCCATTATTCAGGCTGGAATGATCTGGTGCTCAGGTTGGGAATTGGCCTCGGCGGTGAGCAATGCAGGCGGATTAGGTTTATTGGGTTCCGGCTCCATGTATCCCGATGTGCTGCGCGAGCAGATTCGCAAGACCAAAGCCTCGACGGATAAGCCGTTCGGTGTGAATTTGCCTTTACTCTATCCTCAAATAGCCGATCATATTTCGATTATCATAGAGGAGGGGGTCAAGATTGTATTCTCTTCAGCCGGAAACCCAAAGACGTACACGCCCGTCTTCAAAGAACATGGTATTCAGGTGGTCCACGTGGTGAGTAGCGCCAAGTTCGCGTTAAAGGCACAAGAAGCCGGATGCGACGCGGTGGTGGCAGAGGGGTTTGAAGCGGGCGGTCACAATGGCCGCGAGGAAACAACGACGTTGGTGCTTATTCCCGGTGTGGTCGATGCGGTAAAAATCCCGGTGATTGCGGCCGGAGGTATTTTCGATGGGCGCAGTATGGCCGCAGCCTTTGCCTTGGGTGCCTCTGCCGTGCAGGTGGGCAGTCGGTTTGTGGCTTCAGTGGAGGCTTCGGCCCACCCGGCGTTCAAGCAGACTGTAATTGAGACTCCCGAAGGCGGAACACAGCTCACATTGAAGGAACTGACCCCGGTCAGACTCATCAAAAATCCGTTTTTTACATCCGTAGAGGCCGCCTATCAGCGAGGAGCGTCGGTGGATGAATTGAAGGATTTACTCGGGCGTGGCCGGGCGAAAAAGGGCATGTTTGAAGGCGATCTCACCGACGGCGAGCTGGAGATTGGTCAGGCCGCTGCGCATTTGCGCGAAATTCTCCCTGCTGGTGCTATTGTCCAACAGATGATGCACGATTGCGAGACCACGATTACCGGTTTGCAGCAATTCAAATCATAACTCGTCACAGGCATTCAAGGTGTATTGTTGAGAACTCCTCGGGTTCAGGAGTGAAAAATCATTTTTTCGCAGAAGTTTTGGGAGTCAGCTTAGGCTTGACGTAAAAAATGGATAGTGATGCAACCTTTCTTTGGGTTGCGGCGTGTAATAAACGTTCATTTTATACGTTAGGCGCGACGCCGATGAAGAAACTTACTTTGAAAAGCCAGACGATTAAATATTGCTTATTCAGCCTGTTTTCGACGGTTGTTTCTGTGCTCCATGCGCAGCAGGAGCCGCAGTTAGATTGCATTCAAGTGGCGACCAATGGCGATGTTACCTTGCAATGGACACCACCTAACGACCCTACCGGGCAGTTTGATCATTACGAGATTGTCTATAGTATTTCTCCGTTACTGACCTTCAATTCGGTTGCCAATAATCTGACACCGATTTCCCAGAACAGCTTCACGCACGTCACCAATTTATCGCTCGACAACAGTTATTACTATGCCGTGTTGGCTTGGTTTAATGACGGCGCCGGTGGCACGGTGGCTTTTTCATCGGATACGCTGCGCACGATTCATTTGGAGGCGAGCGATGCCACCAATAGTTGCGGTAATTGTGAGGGCATTCCTATTTTGGAGTGGAATCTGCCGAACGACGATGCTTCGCTGTGGGTGGGATGGACCATTGAAGTGTACATTCAGGAACCGGCAGGGACATGGAGCTTAATTACAGTGCTACCATCCGACCTCACCGAATACTTGCATTACATCTATAACTGCACCCCTGAGCAGATGAATTTCTACATCCGCCTGGTAAGCCCCTGGGGATGCGAGTTTATTAGTAATGAAGCTTCGGGACTATTTGAGGATGGTGTGTTTCCGTTCACCGGTATACTAAGCACGATTTCCGTAAATGCAGAAGATGATGTTGAGTTGGCTTGGCAGGTAAGTTTAGATCCTGATGTGAGCGGTTATATCATCTATGAATGCACAGGAGCATTGACCACCCCGATCAATCAGATTAATGACGTGAATACCTTGAGCTATATTGACCTTGCACCGCCGGTAACTCCTGGTCCTTTCAGCTATTCGGTTGTGGCTATTGACGCATGCAACAATCCGGACACCGCCATCTGCGTGACATCCATGTATCTGGAAGTTCAAGATTATGTCGACTGTGACGACGGCATTGTCATGAGCTGGTCGCCTTTCATCAGCCCGTATTTCACGCCAACACACTATATCATTCACAAGGCCTCCTCGGTGACAAGTGATTATTCGTCGGTTGTGTTTAGTCCCATTGATACTGTGTCGGTATTGAATTATTATGATTCGGATTTGCAATACGGCGAGTATAATTTCTATCAGATTGAATCACTCGATACGCTTACCGGGTTCCGCTCGAAATCGAATATTGAGGGCACGAATGTGGGCAATTACGAACCCCCTGCCTATCTCGCCATTGAATCGGCCACGGTGCTAAGTACTGAGGTCACTTCGATTACCGTTGGCTTAACACCCACGGCAGATATGTTCCGTTATGAGCTTCAGCGGTTCAGTGTTTCCACCGACAGTTGGGAAGAAGTTATCGTTAAGGATACGAATGCCGCGCTGCAAATTCCGTTTTTCGATACGGAGCGCGCGACGGATGTCTTTAGCTATCAGTATCGCGTGGTGGTGACCAATACGTGCGGTCGGACTGTGGATACCACCAATGTCGGCAAAACGATTCTCTTGCAGGCGACCACTGATCAAAGCCGCCTGGTAAACACGCTTTCCTGGTCTAGTTATGAAGAATGGGAAAACGGTGTTGACCACTACAACATCTACCGAAGAATTGGTGATGGATTACCTGAACTTATAGAGGAGTTCAGCTCTGGAAGCAGTTTGTTTTTTGAAGATGATGTATCGGAATTCATTGACGAGTCAGGGGACTTCTACTATTGCATCGAAGCTGTGGAACGTGTTGTTGGAAATCGCGCTGCCTTCACTTCAAAATCCAATGAGGTGAACCTAACGCTGGAGCCTATTATTTGGGTGCCCAACAGCATCGTCATAGGTGGCTACAACCCTGTTTTTTATCCTGTCATTTCATTTGCCGATGTGGCCAACTACCGGTTGGTAATCTTCAGCCGATGGGGTGATTTGATTTTCCAAACGACAAACATCGCCGAGAGTTGGGACGGAACCATGGGTGGGAAATTTGTCCAGGAGGGAGTATACAACTACTACCTCAGCGTGGAGGATGGCCGCGGTCGGATCACCGATAAGTTCGGGTTTATTACGGTGCTGAATTACGATTGATCATTCTCACCAAACCGTCCAGCCGCCTTCAACGAGCATATTATCGCCGGTGACATAGCTGCTGGCATCACTCAGCAAATAAATCAAGGCCGGTGCGACTTCATGATTGAAACTCAATCGCTGCATCGGTGAGAACTGCGCAAAATTCTTCTCGAATTGATCTTCGTGATTGTTCCATACGCCGTGCGGAGTAATCATATTGACGCGAACGTTGCGTGCGGCCCAATAGCTCGCCAGGTAGCGCGACAATGCATCAATAGCGCCTTTGCTGGCGCTATAGGCGGCAGGACAGCCCAAGGATGTTCCTTTGTAAAGATTCTGATTGGGAGCAACCACGCTGTAGGTGCTCGGGATATTGACAATACTTCCTTTGCCATTTTCAGCCATGTAGGAACCGATGACCTGACACAGTAAAAACGTACCCCGCAAATTGATTTCGACAACCGTGTCCCAGTTTTCTTCTGTGACTTGTTCGAAGGGTTCAAACTTGAGGTGTGATTTATTCTGATGCCCGCACACCAGTCCGTCGATGCGGCCAAAGGTTTCAATCACTTTTGCTTTCAGCGCTTCGACTTCCGATTTCACGGCCACATTGAGACTGAAGCCCAGCATGGCTCTACCGTGTTTTTCGCTTAATGCGGCCGCCATAGTTTCGGGATTAGCAGCAGGGATATCGGCACAAACAACGTGCGCACCGAATTGTGCTGCAGCTTCACAGAAAGCGCGGCCAATAAGTCCGCATGAACCACTGATGACAATGACTTTGTCGGTCAGTTCGAATTTTTTGCGGAAATCAATTCCGGATGGATCGGTAGTTTTCATAACGTTTTTTCCATTGTTCCGATGGGCGTTCAAACACATAGGCGAACCCAAAAGCAAACAGGTTGACGAAGATATAGATGAGGCCCAATTCAGTTGCGTTTTTATTCAACGGAAAAACGGCCATAATGAAGAGAATAAGGCTGTAGTGAGTTAGGTATAACGAGTAAGAATAACCGGCTAGAAATTTTGCGATGCGATGGCTTCGCTCCACAATCGTTAGCCGATCAGTCTTGTGGGCCATGAAGAAGTAGAACCCAAGGAAGAAAATCAAAATAGCGCCATGATATCCCATCTTGAAGAAACCGGTTAATCCGGTAAACAGCAACAAGACACTCAATAGGAGGGTGCGTTTACTGAGATTTTTGAATGCGGTGAATTGCGCGGTAACACCGAGCGCGCCCAGGAACCAAATCAGAGTAAGCCCTTTGTCCATGCGCGCTGCAATGAACATATAATACAAAGGAGAAAGTGCAAAGAAGAGCAGCAGCGCCCAATGAATCATCTTCACCCGTTGTGCTTTCACGATATAAAACACGAGAAAGCCATAGAAGATGTAGAGCCACCATTCAATGGAAATCGTCCAGAGCGGAATGTTGGTGCCCATCACCCTGAAGCGAAACGCCTCAATCATATAGTGATCATTGAGGTATGTAGCGAGCGGGAATTCTTGCAATTGAAGCAGGTTAAGCGATAGATTGACGATATACTGTTTGAATGAATAGAGCTGCTGTGTGTATTCGAATTGCGCAATGTCCAGAACGAAAACCAGGAGCAGCGTTGCGACAAAGGGCGGATAGATGCGAAAGAATCGATCCCTCAGATAGTCCATAAAACCATATGCGGGCTGGTGCTCGCTTTTCTGGCGGATACTAAAAGCAATGAGAAATCCGGAAAGAACAAAAAACACCAGAACGGCATAACTGCCCATGGCGTTGAAGGGTCCGACTTGCCAATGGAAGAATCCGAATAGATGCGCCAGTACTACGGCCTGACTGCAAACGAATCTTACCCAATGGATAATGGCCGATTGTGTCGCAGTTAAGGTCATTAAATGTATTTGCGGAATACCGGTTTGATTGGCTCTCCCACCAGATATTTCTCAAATCCTTCTTCAAGGCCTTTCTTGAATACCACACAGGACTCGTCCATCGCCTGGAGGACGTAATCGACGTCTTCTTCGCGGTGCGAATAGTGCGGGCAGAAGATGCCCTGAAACAACACACCTCGCTTGATGAGCTCTTGATGAAAGAGTGTTCGCAGTCCGAATGAATTTTGACCGTCCTGATCAAAATAGCCAAGTGACGCATGCCAATTGAACTGCATATTTCGAATGTGATTGCTCAACCCATGGTTTGCAATGACGGCTTTACTTCCGTCTATGAAGCGCTGTCCCATGCGTTGATTATGCCCGATGACGTCTTCTTTTTCGAATTCATCCATGGTTGCGATTGCAGCGGCGATGCTGCACGTTTCACCGCCATGGGTTGTGCTCACGAGGAATAACTTTTCAGCGCCTGTGTTGCGAATACCGCCTAATTCAAGTACCTCTTTTTTACCGGTCATGCAGCAAAATGAAAACCCATTGGCGATGCCTTTTCCCCACGTGGCGATATCGGGCGTCACGTTGTATTTTGACATGGAGCCGGGGTAAGCTGTTTTGTAACCGGTAATCATTTCATCCATGATCCAGAGTGCGCCGTGACGGTGAGCAAGGTCAATGGCGTCTTTGAGGTAATTCTCCGGTAGCACATTGAATTTTTCAGGCTCAGAAATAACGCAGGCAATCTCATTGGGGTATTGCGTAAACAAATCGATGAGCGATTGCATATCGTCGGATCGGTAGATTACGGTTAGCGCAGCGATGTCCTGAGGAATACCGCTTTTTACGTCCGTGCTTCCAATGAACCAGTCGTCGTAAGAGTAAAAGGGATGATCGATTGGGCGCGCAACTAATTTTCTGCCTGTGTATGCGCGAGCGATTTTTACGGCAGCAGTGGTAACGACGGATCCGTTTTTCGCGAACTTAATCATGTCGTGGCCTTTGACATTGGCCAGGAATCGCTCGGCGACTTCGCCTTCAATCACTGATGGGCGACTGAAGTTATTTCCTTTGAGTAGCTCCTGTGTTACGCGCTCCACAACGGGTTCGTAGGCATGTCCAAGACTGATGGATGCCAATCCGCCCAAACATTCAATGTATTCATTGCCGTCGGGATCCCATACGCGGCAACCCTTGCCGTGGGTTATCGCTGCGGGAGAAAGAATGGGAAACTGGTCATCACCCTTTGAGTAGGTGTGGGCTCCACCCGGAATGAGATCATGAATTTTATTGCGGTACTTGTCGCTTTCAGTGAATCGCGTGATGAGATTTTTTTGCATGGTGGGCATGACAGAATGGGTTAGACCTTCCGGTCGTGAATCAGTGATTTTTTATAACCGGAATTGATTTCACTATCGCTGTTGATCGCTAGGATTTCCGGTTTTTTGCGCAGCAAGTCTACAACCTCATCGATGGCGAAGTCGGGAGAGTCTTTCAACTCTTCGAAAATGCGCTGTGCCATATGCAGGTCGTTTGGCGTATCAACGGATAGCTTGAATTGATAATCGGCGTTCGCTTTGCGCCATCCGAGTTTGAATTTTCCGCAGTTCTTAATGAAGGGCATGACGTGTTCACGCTCGCTCAGCAGGGTAGCGTTTTCAGCGGCATTCTGAAGGGCGTCAAATGAGGTTACTTCGGCGTCAAATCCGTCTTCCAGGTAGTGAGGCTCTTGGTTACTGTTGGAGAAATAATCGACCTTGTAGCGTTCAAACTGATCAACCACAAAATCAACCACTTTCCATGATTGGATGGGATTATCGCAGCAGATACGAACAATGGTGTCTCCACTCTGGGCATCACATTGCTGTGCAGCTTTGAGAAAACGATCGAGTACATCCCAGTCGCTGCCTCGGCTGCAGGTTACGCCGTAGTTCGTGCAAAATGCTTCGATGGCATCATCTTCCGGATTCGTTGTAGTGGCTACAACGACGGCGTTTATTTTTTGTGATGGTTTGAGACGATCAAGGAGTTGCTGTAAAATCGGTTTACCGGCTACATCCATGAGAACTTTGCCGGGCAATCGGGTAGAACCCATGCGGGCTTGAATAATGGCAATCGTTTTCATGAAAATTTCTTACCCAATTTGAGTGATGCAACGGCCATTGGTTTCGATTGGTATTCGATCGCATGAATCGTAAGAACGCCATCTTTCACAAACACCAACAGTTGGTTGTTGTTTTTTCGAAATGCTAAACCGCAGGCGAAAGGATGGATATTAGCTGAGGGGCTGAATGTTGCATCCAGCAAATGCAATTGTTGATCATTGTAGAACGTCCAGGCGCCGAGATACGGATAAGAAAACGCGCGAATGAAGCGAACGATTTCATCACCACTCCAATTTACAAAGTCAATCTTACCATCGCGAAGTGTATTTAGTCGCGGGAAGTAGGAGCTGTTGGACGCAACCTGTGGCGTTGCCTTGAAGTCGGGAGCTGCTAGATTTTCCAATCCTTGTAGCAACAATTTTCCGAGCAAATCAATGCGTCGTTTAAAGATATCAATCGGTCGGTCGGTCGGGAGAACCTGATAAGGCGAGGTGCAAATGATATCGCCGCTGTCGATGCCTTTGGCGATGAAGTGACATGTGGCTTGTTGGGTTTGATGTTCCGCGGCCATCAGAATCATCCAAGAGTCTATTCCGGCACCGCGGAAATAGGGCAGGTAGAACGGATGCAAATTGATGGCGAAACTAAATCGGTCGATGAGCGATTGCTTCAGGATATCCCTGCAGCCAACGGTAGCGAGTACGTCGGCTTTTAAATCACTCATTTGTTGAATGGTCGCGGGGTCATCGAGTGACGCGTATTCAAAGAGGGGTACCCTGAATTCTTCCGGAGTTCGAAAAACGTCCCATGCGTAATCTTCAAAATGGGTTTTCCTGATTTCGAATAAAGCAAGATCAGCTTCGTGCAAGTGGCGTTCATGGGTGAAGACTCCGACAATGGTATGATGCGAATCCTGAAGTGCTTCAAAGCAACGTTTGATTCCGACCGTATGCCCAACCAGAATAATCCTCATCGCACATGTTTTTCTTGAAGTTTGATGGCGCCCTCTTGCATTGCGCTCTCATTTTTGGTGAGATTATTATCGTGCATTCGATAGCGATACATAGGAAGGATGATGTTGTAAACATTGTATTTATCCGTCCAACGAATGCGCAAGTCTTCTTCCTCGCGAGCACGAAATTGTTCGTCGTATAGACCGATGTTGTAAAGAAAATCCTTTCGGAACATCACCCCACAGGCGATGGGTTTTTCGGCGGCATTGACGTGCTCAATGTGTCTGCCGCGTTCATCAACCAGGTAGTAGTCGACCGAGACGGCATCAAGCGTATTATTTTCTTCCAGAAAGAGCTTTTGTAAACGAAGTGTTTCCTTGTGCAGGTAATCATCTGCGTCGAGAAATGCTACGAACTGACCTTTGGCTTTTTTGATGCCGAAATTGCGCGCACCGGAAAGCCCTAAGTTTTCCTCGAGATTGAAAATGCGCGCATCCTTCTCGAAATTTTCCAGAACTGATTTAGTTCCGTCCGTAGAGCAGTCGTTCACAACGATGATTTCGTATTGATCACTCGATAAGCTTTGGTCCAAGGCGCTGCGAATGGAGCGCTCTACGTATTGGGCATAGTTGTATGTGGTGATAATCAAAGAAACCATATCACATTGCGTTATGTCGACTTTTTGCGACGCTTTGATTTTGTCGACAAATCTTCAGTGTAGTAGTTGTTGCCATACATATAACCACCATAGGTATTGCCATAGCCATAACCATAGCCATAACCGTAGCCATAGCGGTATGCATATTTACCGTAGTAGTACTTCCAGCGCTTCTGCTTGATGTTGTTCAGAATGATGGAGTTCTTTTTCAGGTTATTCATCAAAAGAATATCTTCCAGGTAGCGCACACCTGCTTTTGTAGCCTTCTCGGTATTCATTACAAATATTCCGAGATCCGCTTTACTCAACATTACCAGGGAGTCGCTGATGAGCAACAATGGCGGGGTATCGATGATAACGTAGTCATAGAGCTCTTTGGTTTCTTTCAGGAGTTGATCTACGCGCGCATTCAGCACCAATTCGGATGCATTGGGTGGAACCGGGCCGGCAGAAATTGCATCGAGATTTTCGACACTGGTTGCAGTGATGCTTTGTTTGTAATCTGTTTTTCCAATGAGGAAGGAAGATATACCGCTTACGTTCTCTAAGCGCAGTGACTTGTGCACTTTAGGTTTGTGCATATCGAAGTCGAGCAACAGAACGCGTTTCGAAGCTTTGGCTAGTACGGAAGAAAGGTTAACTGAAACGAATGTTTTACCTTCACCCGGATGCAGGGAAGTAATCAAAATGAGTTTTGGTCCTTCCTCAGGCAGAATGTACTGCAGGTTCGTACGCACAGATCGGAATGCCTCACTCACGTTCGATCGCGGGTTACTGCTGATTACAATCGGGTCGAGATCAATGTCCTGATAGTTTGGAATACCGCCGAGCAACGGCATACGCGTGAGTGATTTCAGCTCACGTGTGTTTTCGATGCGTTCAAAGAAGATGGCGCGAACGATACCGATTATGAGGGCGATGAAGAATCCTATACCCACATAAATCCAAATCGTGCTTTTCTTTTCAGGTCCAACCACACCCAAGGAACGGGCGGCTTCGATAACGCTTGTTTGTGGTACGATACCGGCGCGGGCAATTACGGTATTTGCTTTTTTCTGGAGCAGGAAGGTGTATTGACTTTCGTTGACAGTCATTTTACGCTCGATGCTCATCAGATCGCGCTGCGAGCGCGGTATATCGCGCAGTTCCGCCTCTACATCGCCGTATAGATTTTTGATTAATCCAATCCTTTTTTCAATTTGCTTCTTGTTGTCAGTGGTGTATCTGAAAATGCTGTTTCGGATTGTTTTCACGACCGAGTCAACCTTTTGAACCCTGCGGTCGGATGGTTTCATGTCGACCAGCAATTCTGTTTTGCGTTGTTTGAGATTAAAGAGGTCTTGGACTAAACTATTCAAGGATGCATCTTCCGCTTTGAGGATGTTCATTGGGGGAATAATCGACATGTCCTTTTCCTTGGTAAGGAATTCCTCCAGGCTGCTCAATGCTTCAGCCCGTGTTTTGAGGTCGCGCTCTTCCGTTTCGAGGTCTTGCAATTTTGCAAACGCTTGCTGCTGTTCGATATCCAAATCGAGAATGTCCTTTGTTGCCTTGAAACTCTCGATTTCACGCTCCAAGGAGTCCATTGTTTTCATGACTCCATCGAGTTGCTTGTCGATATATTCTTCCGTCTTTTGGTTTACCAGGAGCTGATTTTCCAGCGTGTAGTCGATGTATACCATCGCAAGCGTATCCAAAAAGATTTTAGCCCGGCTCTCCAGCATGTCTTTCATGGTGAGTGAAAGAATACTGGTGAATTCCTGGTTCTCGATACTCAACCCGGAGCGGAATCGATCAATCAACACTTCGGGATGCTGCACGGCGAACTGGAAATTCTGTTCCTGAATACTCTTCAAACTGACTTCATCGACTCGTGGCATAAGATCCACCTGAATGGAGAAATTGACATCTTCATGTAGCTTGCCGAATTCGAAATCGTGAGTTAGTTTTTTTCCATCAATTTCGTAGCTGATGGAATAGGTGTTCAAATCGAGAATCTTCAGGTTAAAAGGCTTTCCATAGAGTTTTTTATCCATGTGACGCCAGTCGCAATCGATATCAAAGAATGCAAATCGGTCGACTTGTTCGGTTTTCACGCGTCCAACCAGAAAGTAGCTTTTCGTAAAGTCGACTCTCTGCATCACTTTGCCAATCAAATCGAATGAGCTGATGATTCGCTTCTGGTTGGTTAAATCCTGAATGAGGGAGTAGTAACCGAGATCCTTAAAAATCTGCGTTTGATAATCGTACGTCTCGTTGGATTTTAAGAGGATTTCCGTCTTCGCTGCGTAAATGTTCGGCAGCCTGTGGGTGTAGAATAAAGCGAACATCCAACCAATACCGGAGAATAGAATGAGCAAATACCAATTCTTGTTGATGAACTTAATAATGGGCCTTAAGTCATCGGCGTCTAGGAAATTGGTTTTTGGCGATTGCGGGGTCGTATTCGACATGGGGTAGGTTGGTGATTCGGTAGTCGGGCAAATATAGACCGTAATTTTATCGAACAATTTCTTCCTTGAATTCCAGGGAGTAACAATTATTTCATGTAAGCTGTCAACTTTCTATTACTTTTGTTCAAGTTTTAATTCGAGAAACATGCAAAAATTGATTGCCGCACTTTTCACTATTGTCTTAATGGCGGCCGTTTCCGTGGTGTTTGCACAGCCGGGTCCTCCGGATTTAGGACCTCCTTGCGGAGGACCGTTTGGTCCACCTTGTCCTATTGATGGTGGAGTTAGTCTGTTAATTGCAGCCGGATTGGCCTACGGTGGAAAGAAAACATACGACATCAGCCGTAAGAAAGGGTAATGCTACTCAGTCTGAAGAATCAGCTGATACGTTTCGTAATTACGGGATCGCTGCTTTATATCGGTTGGCTTTTACTGTATGAATTTTACCTACATCCCTACACCGGTTTTGATGCTACCGTTGTTCGTTCACTTGTAGTCAGTACAGAAGTTCTACTAAAGACAGCTGGCTACGCACTTACCGATTACACGAATGATCCATCTGCCTTCCAGCAACATGTTGGTATTGATGGCTCCGGGGGGTTAACCGTTGGAGCACCCTGCGATGGCGTCGTTCTCTATGTACTTTTCATTTGTTTTGTTTTTGCATTTCCGGGGCCCCCAAGGCACAAATTGTGGTTTCTTCCTTTGGGAGCATTGTCGGTTTTTGCCGTGAACGTGTTGCGCATTGCTTCCCTGGCGGTGATTGTTCATGTCAACCCGGACTGGCTCGCCTTCAACCATGATTATACCTTTACGCTCCTGGTATATGCCTATGTGTTTGGATTATGGATGCTGTGGGTAAAAAAGTTCTCCCCCATGGCCGAACACCTTAATGCCGGCTAGAACATGCGCAAAATGCTTCTGATCGGATGTTTGGTTGCCGTTGCTATTGCCCTTGGGTTCTATCAAGAGCAACTTAAAATAAGCATCAATTACATCCTCGAAAATGCACCTCGAATATCCGGTTTCTATGGGATGAATGAGGAGCAGAAGCATCAAGCCATCGAGGCACAACGATTTACCGCACCCTTCGACTATTACCATAGCCATGAAACGCTGCGATGGCTCTACAAATTGAATGAGTTGGAACTGTTGCGTTTAAAATGGGCTGTGACGTTCGTGTCGTTGTTGGTTTTTTTTGTCATCAATGCGTCGCTGCTGCGGCTGCTGGAGGGAAATAGCCGAGTTTTGACACGCTTGGCCTTGATCTACCTCATTTTTACAACACTTGCCTTTGCCATTTATGCCGTAGGCAAGTTGATGTCCATGCCGGATCAGACTTACGCGATAAGCAGGCGAATAACAGGTGCACTGCAGTCGCTGGTACCGGTGATGATCTTCTGGCCCTTTTTACGTCTTTCAAAACAGAACAATACATGATGCGAACCATGGAAGAAATGCCGGAGCAGGCGCGGGTTTGGATTTATCAGGCCGATAGTTTCCTGAATGAAACGCTCGAGCATGAGGTTTTAGAACGCCTGCAAATATTCATAGCGCAATGGACCTCTCATGGCGCATCCATGGATGCAAGTGCCACGATTTTTCATCATCGACTCATTGTTATTGCTGCCGATGAGCAGCAGGCAGCAGCAAGCGGTTGTGGCATTGATAAGTCGGTACATTTCATGCAGGCGCTTGGCCAGGAGCTGGGCATTGATTTTTTTCAGCGAACGACGGTCATTTTCGGTCATGACCAAGATTGGCACGAGGCGCCCATTCATCAGTTTTGGGCCATGCGCAAGGCCGGTCAAGTGAATGATCAGACCCTAATTCTGGATACCACGGTGCGAACGCTAGGTGAGCTTAGAAGCGCACTGGTCAAGCCTTTCGCCGAAAGCTGGCACAAGGATATGTGGGGTAGGTAGGAGCGTTAAAAAGGCTATTTCTGTTCATTCCAAGGGTGTGCTGTTTTTTTTCTTGTGAAATTTTGTGCAGCGGAAGATTTGTCGGTTATATTGCGCTCACTTTTTCAGTGCGTCAAAGCGCTTGCGGCCTAACCTAACTCTCAAAAAACGGCGTGTCCAAAGCGTTCCATCGTGCTCAAAGTACAGCATGCAAAGCCGCAAGGCTCCATGATAGTTTTAAGATGTGTGTATTAACCAAAACCAGTTTTTAGATGAAAACGTTTACGAGAATTTGTTCTTTATTAACCGTGGCACTGGCAGTCTGTTGGGGGCCATTAAAAGCGCAGGAGACCTGCGAAACTGCAGTTCCGGTGGAATGCGGGGCCTTTATTACAGGCTCAACGGCCGGAGTTGCCAACGATAATGCTACTTCAGGCGCAATCACTTGCGGAACTACGCTTGGAACAACAGGACAGCATTGGTATGTGTTTACTGCGACAGAAAATTACGCAGCCACTGCATCTCTTTGCAATGCCGGTACGGATTACGATTCTAAAATTCACGTCTACAGCGGTAGCTGCGGAGATTTCACTTGCGTTGGCGGTGACGACGACAGCTGTGATGATCCGGGCTTAGCTTCAATTGTTGATTTCAACGCTGTTTGCGGAACAACATACTACATCCGCGTCGGTGGTTTCGGAGCTGGATCAGGTAACTACGAATTCAGTCTGACCTGCCTGCCGGGTTCATCTGCGGGTTGTACAGACCCTACCGCGTGTAACTTCAGCTCTTGTGCTGCAACCGATGATGGTTCTTGCTGTTCATCCGGCTGCGCTACCCTTGTGTTAAACGACACATTCGGCGACGGTTGGAATAACGCCGTAATGGTGATTGCCAATGCAGAGACTGGCGAAGAAATCGTCAATACTACAATGGATGATGGTTCTACTTTGTCAATCGGTCTGTGTCTTACCGAAGGTTGCTACACAATCCTTGCCGGAGGCGGAATATTCGACGGTGAGATTTCTTGGTCTATTCTTGGCTTGCCTGGTGGAGATATCTCCGGAATTGCAAACGACCCTGACGGAGCGATTTTCACTGTGGGTGATTTTACTCCTGGTTGTACTAACCCGGTTGCACCAAACTTTGATCCGGCCGCTACGTGCGACGATGGTAGCTGTATCATCTGCGATCCGGGTACAACGTTCTTCACGGTAAGCCTGTTTGATGCTGGAAACAATGGTTGGAATGGGGCAACTTGGACGATTGTTGACGCTGTCAATGGTAGCCTTGTTGGTTCTGGAACACTCAACGCCGGCTCAACTGGCGAATACAGCCAGTGTATGGCACAAGGTTGCTACACCATGATTACTACAGCAGCCGGTTCAGCAACTCAGAGCGCTCAGGTTTCATGGGAACTTACCAGCGTTTCAGGTACGGTTGTAGCCTCAGGCGGCGCCGATATGAACATTGGTTTTGCATGGGCAGGTGCTACCTGCGATATCACCGGTTGTACACAGCCGGAATGTTTCAACTACAATCCGAATGCTAACATTGAAGATAACTCTTCTTGCGTGTGTCCACCATCAAACGATGATTGTGCAAACGCGACTCCCATCGGATGTGGTATTACTGTATCAGGAACTACTGTAAATGCTTCCTTGGATCCATCAGCGGTTAGCTGTGATGCAGGTATTGCAATTACATCTCCCGGTGTATGGTACACCTTCATCGGTACCGGTGATCTGGTGAACTTGAATACGTGCACCAACACCGGAATCGACTCAAAGATTCACGTGTTCACCGGCAACTGTACTACTCCTGTTTGTGTAACTCAAAACGACGATGGATGCGGTGCGGGTGAATTCACCTCTAGCATTTCTTTCACAGCTATCAACGGTTTGGCCTACTACGTACTCGTATCTGAGTTCGGCACATTCGGTGACGGTATCGACTTCGATTTGTCTGTGGAGTGTGTAGAATGTACATCTACTCCGATAAATGACGCTTGCGCAACCGCGCTTCCTTTGCCTACGGGCGTAGATTTCCCGGGCAACTTGTGCTGTGCTAACCCGGATGATGACATGGGTGCATGGACTGCTTTCGGAACAGAATACGGTATCTGGTACGTAATCAACTCTGCTGATTTCTCAGCATTGGATATCTCTTTCTTCAATGGTGCCGGTCAAGGTGCTGATGCTGCTGACGGAACAAACGTTGGTATTGGCTTGTTCGATGGTGCAGGCGGATGCGCTGCACTTAATCCACTTGTAGGTGGTATCGGTTTCGATACCGATCCTGCTGACGGTAGCGATCTCGATGGCTTCATTTTTAACTCACTTGAATTCGGTCTTCCATTGGCTGCTAATACGAACTACTACATCTGTGTGTCTACTTCAGACCCAATCAACTGTGGTGATTTCGTGTTGAATGTTACCTTGGCGAATGCAGGTTGTACTGACGCTACCGCTTGTAACTTCTGCGCTGATTGCACATTGGACGACGGTTCTTGCGAATACGTTTCTTGTGGCGCAGTAACTCCAAATGACCTTTGCTCAACTGCTACACCATTGGTTTGTGGTGTTGATGTAGCCGGTTCTACCGGTGCTGCAACGAACACAGGTGCTCCAACGGTTTGTCCTGTTGGTGCCAACGATATCGGCGTATGGTACTCATTCACCGGTGACGGTCAGTTTGTAAACTTGAGCACTTGCGGTTCTGTAATTGACTCACGTATCACTGTAGTTAGCTCTGCTAACGGTTGTGCAGGTCCATACACTTGTGTTATTGCTGAAGATGATGACGCTACCGATGCAGGTTGCGGTTTCTTCAATGGTGACGATGCTGCTGTAGGTTTCGTGTCTCAAGTTGGCGTTCAATACTATGTATACATCACTGCAGGTGCAGTGGATACCGATGGTGACTTCGCTGATGATTTGTTTGAAGGAAGCTTCAACTTGTCA
>Ga0315899_10002923_pt1 | contig 18707 bp, 7 predicted proteins | sample LakEriMetagenome_2_FD_203518 | JGI IMG/M metagenome (GOLD analysis project Ga0315899, IMG submission 203518) | Freshwater fungal communities from buoy surface, Lake Erie, Ohio, United States - Buoy 4 MA112 | ecosystem: Environmental > Aquatic > Freshwater > Lake | place: USA: Lake Erie, Ohio... | reverse complement strand
GGGGGGGGGGGGGGGGGGGGCCGCGCCGCCCCCCCCCCCCCCCCCCCCCCCCCCCCCCGCCCCGGCCCCCCCCCCCCCCCCCCCCCCCCAACCGCCCCCCCGACCCCGACCCCAGCAGCCGCCGCAGGCGACCCCCGACCCCGACCCCGACCGCTCGTCGCTGCGTCGCCGTGCGCGAACTGCCGTAGAAATGGTGAGACTCGACAGGCGCCGCGCATGTACAGTGGGGCCATGCCTACACATCGTGATCTCAAGGTCTGGCAGCTCTCCAACGCACTGGCGGTGCGCATTCACGAGCTCACCCGCGGCGTCTCGGTCGAGTCCGGAGCAGACCTCGTCGACCAGGTACGACGCGCGTCCCTGTCCATTGGCGCCAACGTGGCCGAAGGGCGCGGGCTTCGGACCAACGCGCAGTTCCGCCGACACCTCGATATCTCACTCGGGTCCGCAGCAGAAACCGATGCACACCTGGCCGCGCTGCTCGATCGCGACGCGCTCTCCGCACGCGACGTCTTCGACCTTCGCGACCAGCTCGCAACGATTCAGCGCATGCTCGTCGCTCTGCGCAACAGCCTTCCCGCCGCTGATCGCCCCCCGACCCGCGCCAGCGCAGCGTCGCGCCCCCCGACACCAGCCGAGGCCGCGACCGCCCCACCGCAGCCGACCCCAACCCGCGCCAGCGCAGCGCCGCGCTCCCCCAGACGCTGACCCCGACCGGCGCTGCCGGTCCCCGCGCCCAGACGTCGCCCCAGACACCGACCAAACCCGGGCCCCGCCACGACCCCGACCGGGGTTCAGACCCCGACCGCCGTGGCAGTGCCCCGACTGCGGTGGCTGTACCCCGACTGCGGTGGCAGTGCCCCGACCCCAACCACCCCAGACTGCCATTCCCGCCTCACGGCCACGGCCACTCAGTCGTCGTCACCCTCGACGTCATCACCGTCGTCAACGGCCGACTGGCCATCGGCCGTGCCATCGGTTTCCGTCCGACGGCGCTCCTCAGCCGCACGCAGCCGACGGCCCCCGCGCCGTCCCCGACGGCGCTTCCGCTTCGGCGCCTCCCCCGCCTCGCCGCCCGCACTCGCCCCCGCCTCGCCGGCCTGTACCGGCACCGCCGGTGCCGTGCTTTCCGCAGCCGCCTCGCCTACCGACTCCGCGACCATCTCGGCCAGTGCCGGCGCCCCCTCCAGCAACTGCGCCACCGTGAACGCCTCGAACTCCATCGTGTCGAGCATCGACATCGACTGCGGTTCGAGTTCCGCCATCGCCGCCGCCGTTTCGATCGCGTATTCCGCCGTCGACGCCGCGAGTCCCCGCTCCTCCGTGCCCCCGCTGTGCTCCGCCCCTCCCATCTCCCCCTTGAGCTCGGCCAGCGGCACGACCCGCGTGTCCCCGTCGACCGTGCGCAGCGTGACCCGCTCGTTGAAGATGTCGCAGGCGATCACCTTCTCCTCGCCGCGGGTGGTCAGCAGAATCTTCCCTTCCTTCGGGAAGCGCCGGCGACTCTGCACATAGAACTCGTGCTCGTAGCGCAGGCAGCACATGAGCCGCCCGCACGCGCCGGAGATCTGCTGCGGATTGAGCGACAGCTTCTGGTCCTTGGCGACCCCGAGATTGACCGGACGCAGATCCGGCAGCCAGCTCGCCGAGCAGTACTCGCGACCGCAGCGTCCGACGCCGCCCAGACGTTTCGCCTCGTCACGGACGCCGATCTGCTTGAGTTCGATGCGCGACTTGAAGAGGGCGGCCAGGTCGCGCACCAGCCCGCGGAAATCGACCCGCCGGTCGGCCGTGAAGTAGATCGTGAGCTTGCGGCGATCCCACTGCCACTCCGCGTCCGTCAGCTTCATCACCAGGCCGTTGGCCTTCACCCGCTCCATCGACATGCGGCGCGCCTGTTCGTTGTCGGCCGTCAGCTCGCGGTCGAGGCGTTCATCGTCGGCCGTGGCCAGCCGCAGCGCCTTGCGCGGCGGCGGGGCCGTGCCGCAGCCGTGCGCGCACCCCGCGCAGCGTACTTCGGCAAGTTCGCCTGTGGCGTGGACCCGACCGAAGTCTTCGCCGCGGTCGGCCTCGACGATGACGCCGGCGCGCAGCGGGGGCGGCGCGTCGCCGTCCCACGAGAAGAACTCCTTCCGGTTGCCCCGGAATGCGACCTCGATGAGATGCGACACGCCGCGGGCCGCTATTCGGTGAACTGACCCATGCGCAGGAACTTCTCACGGCGGCGGCGCACGAGCTTGTCCGGCTTGAGGCGGCGCAGCTCTTCGATGTTGCGCACGAGCGCATCGCGCAGCGACTTGGCCGTGGTCAGGTGATCGGAGTGCGCCCCGCCGGCTGGCTCCTTGACGACCTCGTCGATGATCCGCAGTTCGAGCAGGTCGGTGGCGGTGATGCGTAACGCCGACGCCGCCTTCTCGCGCATCTCGGGGCTCTTGCCGTCCTTCCACAGGATGGCCGCGCAGCCTTCCACCGAAATGGTGGAGTAGACCGAGTTCTCGAGCATGAGCACGCGGTCGGCCACGCCTAGCGCCAGGGCGCCGCCCGACCCGCCTTCGCCAATGACGGTGGCCACGATGGGCACCTGCAGGTTGCTCATCTCGAGGAGGTTGCGCGCGATCGCCTCGCTCTGGCCGCGCTCCTCGGCGCCCAGCCCCGGCCACGCCCCTGGCGTGTCGATGAAGGTGATCACCGGCACCTGGAACTTCTCGGCCAGCTTCATGAGGCGCAGCGCCTTGCGGTAGCCCTCGGGGTGGGGCATGCCGAAGTTGCGCTTGAGATTCTCCTTCGTGTCGCGGCCCCGTTCGTGGCCGATGACCATGACCGTTTCCCCGTCCAGTCGCGCCCAGCCGGCCATGATGGCCGCGTCCTCGCGGAACAGGCGGTCGCCGTGCAGTTCGATGAAGTCCGTGAAGGCGTGCCGGATGTAGTCCGACGTGAACGGACGGCGCGACATGCGCGCCACCTGCACCCGCTGCAGCGGCGTGAGATTCTGGTAGATCTGCACGCGCACCTCACCCAGCTTCTGCTCGAGCGGGGCGATCTCGCGCGTCACGTCGATGGACTGGTCGGCAGCGAGTCGCTTGAGCTCCTCGATCTGCTTTTCGAGTTCCGCGATGGGGCGCTCGAACTCGAGAACAGGGGCAGCAGCCATGGCTATCCTGGAAAGCTCACGTGCCGCTCGTCAGCCACCCGTGCGCACCAGGCGCACGCGGTCGGCGCCAAGCAGCGCGCGAAGGTCGGAAAGAATTGCGGGGGATGCCGTGACCGTCAGCGACCTCGACCGGAAGCGGACCGCCCGCCCGTTCGCGTCGCGCCAGTGCAGCTCGAGTGGAGCCGATCCTTCGTGCGACTCCACCTTCGCGCGGACATCCTCCATGATTGCGGCGGGGAGATCGAGCCCAGGAGCCAGGTCGATCGCCACCGCCACGTCCCCACTGGCGCGCACCTCCTCGAAGCGCGTGACTCCGTCCACGATGAACGTGGCGTTTTCGACGCCCTGATCCTTCTTGGAGTAGCCGCCCTTGAGCAGGAGAGGTACGTCGGGGCGCACCCGCTCCGCAATGACCCCCCACGCTTCCGGAAAGACCAGCACCTCGGAAGATCCGGAAAAATCCTCGACTGTCAACCGGGCAAACTCATTCCCGGAGCGCTTCGAGATCTGCTTCTTGATGGCGGTGACCACCACCCCGATGGTGACCGCCTCGGGGACCCAGGTGCCCAGCTGGGCCACGGTGTGCGAGGCGAAGAGTTCGCACTCCGTTCGGTATTTTTCCAGCGGGTGACCGGAGATGTAGAACCCCAGCAGCTCCTTCTCGCGCTGCAGCCGCTCACTTTCCATCCATGGCGGCGTGTTGGGCAGGGTGGGTGCCCCCGAGGGCCGGTGCGCCTCCTCCGCGGGGCCCCCCAGCAGATCACCGAACAGCGAGACCTGGCCCTTCTCCGCCTCCTCCTGCTGCAGCGTGGCCTCGCTCATGGCGGCGTCGAGCGCCGCCATGAGCTGCGCCCGGTGCCCCCCCAGGCCGTCGCAGGCCCCGGCGGCAATGAGCGCCTCGAACACCCGCTTGTTGAACACCCGCAGGTCCACGCGGGTGCACAGGTCGTACAGGCTGGTGAAGGGGCCATCGGCGCGCGCCGCCAGCAGCGAATCGATGGCGCCGCGCCCCACGTTGCGGATGGCGCCCAGGCCGAAGCGAATGCGCCGGTCGCCCACCACGGTGAACCGCCACCCCGACTCGTTCACGTCCGGTGCCAGCACCTCGAGCCCCATTTCGCGGGCTTCGGCGATGTACTTGATGACCTCTTCGGTCTTCCCGATGTTCGACGACAGCAGCGCCGCCATGAACTCGGCGGGATGGTGCGTCTTGAGGAAGGCCGTGTGGTACGCGACGACCGAGTAGGCGACGGAGTGGCTGTTGTGAACGACGATGTCGTTCGCCACGAAGTTGTGCGTGTCGGCGATTTCGAGGTCGTAGGTGCGCTGCTCGCCAGCGGCCTCGATCGACACCACGCGGTCCCACAGGACGTCGTTGTCGCCCAGCCGCTCGAGCGCCGCGTCACCGAAGTACTGCGCCAGTCGATTCACCACGCCCCGCGTGAAGCCGATCTTTGCCGGGTTGGTCCCCACTGGATAGAGGTCCCGCGCCGAGACGTCGGCCCCCTGTTCCACCGCGGCCCAGGTATCGCCCCGACGCGACTTCGCCGCACGCGCCAGCTCGCGGACGGGACCGACCGGTACCAGATCCTTCGAGGGTCCCTGCATCGCGGTGACCGGCATCGCCGCCATGGTCGCACGCTTCGCGGGCGCGACCAGATGCACGCCCACGCGTTCGGCGAACGGGCGAAGGTTCTCCGCGCCCGTGACGAACACCTGATAGCCGACGCGTGGACCGCGCGCATAGCCGAACGTCACCTCGCGCACGCGTCCGAGGATGCCCAGCCGCAGCAGGAGATGCTGCACCTGCTGCGCGAGCCGCTTCGAGGCCGTGGCGTAGTAGGCCGAGCGATCCTCGGCGTTCACGTGGCCGTCGCCATCCCACATGCGACCCAGCAGCACGTCGATCTGCTCGTCCGGCAGGGCGAAGGCCGCAGCAGGGACCTCCTTGTTTGCTGCGGTTTTGCCGAGCAGACCCAGACGGCGCGCCCACTCGAAAATCCCGTTCGGCTGGGCACGATCCACGCGTCCGGTGTAGATCGAGGCCGTACCCTTGTGGGTCGTCCGTGTACACCGGACGTTCTCGAAGCGCTCGGCGGCGTCGACGAAGTCGCCGACCGACGTCTCGTCTTGGTTGTAGTAGTACACGCCACTCGGGTGGCCGAGATTCCCCTCGGCCAGCAGATGCCCCAGCGCGATGACTTCGTGTTCCGGCCACGCGGTGCGGGGGCCGCTCGGCAACGTGCGAGGGACGGCGATGTGCTCGCCGACCGCGATCGCGTCGAGGTTGCGCCACCCGTCGATCATCAGGAACGGGTGGTTGCCCGTGGCCACGATCTCGCGCCCCGACTCCGTGCGCAGGCGAAACACCGGCTTGACGCCGTTGTCCATCACGTCGAGCACGTGCCCATGCGTCAGACGGAGAGAGTCCACGTCGCAGGTGGCCACGGCACGCAGGGTGGCGCACTTCTCGTACACGTCGGCGATACGCACCAGCTGGCCGGTCGCCGCGTCATAGATCTCCGTCTCGCCGACCAGGCACTTGTTGAATCCGTACCGCCCGAACGTTTCGATCTGGCCGGCCAGCTCCTCGATGATCTTCTTGTCGTACCCCTTCGCGATCGCCTTCTCGGTGAACTTGCCCAGCTCCTTCCTGATCAGCTCCGCGTCCTTCTTGCCCACGGCCTTGCGCAACACGTCGGCTTCGGCCAGCGAGATGCCCGCCAGCACCTGGGCGATACGCATCACCTGCTCCTGATAGGTGATGACGCCGTACGTGTTGGACAGAATGGGCTCGAGCTCCGGCAGCGGATACACCGTGGGCTCTTCCCCGCGCTTGCGGCGGATGTACACGTTGTGCATGCCGGCGTCGAGCGGCCCCGGGCGCAGCAGGGCGTTCGACGCTACGAGGTCGTCGAAGCGGTCGCAGCGCATGCGCTTGAGCACGTCGGTGGCCAGCGCACTTTCAAACTGGAACACGCCGCCGGTGCGGCCGGCGCGCAGCACCTGGTACGTCTTCTCGTCGGTGAACCCCCGCTCCTCGAGCGTGACCTCCACGCCGGTGCGCTGCTTCACCGCCTTGATCGTGTCGGTGATGACCGTGAGCGTGGTGAGCCCCAGAAAGTCCATCTTCAGCATGCCGGCCTTCTCCAGCGCCGTCATGTCGTACTGCGTCACGATCACGCGCTCGTCGCCGTCCCCCCCCGAGCCCTTGGTGGACTGCGTGCAGATGGGCACGAACTCGTCCAGCGGGCCCGGCGCAATGACCACCCCGGCGGCATGCACCCCCGTATGGCGGGACAGCCCTTCCAGCTTCACCGCAAAGTCGAGCAGCTGCCGGTACCGTTCGTCGGTCTGGTAGAACTGCTTGACCTCCGGCACCTGCTCGATGGCTTCGGCCACCGTGAGCGAGTGGTTGGGCGCGTTGGGAATGAGCTTCGCCAGCGCATCCGTTTCGGCCGGCGTGAACCCCAGCGTGCGCCCCACGTCCTTCACCGCCGCGCGCGACTTCATCGTGCCGAAGGTGACGATCTGCCCCACGCTGTCCTTGCCGTACTTCTGCCGTACGTAGTCGATCACCTCGCCGCGCCGCTCGAAGCAGAAGTCGACGTCCACGTCGGGCATGCTCACGCGCTCCGGATTCAGGAAGCGCTCGAAGAGCAGGTCGAACTCCAGCGGGCAGACATCGGTGATCTTCGTGGCATAGGCCACGAGCGACCCGGCCGCCGACCCGCGCCCCGGTCCCACCGGAATGCCGCGGTCGCGTGCCGCCTTGATGAAATCGGCGGTGATGAGGAAGTAGCCCGCGTAGCCGGTCTTGGTGATGACCCCGAGCTCGTAGTCGAGCCGCTCCTGCACCTCGGCCGGCAGCGGATCGCCGTAGCGCGCCTTCGCACCGTCGGTAGCGAGCTGCACCAGCAGGTCGTTCTCCGTCGCCACGCCCTCCGGCAGCGGGAAGTTCGGCACGTAGTACTGCTTCGCGAACTGCACGTCCACCGCGTCGGCAATGGCCAACGTGTTCGTGAGCACATCCTCACGGCCGGGGAAGAACGGACGCACCTCGTCGGCACTCTTGAAGTAGAGGCCGTCGTCGTACTTCATGCGGTCCTTGTCGTTCCGGTCCTTCCCCAGGCCGATGCACAGCAGCACGTCGTGCGCGTCGTGATCCTCGTGCGTGAGGAAGTGCGCATCGTTGGTGGCCACGACCGGCAGGCCGAGGTCATCGGCGAGGCTCAGCACCTTGGCATTGAGCCGGCTCTGCCCCTCGCTCGTGTGCGCCTGCACTTCCAGGAAATAGCGCCCCGTGAACAGCTCGGCGTACCAGGCGGCGGCCTCCCGCGCCTCGTCCATGCGGTCGTCCAGCAGGTGCCCCGCCACCTCCCCCGCCATGCAGGCCGAGGTCACGATGAGCCCCTCGGAATACTGCGCGAGCAGTTCCCGGTCGATGCGCGGCTTGGTGTAGAACCCCTCGGTGTAACCCAGCGACGTGAGCTTCGTGAGGTTCTTGTAGCCTTGCAGGTCGCGCGCGAGCAGCACCAGGTGATAGTAGGGCTTCACGCCGGGCGCCGGTCGGCCACGCGTGCGCCGGTCGCCGGGGGCCACGTACGCTTCCATGCCCAGAATGGGCTTCACGCCGGCCTTCTTCGCCTTCTCCTGGAACTCCCAGGCGGCATGCATGTTACCGTGATCGGTGATCGCCAGCGCCGGCATTTCGTAATGCTGGGCGCGCTTGATCAGATCATCGATACGATTCGCCCCGTCGAGGAGCGAATATTCGGAGTGGCAGTGCAGGTGAACGAACGACATGACCCCGAATGATACCTCAGCCGGTTGACCCGCGGCAGGACTTGCGGATGTACCTCAGGACACAGTGGCGGCGGCTGCTCAAGCAGCTCGGCGCGGTCAGCGCGCTTCTGCTGGTGGCGTTCCTCGGATTGACACCGATGGGCTGCTACCTGTCGCGCGCGGCATACGAAGAAGCCCGCATCCTGGCCCGTCGCCAGCCCATTCCCCGGCTCGTGGCGCGCGAGTCCACGGAGCCGGCGTTGCGCGCCAAGTTGGCCCTCGTGCTCGAAGCCCGGCAGTTCGCGGCCGATTCGCTGCGCCTCAAGGTCGAGGAAAGCTTCACCACATTCTCGCCGCTCGATCGGGACACGCTCGTGCTCGTGGTGTCCGCGGCGTACCCCGACCGTCTCGAGCGCAAGACCTGGTGGTTCCCCGTGGTGGGGCGGTTTCCGTACAAGGGCTTCTTCGATTTCTCGGAGGCACGGAGAACGGCGGAGGCACTGAGTGCCGAGGGGTACGATGTCACGGTGGGTCCCGCCAGCGCCTTCAGTACGCTGGGATGGTTCAACGACCCGCTGGTGAGCACCACGGTGAAGGCGGACAGCGTCACGCTGGTGAACACGGTGCTGCATGAACTGCTGCACACCACCTTCTTCGCCAAGGGGCAGGTGAGCTTCAACGAAAGCTTCGCCACCTTCGTGGGGGGACGCGGCGCCGAGCACTTCTTCCGGGCCCGCGGCGACAGTGCGCTGCTGCGCCGGGCGCAGGACGAATGGCACGATGATCTGCTGCTTGGGGCCTTCTGGGAGCGCACGGCACAGGAAATCGACAGCGTCTTTTCGATGCTGCCCGATTCAGCGCGGACCCCGCGCATTGCGGCGCGTGACACGGTGTACACGCGCGCCCGGCGTCGCCTCGTCGACTCCGTGGGGCCGCAGCTCCGCACCTATCCCGCCGGCTGGGTGGAGCGCGTGCCGCTCAACAACGCCGTGCTCATGTCCCGGCGCGTGTACGCCGAGCGGCTGGATCGGTTCGATTCGGTCTACACCGCGAGCGGTGGCAACATTCGCGAGGCAATCCGGCGGGTGATTGCGGCGCACCGGGATTCCGTGTCGCGACGAGATCGTTGAACAGCTCGTCGGAGCGTACGGAGCCACGGAGGCTCGGAGAACCGCAATCGTTGATCTATCTCCGTGCCTCCGTGACTCCGTGGCCTCCCACGAGCAGTTCCCCCACCCGCCGAACGACTATTTCTCCGGCAGCAGTACGAACCGCGCCCGATTCTCCTCACTGAGGAACTTCCGCGCCGCCGCACTCAGCGACTCGGCGGTGAGGCCGTTGACGAGCGTCAGGTAATCGCCCAGCGTGTCCAGCGCATCGCCGTGCTCCACGCGCGTGCGGATGGTATTGAGCCAGTAGCCGTTCTGCTTCTGCTGCACCTCGAGCTCACGCCGCTGCTGCTCCTTCACCCGCTCCACCTCGGCCGCCGTGGGCGGCGCACTGCGCAGCCGGGCGATTTCCTCGCGCACGGCGGCATACATGGTGTCGGCCTGCGCCGGGGCGGAGCCGTACTGAATGGCCACCTGCCACTCCTGGCGGATGCGACGCGAGAAGGCGGTGTTCACGCTCACCGAGTACGTGCCGCCCAGTGCCTCACGCAGCCGCTCGAGCAGCCGCATCTGCAGCAGCTCACCCAGCGACGACAGGGCGTGCGCATCCGTGCGCGTCCAGGGTGCCGCCCCCGCCAGCAGCACGACACTCTGGCTCTGCGGGGCAATGCCCTTGCGCACGGCCTTGTCGATCACGCCGCTGAACTGCCGGGGGCCCGCATCCCGCGGGGCTTCCCGCCGATTGCCGGCCGGCAGCGCCCCCAGCCACTGCTCGGCCAGCGGCTTGAGGGCTTCGGGCGTCACGTTGCCCACGAAGAGGAAGGTGAAGTCACCGGCATCGCGGAAGCGATCGCGGTAGATGCGCAGCAGCTCCGTCAGGTCGAGCTCCCGCAGCATGTCCGCCGAGAGAGGCCGAGCGCGGGGATGCCCCATGGCCAGCGTCTGCTGGATCGTGTCGCCGAACACCGCCGCCGGATTGGCGTCCTTGTTTTTCAGGAACTGCTCGAACTGCTGCAGCTGCGCGGCAAACACCGTGCTGTCGGCACGCGGGGCGGTGAAGCGCAGGTACAGCAGCTGCATGAGCGTCTCGAGATCCTTCGGGCTGGCCGCGCCCGACATGCCTTCGCTGAGGTCCGCAATGCTCGGCTGCGCGGTGGCCACCTTGCCCGTGAGCTTCTTGCGCAGGTCGATGGCGGAGAACTCGCCCACGCCGCCCGCGGCGATGATGGCCGGGGCGAGGGAGGTCTTGAAGGCATCGGCATCCTCCACGAGGCTTGCCCCGCCGGGGCTGAACGCCGACACCAGAATCTGGTCGGCGTTGAAGTCGGTGGGCTTGATGAGCACGCGCACCCCGTTGGCGAGCGTCCACTCCGTAATGCCGGGCCCCGGGATCAGTCGCTCACTCACCACGCGTCCCGGCGTGGGCACGGCGGCCACCAGCGCCCCCTCGGCAACGCGCTCCGTCCACGGCGTGATGGTCGCGGCCACCACCGCACCGAAGGCCGCGCGGATCTCCGCTTCGGTGGGCACGGCCAGCCCGGGCTTGTCGGGCACACTCACCGCCACCACGCGATTCGCGGCCCCGGCGCGCAACGCCGACACCGCGTTCACCTCGTCCAGCGTGATGGCCGGGAGCAGTCGCTGCACCGCGGCGTATTCGAAGGCAATGCCGGGCGCTCCCTCGCCCGTGAGGAAGTGGTTCACGTACTCGTCCACGAAGGCCTCGCTGGCCGACTTCTCCCGCTCCGCGAAGGCCCGCTCGTAGGCGCGCAGGGTGCTCGTGCGCGCGCGTTCCAGCTCGGACGCCAGGAAGCCGTGGCGCTGCACCCGCTCGGCCTCGATGAGTACGGCCTGCAGGGTTTCCACGAGGCGCCCTTCCTTGGCGCCGGCGTCGAGCGACACGATTTCGCTGCCGCGCACGAAGGCCCCACTGCTGGCGCCGGCACCGGTGAAGGGCGCCTCCGGCTTGAGCGCCAGCTCCTGCAGGCGCTGGTTGAGCATGCCGTTGTACAGCTGCTCCACCAGGTCGCGCCGCAGGTCGCCCACCGTGCGCGTGGCCTGGGCGGGCCGCTTCCACAGCACGCTCACGCTCGAGGTGGTGAGTTCGGCATCGGCCGCGATGGTCACGAGCGTGCTGTCGTGCCCCGGCACGGCGGCCTGGGGGCGTACGCGTGCCGTGGGGCGCGCGGGGATGGGGCCAAAGGTCTGGCGAATGATGCGCTCCACCCGCGCCGGTTCCGCATCGCCCACCGCCACGACGGCCATGAGGTCGGGGCGGTACCAATCGCGCCAGAACCGCCTGAGCGGTCCCGGGTTGGCGCCTTCCAGGATGTCCGGCTTGCCAATGGGCAGGCGCTCGGCGTAGCGCGAGCCGCGGAAGATCACCGGGAACTGCTGGTCGCGCAGCCGCTCCCCTGCGCCAAGGCCATCGCGCCATTCCGACAGCACCACGCCGCGCTCAGCCACCACGTCGCTGCTGTCGAAGCGGATGCCGCTGGCCACATCGCCAAGAAAGCGGAAGCTCTTTTCCAGAATGCCCGCGCTGTCGGTAGGCACCGGCAGGATGTAGACGGTTTCGTCGAAGTTCGTGTACGCGTTGAGGTCGGCGCCGAATCGTACGCCAATCCCTTCGAGGTACGTCACGATGTCGTTCTTCGCGAAGTTGGTCGTGCCGTTGAACGCCATGTGCTCCACGAAGTGCGCCAGCCCGCGCTGGTCGTCGTCCTCGAGAATGGAGCCGGCGTTCACGACAAGCCGCAGTTCGGCCCGCTTTTCCGGTTTCGTGTTCTGCCGGATGTAGTACCGGATACCGTTGGGCAGCGTCCCCACCTTCACCGCGGGGTCCATGGGCAGCGACGCCGTGAGGGCAAAGGAATCGCGCGGGGCAGCGGCCCTGGTCTTCGCGGCGGGCTGCGCGTGCAAGGCACAGGGCAGGGTGAGCGCCACCAGGGCGGCTGCGCGACGGAGGGCGGGGAACGTCATGCGAGTCTCTGGGGTCGTGGTGAGCATCGGGGGGAAGCTAAGCCGCTCCGCGTCTTCCGTGGCCGGCCGTTGCGCCGCTACCCCCCGCCGCTTCCGAACGTGCCCCGCAGCAACGCGCGCAGGTCCATGATGGGCTCGATGAGAGGCGACCTGGAGCACGAGGGGCCGTCATCGTCAAAACCAAGGGAGAGAAACGGTATAGTAGAAAGAGTAGATATGGACTAGTATAACCAAAGCAAACGGTATGGAAATATTGGTAGAAATGGCATAGCTTCCCGGCCAGCCACGAGCGTGTGCCGCATACTGAACGACGCGCATACCCCTTTCCGCTTATGAGGTGGCCCGGTGCAAGCCAGCGAGCAGTACGGTCGACGCATCGTCGACGACGAACTCGACGAGCTGTTGACTGGTTTGCCCGCGGTCGCACTCGAAGGGCCGAAAGCCGTCGGCAAAACCGCCACGGCCATTCGCCGAGTGCAGCGTGCGCTTCGCTTGGACGTGCCGAGCCGAGCGGTGCTGGCGTCGGCAGATCCGGATGCCGCGCTGGCGGGAGATACGCCGCTGCTGATCGACGAGTGGCAGTATGTACCGGCGATTTGGGACGCGGTAAAGCGTCGCGTCGATGATGGCGTCAGACCGGGCGCATTTCTCCTCACGGGATCGGGGGCCCCGCACCAGCCGCCGATGCACTCTGGCGCCGGGCGCATTGTTACCGTGCGCATGCGCCCGCTGTCGCTGGCGGAGCGTTCGCTTGTCACCCCGACGGTCTCGCTGCGCGAATTGCTCACCGGGCAACGGAGCCCCATTGGAGGCGAGTGCGAACTTTCGCTCCCCGACTATGCCCGGGAAATCGTGCACTCGGGATTCCCCGGGCTTCGGGTGTTGAATGGGCGTGCGCATCGCGCCGCGCTGGACGGGTATCTTGCACAGGCCATCGAGCGGGATCTGGTGGAGCAGGGCGTGGGGGTGCGGAAGCCCGCCATGCTGAGAAGCTGGCTCGCCGCGTACGCGGCCGCGAGCGGCACCGTTACGTCGTTGGAAACGCTGCGGGATGTCGCGTTCATCGCGGCGGTTGGCGGAAAAGATGCCCCGTCCAAAGTCACGGCGCTTCAGTATCATGAGGCGCTCCAGCGCATGTGGCTCGTCGACCCGCTTCCGGGGTGGGCGCCCACACACAATGAATTGAGTCGGGTGGCTCAGGCGCCACGGCTGCACCTCGCCGATCCGTCGCTCGCCTGCGCTCTGCTAGGGGTGGACACGGCCGCGCTGCTCGAAGGTCGTGAGTCGCCGCTCTCGAGTACCCACACTGGCAAGAAATCCACGCCGCGCCTCGGCCCCCTGCTCGGCCAGCTCTTCGAATCGCTGGTCACGCAGTCGATACGCGTCTACGCGCAGGCGACGGAGGCGAGAGTGTCGCACTTCCGACTCCACGGTGGCAGCCGGGAGGTTGACCTGATCGTCGAGCGCCCGGATCACCGCGTCGTTGCGATCGAAGTGAAGCTCGCCAGCGCCATCAATGACGGGCACGTTGCGCACCTGCACTGGTTGCGCGCGAAGCTCGGGGAGGCCCTGCTCGACGCGGTCGTCATCTCCACTGGTAGTCACGCCTACCGGCGACCTGATGGTATCGCGGTCGTACCGGCGGCGCTTCTGGGCGTGTGAGCTGCGTCGGCTCCTCCATACCAAGCAGCCGCACGCTCAGCCGTTTCCGAACGTGCCCCGCAGCAACGCGCGCAAGTCCACCACCGGCTCGACGATCGCCCCCTCGCGCGGTCCCGGCAGCGGCTGCAGCGGTGCCGGCTCAGGTTCGCCGATGGTGACCCGCTGCATGGTCTGCCGCACGCCGGGGTCGAGAAAACGCGAGAGCTGGGAGTAGGCGAAGTCGGCGCCCATGCGCGTGGCGTAGCTGTGCAGCGGATACGTCACGTAGAGTTCGTTGCGTGCGCGCGTCATGGCCACGTAGAGCAGCCGGCGCTCCTCCTCCACCTGCGCCTCGTCGTTGGCCACGCGGGCCATGGGAAAGACCCCGTCGCTGGCGTGAATGACGAACACCGCGTCCCATTCCTTGCCCTTGGCCGAGTGCACCGTGGAGAGGATGAGCGCGTCGTCCTCGTCGGTGCTCCCCACCGCCAGGTCCTGGGTGGCCGCCGGCGGCTCGAGCGCCAGGGTGGCGAGGAAGGTGGCGCGGTCGGGGTAGCCGGCGGCAATCGTCTCGAGCTGATCGAGGTCGGCCATGCGCGGTGGCGCGTCGTCGTAGGTGCCCTGCAGGATGGGGTCGTACAGCTGCCGCACCAGCCGGATGCTTTCGGCGGGGCGGTGCGGCCGGTCCTGCCGCTCCACGCGCCGCATGCCGTCGAACAGCGCCGCCACGGCCAGCAGGCCGGGCCGCGAACGCGAGGCCGCGCGCACCGCCCCGATGGCCATGGGTTCCCACTGGTGCTGCGCCAGCAGTTCGATGGCCGCGCGCGCCGTGGCGTCGCCCACCCCGGGAAGCAGCCGCAAGATGCGGTACCAGCTGACCTCGTCGCGCGGGTTCTCGAGGATGCGCACGAAGGCCAGCAGATCCTTGATGTGGGCGGCCTCGAGGAACTTGAGCCCGCCCCACTTCTCATACGGAATGCGCCGGTTGGCGAGCTCGATTTCGAGGTCGGCGCTCAGGTAGCCGGCCCGGAAGAGCACCGCCATTTCGCGCAGCGGCGTGCCCTGCTCGTGCAGTTCGAGCAGGCGGTCCACCACGAACGCCGTCTGCATGGCCTCGTCGCGGACGGTCACCAGCCACGGGGCCTCGCCGCCGTCGCGCTGGGTGAAGAGCCGCTTGGAATAGCGCTCGGTGCTGCGCGAGATGAGCACGTTGGTGCTCTCGAGAATGGGCGCCGTGCTGCGGTAGTTCTGCTCGAGCGTGACGATGCGCGTGCCGGGAAACTGCCCCGGGAAGTCGAGGATGTTGCGGATGGTGGCGCCGCGGAAGGCATAGATGCTCTGGGCATCGTCGCCCACCACGGTGAGGCGGCCGTTGGTGCAGAGGCCGCGCAGGATGCGCGACTGCAGCGGGTTGGTGTCCTGATACTCGTCCACGAGCACGTGGTCGTAGAGGGCCCGCATCTGCTGGGCAATGGGCGGCGCCTGCTCCAGGAGCAACGCCCACGAGAGCAGCAGGTCGTCGTAGTCGAGCAGGTTGCGGTCGGTCTTGCGCCGCACGTAGTCGGTGAAGCAGCGCTCGATATCGCCGGTCCAGCTGAGGAAGTGCGGCCACTGCCCGCCGAGGATGTCCGCCACCGCCTGCCCCGTGTTCACGTGGCGTGAGTAAATGGAGAGCAGCGTTTCGGCGCGCGGGAAGCGCGGAGCGCCGCGGGGGGCATTCTTGAGGTCCCCGTAGCCCAGCGCCGTGCGGGCGAGCCCCATGAGGTCGCCGGCATCGCCCTGGTCGAGAATGGTGAAGTCGGCCGGGAGGCCCGCCGCCGGCCCGAAGCGGCGCAGCAGGCGGTGGGCGGTGCCGTGGAAGGTGCCGCCCTGCACCTGCCGCGAATCGGCGCCGACCAGTCGCTCGCAGCGGCTCACCATTTCCTGCGCCGCGCGCCGGGTGAAGGTGAGCAGCAGGATGCGGTGGGCGGGGACCCCGCGTTGGATGAGCGCGGCCACGCGGTGAATGAGGGTCCGCGTCTTGCCTGATCCGGCACCGGCGACGATGAGCAGGGGGGTGTCGCCATGGCTGGCCGCATCGGCCTGGGCGGCATTGAGCGCCGGCCCCTCGGGTGCCGGGGGCGGCGGGACGACCCGGCGGGCCGGCAGTGGCGTGTGAACGCGGGGGAGATCGTCGGCCATCCCCGAAGATATGCAGAAGACGGGCCCCAGAGACAGCGGCGGTGACGCGCCACGCCTGTCCGGGGTACGGCAGCGACCGGGCGGGACGTGGCGGGACCTGGTGGGAGCGCGGCAGGAATTGCCCTGGTGCCGGGTCCGTGACGTCCGCGGGGGGGGCGGCGTCTTCGTCTCATCAGGTACCGTTCCGGAGCGCGGTGCGGGTTTTCTACGGGTTGCGATGTGGATAACTCGGCGGAACGGGGGCAACGTGGTAACATTGTGACAGGCGACAGGAAACGCGGGGGATCTCGGCGGCTTGACCGTGCCGCCGATCACCCCTAGTTTCCGCGCTTGCTATTGTCGCGAGGAGTGTGTGCGTCACCCTACCCTTGGGTGAGCGCTCCACGGCTGGTGTGCAATAGGAGAGGGGCCCGCATGCTGGCGGAGCTTGGACCGTCCAGCTGGTGGGGTAGGGCTGCTGCCGTGGGTACGGCAGCGGGCAGGTCTTCCGGGCATCACGCGGTATCTGCACGACGCTGAACTCCCTTCGGCCGCTCCCCGATTCGAGATCAGGTCCTCTGCACGTGCGGTGTTGATGAGGCGGTCGCCGACCGGCGGCGCCTACCACAGCAGGTCTGTTGTTGCGCGGGTACCCGACCCACGCGACGGCAACTACCTCCACTACCTCGCAAGAGGGGGATGAATGCAACTCTTTTCTCGGAACAAGGCGCTCGCTGCCCTGAGCCTCGGTGCCCTCGCGGCGCTCGGTGCTTGCGGTGACGACGTCACGGTGCCCGTAGCACCGGCGGCTCCGGTGGTCATCTCGATCACCCCGCCGAGTGCGTCGATGAACGTCGGCGAGGCGCTCAACTTCGCCGTCCAGATCTCGGGCGGCAGCACGACGGCTGCGCCGACGCTGTCGTCCTGCACGTCCAGCAATGCCGCCGTGGCCACGGCCGCGGTGCAGGGCTCGGCGTGCCGCGTGACCGCGGTCGCCGCGGGTAACGCCACGGTGACGGCGGCTGCCTCGACCGGTCAGGTCGCGGCGGCGTCGGTTACGGTGTCGGCCCCGACGCCGGCCATCACGTCGCTCGCGGTGTCGCCGTCGGCGGCGCAGCTCGGCGTTGGCCAGTCGGTCACGCTGGTCCCGACGGTGCAGCCGGCTGGCCGCACGGTCACGTACACCTACGCCACCTCCTCGGCCGCCACGGCGACCGTGAGCGCGGCGGGTGTGGTGACGGCGGTGGCTCCTGGTGTCGCCACCATCACGGTGACGGCGGCGGGTTCAGGCGCGGGCTTTGCCAACGCCAGCATCCAGCAGGCGGTCACGATCACGGTGTCCGAGCGGACGCCTGGCCTCACGGCGCTCAACGTGCAGCCGGCCACGGTTGCGCTCGCGCTGGGTGGCACGCAGGCGCTGACCGCGTCGGTCCAGGGCCCGCGCGCTTCGGCCGCGACCATCACGTACGGCACCAGCGCCCCGTCCATCGCGACGGTCAGCGCCATGGGTGTCATCACGGCGGTCGGTCAGGGTACGGCGGTGGTGACGGTGACGGCGCAGAGCACGCAGGATGGTGCGTTCGCGGCCTCGTCGGTCACGGCCCTCGTCCCGGTCACGGTCTCGCCGAACGCGCAGGTCGTGATCACGAGCCTCACGGACAACGGCAGCACGATCGACATCACGAACGTCGTCGGCCAGTTCGAAGTGAACCTCAACGTGCAGCCGAACGGCCAGAACGTGTCGTCGGTGCAGGCGTGGGTCTGCGACCCGGCCGAGACCGTGGCGCAGTGCGCCGCGCGCACCAACGGCGTGCCGGCTGCGCAGCAGTCGTTCACGGCGGCGGGCGCCCAGGCGTCGAACGTCCAGCTGTACATCAACTCGGCGGAGTTCAACACGCCGAACTTCACCACGGGTGAAGACGCGAACACGCTGTACAAGAACGGCCTCCGCACGATCGTGGCCACGCTGACCACGACCCCGTCGTCGGCCTCGACGATCGCGTCGAACAACATCTCGCAGGTGAACTTCAACAACCCGGACGGCTGGACCATCCAGTGGATGCAGCCGACCAACCGTGCCAACGATGCCAGCGGCATCACCTGGTACGGCGGTCCGAGCACGCCGGACCCGCTCGTCCCGGGCGCCACGTCGGGCGACGGCTCGTTCACGGTTGTGCCGGTCATCTACACCCCGAACCGCACCATCGCCTCGGCGACGGTTGGCTTCACCGACGGCTCGGGCAACTTTGCCTGCGGCAGCAACATCCAGGCGACGCAGCGTCCGTTCCGTGCCGCGTACGGCACGAACGCCCGCTCGACCACGCAGGGGTCGCTGTTCTTCAACTGCGGCACGCGCCCGACGCTGGCCGTCCTCGGCGCCGTCTCGGATGCGGCCGGCTACACGCCGACCGTCGTGAGCTCGATCGACAACAACAACGCGGCCGGTCCGACCAACGCCGGTATCACCCCGGCGGCGGCCACGTCGATCTACACGCCGATCAACGCGGCGGGTAACCCGGCGTTCGCCGGCCGGTTCCGCCAGTCGCTGGCGTTCCGCCCGAACACCATCTTCATCCCGGGTGACTACCGCTCGCCGGTCGTGACCAACTACGACGTGCGTGGTGGTGGCGGCACGGGCACCTTCGTCGACTCGGCGTGGGTGAACGGCACGTACTCCATGGCCGGTGGCTTCAGCAGCAGCTCGGGCAACCCGCTGCGTCTGACCGTTACCGACGGCGGCGTCGGCCTGCTCGGCTCGGGCTCGACCACGTCGGCTCGTAACACGCAGTTCCAGGTGTGCGCGTTCCCGGCCACGATCTCCACGACCGCGGCCACGACCTGCGCCTCGCCGATCGCGACGGGTGGCATCACGGCCACGG
>Ga0315899_10002922_pt1 | contig 18709 bp, 14 predicted proteins | sample LakEriMetagenome_2_FD_203518 | JGI IMG/M metagenome (GOLD analysis project Ga0315899, IMG submission 203518) | Freshwater fungal communities from buoy surface, Lake Erie, Ohio, United States - Buoy 4 MA112 | ecosystem: Environmental > Aquatic > Freshwater > Lake | place: USA: Lake Erie, Ohio... | reverse complement strand
CAGCCAATTGATGTTCCAAAGTGAAGTATCAACAGATCTTCATTCGGAAAATCAATTAACTGATTTAAAGCCCGAACAAAAGTTAATCCACCGATAGTCTCGACTTTAAATTCGATATCTTGCGGAAGCTCTGCTTTAAGTAAATAAGGCCACGACTTCTCCTTTAAATCACTAAACGCCGACGCGGCTGAGCCACCAAGAACAGATATCGACTTTTGACGCTCCAACTTTGCTCTCCGCAACTTTGTTAAATCGAGTTAAATCTTCACCGAGATCTTCGCCGCTCTTTATGCACCCTGAACTAAATTAACTTTTACAACGATTGAGATCACTTGCAAAGGTATGGGCAAAGTGAGTGATAAGCCGACTATTACCTTGCGAATACCCTGTGAATAAAGGCTTTTTTACCCCACCTGGCGCTCCCGATAGACTTCACGTATGCCCAACAGCCTGCCAACCCCTGCCGCCCCCGCGCAGGATGAAACTCGCAGCGTTCTGGCGATCCCCGCATTTCGCAAGCTCTGGAACTCAATGGTCTTCTCATCATTGGGAGATTGGCTTGGCCTTCTTGCAACCACGGCGCTTGCTCAAAAACTTTCCGGCGGATCTTATGCAACTGCAAACTTTGCAATCGCCGGCGTCTTTATCGCGCGTTTGCTACCCGCAGTTTTCCTAGGACCTTTCGCTGGCGTTATCGCCGATCGTTTAGATCGCCGCAAGTTAATGGTCACAGTCGACATCCTGCGCGCAGCACTTTATATATCGATTCCAATCGTTAACACATATTTATGGCTTTACACCGCGATGATCTTGGTTGAATGCTTAACGCTCTTCTGGTCACCGGCAAAGGAAGCAACTGTTCCTAACTTGGTTGGAAAAGATAAATTGGAGAGCGCTAATCAAGTATCGCTCTTAGCCGCATACGGCACCGCACCAATCGCTGCAATCTTATTTTCCTTGCTGACTTTATTTGCCAACGCCATTGAATCTCTATTCCCATTTACTATCGGTGATTCAATCGATATCGCACTTTATGTAAATGCCGCAAGCTTTGCCTTTGCCGCAATTACCATTTGGGGCTTAAAAGAGATACCAAAAGGCGCAGCAGCAAAGAAAGCAAAAGATGAAGGCGTCTTAAAATCTTTGCACGATGGTTGGAAAGCCGTTAGCCAGACTAAGATCGTGCGCGGCCTGGTCGTTGGAATGATCGGTGCATTCTTCGCCGCCGGCGCAGTCATCGGCCTGGCTCGTACATTTGTGGGCGATCTCGGTGGCGGCGATGCGGCATACGGTGTTTTATTCGGCGCAGTCTTTGCCGGTCTTGCTATCGGCATTGCATTTGGCCCAAAGATCTTCGCGCAATTTTCCCGCCGCCGTTTATTCGGCGCATCGTTAACAACTGCAGGCTTCTTCCTGGTCTTGCTCGCCTTGATTCCCAACCTAGTAATGGCGGTATTCACCGTGATCTTCCTAGGTATTTTCAGTGGTGTCACCTGGGTTACTGGCTTCACAATGTTGGGAATGGAAGTACAAGATGAAGTGCGTGGGCGCACCTTCGCCTTCGTGCAATCACTGATCCGCATCACTTTGGTGGCAGTCCTTGCGATCGCACCAATCGCCGCCGCAGCATTCGGTGTTCATACTATTGATTTTGAAAATGCCAGCATCAACTTCAACGGCGCACAGTTCACAATCCTTGTCGCAGGTTTAATCGCCACCATCATCGGATCTATTTCATATCACCAGATGAAAGATCGCCCAAATGTTTCGCTTTGGTCAGATATTTCAAACGCTCTTAAAGGTGAACTCGGCAGCATCACTGGCGCGCCGACTGTCGGAACATTCATAGCATTCGAAGGCGGCGAAGGCACCGGCAAATCAACGCAATCAAAGTTGTTAAAGAAGTGGTTAGAAGAGCGCGGTGAGACAGTAGTACTTTCTCGCGAACCCGGTGGAACTGATTTAGGTCAAGACTTACGCAAGATTTTGCTAGGGCACGAAACCGGTGAGATCAGTCCACGCGCTGAAGCATTACTTTATGCTGCAGATCGCGCACACCATGTTTACTCAGTCATCCGTCCCGCACTTGCACGAGGCGAAGTTGTAATTTCAGATCGTTACTTTGATTCATCAATTGCTTACCAAGGTGCAGGCCGCATTCTTTCTCCGGGCGAAGTCGCACGTATTTCCCGTTGGGCAACCGAATCGTTATTTCCAACACTGACAATCGTGATCGACTTATCCGCCGAAACTGGCATAGGTCGCTTAAAGAGCCACGATCGCTTAGAAGCAGAGCCACTTGCTTTCCACGAGCGCGTGCGCCAAGAGTTCTTGCAGATCGCACGTTTGGACCCAGAACGTTATCTAGTTATCGATGGCACACAAACAATCGATGAGATCCACAACGAGATCATCAACCGCGTCGCCACACTACCTGCAATTTCCAATGTCGTTAAAGAACCCAAGATAAAGTCATCCAAAATTAAATCACCAAAGAAATTGCTTAAAAAGAAATGAGCGCACCTTCCATCTTCGACGAATTAGTCGGCCAATCCCACATCACTGAGATCCTGCAAGGCGCAGTCGCCGCAGCTCGCAGTGGCGAAGAGTCACAAGAAATGACACATGCTTGGATCTTCACCGGTCCACCAGGAAGCGGTCGTTCATCTGCCGCAGTCGCCTTCGCCGCAGCCTTGGTCTGTCCCACAGGCGGTTGTGGCACCTGTCAGGCCTGTCGCAGCGCACAGAGCTCTGGCCATCCCGACGTTGAAATCATCCGCACCGAAGGTCTTTCCATCAAGATCGATGAGATCCGCGAACTTCTTACTCGCACATCCTGGGCGCCATCAATGGGCGGCTGGCGCGTTGTCGTTATGGAAGATGCCGATCGCATGACTGAATCTGCGGCCAACGCACTTCTTAAAGCGATTGAAGAACCCGGAGCTCGCACAGTCTGGTTACTTTGCGCACCAACACTTCACGACATCTTGCCAACAATTCGTTCACGCTGTCGCCACTTGCAGCTGCGCACTCCATCAACCACCGATGTAACCGCAGTTCTCGAAAAGCGCGATGGTATTTCACCTGCAATGGCAGATTTCGCAGCGCGCGTTTCGCAAGGCCACATCGGCCGCGCACGTTACATCGCCACCAACGAACACGTGCGCAGCAACCGCGCCCAAGTTATGAAGTTACCTCTGCAGCTAACTTCGATCGCCGCCGCTTTCCAAGCAGCACAAACCCTTGTTGATCTAGCAACAACTCAAGCCAACACCGCATCTGATGCACGCGATGAGGCAGAAACTCAGGCGCTCGCCGAGGCATACGGCAAAGGCGCAACCGGTCGCGGCATGGCAACCGGCGGCGCTAAAGCAATCAAAGAGTTAGAGAAAGAACAGAAATCCCGCGCCACCCGCGCCGTACGCGATACTTTAGATGGCGCGTTGCTTGATATTGCAACTTTCTACCGCGATGTAATGCTGGTGCAATCTGGCGCCACCGATTCAATCATCAACATCGACATGATCGATGAAATAACCGCTTATGCGCATAAAACACCTGCCCACGCAACGGTGAAGAAGATCAACGCAATTATGGAGACCAGGACCAACTTGAGCCACAACGCAGCACCACTTTTAACAATTGAAGCTTTGATGTGTCGTTTGGCCTGATGTTTAAAAAAACTTTTAAAAAGACCGCTCTCGCACTTTCACTCGCGCTACTGATCTCTGGCTGTGCATCAAACACTACCGTTAAAGAACCGCTATCTGGCCTTGCGGAGTACGCAAACCAAAAGCTAGATTGGCAAAGCTGTTACAACGACTTTGAATGCACTGACCTTCTGGTTCCAATCAATTACGCAGATCTAACTGTCGGCACCTTCGAGCTAGCCGTTCTCCGCTACAAAGCCCAAGACCAAAAGAACCGCATCGGTTCGCTAATCGTTAACCCTGGCGGCCCCGGCGGTTCCGGCGTGGATTATGCATATAACGCCGAATACATCTTTGATCCCGATGTCCTAGACCGCTTCGATATCGTTGGCTTCGATCCACGCGGTGTCGACCGCAGCGCCCCAATTAAATGCTTTAACGACGCCGAAACCGATGCCAGTTACGCAGCCGATGCCAAGCCCGACAATGACGCCGAGTTAGCAGAAGCTATGGCCGATGCGAAAGATTTCATCGATAAATGCCAAAGCTCCAATAAGTATCTAACCCATTACTCAACCGCGGAATCCGCACGCGATATGGAGATCCTGCGCTCAGCGCTAGGTGATAAGAAATTGAACTACCTCGGAAAGTCTTACGGAACCTACCTTGGCACCCTTTACGCACAATTCTTCCCCGACAAAGTCGGTCGTATGGTTCTTGATGGCGCAGTCGATCCAAACATTTCAATCCTGGAACAAAACATTTCACAAGCAAAAGGCTTCGATGATGCTCTCGGCGCTTTCATAACTGCCTGTTCTAAAGAAGATGAGTGTCCGTTATCAAAAGATAAGCAAGAAGCAACAGAGCAGATTATTTCTATCTTTACCGCAGCTGCAACTAATCCACTTCCACGCAAAACTAAAGTCAAGAACGACGACCGCGCCGCCACCGAATCCTTAATTGTCCTAGGCTCAGCATCAGCTCTTTACGACGATACCGATGGCTGGCCAAAATTGCGCACCGCAATAGCCGAAGGCCTGCGCGGTTATGGCGATACCTTTCTTGATTTAGCAGATCAATACACAGAGCGCGGACCCGATGGCAAATACACATCTAATAGCTTAGATGCGGGCGCAATAATTGATTGCCTAGATTGGCCAGATACCCGCACCATTGATGAAATCAAAGCCGATGTCAAGCGCTTTACTGATGCCGCACCAATCTTCGGTCCTTACTTGGCATATACAAATATCGCCTGTAAGTATTTAACCGCGCCAATTAAAGATAAGTTCACTCGCACCACAAATAAAATCACTTCAATCAATACCGCGCCCATCATTGTCATCGGCACCACCGGCGACCCAGCAACTCCTTACGATTGGGCAGTCGGCCTCAACAAAATCTTCACCTCATCAAAGCTAATCACACTCAAAGCCGACGGCCACACCGGCCAAGGCCGCGGCAGCGGCTGCGTTGATGATGCCGTTGATGCTTACTTACTAGAGGGCAAAAGCCCGAAGCGCAATCTTTCTTGTGCGCTTTAGTTTTTAAGTTGCCACTTTCTTATATCCGCTTGGGCAGACAGGTTTAAGACCAACAACTTTCTTCACAGTCTTGCCTTTTACACATTTAATAGCAATGCTCTTCTTTGCAACACCATCCGCAACCGGAGCTTTAATATCTTTACCCATTCGTATTTTGATTGTCGGTGATGAATATCCAAATCCAGCAATATTAAAACGGAAGTTCTTATCCTCAGTCTTGGCTATTACTGTAGTTATTGAAATCTTTCCGTCGGGATTAACAATTTGAACCTCAGCCCTTGCAGAGGAAGTTGCTTCACCCCATCGACATTTAGCCATCTCGGTTGGGATATATAAAGTGTAAAAACCCTTATTAGCCTCGCCATATTCATTTAGATGCGGTGATGCCACCTGAAAGACAAAAGATTGATTTGCCTCATCCCATTTTGGTGGGGAAGTTTGAAACATTGAGGCATTTGAAAATACCGCGCCCTGAAATACCCGAGCATTTGCGCCATATAAATCAGTGGTGCACTTAATTGCGCTGGTATCTGTCGCCATTTGGTAGAAAAAGGTCGAATCTAAAGACCAAGATGAAAGCGTAGCAACGGTACTTACGCCCCCGGGAGCGCTTTCCCAACGACCCAAGCTCTCTGGTCCCCAGCCCTCTTCATTTGTAAAGGTAAAGGCTTTGTCGTACAACCTGTTGATGCTGCCACACGGTCCATTTGTCCGACTGCGAACTTGTGCACACCAAGTTGGATCAAAGAATTCATCAGCACTTGCTACAGGAATATCACTGGTAATTCCGATCGGCACAAACGCGGGTTGCCCAGTTATCTCTAAGTAGCCCTCAGGTCCATTTCTATCAATCGTGGGATTTGTTATCCTGCCAAAGAACCAACCAGTAAGTGTTTTTAGAAAAACACCCATACGTAATCGAACTTTATACTCAAAATCTTTAGGAAATTCTTCTACCTTCAATTGATCCTGTGTGACAATATTTTTGTTAGCTGGATAGCTAGACGGTATCAACTCCGCCTTAAATGTATATTGACCGAACTGGTTGGTACTGCCAATAAATCTTGCCCGAAGCAAATAATCTCTACCTGCCGAATGAGGCGCACTTTGAATACTCCAGAGAGTTGCTTTATCCCCCCCAGGCCGACCTGTGACGTCGTCATAACTCAACGGACCAACAACAATTTTTCCTTTATTTATTGTCGTAGTCGGCTCACCAAGTTGCACTTTACTTAAATTCGCACTTTGCCAAGAAGATGCCCCAACTTTTCTGTAAGAAAGCCTTTCGATACAAGCGGTGAAATTCAAATCGATCTTCTCAATTTTGCTACACGGCTCAAGCACTGACTGAAAAGTATTCGTTCCGGCGACATCAACAGTCCAGCTGTGGTCATCTTGAACCGATGTCAGCGGAGTGAATCCAAATAGAGCACGGACTTTATCTGCCGACAAAACCGAAAGGCGGTCCATATCCCAGACTGTGCGCTTCTGTTCAGCAGAGACCGGCGAAGCACCAGCAAACAAAATTCCAAAGACCACAAAAGCCGCGGCCACCTTCTTCATACCCAAAGAATAGGCACCCGAACCTCATCAAACCAGCCTGTAAGTTGGTAAAGAGCACCCCGTTTTATGGTGCAAAATAACGCCATGCGCTTAGACCATGTCTCATATGTAACTTCCCATGATCAACTAGCCGACACCGTCCAACGCCTGGGTTCTCGCCTTGGCACAACATTTGTTGATGGTGGTATCCACCCACGTTTCGGAACACGTAACTTCACAGCACCACTTCTAGATGGCAAATACATTGAAGTTGTCTGCCCACTTGATCACCCAGCAACAGAACAAACACCTTGGGGCAAGGCAGTTTCAAAGAAAGCACAAGAAGGCGGCGGCTGGCTTACTTGGGTATTCAGCACCAAAGACATTTCACCAATCGAAGAAAAGTTCGGACGCAAAGCAGTTGATGGTCACCGCACACGCCCGGACGGAACAGACCTTAAGTGGAAGCAAATCGGAGTTAAAGAGATTACCGATTCAAGAGAGCTTCCATTCTTCATCCAATGGCTAACAGAAGATCACCCATCAAAAGATGGAACAACAGTTTCAAAGATCGAAAAAATTGTAATTTCAGATAAGGATCAACTTTCTGATTCTTGGTTCAAAACTGAGATCCTCAACGGTCTCGATTCAGTTTCAATTGATTGGGTCGATCCTTCAACCCAAGATGGCGAAACCGGAATAGTTTCCGTTCATTTGAGCACTCCAAGCGGCTCAGTTGTCTTGGATTAGTGTCTCGTAAATTTCTTAGTTATTAGGCCTTAAAGTCAAGCCCACTCGATATTCATATATATTTGGCAAATGAAAATCAGAGAGTCGGCCGAAGTTAAAACTAGTCTGAAAAATAAAACAGTTTGTTGTGTAGTGCCAGCGCGTAATGAAAGTGGCCATCTAAACGATGTGCTCGATAATGTACTTTCTGTATCTGAGATAAATGAAATCATCATCATTGAAGGCGGTTCATCTGATAACACTTGGGACGTAGCACAAAGTCTTGCCACGGAGTATCCTGAAAAAATCAAAGTATTTAAGCAAAGCGGAAAAGGAAAATTCAATGCGGTAATGGAAGGTGCGCTTGCTTCAACTTCCTCACTAGTTTTAATTTGGGATGCAGACGGAACCGTTCCCTTGGAAGACACACGGAAAGTTGTTTCAGAAAGTCTCCGCACCCAAAGACCTGCGATGGGAGACCGCTTGAGGGGACGAATCGAACCTGGTGCAATGAAAACAGCCAATTGGATCGCCAATTGGGGATTTGCGATTCTTTGGTCCCCGATTCTTAAGGACTTACCAAGAGATATGTTGTGCGGAACAAAGATATTCCCAAGAGAAATTTTCACTGAAATGCCCAAGTGGCTTATTGAAACAGACCCGTATGGCGACTTTGCACTAGTTGGACACGCAAGACTTAGAAAGATGAAAATTGAGTCCTGCGTCGTGAACTACGGAGCCCGCTCTTATGGCCAAACAAATATCCATAGATGGTCAGGTGGAGTTCAACTCCTGAGCGCAACCTGGAAGATATATTTAATGCTTTTCAAATCAAGATACTCACCCAAGGAATCAGCATCTTGAATTATCAAGCGCAACTACTATCTCAAGTAAAAAACGCGAATAAACCGGCGGCTAGAGAATTTCTAAGTGGTTTATACATGGAACTTTCTAAGCAGCTAACCCCTGACGGTCAATATCTAGAAATTGGTGCAGGTGCGGGAATCAGCTCAAATTTTTTAAAGAATTTTCAAATTACCCGAACTGATATTCTCCCCTGGGGTGATGGGCTTGTTTTAGGTGGCATCAATGCTGAACACATCCCATATAAAGACGAGTCTTTTACCGGCGTATTTGGAATAGACGTGCTTCACCATATGGAATTTCCTTATAAAGTAATTGATGAATGCTTACGAGTGATCGAACCAAAAGGCAAGTTGATTTTTATTGAACCATATGTCTCATTTATGTCGTATCCTATTTATCGAATATTTCATATTGAGCGAACTTCACTCTTCAAGCGAGTTGATCCGTTAAATCCTGCAATAGGTGCAAATCCTGAGGATGGCGATCAGAGGATGTGTCAGTCGATTTTTCTCTCAAGTCATGGAAAACAAAATCTAGTATCGAACACATCGGGCATAACTTCAATTGAAATAGCATTTCTGCACCCCTTTTCTTTTTTTCTAACCGGTGGACTATCTAAACCGCTGGGAACTCCGAGTAAAGTTATCAAAGCGATTCAGCGACTTGAAGGAAAGTTACCCAATTGGCTCCTACGATTAACTGCATCTCGAATGTTAGTGATTGTAGAAAAGCAGTAGGAATTATTCAAGAATGAAGGCACGGCTGAATCCGAGCGAAGGCAAAATATGATTCTCATCAGTAACATTCGCGACACAAATTATATCTCCGCGCCTTAAAGAACCAACTAAATTATTTTCCAAATAGATCGAACTGTCGTGCGTCCTACCCAATGAATCAACTGATGTAATCAGAACAAAACTTCCATTATTTAGCTGCCTGACTAATGGACTCCACCACTCTCCAAACTTTCCCTCTATATTATTCAAATCCTGCTGCTGGATGTACTTGGAAGGATATTCATTAATAGTAATTTCAATTGAACAACGTGGATTATTTATTGGAATTAAAAAAGTGTTTGGCGAGGAAGGTTTTCCGATCGGATAAATTGCCAATATAAAGGCAACAAGTAAAATCAAAAGAGATTTGGTTTTGCTAGAAGCGACCTGAGGCACTTCCATCACATTGCGAATGGTCGTCCTTGAGCCCAGCCATAGATACCTTAAACTTGCCGAGATCGGCAGAGACAGAAGTACCGCGGAAAAAATCAAGGTAGTTGACATTGTCCTTATTGGTTCGGAGAAGTAGGAGATACCAAAAGTTAAAAGTTCCGTAGTAGCAACAATAACAACTAGTAAAATTAGCCTAAATGGAATAATATTCCTCTTGTAAACATAAATTATACTAATAATTAAGACCATCATTAAGATAGAAAAAGATATTAAATTCAATGGTCCAAAATTAACAATATTTGCTAAGTTTTTTAAAATAGAGATTGGGATATTTAAAGGATGAACCTCAATATCCTTTAAAGTTAAATCTTTTATATATTCCCATATTTGAATTTCACCAGTAATGCCTTTGGGTACTACCTCATAACTGGCTGTCCATGGTTTATTACCAAACTGGAGCCCATATATAGTTGCCCAAGAATTGCCTGAATGCATAAAGTTTGGTGCATTGAAAATACGACGGATAGCAAAAACGCTTATGATTAGGGGCAGGTAGCAATAAAGAGATAGTTTTGCAAGACCAATATATTTTCGCTTTTCAATTAGAATAATAAAAAGTATCGGAAATAAGTAGCTGAAAGCATTACCGGGTCGCGCAGATTGACCAACACAAAAAAAGAAAGTTCCGAAGTATAATGTTCTCAATTCAAAGTTAAGTAGGTACTTAAAGAAGAAGGCCATTCCTAGAGTTCCAAAGATCAATCCAACCTGTTCGCTTAGAGTTTGAGTGGCACCGTAAACGAACCATAGCGAGACGGCTCCGAATATGGCCACCCATCCAGATAAATTTCCACCCAGACGCCTTGTCTGTTTAACCGTGTAAAACAAAGTAATCGAATAAACCATGGAAAAAGATAAAAAGTAAAAGTCTAAATTTGGAACAATATTAAAAACCCTGCTTGCAATAAGCGGATATAGAGGTCTCCTTAGGCACCAATCTTCGCTCCCAACAGGCCAGGAGTTTGTAAAAGCAAGACTTTTGATACATCCGAACCAGCCTTTCGAATCACTAATTGGAATTCCATTCATGTATGTATAGAAAGAAGAGCGCGAGAGAATAATGTATAAAGTTGCTAAAAATGGTAACGCGCAGGCTAAATGTAAAAGGCCAATCGACGAAAATTTCCTAAAAATCCTTGTACTTATCCCCACTAATCGAGACGCTACAACTCTGTGTAGGGAAATATCCATGTAGGGCAATCTACTTTATAGTCCTTATCTATTTGCTAAAATTGCCTTTTAACTTTGCACATTTACATAAGTTTAACTCAAATTTCTTTAATGAAAGCAGCAAGCTCCAAGAAATCTGTCATAGTCCCATTTAATCAACCCGGCCTTTAACTCCAAGGCTCTACAAATGCAAATCAAGAAAAAAGTCTTGTAAATATCAACAAACTATGTGGTAAAAATGCACTCGACCTATTTCCGTTACACTTTGGATTGAAAGATGAGATAGACAAAATCTCTTAAACTCAAAAAGTCAGACCCAATGTTCAAAGAAATTCTCTAGAGTATCTATATCAACTAAATGAACTAATTCATTATAAGAATATGTAGAACGTTAAATCAGTTGGCGCAGATCGCAATTCTTTGAATCAATTATATTAAATTGATTTCTAAATTATATGTTGGGTCACACTGCTGCTCAGCGGAAGTTATTTTGAAAAGTTCAAAGACTCACGTGACTTAATCTGATGAAAATCTAATTGATACCTAATAGATTTGTAAGCAGCCCCGGATTCAGTAGCAGATAATCATTTGGTACAGCAGTTACGGCTGTGACTTTTGCCGGAATTATTTCTTTAGACACAATTCCATTTTGAAAATCGCTAATATAGATTAGATCTGAAATTCGCTGAGGAAGATCGGGATCTCGAATTGTTCCATATAGTCCAATTTTTATTTTGGAACTTGAAAGGATGTGAATTTTGCCGCCTATTTTTTGTAGGCTAGGAAGCCCATCTAAAAACACAATCGGTCTTCTTTGTGTTTTTATTAATTTTCTAAAAACATCTTTGCTTCCCACTCTCTCATATATGGTCACTTCTCCCGAGAGGGAGTTGAGTAAAGTCGATGGTAATGCTATTAAGTTGTCTGAAGTATCTTTTGATGGATTCGTACTATTGCGGTTCGTATCAATCAAATAGTGATACGAGTTAGTAATGGAATTTAAACGGGGATCTTGACGTAAAAAACTTTCAATTGGTATCAATCTTTGACTACCTTGGTAGGTTATTTGTCCTGGTGAATATATGTCACAGTCTAAGATCGCATATTCGCCCTGGTGTTCAACCCAAGTATTAACGTGATGTCCGGTAACAATAATGCCACTCTTCCAGCCGAGTAGCACTAGTAGGTCAGCAAGGGCCCTAGCCTTTGCTCCGCAGCGGCCAGATTTCAACCCGAAATTAATACTTAAATTTTGTGGAATATTCTGTGAGGCGGTAAGTGGCTGAGATCTCAAATCGTGGATGATATTCTCAGCTATAAATCGATGAGCGTCCGAAATCTGCTGAAGTGGGTCTTGACAGGTCTTCAAAATTGCGAGTTGCCTTGCAACTTCGGGACTGATCAAATTACAGTCAGTGGCAATTAAGTCTCGTATTCCAAGTTCTAAAGGTTTGCACTCTTTTATTTGATTAAATAAATTCTCGGTAAAATCATATTCCAAGTTCAAGGTTTTTGAATTTGTAGGCTTCACTGCAGTTGACTCTATACACATCGGAAAAAACAGAAACCGAGATTTATATGTGTTCATGTTTTCAGTTGAATTAATTCTTCCTTCAAGATCAACAACAATCTCTTGAAATCCTGCAGTTCTTAGAACTTTAGCTAATCCACTTCTACTCAAGGACGATGGTTTACCGCGTGATCCAAGCATCAGTGCCTTCAATGATGAAAACATAATATGTCGATTATTAAAGCCTCGTCGCATCGCAAGGTATAGCCACCACCCGTATGAATTAGTACAAATATAAAGACGCCCACCTGGCTTCAGCACACGAATAATTTCAGCTAAGGACTTTTGCTGATCTAAAAACATAAAGACACCATAACAATAAACAAAATCAACAGAACCATCTTGAATATCATCAAGCCTCTCTGCCTGACCTTGCTTGAAATTAACAACCGTTGGATGTTTAAAACTTTGAACAGATAATTCTTTTGCTATCTCCACCCTTTTTGTATTTAAGTCAACTCCGATCGCTTTCTCATTCAAGATACCAAGGGGGATAGTCCATTGTCCGTAGCCGCAACCAAGGTCTAGTGCCAATTCACCGTTATAGAACCCCAGTTGTAAGAGTCTCTTAGTCAGAAAACTCGAAGGAATTGCCGCTTGTTGGATTGCATAGCCCGAGTCGTCATATTTCTCCGCGATATCTATTAGATTCTCCCACTCAACCAATGTTTCAAAATTTCTATTTGCGTAAGGAGACAGAAATCTATTCTGAAATTTTTTAACTATTTTCTTCATCAATCTTCCCCAAAATCGTGACGTATTTTCCTTTTCCCAACTTCAAGCACCTAAATTCGGGATGCTCCACTACAAGATTATGTTCACCCCAGAGTTCAACCTTACGTACTTCGAATTTGGTTAAAATCGAAATGTAATCTAATGAGAGATGTTCTTTATTAAGAGATTTTAACAGTAGGCAATCACCGTAGTTAGTTACAGTTAAACTTCTTCGTGCATCGATGTATCGGAGGAACACTGAGGTTTTCGCTATCCACAATCCTTTTTTTCTCAATTTTTGCAATTCCAAGAAGAAATCTATCGCTGAACCAGGTATATCTTTTTGGGATTCAACAATCGAATGAATCGAGCGACCTACTCTTGCGGAAACACCAAGATGTTGATAGACAATCACTCCAGATTCTTTTCTGATCAAACTCTTCAATGTGCCGAGACTAATTTGATCTTTAAGTGATTCTAACGTTGGCGCAAATTTTCCTTCCAGCCCACGGAATCGATTAAAGGTTGTGATTAAGCTTGAGTCTCTAATTTCTCTCTCCTGAAGTATGGGAGAGCTACCCCTCAGGCTTTTTTTATCCACGACGTTATCATCGAGCCAAAAGTATTTAACCCCAAGCAGTTTAGCTGAACTAACAGAGTAATAAGGGGAACTTGCAACGTCACCCTTTTGGTAACTTTGCAGCTGGAAACTTCCTATATTTTGACGGTTGTTTTCCGACCCATGATTACTCCACCAACTAAATTGATGTTTGGCTGCGGCTTTTTCAATGATTTCATCAATTGGGAAAAGCCTATAATCATCATTGTCAAAATTTCCAATGGCATGAATGCCATCGACATTGCCCGAAACATTGATTAATTCTGATATTTGCTCGTAGTCCCGTGAATTTGAGCCGTCAACATTAAATAAACTCATTGCCGGGTCCTCATGATTTGGGTTAATCAAAAAAATTGAAGTAGAAAATAGACTATTGTTGCCAAAGATTGCTTGAAACATTGATTCCAATGAACTCCACCCGTTCAAAGTCAGATATTCAGCATCGTTGGAGATTGAAAATCCTGCACGGTAGCCAAAGGGCCATTTAAGTATTTGCACAGTAGAAAGATATACAATTCTTTTAGTTTCATGGGCTGGACGCACCAAACCCAACTTCCATTCACAGGAGATAAAGTGGCAGAAAACTTCAATCCATTTATTGCATCCAGTGCAATCGTTCACCCCTCTGTTTTTTTGGGGCAAGGAACCAAGATTTGGCATTTTACCCAAGTAGCCTCGGAGGCAAACATTGGAAGCGATGTCACGATTGGCGCAAACGTCTATATTGGCTCCAAAGTTAAAATTGGGGATAGAAGCAAAATTCAAAATAACTGTTTGATTTACGATCCAAGTACAATTGGGAAAGGTGTGTTTGTGGGGCCAGGTGTTGTTTTTACTAACGATCATAATCCTCGTGCTGTAAATCCAGATTTCGGAAAAAAAGATAAAAATGATTGGATTCAAACAGGGGTTGTAGTCGAGGACGGCGCCTCTATAGGTGCTGGCGCTGTTTGTGTATCACCGGTCACAATCGGCACGTGGTCGCTCGTAGCGTCAGGATCAATTGTTACGAAGAATGTTAAACCCTATTCTCTGGTTGCAGGTAACCCCGCGCGCCAGATTGGGTGGGTTGGTAAGCATGGGTATAGGTTGAGTGAAAAAGAGGGATACCTACAGTGTCCAATATCTATGCAGGAGTTCGTTGTGGTGGATGATCAACTTATTGAAAGAGGCGCTGAATGAGAAACATACCGATTGCGCGCCCAATCGTGGGTTGGGGCGAAATTTTTTCAGTTGCAAAAGTTTTGAAATCCGGTTCGCTCGCACAAGGTCCAAAAGTTCTCCAATTTGAAAAGAATTTTTCAAAGTTAGTTGATGATAGAGAATGTATTGCTGTTAATTCAGGAACTTCCGCACTTCATGTTGCACTTTTATCGCTTGGAATTGGCACAGGGGATGAAGTAATCGTTCCCTCCTTTACGTTTGCCGCTACCGCCAACTCTGTTGCATTGACTGGTGCAAAACCTGTTTTTGTCGATATTGATCACCAGACGTACAACATAGACCCGAGCAAAATCGAATCTGCTATTTCTGATAAAACTAAGGCGATTATGGTTGTGCACCTTTACGGCTTGCCGGCTGATATGAAATTAATTAGGCAAATAGCTTCAAGAAAAAATCTGCTGTTAATTGAAGACGCTGCTCAAGCCCATATGGCCGAAATTGACGGAGAAAAAGTTGGAACTTTCGGCGACGCAGCGGCATTTTCCTTTTATCCAACGAAGAATATGACAACCGGCGAAGGTGGGATGATAGTTCTTAAAGATCCCGAAGCTGCTAAAAAAGCACGTTTGCTCAGAAATCAAGGAATGGCTGTACGTTATCAAAACGAAATAGTCGGGTTCAATTTAAGAATGACAGATATACACGCTGTTATTGGAATTGAACAACTAAAGAATTTGAGTAAGTGGACAGAGAAAAGACAACAAAATGCGCTGCAGTTGAGTCGTGAAATTACTGAAGTTACAACACCATTCGTCCCCAACGGCTTCTCACATGTCTATCATCAATACACGATCCGAATTGAAAATAAACGAGATAAGTTTTCTGAACTCCTAACATCTAGTGGAATCGGAAATAGCGTCTATTACCCGACGGAAGTCCACAACTTACCTTCTTTCAAATCGGAGTTACATTTAGATGAAACCCATAAAGCAACTCAACAAGTTTTATCACTACCGGTTCACCCTCGGCTTTCAAAATCTGATTTAAGGCGAATTGCTAGTCAAGTTAATAAAATTGGGAGCGAGCTTGGTTAATTTAAGAGCTGGTGTTGTGGGCACGGGAGTAATGGGATTAAATCATTTGAGAGTGCTTAAAAATTTAAACGGTGTTGAATATGCTGGCGCCGCGGATACTAAGGCAGAAGACCTAAATCAAAACTCAACTAGCGGAATCCTCGGTTCGCTCGAAGAACTATTGGCCCTTGAATTGGACTACTGTGTCGTTGCTACACCAACTGCTTCTCACCTAGAGATAGCAAAATATCTAATGTCACACGGAGTGGCCGTGTTAGTCGAAAAGCCGATAGCAGATTCGCTATCAAATGCTCAGGAAATGGTTGACATAAGTAGAGAAACGGGCATGTTTGCAGGCGTCGGACATATCGAGAGGTTCAATTCGGCGGCTAGGTTTGCAAAAGACGCAATGCGCGAGGGAAGGGTTGGCGAAATAATACAAATCGCTACCAGAAGGCAGGGTCCATTCCCAGGGCGAATCACTGATGTAGGAGTTATTAAGGATTTGGCAACTCATGACATTGATTTAACAAGGTGGATATCGGAATCCGAGTACGAAGACGTTTCCGCTGTGGTCGCAAGCAAGTCTGGTCGAAAGTATGAAGATTTAGTGGCTTCAACCGGCATTCTAACGAATGGGGTTGTCGTAAATCACCTAGTTAACTGGCTGAGTCCACTTAAGGAACGAGAAGTTATTGTGACCGGCACTTCAGGCACAATCAGAATTGATACCTTGAGTTCAGAAGTAACAATTTTTGAAAACGGTTCAATATCAGTAACTCGTTCTGAACTTGCACACTTTAAGGGCGTAACACAAGGAAACATTTTTAAACCGGCCTTCGACAAACCTGAACCGCTTAAAGTCGAGCATGAAAACTTTCGAGATGGCTTGCTCGGATTGTCAAATGACGTGGTTACCCTTGAATCAGGAATGAAAACTTTAGAAGTTGCCGAGAAAATGATTGAATCAGCAAAGGTAGGAAGGTAGATGAATTTTGCAGTTATTGGAATGGGAAAAATAGGCCTCCCATTAGCTGTACAAATCGCAGAAAAAGGGTTTTCCGTCCAAGGTCTTGATATTGATGCAAAAACTGTTGCCACAATTAACGAAGGGAAAGAGCCATTCCCGAATGAGAAAGATCTCTTAAAAAAATTAGTTTCAGTGTTGGCAAGCAAAAAATTCAAAGCAACGCTTGATGCAAAAAATGCGATTTCTGAAGCAAATGTCGTAATCGTTGTCGTGCCGCTTTTTGTAAACGATGAAGGAATACCAGACTTTACGGCTTTAGATTCCGTTACAAGGCAAATTGGATTACATATGAAAAAAGGGACGTTAATTTCATACGAAACAACACTTCCGATTGGAACCACAAGAACTAGATTTCTAAGCTCCCTGGAAGAGATTTCGGGTTTAAAAGTTGGATCAGATTTCAATCTGGTTTTCTCACCAGAAAGAGTTTCTAGTGGACGCATTTTTTCAGACTTGCGCAGATACCCTAAAGTTGTTGGTGGCATTACAAAACAGTGCACAGATTTAGGTGTCGAAGCGTACAAAGCAATCTTAGATTTTGATTCTAGGGAAGATCTACCAAAACCTAATGGGGTTTGGGCAATGAACTCTGCCGAAGAGTCGGAATTTGTTAAAGTGGCTGAAACAACTTATAGAGATGTAAATATAGGATTGGCAAATCAATTTGCAAGGTATGCCTCGAAAATGAACTTAGATATAAATAACATAATTAATGCCGCGAACTCGCAGCATTTTTCGCACATCCATAACCCTGGAATTGCTGTCGGTGGGCATTGCATTCCAATCTATCCACAATTCTATATGTGGAATGACAGCGAAGCGACAATCGTGAAAGCGGCGAGAGAGCTGAATTCGAGAATGCCTGAGTACGCTATAAATTTAATCAAAGCTACAGTTGACAAAATAGAGGACAAAAAAATTCTAATTCTTGGAATTTCATATCGAAGTGGTGTGAAAGAAGTTGCTTTTTCAGGCAGTCTGGCGTTAGACAGAGTATTGAGAGCCAAAGGCATAGCAGCTAGCTTTTATGACCCTTTGTATTCAAATGAGGAAATTATTGAAATGGGTCTAGCGCCTTATGATGGAGATGGATCTTCTATAGACATCGTTATTATTCAAACTGAAGACGATTCTCATCTCGACCTAATCAATCGGGGTCTCACGAAATGCCAATTTATTTTTGATGGTCGAAACATTCTGAATAGTTCTAATTATTCGGGGAACGCTCAAATACTCGGATTTGGAAAACAAATATCACCTAAAGATCGCTAGTTTCCTGTTAAAATTTATACATGAAGATCAGCGGCGGTAAATTTCTAGTCATTGGTGGTGCAGGCTTTATTGGGAGCCATGTTGTTCGCCATTTGCTAAAAGGTGGCGCAGCAAAGGTCGTAATTTACGACAATTTTGCCCGGGGGAAGAATTCAAATTTAGGGGAAAGTTTGTTAGACCCTCGATGTCAAGTTTTTCCGCATGGTGGTGATATACGTGATGTTGATGTCCTCGACAGTGCAATGAAAGAAATAGACGGCGTATTCCATTTATCGGCAATGTGGTTACTGCATTGCAAGGACTATCCTCGGACAGCATTTGAGGTTAACATTCAAGGCACCTTCAACGTGCTAGAAGCCTGTGTTAAAAACAATATTTCTCGCCTGGTTTATTCTTCATCTGCTTCAGTTTATGGTGATGCTGTTGAAGTTCCCATGACTGAAGAACACCCATTCAATAATCGTAATTTTTACGGAGCAACGAAAATCGCTGGCGAAGCCATGTGCCGAGCTTTCTATGACAGATATGATTTAGAT
>Ga0315899_10002921_pt1 | contig 18712 bp, 14 predicted proteins | sample LakEriMetagenome_2_FD_203518 | JGI IMG/M metagenome (GOLD analysis project Ga0315899, IMG submission 203518) | Freshwater fungal communities from buoy surface, Lake Erie, Ohio, United States - Buoy 4 MA112 | ecosystem: Environmental > Aquatic > Freshwater > Lake | place: USA: Lake Erie, Ohio... | reverse complement strand
CAGACGCTATCAGGGAGGGCGGTTGGATCGATAGCTTGGTCGTTGATTAAAAACACTCGTGCACGCGCGGCGAACGCAACCCAAGTGCCGTCGCTAGCCTTAAAGGAACTCGGCCAATTTCGCGAGACGGCCCAGGTGCGAGACTGAAGAAGCCCTTGACGCTGATGTTTTAGAGTTCGAAGTAGGTCCGAATCCCAAACAACATCACCCTCGGGATGCTTTTGTAGAGATGCTCCCTCAGATTGCGAGGGCAGCGGCTTATAACCAGGCTCCAAGCTTCGTTTCACCACTTGAAACTCGTCTTTAGGAAACTGCCTCGCGAAACTAGCCAGGATGGGGGAGGCATAGGTTTGCTTCGAATCGAAGGAGATCACGACTTGCTTCTCGTAATTGGTTGAGCAACCAAACGTGAGAGCACACAGCGTTAAGAAGGTTGAGATCGGTAGAGTTCTGGAAGGTCTGTTAAACACGTAGCTGCCTCAATGTCGACAATGGCTTTCCGCAGATGGTTGGAGTGCAGGAGGCATGGCATGCCGTTACAACCCGTCCAATCGCTATAACTATAAGAATCGTCAATTGTTATGACAGCGATAGGGCAACAAATAGAAGTAAGAAATTTTTTTCTTGATTGGCGGTGTGAAAAACCTAGTTTTAGATCGCACGCGTGATTGGTTCTGCAGTCACACGTGACAATTCCCGTTTCCCCCATTGCGAGCCAGATCGATTGCGGTCTGGCTCGCTCTGTTTAGGGGTAAATCATTCTCGGCGGATCAAAAGTTTGGACAAACGAAACGGGGCATCCGTGCCCTGTGCCAGTCGGTCGAATGGGAACTGGATCATTCCTTGATTCTTCCTTGTGGCACCCTCGAAATCAATTCGAACGTTCCGCGGGATTCCAAATTAGGCCGCTGCCAGTTGCATTTGGCCTGCTCGGGCTAGTGTTCCCTCAACGAACTCTTCGAAGATTCGGATGTCTAGTGCGCTTGCGGCTGTTGATTCGGGATGGAATTGGCAACCGACAACGAACCAATCGGGATCGCGACTTTCGATTCCTTCGATGACGCCGTCTTGGCATCGCGCTGTGACGCGGAACGATTCGGCTAGGCGGTCAATCGCCATGTGATGCCGGCTAGTAACACGAATTTCACCTTCGCCATAAACACGCCCCAATATGGAATTCGGTTCGACTACTAGAGAGTGACGATGGTTGGGATCTTGAGGGTCACGGTGAGGAAGTGCATTCGGAAGATCGATAGGGATGTGATAAAAAAGATTGCCACCCTCGACGATATTGATCAGTTGTAGACCGACCCCAATAGCCATTAGGCTCATACGGCGATTCGCGATTTCCTGAGCAAGTCGGCGATCGAAATGTTCTCTTTTTGGTTCCATAGGCCGAACCGAGCTGTGTAGCATGTATCCGTCATTCCGTGGGTCCAAGTCCCCGCCGCCAACCAAGACAAATCCATCTAGCGTATCGAGGATTTGGTTGAGGCTATCGTGATCTTCCATTGGCGGAACTAACACGGGAATCCCTCCCGCGTTCGTGATCGACTCAAAATAACCTGCAGCCAAAAAGCAATAAGCCGGCGTACCTTGGTTTTGGCTACGATAATCGCAATTCAAACCGATTAGGGGTCGTTTCATCATTCTGTAGGATCCTCCTGAAAAAAATGAATCAAAAGTAGTACTGGGTCAGTCCACGTGAAAACCAAACAAGAATTCTTGCTCGGTATAGTGCAATGAACGGTGTCGCGGGAGAGGTCAAGAATCCATCTTGATCGCATACCGATTTCGCCAGAGAAGTGAGTGGCAGCACCTCAACGGCATCCTTGCGTTCCTCGCTGCTAATCCTTTTTTTGTTGGGTTTGGAAAAGATAGGTAAAAGATTCCGTCGTTCTGAACCAGCGGCGGAAGAGGGCGAATGTATAGGAAAAACAGGGGGGGGCTTGCAACCTATCCCCAACATTTAGTGGGTTGTTGATTTGCTAGCACAGTAGCCTGCGATAGCAAAACTCGTCACTAAACTGCCAATCGATGGAATTCGGCCCAGAAAAGTGGAGAAGAAGCGAATTACCCATTCTTCGCCGTTGGAACTTCTCGAAAGCGAGTTTGGAATTGATCGTAGCGATCGTAAATCGACCACAACAAGTCGCCAGAAATGGTTGTTGCAGATGGCTGCGCCGAAGTGTTTGCACCAAAAGAAAGAGCCCCGTTTCGATGTGATAACGGGGCTCTGTGTAAGCCGACTTAATGAGCAGAAAGTTGTAAAGAACGTCGCCGCGAACGCTTTGTAATATCGCGATTTCTCAGAGAATATACTAGCCGCCCAAATGTCCTAATACCTGAAGAATTCCATTCAAATGAGCCATTCGCGGTCCATATCTATCTAAGAAATCGTTGAATGCATATTCACTTTCGCCCAGTGCATCTTTTTGTTCTTCGACTTCGTCTGCTAGTTGCTGAAGGAAATCGATTTGAACCCCTGATAACGATTCTAAAGCTGACTTGCAGGATCGCACTAGGTGAGGGTGATTGTTTCGCCACTGGGAAAGTTCGTTTTGCCGCTGTGTGTTCGCTTGATTGCTCGATTGCAGGACCTGCCTGTTAACTTGCAGTAACTGCTCAAGCAGAACGTTTTGCCGATTCTGCATTTCGATCAACTGACGAGTGAGGTGGATCAAAGCTCCACCAATGTCATTGGCTTTTGGATTCGGTTGAGGAGTGCTAGCATTCGGCGATTCCGTCGCGGAAACGTCGATACTAAAAACGGGGACAAAGGGTGTTTGATCGTTTGCCATGATTTTCAAACAACTTTCGGAAGCGAACTCATGCAGAACATGTTTTGGACCATGTGCAATTCATCGGAATTGCAAGTTAAGCGTTTAGTATAGCTATGCTACCTATACATCGTCGAGCATTTTGCTGAGTAATTGCGGAGTTTGACGATTAGGAGCTCTTTGTCAGTTTTCCCTGTTGTTCGGAGAAGTTCGATCGAATTGAAAAAACATAGGGCGACCGGTCGAAGCAATCATGCCCGAGTCTATCCTCAACGACATGGGACTGAGCCTCCACCCTAGAATTGCACTTCGAATGGATTCACAGCAGAAACAGCAGATTCAGATCGGTTTTCTTACAGTCCGCAAGCATTCCTCGCTCGGATTCGTAGGTGGACTGCTCGTGCTTAACGGTCTCGCGAGACCCGTGGAGTTTCACTGCACGCTGCCGTTGCTGCCTACCAGGGCCCAACAACTCCTTTATGGTGCGACTTTGGACGAGTTTGTGGCTGGCGAGCAAATCGGTCGCGCCTTGCTTGCAAAAGCCAAGGCGAAACCGCAAGTAGTTCTGACAGATACTCTAGCCGCTCTTTCGGTACGCCTGTTGGTCGAATCACCCATTGCAGCAATCGATTCCAGTTGGTCCAAGAATGAGGCGACTCTGACTTACCCACGGCCCACACGTGAGGCTTGGCATCGAATAAACATCGAGGGCTACAAGCTTCTGACAATGCAAGAATTCGCAGTCGATTCGAAGCAAATTGAAGCGTTTCTCGGCTCAATATCAATCGATCTCATCGAGCCTTTCGGTCGAATCGAGGGCGCGTTGATGGAAGCACATCCTGCCACCAAAGCCGCTTAGCGAGATCAATAATGCTTCAGCCAGATCTGCCAACTATCGAATTTGGGTCTAGCTGGTACGAAGAATCGTCCACAATTGGCTTCTCTTTGTCCCTCTATGGAGAAGCAATTGCACCCGAGTTATCTCTGGATCTCAGTTGCCAGCCAATATTTGGCTGGAATTCATGGCCAGATTCGAGGGTGCTGACTGTTGCATTGGGCCAGCCACTTCCAAAGACCATAGGATTTTCGTTTCCAGAATCTCCGCATTGGACGAAAAAGGCCGAACCCAATGAAAAGGTCGATGGTAACGGTCAATCGGTAAAACCACCTCGGAATGCCGAAGAAGAAAAACAAGGCGATGCTGCGAAGCCGTCTCCAAAACTAACTAGGCTTCGGCCGCCGGGCGATTTGGTGAGTCTCGAAGATAGGTTGTATTATGTTCTACAGCCTCCATTGGAAACAATTGTTCAATCTGCGGAACTGACTTTCCCGTTCCAACCATTCCCGTATCAAATGGAGGGAATCGCGTTTTTGTTCCCTCGTGCTGCCGCTGTGCTCGCAGATGAGATGGGGCTCGGTAAAACAATGCAGGCCATCACGACGATTCGGATGCTCCTGCTATCAAACGAATTGTCGAATGTGCTTCTTATATGTCCCAAGCCGCTGGTAACCAACTGGGTGCGAGAGTTTCGACAGTGGGCTCCCGAGATCCCGGTAGCCGTTATCGAGGGGGACGCTCATCGCCGTCAATACATTTGGAGTAATCCTCAGGCACCGGTCAAAATTGCCAATTACGAATTGATGATGCGAGATCGCGATCAAATAGACAATGGAAATCTGGAATTCGATTTGGTCGTTCTCGACGAGGCCCAACGTATCAAGAATCGAAATAGCACGACGAGCGAGATCGTGCGTTCGATCCCGCGAAAGCGATCGTGGGCATTGACAGGTACTCCTATCGAAAACTCGACAGAGGATCTGGTCAGTATTTTCGAGTTCCTGTCCCCTGGATACCTGAACGACGATATGCATCTAAAGTCTCTGGGGAAAGCGACACGAGACTATGTGCTGCGGCGAACGAAGGACAAAGTTCTCACCGATATGCCGCCTAAACTCTTCCGCGCTGCTGATCTCGATTTAACACCAGAGCAACGCCTGAGCTATAAAGCGGCCGAAGAAGAGGGAGTCGTCCAACTAAACGATTTAGGTGAGTCGGTTACGATCCAGCATGTTTTCGAACTTGTATTGCGTCTCAAGCAAATATGTAACTTTGATCCTCTTACGGGCGCTAGCGCCAAATACGAACGGCTCGAAGCTGACATGGAAGAGATCGCTGCAAGCGGACAAAAAGCAATCGTGTTTAGTCAATGGGTCGAGACCCTTGATACGCTAGGAGAGCGATTAGCCAAGTACAATCCATTGCAATATAGTGGCCGTATTCCGTCTAGCAAACGGGATGGAGTTATCGATCAATTCAAGAATGATCCAAAGACTAAAGTCATCTTGATGAGCTATGGGGCAGGTGCTGTTGGTCTCAACCTGCAATTCTGTCATTATGTGTTTCTGTTTGATCGATGGTGGAATCCGGCCGTCGAAGATCAAGCGATCAATCGCGCTCATCGATTGGGGGTAAAACAAGCCGTTACCGTGACACGCATGATGTCGACAGAAACTATAGAAGAACGCATTCACAACGTATTGGAGGAGAAGCGAGAACTGTTCCAGTCGTTATTCGCAGAGGCGGGAGTGCCTCGAAGTATGGGGCTCAGCCAAAAAGAGATTTTCGGTCTTTTTGGTCTTTCCATCCCGCAGTTGAAGCGCGCTGCCTAATTTCACCCCCAAACGATGAGCTTGGTCGACACGACTATTGGCGATTGGTTTATTCGCTTTCCTTAGATTTTGTCTGTAACTCGCTGGCAAACGAGATAGAGCAATGGGGTGAAGAAAACAGCTAGCTGCTGTTGCTCCCTCTGCAAATACGAGAGGAACAGTAAGCGAGTCGGATCTATTTGTTGATGATATCTAAGTACACTGGCGGGTGTAATTGTGCAGTGCTGAAAACCTGAATTATTCCAGGTAAAACACTTTTTTGGCTCGTGGGCTGAGTGAATAAAAGGGGAGCGTTAAATCGCGAAAGCGTTGACTTAGTGAACAGTTGAACTTCATAAAATGGCGGGCTGATAGTTGCGATTTTGTTGGGAGGGGGCTTTCCTCAATTCCGAACATGATCAAAATCGGGGGTTAATTTTTCGCGGTTTAATTTGCCGATTCGGCGTTTCTGAGGCGGAGGTGAAATGAGCAATGCAAACCAAAACACCGCTTCCGTAGCAGCAGCGGGGCCAGACAAGCTTACCGATCGAAAACGCGCGGATATCTTGGATGCCGCAATTGCCTGCTTTAGTGAAAATGGTTTCGACAACGCCAGTATGGACGCGATTGCTAGTCACGCGAATGTATCGAAGCGAACGGTATACAATCACTTCGCAAGCAAAGATACGCTATTCATGGCTATCGTGAACAAGCTTAAGGTGAATGCGACGCTAGCGGTTCCACTGGTTTATAACGGCGACGAGTTGTTAGCCCCACAGTTGGCCCGGTTTTGTCATGGTGTTATAGACTTTCATTGCCAAAATGAATCGCGGGCTTTGGCTCGTATTCTCATTTCACGATTTATCCGCTCGCCACAACTTGGGCATGAGATGTTCGGAAATGGCAAGATCTTTGAAATGGGGCTTTCGCAGTGGATTGTGGCGGCGCAAAAAGATAAGAGGCTAGCGAATTTCGATATTAAGATAGGAGCGAAGCAATTGATCGCTATGCTTGAGGGATTCTGCGTATGGCCTCAATTGATGCTCAATGCGCCGAATCCAAACAAGGCACAGCGCGACAAAATCGTCGATTCTATCATCACCATGTTCTTGAATACTTACGGAGACTCAGTAGATTCTTAGTTTCTTCAGAGCTTAGCGGATGCCCGAAGCTACTTTGAAGGGATTTGCAACTCTATCAGTTGCTGCCCATCTGCCTGTTTGATCTTGAGGGGTGATTTCGACTTATCGCCATACGAAGGGCTCAGTTTGGGTGCGTCTGTTCCGAAAGACTCTAGAACGCAAATATAGTCGCCTGACTCAAGCCAGCACGGTCCCCTCCCTTCCGGATTAACGAGTTGAAAACGACCTTCCCAATTCGTAGCTCCAGTTCCTATTAAATTCCCATCGGAACCATTGAAGACTTTGATTTGAAAATCCGCTAGCGGGGTCTCACCCATACGCAGTACGCCAGAAGAGCCACCCACCGATGCCGTGGATTTTTGCTGACATCCGGTCGCTGACAAAACCAGTATCAACAGACAAAGCATCCGAATCATAGACGAAGTCCCTAAGTTTCACTGTTTCCCATCCAAACCTGATGCGAAAATCATATGCACTTGCAACGGTTTTGCAATGCTTGAAGGTTTAGAAATCATTGGGATTAGATGGTAGAGAACATGCGAACTTAACCTAATTCACTTCGAATCCTAATCGAGGAAGCGCAGAGAGTGCTCACAATTACCCGATCTGTTGGTCGTTTGTGAGCCAGGTGTTTTTTTGGCTGCTCGGAGTAGGAGCTACAAAAAACCATTACGTACGATCTGCCGGTTGTCACCACAGGAAAGTTGGAATCTGAGAGGGATAGATGCGATTTATTGAAAATGCCAAAGTGGATTTTGATGCGTTCGTTTTGTGGTCTACATCGAGGGCTCGGCCAGTTGCGAACGTTTCCCTAACGACTCTTTTCCTCTTCACCACGGTAGCTGTTCTGGATGGTGCGTTTGTCTACGGGCAAACAAAAGTTATCGCCCATCGTGGAGCGAGCGGATATTGCGTCGAGCATTCCGAGGGAGCGAAAGCTCTCGCTCATGCGCAGCGGGCTGACTACATTGAACAAGATGTCGTGTTGAGCAAGGATAAAGTTTTTGTCGTATCTCACGATTTGACTTTGAATGCCACGACGAATGTTCAAGAGATCTACCCGAATAGAGCAAGAGCAGATGGCAAGTTCTACACTGCCGATTTCACATGGGAAGAGCTTGAGAAATTGGAGCTGCGCGGTCGAGCACCAGATCATCTAGTTGGTTGCGGCCAACGCATGATGAGGCTCGATCATGAGATTGTATTTCTCAGGCAGCTTGATCGGGCTTTCCATCGAAAGACAGGGTTGTATATAGAGCTCAAGGGTGCTGGCTTTCACAAAAAAGAGTTTGGATTGAGCATGGGGGATGAGTTATTGAAAGTCTTAGAAAAACTTGAGGTTGCTCACGATCCCGAATCATGTTTGATTCAATGTTTTGAACCAGACGAGTTGATTGGCCTGCACAAAAAAGGGTGTCCGTACAAATTGATTCAGTTGATGGGAGATCGCTTTGAAGGCAATATCGAAGAGATCGCGAAGTATGCTTATGGTGTAGGCCCTTCAGCAAATCTGCTGGCTAAGAAAGAGGCGGGAGCAGAAGTCACATCAACTGGATTTGTAGAAAACGCTAAGCGAGCAGGATTAAAGGTTCATCCATATACGGTACGAGTCAACATGCAACCGAAATGGTCTAGTTCGATAGATGAGACCCATCGTGTATTAGTGGAACTACTCAAAGTAGATGGGTTCTTCACCGACTATCCCGATTTGGGGCGTTCCGCAGTTGAGATGGTTTCAAAATGAGGGCACCGAAAGAGGGGCTGCGGCGGATACTTAGGCCAACCCAACGATATCGCGTTCGATTGGCACAACATAAATACAGAGCCTGTGCCTGACACTATAGTTCGGTGGCTGGCACAATTGATGCATACTGACCTTGAGTAAAGTGGATGGTAGCTGGCGGGGTCCACATCAACCTTTTTCGGGGACTGTTGGCTATCGTCATCGTTTTGGGTCATGACATTTTCTTGTGTCATGATGGAGCGGAGCCAAGCGTGCGGAGAGCTCGGGGGAGAGGGAAATAGACGTCTTCCTTTTGGATGGCGATTTCATCGACGGTCGCGTCAAAGTTTTTTTGAAGCCATGCTACGGTGCTCTGGACTACTTCTTCGGGAGCGCTGGCTCCGGCTGTGATCAGGACTGTGTCGGCCAAGAGAAAGAAATCGGCGTTTAGTTCTGTTGGACCATCGATCAAGATGGCTCGTTTGCCTTTTTCTTCTGCCAGTTCTCGCAACCTTTGAGAGTTGCTGCTGTTTTGGCTTCCAAGAACCACAACCACGTCCGCTTGAGAACCTAGGATGCGAACCGCTTCCTGGCGATTTTGGGTCGCGTAGCAAATGTCTTCCTTGGCGGGACCAATGATCCAGGGAAATCTTTCTTTGAGGCGATTGATGATTTTATTCGCGTCATCAACGCTGAGGGTCGTTTGGGTGAGGTAAGCGAGTTTGCGATCTCGATCGAACTGCAATTGGTCCACGTCAGCAATGGTTTCAACGAGGATGATCGCTTCGGGGGCTTCTCCCATGGTGCCGATGACCTCGTCATGCCCTTCGTGACCGATCAAGATGATTGTGTAGTGTTCTTTTGCGAACTTGATCGCTTCCAGGTGGACTTTTGTCACGAGTGGGCAGGTCGCATCAATGGCGTTCAAGCGTCTTTCTTTGGCGAGTGATCGAATGGCGGGTGAGACACCGTGCGCTGAGAAAAGTACAGTTGAGTCTTCGGGAATGTCGGTTAGTTCCTCGACAAATACGGCCCCTCGCGATTGGAAAGTCTTCACTACGTACTGGTTGTGGACGATTTCGTGATAGACGTAGATCGGCGGGCCGAAGTACTCTAGGGCGAGTTCCAAACTTTTAACGGCCATATTGACCCCAGCACAAAAACCCCGTGGGGCAGCCAAAATGATCTTCATAATTCGGGATAAGTGTTGGTTGACGAAATTGCTATACTCGTATGATATCCGGATGTCATCCCCAGCCCAAGCTCCAATCACTCGCTAGATTCAAACGTTAGTGTTCCTCGAAAAATCGCCAAATAACGGGCAATCGCCGAAAAACTGGAATCGACAGGGGGAGGCATGCGTTCTTGGGGATCTCAAAGAATTTGGGCCCGAGATGAGAGATTCCGTTAGTCTGGAGAGGGCACGTTACTATTGCCGTCAACTAACGAAAAATCACTACGAGAATTTTTCTGTGGCGAGTCGATTGGTTCCGTCGGGATTTCGACAACATTTAGCCAATGTGTACTCGTTTTGTCGTTGGGCTGATGATTTATCTGACGAAATTGCATCGAACGAAGAGTCTGTGGCGATGCTGAATTGGTGGAGAGAATCGTTGTATCGGTGTTATGAGGGAGATTGTCGGCACCCCGTGTTTGTTGCGTTAAGCGACACCATAAGTCAGTTTAAGATACCGATCGATCCGTTCGAGAAATTGATAGATGCGTTTTGCGTCGACCAAAGGAAGTTTCGATATGCGACTGATGGGGAGGTTCTTGAGTATTGCAGCGGAAGCGCGAATCCGGTCGGCCGCATATTGCTTTTTATGGTTGGCAAACACAATGATCAAACCATTCCTCTCAGCGATTCGATTTGCTCAGGGCTTCAAATTGCCAATTTCTGTCAGGACGTTCGACGTGATGCGGCTCGCGATCGAATCTATTTGCCTTGGACGTATTGGAGCAAGCACCAATTGACTGAGTCGTCGATTCTAAATGGGGGGCAACAGGAGCAGCTTCGAGATGCATTGTCGGAGTGGGCGATGTTTGCCAGAGGGATGTTGCAGGATGGGTTGCCACTGGTTAGTTTGGTACCGCTTTGGTTGGCGCGTGACTTGCAATTGTTTGTTCGCGGCGGGCTTCATCTATTGGACGAGCTCGCTCGGAACGATTACGATTCATGGACAAAATCGATTGAAGTTTCGAAGGTTGCGAAATTGAAGCTCATTCTTCGTGCATGGTTTTCTCCACGTTCGTTGGTTCCTTAGACGCAGTCAGAAAAGTCTTGTCCATGAATGCGTTAGCCTATTCCTACGAGTATTGTCGCCGAATAGCCAAGGATAGTCATTCCAATTTCTACGTTGCTTTTCATCTGCTATCCGGTAAGCGACGGATGGCAATGGACGCACTGTATGCGTTTGCCCGCATCGCGGATGATTCCTCAGACGGCGAGATAACAGTGCAGGAGCCTACCGCCGGGGCGTGGGAGACTGCTGGGTGGCACAGGTGGGTTGATTCGCTAGTAACGGAAGAAGCGTCGCAGAGTATTAAACCACTCGATCCAATTCGATTGGCTTTGAAAGATTCGGTGCAACAATTTGCGATTCCGCTTTCGGTGTTGCACGACATGATTGATGGAATCGAGTTTGATTTAGATCCAGCCTCTCAAATACAAACCTGGGGAGATCTGAGCTTGTATTGCCATCGAGTTGCTTCAAGCGTAGGGCTCGGGTGCTTGGCGATTTGGCTGCCACCTTCATTTTGCGAGATTCCGGTGGAAGCGAAGCGCTATGCTGAGGCGTGCGGAGTTGCATTTCAGTTAACGAATATTCTTCGCGATGTTGTTGAGGATGCAGGAAGAGGTCGTTGTTACATTCCCAGTGAGGATTTAGCGAGATTCGGCCTGACTCGTGAGGAATGGACGGCATCATTGCTGTCACGATCCGCAGAGAAAACGAAATCGCACATCGATATCATGCAGGTCGTACTGGAAAGAGCGAAAGGGCATTTCGAATTGGGAGCGAAGCTTTCGCCCTATCTTTGCCTAGAGGGCAAACGTATGTTTTCTTTGATGTGGAAAACCTACTACGGGATTCTGAGCACGATAGAAGCTAATCCAAAAAAGGTTTTTCGCGAGCGAGTCGCGTTATCCAAAGTAAGCAAACTCAAGCTGATAGCGTCTCATTTTTTAACTCCGCTTTATCGGGCTGTGGAAGCGAGAGAGGGTAGTTCTCAGTCGGGAGGCATGTCTAACTCTGGCAAGAATAATCCTCGCCCAAATGGTTCTGAGTGCGGTCCGTGTGCACCCAAGGTTGCGATCATCGGGGGGGGGCTGGCAGGATGCAATGCTGCGATGCACCTCGCGAGACATGGGGTCGAGGTCGAATTGTTTGAGGCCAGAAGTCGATTGGGTGGCAGAGTGGGATCATTTTATGATCGTCACGCTAATACGTGGGTCGATTATTGTCAGCACGTCGGGATGAATTGCTGCACTGAATTGAAACGTTGGATCGCAGATACGGGGCAGTCAGGTTTGTGGGAATCACAAAACACATTGCATTTTGTCGACCCAAGAGGAAAGAAGATCGCCATCAAATCCTTGCCTCTTCCTGCTCCGTTTCATTTAGCGAGCTTGATCTTTAAATGGCCTGGCTTATCGCTAGGTGATCGCATCCGAGTGGCTATTTGTTTGAATTCTTTGACAAAAATAAAACGTGATCCATCTCACGATAGTCAGCTCGCAATCGATTGGCTTCGGATGCATTGGCAGACGGAGCCATGTTTAGAGAGGTTCTGGGAGACCATTTTGGTGAGTGCCCTGGGAGAGAAACTTTCTAAAGTGACTTTGGGAGCCATGCGAAAAGTACTGGTGGATGGCTTTGCTAGAAGCCGTGATGCCTATCATCTATTAGTCCCCTCGAAACCGTTGTCCGAGTTGAGTAATGGGGTTGTGCGTGATGCGATGGAGAAGCTCAAGGTTAGAATTCATGATCAGTCATTGGTTGCGAGGCTTGAGCGAATGGACGATCGCAGGTGGGTTTTGTATTCGAACGAAAAGCGATTCGCAGGATACGATGCTGTATTGATTGCTGTGCCTTGGCATCAGGTCAATAAAATTCTACCGGAGGTTTGCCAATCGGAATGGTCACCACAATCCATGCAGTCCTCCCCCATTACTGGCATACACACGTGGTGGGATCGGCCATGGTTGGATGAGCCGCATGCTATCTTTGTACAGGGATTATGTCAGTGGGTTTTTCCTGGAAATCGCGATCAATTGATCGAGGGGGATGCGCATGCATATTATCAAATCGTCGTTAGTGCTTCGCATGAGTTGAGAAGTGAAGATCCGGACAAGACACTTGAGAGAGTTGTCGAGGAATTGCGGGTTGCGTACCCAGCGAGTTCCCACGCAACGCTTGTTCGGGGTAGAATTGTGACCGATCCCCAAGCGGTGTTTTCGATCAGTCCGGATGCAGAGCCACGCAGATGGAGGGCTGATCAATTTGGTGAGTACAATCTGTTTGTCGCTGGAGACTGGACCAAAACCGAATGGCCCGCGACGATGGAAGGGGCGTTACGTTCGGGATCCAAGGCGGCGGAATGCGTCATGGCATCGTTAGGGATACCCGTTGAACTATTAACATAGGTTGGGCTACTAACATAGAGACGACACTGTTGCAGCATGAAATTCAGCAAAATCGAAGTTACCAAAAAGCATTTGAAGTGGGTTACATGGTCGGTTCTAGTTGCGACGACCCTTTTCGTTATTGCATCCTTTAACCCCGCTTTGAATAGATTGGATCAAACAGCATTTGCGATTCTTAACGCAGCACGATACTTGATGCTGGGGTGTTTCGTTACTTTGGCCGTAGGGTTAGTCTGGTACCGTGAAAACACCCCTGAGAAAATCTCGGTGTTGATGACCGATTCGGAGATTTTCTGTGGTCCATGTGACCGGGAGAATGTTTGGATTGTGAGTACAGAAGATCTAGAGCAATTAGGAACCAACGTGACAATAGCACCTCTCGCTGGCGATTTACGCAAGATACAAATTGTTGTGATGCGATCCAAATCTGTATCAGACGAGATAGTGCAAACTCTACTGCAGTTAAAACATTTGGCGGTTCTAGATGTGCAAGGGTCTGTGGTGTCGGCAAGCTTCTGGTGTGAGCTCGAGAAATGTCGAGATCTCGAATACATCTTGGCATGTGGTGCCGTCGATCGGGGTGACATGAAGCAATTGCATATGACCTTGCCCGAGGCAAAATTTTTTTTGGATAAGCGAGTTTTGGTCATTGGCAGTCGGGCTCGTACATGACATCGGCATCGGGAACTGCAGCAAAAGCACATGGAAAGGTTTATCTCGTTGGGGCAGGGCCAGGCCATGAAGGGCTGATTACATTGCGAGGGGTTGAGATCCTTGCGCAAGCTGATGTGGTTCTCTATGATGGGTTGATCAATCCGCTAATTCTGCGGCATGCAAATCCAAATGCTTTGATGATTTGTGTTGGCAAGCACGGTCATGGAGGGATGTGGACGCAGAGGGAGATCGACGACGAAACGGTTCGATTCGCCTCAGAAGGGAAGTGTGTCGTTCGTCTCAAGGGGGGAGACACAACGGTTTTTGCACGTACGGCTGAAGAGATTGAGAGATTGGTGGCTGAAGGGATTTCGTTTGAGGTGGTTCCCGGGATAACGGCGGCATTGGCTGTCAGTGCATACACCGGAATCCCACTAACTCACCGGGATTGGGCTTCGTCTGTAGCTTTGGTGACAGGACAGCTCCAACCTGTTGATGGAGATGTTCTGCCAGAAGATACTCCCGACTGGCCATCTATCGCCAGTTTTCCAGGAACACTAGTCATCTACATGGGCGTGACAACCGCCAACGTGTGGAGTCAGATGTTGGTTCAACATGGAAAGCCAGGTTCGACACCAGTTGCTCTGGTTAGGCGAGTGTCGTGGGATGATCAACAAGTAGTGCGATGTACATTGGGGACCCTCTCTCAGACCTTAAGTCATCTTCGCAGTTTTCGTCCTCCTGTTATCGCCATTGTTGGTGAGGTAGCGGGCGCTCCTTTGGAAATGGATTGGTTTACTACTAGGCCTTTGTCTGGAATGCGATTTCTAATAGTGAGTTCTGAATCAACTGCAAATAAGCTGCAATCCCTCATTAGCGAAGAGGGAGGGAGTGCTGTCGTCGAGCCAGCGATAAACATAACTCCACCGACCTCGTGGGAACAGATCGATAACATGATTGATAGAATTAGTCGTTTCGACTGGATTGTCTTCGCGAGTGCGCACGGGGTGGATGGTTTGCTGCAAAGGGTGTGGGATAGAGGTCTTGATGCACGTGCGTTTAGGTCCAGTCGTATAGCGTGCGTGGGTGAATCTACTGCGATTAGCTTAAGGCGCTGGGGGCTTTCAAGTGACTGCACTCCGAAAACGGCAGGGATCGAGAATCTTGTCCCGCTATTGTTACCGGAATGCCTAGGCAAGAAGTGCTTGTTAGTTAGAACGTCAACTGGGAAGCAGCTGGGAATTGATGCTTTGGTGGCCGCTGGTGCATCGGTTGACTGCGCCGACGTCTATGTTCAGCAGCCAGTCGAAAAATGGTCCGCCAGAAGGCTAGAAGAGTTGGCGAACAATGAGTATCAGGGAGTGTTGGTTACCAGTCAAAACATAGCGATCAATGCGGTCCGTTTGATGGGGGAAGCTGCGTTCAATCAATCTTGGTACTGTTTGTCAGAGTCGATCGCTTCGACTTTGAAAAAGCTCGGGTGCATGAATGTTTTCATATCTTCCGATCCAAGCTTGGTTTCATTGATAGACAAAATCAAGGAGCAGCTGGCTTCAAGTCCAAGATCACGTGTTTAATCTTGAGGCGATTCCAGGTGTAAGTGATGTGGATGCGACCGTCTCGGGTTTGAATGATGGCGGGGTAACTAAATTCCTTTTTGGGTTCGTTTTCGAGCTCCATGACAGGCGTCCATGTTTTGGCGTCATTCGAAACAGCTAAGTTCAGTGGTGATCGTCGACCACCCCATTCTGCAGATTGTTTGGTTACGTGGTTATAGATAAGCAGATGTCGTCCGTCTTTTAGCGTAACCGCGTCTGTTCCGGAGTTGGGGTTGGGAAGCTCAATTAGGTTCATTTCACCCCATGTCTTTCCGAGATCGTTGGATTCGATTTGGAAGATTTTACCTTGGCGAGAGCGACCAAGGGCTAATAGCTTGTCATCGCCTAGAAACAAGATACTAGGTTGGATCGCGCCGAAGGTTTTAGGATCGTTGAGAGGTTGGGTTCGAGTCCATGTTTTGCCGAGATCTTTAGTCCATTCCATATGTACAGTCCATTCGTCTGTATCATCGGTTTCGTTGCTTGTAGGGCAAAGAATTGTTCCATCGGCTAGTTCCACAGGTTTGTTTTTAATAGGGCCGAATATTCCCTCGGGAAGTCGAGACGGTTTGCTCCAGCTTAAGCCAGAGTCGTGCGACTCCATCATCATTCCCCACCATGTTTGTGGGCTTGGGCCACATTTGTAGAATAGGAGTAATGGACCCTTTTTTGGCTGAAACAAAACGGGGTTCCAAGTAGGAAGACGTTTGACATCGGACTTGGAATTGTCAGGAGAACTCCAATGGAATTGTATACCGTTGGCCACTTCGATTGGCTGGCTCCATGCTTTTCCATTAAAGCGGGCAGTCCAGATTCCTACGTCGTTAGCTTTTTCTTCGGTTCCACCAAACCATGCCGAAACAATGGAGCCGTCGGTGCATTCGACGATGGTCGAAGCGTGGCAACTTGGAAACGGAGCTGTTTCGTAGATAAACTGTTCAGAGACTTTTTCGATTGATTGCGATTTCGCTATTCCATGCTGGAATGAGAGGCCAAATATCAGAATGCCAAGAGCGAGGTTTTTTAGTCTAGAGCTAAGCATATGGGTAACAGTCGAGAATTTGAGAGCAGAGGGTGGGGACTAATTAGCTGGTTTGCATAGAACGGGGCAATTGCACTGAGATGGGGCGGGAGGCATACCCATTAGGTCGCGGGCGAGCCGAATGCTCGGCGGACTAAAGGCAAATGCAAATGTAAGCATAACTACCCACTGCCGACGCGACAGAGCACCCTGGCTAATTCGAGTAATGGGCGTGGTTTTGCTATCGGCCTCGATCGTCATGGTTCAGGCTGCGGCGAGGGAAAGGATGCGGGACATTTCTATTCATAAATCAGAAGATATGCGAAATCTGGGTAAGGAACTTTAAGGATACATCCAATTTGGTTGCGAATCCAATAGAATTCGATTTTCGAACCACTATGGGCGGTCTCTGACTACTCATCCAGGAAACCAATCATGAAACCGTTTTTTATAAACCTGCTGTTTGCCTCGATCGTTTTATTCTTGGGGCAAACGAAATGTTACGGGCATGACATCAAGAGGGATGTCTCCTATTCGAAGGACGCACATGCTCGCAAGAAGCTCGATATGTACATTCCTCTTCGTGCAAAAAAATTGCCTGTGGTTGTGTGGATACACGGTGGGGGCTGGCAGACTGGTGACAAATCAGAAGTGCATATCAAACCCAAGTTTTTTAATGAGTTGGGATACATATTCGTATCTGTGAATTATCGATTGCTTCCCGATGTGGAAATGGACGCGATTGTGAACGATGTAGCAGAGTCGATTGGTTGGGTGCATCACAACATCGCGGAATACGGCGGAGATCCTAGTCGATTGCTAATTATGGGGCATTCGGCAGGAGCACAGCTGGCAGCGTTAGTATGTACGGATTACAGCTATCTAGAAAATCAATCCGTTCCGGTTTCTTCCATCAAGTTGTGCGTGCCGATTGACGGAGACACCTATGATATTCCAGCGATGATAGATACCGCAGAGATCCGGCAAAAACTTCATGGACTGCCACTTCCTGATTTTGGTCACAGGGTGAAGTTCGGTAATACCGCTGAGAAACACCAACATTTCTCCCCCGTGACTCACGTCTCTAAGGGCCGGCCAACGCCTCATTTTTTGATTTTCTACGTTTCAGATCATCCAGATGTTACTGCGCAAGCATTTCGCTTTCGAAATGCATTACTGGACGCGGGTGGAGGAGTAACATGTTTTGCCGCCCACAATACCACTCATAGCAGAATTAACTCGGACCTCGGGAAGTCGGATGCCGACACTACCAACGCACTGCTTTACGTTCTGAAAGATCTTGCTTTACCGTTTGAATAAGACGGTAAATCTTTATCTTAGCGACGTTGATACTACGGAGAGTTGTCGTTATTCTCAGTACGTAGCTATTCTCACTACACGGCAGATCTCACCGCATCCAGTAACAAGGGAATCCATCGAATGAGTTTTCGATTTCGACCGACGATTGTAGCAGCGATGTTGTTTTTCATCTCTGGAGCGAGTGTTAGTAAATGGCCCCAGAATTCGCTCAGAGCCGACGACGCGCCGGCAAAACCTATCACCTCTGTGAAAGGTTTAATTGGGCAAAAGGTTTCGCACCAGACCCTTACTGATTTTCAGGGCAAGGATTGGGAGACGTCAGAGTTTCAGAACAAAAAGGGTGTGGTCTTTGTATTTTTGGGAACCCAATGTCCTCTGGCAAAACTCTACACATTGAAGTTAGTGGAGTTGGCGAGGGAATACGAATCGCGTGGCATCCGATTCGTCGCCGTTGATTCTAATGTCCAAGATAGTTTGGCCGAGATGGCGGCTCATGCGAAGAAGTTCGAGATGACTATGCCGTTTTTGAAAGACCCTGACCAAGCTTGGGCAAACGAATTGGGTGCGACTAGAACACCCGAGGTCTGTGTATTGGATTCGGCTGGAGTGTTGCGATATCGAGGTCGAATCGATGATCAGTATGGCATTGGCTATGCAAAAGAAAAACCAACCGAGTCGTACTTGGTTGATGCGTTGGAGAGTGTTCTGGCTGGTCGAGATGTTCAGACTGCATTGGTTTCAGCACCGGGTTGTTTAATTGGCCGAGGGCGTCGAAACAAGGCTGACGAGAGCAAAGAAAACAATCTGATTACTTATTCAAATCAAGTGAGTCGGATTCTTCAAAATCGATGCGTTAGTTGTCATCGCGAGGACGAAATCGGTCCGATGGATTTGTCGAATTACGATGATGCATCCGCTTGGGCTGACATGATCTTAGAAGTCGTGAATGAAGGACGTATGCCACCCTGGCATGCCAGTCCTGATCATGGTCATTTTGCAAATGACAGACGTATGACTCAGGACGAGATCGACATTCTCAACCAATGGGTATCTCAAGGCTTATCGCGTGGAGATGCAGGTGAAGAGCCCGAACCATTGAAGGTTGCAAAGGGGTGGCAGCTACCGCGTGAGCCTGATTTGGTGGTTGATATGGCAGCTCGCCCGTTTAAGGTGCCTGCAG
>Ga0315899_10002920_pt1 | contig 18718 bp, 17 predicted proteins | sample LakEriMetagenome_2_FD_203518 | JGI IMG/M metagenome (GOLD analysis project Ga0315899, IMG submission 203518) | Freshwater fungal communities from buoy surface, Lake Erie, Ohio, United States - Buoy 4 MA112 | ecosystem: Environmental > Aquatic > Freshwater > Lake | place: USA: Lake Erie, Ohio... | reverse complement strand
TGACTGATATTGATGACAAGATTTTGCATAAGGCTGTGCACGAAGAATCACCGTGGTGGGCTGTTGCGATGAAGTACGAACGCGCATTTACTCAGGCGTATGAGGCTCTCAATGTTCTACCTCCAACATATGAACCGCGCGCTACTGGCCATATCACTCAGATGATTGAGCTCATGCAGATTCTGATTGAACGTGGTGCTGCATATGCTCCTGGAAACGGGGATGTGTATTTAGAGGTGCGAAAGTTATCGTCATATCTGACTCTTTCTCGTCAAAAAGTTGATGATCTTTTAAGTGCTGCCGACGCTGATGAAACATTTAAGAAAGATCCACGCGATTTTGCTTTATGGAAAGCGGCGAAGGCCGGGGATCCATCATGGCCAACTCCGTGGGGAGCAGGACGCCCGGGTTGGCATTTGGAATGTTCTGCAATGGCCTATGCCTACCTCGGTGAGAGTTTTGATATTCACGGCGGTGGACTTGATCTGATTTTTCCACATCATGAAAATGAGATTGCGCAATCAGAGGCAGCTGGATACGGATTTGCTAAGCGCTGGTTACATAACGCGTGGGTAACGGCTTCGGGTGAGAAGATGAGTAAATCTTTAGGTAATTCACTTCAGGTACACGAGTTACTGAAAACTGTGCGTGGAATTGAACTCCGTTGGTATTTAGGAAGCGCGCATTATCGATCTATGTTGGAATTTTCACATGAAGCACTTGCTGAATCAGCAGTTGCCTTTGGCCGTATTGAAACTTACCTAAAGCGCTCAGTTGAAATTCTTGGTCATCTTCCAGAACCTGTTATTAGCAAGGGTTTTGCAGCGGCGATGAATAATGATTTAGCGGTGCCAGAGGCGCTAGCTGGAATTTCAGAAGCGCTGCGCCTTGGAAATATCGCAATTACAGCTGGAGATAAGGCTGCAATAGCAGCGTCGGCAAATGAGATTCGCGGAGCGCTAGATGTATTGGGATGCGATCCTTTTGATCCAGCATTTGAATCAGCTGGTGGTTCGCAAGATTTGAATTCAGCGCTGGATGGAACGATCAAGTTAGCGTTGGAACAGCGTGAGGCAGCGCGTGTGCGTAAGGATTTTGCGGCAGCAGATGCGATTCGCGATGGATTAATAGCTCTTGGAATTACTATTGAAGATAGTGCACAAGGGCCACGATGGTCGATCACACGAAGTGAGAGTAAATAAATGGCCGGTAATTCAAAACCACGTGGCGCGGTACGCGGATCCAAGAAGGGTCCATCATCAGGTTCTGGTGGAAATAATAAGCGTCGCCTTGAAGGCAAAGGTCCAACACCTAAGGCTGAAGATCGTCCGTATCACGCAGCTGCTAAGCGAAAGAAGGCAGCAGAGAAAGGCACGACAAAGCGCACAGGTACATCATCTCCTCGCGCCGGGGCATCACCACGCGGTCGCAGTGAAAAACCTAAGGGTGAGATTGTTTCTGGTCGTAACGCAGTTCTTGAGGCGCTACGCGAGAATGTTCCTGCAACAGAGTTAATCGTTGCACGCAGTATCGATGTAGACGATCGTGTTGCAGAATCGCTCAAGTTGGCACTTCACCATGGCCTCAATATTCGCGAAGTTCATCGCGCGGAAATTGAAAACATTAACGCTAATAGCCAAGGAATTATCTTGGCAATTAAGCCGTACCAATATTCAAGCTTCCAAGAGATTGCAGAGCAAGCAAACCATCCGATGATGATCATCGCACTTGATGGTGTGACTGATCCGCGTAACCTCGGAGCAATTGTGCGAAGTGCATCAGCATTTGGCGCAGCCGGAGTTGTGATGACCGAGCGCCGTGCAGCAGCGATGACTGCCGCGGCGTGGAAGACATCGGCTGGCGCAGCAGCGCGTTTACGTGTAGCTCAAGTGACAAATCTGGCACGCACCATTGAAGATGCGCAGAAGCTAGGTTGTTTTGTTGTCGGCCTTGATGGTGAATCAGATGTCACATTGAGCGAGATGAAAGTCGCGCGCGAGAATTTGATGATCGTGGTTGGCAGCGAAGGAAAGGGCCTTTCACGCCTAGTTCGTGAAAAGTGCGACCTTGTTGTTTCAATTCCGATTATGGCTACTACTGAATCACTCAACGCAAGCGTTGCAACTGCAATCGCTATGTTCTGGGTAGATGAGCAACGACGCAAGAAATAGAAGGAAAGTGCAATGATTTTTAACCGTTTCGTCGTGTGTGGTGACTCGTATAGCGAGGGCATGAGTGATGAGAAGATTGAGGGTCAATACCGTGGCTGGGCCGATCGCGTTGCAGATGGCCTTGCTAAGAAGTCTCCAACATTTACCTATGCAAATCTGGCGGTGCGCGGAAAGCTACTGCAGCAGGTAATTGATGATCAACTTGCCATCGCAATCTCATATGTAACAGGCCCTGACACATTGGTCTCATTTCATGCAGGTGCAAATGATGCCTTACGTCCTGGCTTTGATGCAGCTGCGGCGAAAGAAAAGTATCAATCTGCCGTGCGCAAGTTGGCTGCTACAGGTGCAACCGTGATGCTCTTTACCGTATTGGAAGATACTGGAAATAAAGGTCGTGGCTCAAAAGTATGGCAAGAACGATTCGGTGCATTTAATCGATCTATTCGTGAAGTGGGTTCCGAAGTTGGCGCAATAGTCGTGGATGCAAATGGAGAACGTTTCCTTAGTGATCGTCGCTTTTTAGCATTTGATCGTCTGCATCTGAATTCAATGGGACATTACCGATGTGCCGAGGCAGTATTGGAAAAGCTGGGCTATGAATTTGATCCGCAATGGCGCGCACCTTTGCCTCCAGCAAAGCCAACGCCATGGATAAAAGAGCGCGCGATTGGAATCGCATGGTTCTTTGTATTTGCACTTCCCTGGATTATTCGCCGACTTCGTGGGCGCTCATCAGGTGATGGACGGATGCCTAAGTATCCAACGCTTAATACATGGCCAAAAAAGTAGTCATTTATCGGGCGATTTTTAGATTAGGCCAACCCCTGCCATAATTACGCCCGTTGCAAAAATGCGACAGGCCTCCCTAGCTCAGTGGTAGAGCATCCGCCTTGTAAGCGGAAGGTCGTCAGTTCAATCCTGACGGGGGGCTCCATGAAATCAAAGAGAGGCAGAGATCATGAGTAAACAATCACCCGATCATGAAAAGTTTGCTGATCTCGTTAGCGCAAATAAAGAATATGCTCAACAATTTAAATATAGCGAGCTCACAGGATCAGCCGCTAGAGGTTTAGCGATTGTGACCTGCATGGATTCGCGGATCAATCCACTCTCAGTTGTCGGAATGCGCTCAGGTGATGCCAAGATTTTGCGAAACGCAGGAGCACGCGTGACCGAAGACGTTCTGCGCACTCTTGTACTTGCCACCTATCTGTTAAACGTCAACCGCATTCTTGTGATGCCCCATACCGATTGCCGTATGGCCCAGAGCGATGAGTCCGCGATTCACGATTTAATCGAAAAGCAATTTGGGGTTGATACTCGAAGCCTGGAATTTCGCGTGACAAAAGATCAAGAAGCTGCCTTGAAGACAGATATCACTCGCATTCGCGCATATCCTTTATTGCGTGAGGGAGTCTCTGTCATTGGAGCAATCTATGACGTTAAAAGTGGTGCGATCGAGTTTAAGAACTTCTAAAGTTCTTGATTGCTCCGTTTAATGGGCATCCGCGTTATTGGGTAACTTAGATCAGATAAAAAGTCTTCAATCAGAGTCTGGACTATTGCCGGCTTCTCTTTAACCAACCCATGTGAGGTTCCAGGAACAATTGCTAGTTGGCCCAATGGAATTCGCTCAAAGAGATCGATGGTGTGATCATGGCGCACCACATCATCATCACCGGCCATAACAAGGACAGGACATTGAATACTTTCTAGCGAATCTGGTGCGATTTTTGGTTCGACCTTCCAGATAGCGCTCATCTTGGCGATTTTTTCATCAAGTGTGTGTGGAGCATCGGGTGAAGTAATTGCATACTCATCCCGATCTTCTTGGGCAATGAATCCATCAGGTTCAGGCAGTGGATGGATACCGCTGTGATCATAATTTCCGGCGATTGAGACGATAGATGTAACAAGATCAGGTCGTTCGATAGCAACCATCAGTGCAATATTTGCGCCATCGCTATATCCCACAATGTGCGCGGGCTTTTTTACGACATCTTCTAAATATGCAATCGCTTCATTTTTTTGAAATTCAAAGTGAAAGCTTCCTGGTTGATCACCGGTATAACCGTGTCCGGTGCGATCATAGGCAAATACATGAAAGTGATCTTCCACTGCTGGAAGTATCTGCGTATCCCAATGCGATGTCTGGCTTAAACCACCATGGAGTAAGAGAACTGCTTCACCATCATGTGGCCATTCGTAGGAACGAATGCGATGACCACGAAGATCGATGTACTCAGACATCGCTACATGCTGTCCATAATATGGCGGTTGCCGCGATCAAATGTCAGGTAGTTCCATGTCCAATCAGCGATTGTGCCGATCTTGTTGCGCCCACCTAAGAGATAGAAGAGATGGAGCCACAACCAGGCATACCAGGCAGGAATTCCCGCCATAGTGAAATTACCAACCTGCACAACGGCCTTATGTCGCCCAATAGTTGCCATCGAACCTTTATCGCGATACTTAAATGGTTGTAGCGCTTTACCAGCAGCTAATCTGATGATCTGATCGGCAACAAATCGTCCTTGCTGCATTGCAACGGGTGCAACCTGCGGCAAGAAGCGTCCATCTTTACCTTTAGCACCTGAAATATCGCCGATAGCCCAGACATATGGATAATGCGAAACTGCCAGTGTTGGATCAACGCTAATGCGCGTGCCATCGAGTGGAAGATTGAGAGTGGCACCTGCTGGTTCACCTTTTACACCAGCTGCCCAAATTGTTACTTCAGATGGAATTGAATCGGCGCCCTTGATCAAAATACTGCGCGGCTTTACCTCTTGCACGGCGGTGTTGAGCTTTACCGTCACGCCCATCTTTTCTAGGTCACGCTGTGCGCGACTAGAAAGTTTTTCTGTAAACATCGGCAAGATTCGCGGCCCAGCTTCGATCAAGTAGATATCAATATGTTCTGAAGCATGCTGATGATCATTACGTAGCGGCCCGCGAACAAGTTCGGCAATCGCACCCGCCATCTCAACACCTGTTGGGCCTCCACCAATAACAGAGATACTTAAACGAGTGTTATCTTCAAAGCGACAGAGATCTTCAAATCGGCGCATGATCTCGGCGCGAATCGCAATCGCTTCATGAACATTTTTCATTCCGAGACCATTTTCGGCCACACCGGGAATTCCAAAATCATTGGTGGACGATCCAAGTGCGATTACAAGGTGATCAAAATCTAAACTCTCGCTGGAATCCAATTTGATGGACTTATTTTTATGATCAACCGCTATGGGAGATCCCATGCGGAACTTAATTCCCTTTTTATTCAACACTCCACGAACTGGGTGGGCCACGTGATCTGCAGCAAGGCCGGCGGTAGATACCTGATACAAAAGCGGCAAGAAGGTTTGGTAGTTGTGGCGGTCGACCACAATGACATCGGCCTTACCGGCTAAAGAACGCGCCGTAGCCAGGCCGCCAAAGCCTGCACCAAGGATGACGACGCGAGGTCGTGTGGAAGTTGCCATGGCTGCAGTCTAGGCTGAACCTCATGAATCCGAAGAGTGAAAAGCGGCTCTACCTCGTCACGGGGGCATCGGGCTATGTGGGTGGGCGGTTAGTGCGCACCCTGATCGAAGAAAAATTAGATGTGCGAATTTTGGTTCGCGATTGGCACAAAATTCAAGGACAGCCATGGGCATCATCGGTTGAAATTAGCGAAGGCAGCGCCGAAAATCGCGCCGATCTTGATAGCGCGCTGATCGGCGTTCATACCGCGTATTACCTTCTGCACTCAATTAATCTCGGCCCAGATTTTGATGAGATCGAGGCGAAGATGGCGCGCGATTTTGCGCAGGCCGCTGAAGCAGCAGGCGTCTCACAGATTGTTTACTTAGGCGGAATCGCAAATGATAAGAACATCAGCAAGCATTTAGCATCGCGCGCTCGCACAGGAGCAGAGCTGGCAAGTACATCAGTGCCGGTCATGGAGTTACGTGCCGGAATTATTATCGGTTCAGGCTCTGCCAGCTTTGAAATGTTGCGTCACTTAACTCACCGCTTGCCGATTATGACAACACCGAAATGGGTAATGAACCGCACGCATCCGATTGCCATTCGCGATGTTTTGTATTACTTGAAGAAAGCGGCACTTCTTCCTACTCCAGTCGGAAAGGTTTTTGATATCGGCGGCCCTGAGGTTCTGACCTATGCGGATATGATGCAGAAGTTTGCAAAGTTATCTGGGCTCAAAAAGCGCATCATTGTTAAAATTCCCGTTCTCACTCCAGGTCTATCAAGTTTATGGATTGGATTAGTCACACCGGTACCGACTGCATTGGCTCGTCCACTTGTTGGTTCACTCATTAGTGAAGTTGTGGCAGACCCGGCAAAGAGCATCAATGCAGTTATTCCGCTGCCGGCCGAAGGTCTTACCGATGTCTCGACTGCAATGACTCTGGCGCTTTCAAAAATTAGTGCACACAGTGTTGAAACTCGTTGGTCAGATGCAACAAGTCCAACAGCGCCGTGGCAGAAAGCCCAAGGAGATCCCGAGTGGGCAGGTGAAGCAGTTTTACGCGATCGCCGTGAAGTAATTACAGATGTTTCTGCTGAAAAAATCTGGCGCCAGATCGAAGGTATCGGCGGAGAGCACGGCTGGTTCGGTTCAGACTTTTTATGGTGGGCACGTGGAATCATCGATCGCAGCGTTGGTGGAGTTGGTCTGCGCCGCGGACGACGTGATCCTGATTTCTTGCGCATTGGTGAGAGCTTAGATTTTTGGCGCGTAGAGGAACTCGAACCCGGTCGCAGATTAAAACTCTATGCAGAGATGGTCTTGCCCGGGAAAGCCTGGCTTGAATTCACAGTGACGACTGAAAATGGGAAGACGCGTCTTGTGCAAGAAGCAATTTTTAATCCACGCGGATTAGGTGGCCAGCTCTATTGGCATGCTATCGCTCCACTACATCTCTTTGTATTTCCAACAATGATTCGAAATATTGTAAAACGGGCTCGTAAGGATGCATAAGTTCACAGCAGAGATCGAAGTACTTGCCCAAGAAGTTTTGGCGTACAGTCTTGAACGCTTAAAAAATGATCCACCGCTCGATGGTCCAAGAACTGCTGCAGATTTATTTGCTGAAGTCGGCAACACAATTTCATCGAAAGGTTTGGGTGGCAGCAAAGCGCTGGCACTTTTCACAGAAGTTTTAGCGCAGGCATGTATCTCAACAGATCATCCGCGCTATTTGGCATATATCCCATCTGCTCCCAGTGAATACGCAAGCCTTTTTGATCTTGTCGTTGGTGCCAGCGCCCTCTATGGCGGATCCTGGCAAGAAGGTGCTGGTGCTGTTTTTGCAGAGAACCAAGCGCTTCGTTGGCTCTCTGATTTAGCTGGGCTGCCAGAATCTGCCGGCGGTGTATTTGTGCAGGGCGGAACAATTGGAAATCTCTCAGCACTTGTTACTGCGCGCGAGGATGCACGTAAAAAATTTCCAGGTATCAAGCAGTGGGCGATTTTATGTAGCGAAGAGGCGCACTCATCGATTGCAACAGCTGCGCACGTGATGGATGTTGAGATTGTCACCGTGGCAGTTCGTGATGATCTACGCATGTATGGCGAGGATATTGCAGCGGCCATTGACGCCTATCACGCATCAACTGATGGGCAAATTTGTGCAGTGGTCGCAACGTCTGGCACAACAAACCTTGGTGTAATTGATGATTTAGTTGGAGCTGCCAAAGCAGCCCACGATCGTAATATTTGGTTTCACGTTGATGGTGCCTACGGTCTTGCCGGCCTCTGTGCGCCATCTGTTCGCGAAGCCTTCAATGGTATTGAACTCTGTGATTCATTTATTGTTGATCCACATAAGTGGCTCTTTGCGCCATATGATGCCTGCGCACTTGTGTACCGCAACCCAGATATCGCGCGCGAAACTCATACACAACATGCTTCTTATCTTGACTCACTCCATGATGGCACGTGGAATCCATCAGATTATGCGATTCAACTTACTCGTCGCACGCGCGGTCTACCGTTTTGGTTCTCACTTGCCGCCGCCGGAACCGATGCATATCGTGATGCCGTTGAAGAGTCGCTACAAGTTGCACGCGATGCAGCGGCGTTAATTCAAGAACATCCCAATCTCGAACTTCTGCGCGCACCGGATTTATCCATCGTTGCATTTACTCGCAAGGGTTGGAGCAAGGATCAGTATCAGCAATGGAGTAATCAATTACTCGATGATCAGATTGGCTTTGTCACACCCTCATCCCACGACGGAAAGCCAATTCTTCGTTTTGCAATAGTTAATCCCTGGACGACGATCGCAGATATCAAAGCGATACTTGCTACGCTGTAAATCCCACAGTTTCTTGTAGATATCTATTACGATTGCCCATATGTCAGCCCTGGAAAATAACGAGAGTGTGAATTCTGGCTCTCTCCATCCAGGATTAAGTGAGCTCGAATCCCGAATCCTGGAATTCGAACGCAGCTGGTGGCGCTTTGCGGGGGCGAAAGAGAGCGCGATTAAAGAGCTCTTCGACTTGAGCGCTCCTCGGTACTATCAAATTCTCAACGATCTGATTGATCGCCAGGAGGCCCTGGAAGCCTCTCCGATGCTGGTCAAGCGCCTGCGCCGCCTGCGCGAGGCCCGCACCAACGCCCGCACCACTCGCTAAATACCGCCTGAACCTTCGTTTTGCGCCTAGCAATAGAAGGCCGTAGATTTGGCGTTAGCACTCACGGGTCGAGAGTGATAAGTCGGCCCCTTGCAACGCACGAAGGAGCACATATCCATGGCAAAGCAGATCGCCTTTAACGAAGAAGCCCGACGCGGATTAGAGCGCGGAATGAACGTATTAGCCGACGCAGTCAAGGTAACTCTTGGACCTCGCGGACGAAACGTTGTGCTGGAGAAGAAGTGGGGCGCCCCAACAATTACCAACGACGGCGTCTCAATCGCCAAAGAGATCGAACTCGATGATCCTTGGGAAAAAATCGGCGCAGAACTTGTTAAGGAAGTTGCTAAGAAGACAGATGATGTCGCAGGCGATGGCACAACCACCGCAACAGTATTGGCGCAGGCTCTTGTTCGCGAAGGTCTTCGCAACGTAGCAGCCGGCTCAAACCCAATGGCACTCAAGCGCGGAATCGAAAAAGCGGTAGATGCGATTGTTGCCGAGCTTGCTTCGATGGCAAAGAGCGTTGAGACAAAAGAGCAGATTGCAGCAACTGCATCGATCTCTGCCGCTGATGTCACTATCGGCGAGATGATCGCAGAGGCGATGGACAAGGTCGGCAAAGAAGGCGTGATCACTGTAGAAGAGTCAAATACATTCGGTCTCGAGCTCGAGCTCACCGAGGGTATGCGCTTTGATAAGGGTTACATCTCTCCATACTTTGTCACCGATACAGATCGCATGGAAGCAGTTCTAGAAGATCCATACATCTTGATCGCAAACTCAAAGATTGCAAATATCAAGGACCTCGTTCCAATGCTTGAAAAAGTGATGCAAGCTGGAAAGCCAATTGCGATCATCGCAGAAGATGTTGAAGGCGAAGCACTTGCAACTCTTGTTGTTAACAAGATCAAGGGAACATTCCGCTCAGTAGCTGTAAAGGCGCCAGGTTTTGGAGATCGTCGCAAGGCGATGCTGCAAGACATTGCAATCCTTACAGGGGCAACAGTTATTTCAGAAGAAGTTGGCCTCAAGCTAGAGAGTGCTGGAATTGAACTTCTTGGTCGCGCTCGCAAAGTTGTTGTCTCTAAGGAAGAGACCACAATCGTTGAGGGCTCCGGAGATGACGCACAGATCAAGGGTCGCGTCGCACAGATTCGCTCTGAGATCGAAAAGTCAGATTCAGATTACGATCGCGAGAAGCTACAAGAGCGCTTGGCAAAGCTTGCTGGTGGCGTTGCTGTTATCAAGGCAGGAGCTGCAACTGAGGTAGAACTCAAAGAGCGCAAGCACCGCATTGAAGATGCAGTACGTAACGCAAAGGCTGCAGTCGAAGAAGGCATCGTTGCCGGTGGTGGCGTTGCACTCTTGCAGGCAGGAACAGCTGCATTCAAAAAGCTTAAGCTCGAAGGCGATGAAGCAACTGGTGCAAAGATCGTTGAAGTATCGATCGAAGCACCACTCAAGCAGATCGCAGTGAACGCTGGTCTTGAAGGTGGAGTCATCGTTGAGAAGGTGCGCCACCTCGAGTCAGGTCACGGCCTTAACGCTGCAACAGGTGAGTACGTCGACATGATCAAAGCTGGCATCATCGATCCAGTAAAGGTCACACGTTCTGCACTTCAGAATGCTGCATCAATTGCCGCACTCTTTATTACAACCGAGGCTGTCATCACCGATAAGCCAGAGAAGAAGCCAGCTGCTCCTATGGGCGGCGATGGCGGGGGAATGGATTTCTAATCTGATCCTCGCATAAGAATTACCAGAACAGGCTCGCGATTAACGTCGCGGGCCTGTTCTGCTTTATCCTTACTCCATGACAATGTCGGCGCAAGAGATCGCACGTAACGCCGCTATTGCCGATGCCGAAAAGCCCGCGCAAGTTGGCAAATTTATCTCCGTAGATATCAACCGCGACAATCGCGTCTCAACATTTTTATTTGAAGCAGATCTTGCTGGTTATCAAGGATGGCGCTGGTGCGTCACTGTTGCAGAAGTGGAAGATGGCGCAACACCAACTATCTGTGATGTGGTTGTACTTCCTGGTCCAGATTCACTGATTGCACCAGAGTGGGTTGAATATCGCGACCGCATATTGCCTGAAGATATTCAACCTGGAGTTATTGTTCCGAGCATTCTTGATGACACTCGATTAGCACCAGGTGTGCACTCGTTGATTCACGATGAAGAACTTGATCCAATGCAGGTATTTGATTTAGGTCTTTCACGTGCGCGAGTACTCTCAATCGAGGGACGCGATCAAGCAAGTAAGCGTTGGTATGCCGGAGATAGCGGACCGAATGCACTGATTGCGCAGAGTGCGCCTAAACCTTGCCAAACTTGTGGTTTCTTCTTGCCGATCGCTGGCTCACTTCGAGCATCCTTCGGAGTCTGCGCCAATGCAATTGCACCAGATGATGCACGCGTGGTTTCAGTTGATCACGGCTGCGGTGCGCATAGCGAAGCGACCGTTAAGTAGCGAAGCGACAATTAAGTAGCACCACCCTATTAATCTGCGATAAACTTGCCTTTATTGTTTCTACCCAAGGAGTATCCAATGCCTACAGGCCGCGTTAAATGGTTTAGCCTCGAAAAAGGCTTTGGTTTTATCGCATCCGACGAGGGCGAAGATGTGTATTTAGCTGCAACGGCTCTTCCTGAGGGCGTTACAACAGTGAAGCCTGGAACAAAACTTGAATTCTCTGTTATTGATTCTCGCAAGGGACCACAGGCGATGTCGATTCATATTGTTGATGCACCTGTCTCACTCGCTGAGAATTCACGAGTAAATAATGATGATCTGGCTGCAATGATCGAAGATACGATCAAGATTTTGGACAAAGTTGGCAACGGTCTACGTCAGGGTCGCCATCCATCAGGAGCCGAAGCAGAGCGTTTAGGTCGTGTATTACGTGGAATTGCAGGCCAGCTCGAAGCTTAAATTCCGCTTCGACGATCACGTCGTATTGCGTATCTGATACCAACGACGCCAAGCACTGCACCTGCAACGCATGCCCAGACATACTTTGAATCATAATCAAGGGTGATCGCAACCATTCCTGCGATAAGCCAAGCAATAGTTCCGATTGCTACAAGTATGACAACAGTTTTTATTGATGACTTCTGGCCCATGCGACTATAATAACGTGGGTGCGCATCGATGAGAACGGAAATTGGCGTTCTTTCAGGCACAGAAATTTTCGAATTCTATTTTCGGCAAATGCCCTCTCCAATATTGGTTCATGGACCCAGCGCATCGCCCAAGATTGGCTTGTGCTAGAGCTCACCAATAACAACGGTTATTACCTAGGCTTAGTCACAGCAATTCAATTCGCCCCATTTTTGCTCTTCACACTCCATGGTGGGCTTTTAGCTGATCGTGTAGATAAACGTTTACTTCTGGTGGTAACTAATACTTTTGGCGGATTATCCGCGCTCGTTTTAGGACTTCTCGTCGTATCTGACAAGGTTGAGCTCTGGCATGTCTTTGCCTGTGCCGCGGTACTTGGAATTTCAGGTGCGATAGATGGCCCGGTTCGACAATCATTTAACTCTGAAATCGTGGGAAATACAGATTTACCAAATGCCATCAGCTTAGGTTCTGCCAACTTTAATGCCGGTCGCCTTATTGGTCCTGCGGTTTCAGGCTTTCTTATTGCTCACTTTGATACAGGACCTTCTTTTATCATCAACGCAATAAGTTATGTCACCGTCAATATCGCGCTTTTATCTCTGCGTAAATCTGAGTTCTTTATCCATGAATCAAAGAAGACGCAAGGAACACTGCGCGAGGGGTTTGCCTATGCCCGTGCGCGTCCTGACCTTTATGTTGTGATGATCGCAGTCTTCTTTGCCTCCACCTTTGGACTTAATTTTCAGATATTTAACGCCCTGATGGCCCGTGGTGAATTCCTTAAAGGGCCTGCATCCTTTGGTCTTCTAGGTACTTATATTGGGATCGGCTCACTGAGTGCGGCTCTGATCAGCGCGAGGTTTGAAAAACAACGAAATACTATGTTCGTCATAAAGACCGGAACGCTTTTCTCACTCTCGATTTTACTTCTCTCGATAATGCCAACATTTGAAATCTATGCAGCGTGGTTACCTTTATGCGGCTTCTTCGCTTTAACGATGATGATTTCAGCGAACTCACTCATGCAGATGCACTCTGACCCAGCCATTCGTGGGCGTGTAATGGGAATCTACCTCTTGATATTTATGGGCGGAACACCATTTGGTTCTGTCGCCATTGGCTCTTTGGTTGAAGCAATTGGAGTGCGCGAAAGTGTTGCAATCTGTGGTGGTATATCACTCATTGGTATGTTAATTATCTGGATGTACTACAAAGATAAAGTCACAGTCCCAAAAGATATTTCTGTCGAAGGCGTACTACCGTCCAATTACGACTATCCACGCTAGTAAGACCACAACTGTAACCAAAGAGATTATTCGCCTACTTTTATAACTCACTCTGAGATCCCTTCAGCCTCGTGCACTTTTCTCTGAGATACATTCGTCGGAATTACAACAACGACGATAAATGCAATTGCAATAAGTACCGGCACCATGATGTAGGCACGCGATATTCCAAATTGATCATCAAGGAGACCTAGTGCAAGGGGTGAAAGAGCAATAGCTATTCCTGCCGCCAACGAACTGAGACCGACCGCATGATCTGGGCGCCCATCACTGAGTTCAATTAAGCGAAGTGAGGCCAGCGCAAATTGTGTAGATATCCCCGCACCGATGAGAAAGAGTCCAAAGATGCTTACCGCATAGATATGTGAGAACCAGAAAATCGCAAAACCAGTAAATTGAAGTCCAATAACGGCAAGTAATTGTTGATCAAGGTGCAGTCTGTAAAGAATTTGACCCATATACCAGCGACCCACCGCCATACCGATACCAAATGCCAGCATCACAGTTGTCGCCGATGCACTTGTTCCGCCCACACGCTCTTTAAAGAGAGTTGCCGCCCAGAAAGATGTTGCGAATTCGCTGGCGATACAAGCGACAAATCCAACCCAGGAGATCCAGAACCTTAAAGACATTTTTCCTTGTTGGCGTTTTTGTTCTGCAGCTACTTGGTCAACATAGTTTTTATCTCGCACAAAGAGATAGACAAAGAGCGAGAATGGAATAACGAGAAAGAGACCGAGGCGCCACTTATCTGGGTAGTTAGTAGCAATTGTTCCAATCAAGAGTGTTCCAGTAATGAAACCGACAGATGAAACAGCGTTAGCCTGTGAGATTGTGATTGCTGCCTTCTTGCCAGCGTGGTGATTCAGCATTGTCAGGCTGCTATTAATAACAGTTGATGATCCAAATCCTGCGACAAAAATTGATATGAGGGTGGTGGGATAGGTTGGATAGAGAATGAATGCGATTAACCCGGCGCAGAAAAGTGCGAGCCCAAGCCATGAGAGTTTCACTCGTCCAAAGCGATGAGCTAAGCGAGAGTTGAGTGCGCCAGCTGCGATCGCTGCAACACCGAGCGCTGTTCCGTGAAGTCCAGCCTGAGCACCGGTTGTTCCTTGATCTTCGCGCAATAAACCTTGGGAAGGGCCAAAGCCACCCAAGAACATATTGATGGCAACTGTTTGAAAAGCAACTTGCCAAAAAAATCGATCGCGAACGGCGCTACGCGGCATATTTATAGCTTGGCAACGACGTAATCAATACATGCAGTGAGCGCATCAATATCGTTTGGGTCCACTGCAGGGAACATAGCAATACGTAGCTGGTTTTTACCAAGCTTGCGATAAGGATCTGTATCTACGATTCCATTGGCACGGAGCGCGGCTGCAACCTTTGTCGCATCGATGGAATCATCGAAGTTAATAGTTCCCACAACGTGAGAACGTTGTGCTGGATCCACCACAAATGGCGTTGTGTACGAGGTCTTCTCAGCCCAGCCGTAGAGCTTTGCCGCCGATGATGAACTACGTCCGGTTGCAAAAGATAATCCGCCATTGCTATTCATCCACTCGACTTGTTCTGCCAACAACATTAACGTCAAAAGAGCTGGAGTGTTATAGGTCTGATCAAGACGTGAGTTTTCGATGGCGATTCCAAGATCAAAAAATGCAGGTATCCAACGACCTGAAGCTTTGATTTTTTCAGAGCGCTCGATCGCAGCTGGGCTCATCAGCGCAAGCCAGAGTCCGCCATCGGATGCAAATGATTTCTGTGGCGCAAAGTAATAGGTATCAAATTCTTTTGCATCAACATGTAGACCACCAGCTGCGCTGGTTGCATCGACAAGAACGAGTGCACCATCTGATCCCGCTGGGCGAGTGATTGGCATCGCTACGCCAGTGCTTGTTTCATTATGAGTAAGGGCATACACATCTACCCCTGCCTCAGCTACGGCAACTGGGTGTGTACCTGGTTCGGATTTAATAACGGTTGGTTCATCTAGAAATGGCGCTTCTTTGGCAGCGCTAGCAAACTTTGATGAAAATTCACCGAAAACCAAGTGCTGTGACTTCTTTTCTATCAATCCACTAGTTGCAATATCCCAGAACGCAGTAGAGCCACCGTTGCCGAGAATAACTTCGTAACCATCAGGAAGGTTAAAGAGAGAGTGGAGTCCTTCGCGCACACGGTGCACAACATTTTTCACCGGCTTTTGACGGTGTGATGTTCCGATAATTGATGTTCCACTTGTAAGAACTGATGACAGTGCCTCTGGGCGAATCTTTGATGGTCCGCAACCAAAACGTCCATCCAGTGGCTTAAGGTTTCCTGGGATGATGATTTCTGCGCTCATGGGGCAAGACTACGGGTAGTAACGAGTGAGTACGAACTCAGAATCAGTGCTCTGCCTCTCATAGCGCAAGCGATCGTGAAGACGCGAGTAACGCCCTTGCCAAAATTCGATAGCCAGGGGCAGGACTCGATAGCCGCCCCAATGCGGCGGACGTGGAACGTGCGAGCCCTCGGGCCATTTCTGGCTGGCACCGGCAAAGCGATTAGCTAACTCTTCGCGCGATTCCAAAGGTTGAGATTGCGCACTGGCCCATGCACCAATCTGACTCGACCAAGGCCGGGTCGCAAAGTATTCATCTGATTGGCTCTCAGAGATTTTCTGCGCAAGGCCGCTAATACTTATTTGGCGCTCCATCGCAAACCATGGAAATAACAATGTGACTTGTTCATTGATTTCCATATCGTGGGCTTTACGTGATTGATAGTTTGTAAAGAATGTAAATCCGCCTTCGGAGATATCTTTTAAGAGCACAGTGCGGGTAGAGATCTGTTGCTCACCATCAAGGGTAGATAAGACCATCGCATTTGCTTCAACGATAAATTCATTGGCGGCCGCCTGGCTGAGCCAGAGCGAAAATGTTGACCAGGGATCGGCGGGTAGATTTTCAAGACCGACATCCCCGTACGAACGGCGCATTGCCCTGATGGCATCTCGCGTCAGGCTCTGATCAGGGGATTGGTTCTCATTCCTGGCTTGGCTCATAGTTGTATCTAACGTCACTTTGGCTCCCGCGTCATCTTGATCTTGGGATGGTCGCGAGCACCCCGCTTTCGGGTGCAGAATTGGCACCGTAAACGAGCGCGCCGGCAGCGGTGCCAGACTGGAGCTACACCGTGTCAGATGATTTCAAGCCAGGACTCGAAGGCGTTATTGCATTTGAATCAGAGATTGCTGAGCCAGATAAAGAAGGTAGCGCTCTGCGTTACCGCGGAGTAGATATCGATGATCTCGTTGGTCGCGTCTCTTTCGGAAATGTCTGGGGACTACTCGTTGATGATCAATTTAATCCAGGACTTCCTAATGCTGAACCATTCCCACTTCCAGTTCACTCAGGTGATGTGCGCGTAGATGTGCAATCTGCAATTGCAATGCTTGCACCAGCATGGGGATTCCAACCGACACTAGATATTTCAGATGAAGAGATTCGCAGCAACCTTGCGCGCACATCTGTCATGGTTCTTTCATATTTAGCACAAGCAGCCCGCGGAATTATTGCGGCTCCGGTTCCTGAGTCAGAGATCGACAAGGCGCATACAGTCGTTGAGCGAATGATGATTCGCTGGCGTGGAGAGCCTGATCCGTTGCACGTTCGCGCAATCGATGCCTACTTTGTATCTGCTGCAGAACATGGAATGAACGCATCAACATTTACCGCTCGCGTGATCGCATCAACTGGCGCCGATGTCGCTGCCGCACTTTCAGGTGCGATCGGTGCGATGTCAGGTCCTTTGCATGGTGGTGCACCTTCTCGCGTTCTTCACATGATTGAAGAAGTTGAGAAGACCGGTAATGCTGAGGCGTACGTCAAAGGATTACTCGATCGCAAAGAGCGCTTGATGGGATTTGGTCACCGCGTATATCGCGCTGAAGATCCACGCGCTCGCACACTACGTCGTACCGCAAAAGAATTAAATGCACCACGTTATGAAATTGCAGAGGCGCTTGAAAAAGCTGCTCTTAAGGAACTCCGTGAACGTCAACCAGATCGCGTCCTTGAGACAAATGTTGAGTTCTGGGCTGCAATTATTTTGGACTTCGCAGAAGTTCCAGCACCGCTCTTTACATCAATGTTTACCGCAGCGCGCACCGCGGGCTGGTCTGCACACATCCTTGAGCAGAAGCGCACTGGCCGCTTGATTCGACCATCAGCACGTTATATCGGCAAGGCACCTCGTAAGCCGGAAGATGTTCTGGGCTGGGATGCAACGGTCGAACAACTGCATAAGTAAGAGCGAGAATGCCTACACCTCGTCGTTCTATCGTCTGGTTTAGGCGCGATCTACGCATTGGAGATCATCCTGCACTTAATGCAGCGATTGAATCATCAGATGAAATCGTCCCTGTTTTTATTTTAGATAAATCTCAGATCGACGAGGCAGGGGCAAAGTTACTTGCATATATGGGGCAGTCGCTGCGAGCACTCGATCAATCACTCGGTAACCGACTGCATATCATTGCCGGCGATCAAGTTGAGGTATTAAGTGAACTGATGCAGATATACGGTGCTACTGAAGTTCATATCTCTGATGAATACGAACGCTATGGTGCGGCACGCGATGCGCGAGTTGAAGCCGCGGGAATAAAACTTATTCGAACGGGAAGTCCATATGCCGTTGCACCAGGTCGTGTGCGAAAGCCAAGTGATGACACTCCATATCGTGTCTACACTCCTTTTTATCGTGCGTGGTGCGTTCATGGGTGGCGCGCGCCAGCAAAGACACCGACAGTAATTAATGCACCAACACCGCCGGATAAGTACCGCGCATTTCCAGATTTTCCAATGCCAGAAGGCGTTGATGTAATCGAAGCTGGTGAAGCAGCGGCCCTGAAACGCTTTAAAGAATTTTCGAAGAAAGCCATTGATCACTATGACGAGGCGCGAAATCTCGCCGGTATAGATGGCACATCAAAGATGAGCACCTACCTTAAGTTTGGTGAGATTCACCCGCGCACTCTTTTAGCCAACCTAGGCGAGAGTAAAGCCCACGATACTTTTCGTAAAGAGATTGCCTGGCGTGAGTTTTACGCGGATGTCCTCTTTAACAACCCACATACAGATACTGATTACTACGCACCTCAATTTAAAGCGATGCGTTATGACAAGCCCGGCAAGCAATTTAAAGCATGGTGTGAAGGTAAGACAGGATATCCCTTTGTAGATGCCGCCATGCGTCAGTTGCAGCATGAGGGATGGATGCATAACCGCACACGTATGGTTGTTGCATCTTTCTTAGTAAAAGATCTTCATCTGGAATGGCAATTAGGTGAGAGATTCTTCGCCGAACATCTCGTGGATTATGACGTTGCATCGAATGCTCATGGATGGCAATGGACGGCCGGCACAGGTACCGATGCCTCACCGTATTACCGAGTCTTTAATCCAATAGAGCAAGGCAGACGCTTT